>JAABUV010000196.1_pt1 | contig 89568 bp, 73 predicted proteins | sample 5559971 | NCBI WGS metagenome assembly JAABUV01 (sample SAMN10711881, study PRJNA513362) | rock metagenome | isolation source: Antarctica rocks | place: Antarctica: Victoria Land, Knobhead nord | collected 2015-12-19 | reverse complement strand
TTATAAAGTAGCCTTAGTAAAACTAGCTAAGTATTATTCTAGAATAGAAGGTAAAGGCGGATTAATATATAACCTTACTAATATTCTAGACCCTTCTATAAAACTAAGTCTATATAAAACTTAGGATGAATAAGAGGAGTTAAATAATAGCGACACTTTAACCTCTTATAAAGAGAGGTATAAGAATATATTTACCGACTACTTTTATAAGTATTACGAGATATTACTAGTTATTAGAAGGACTAATATATAAGATATATAGAATATTAATAAGGTAATATAATATAGTAATATATTTAAATTTATACTAACTAGTAATAGCCTTTAATAAAAGTAAGGAGAAGTCTACTTTAATATCTAAATTATAAGTCTTTATTATAAAGTAAAGCTATTTAATACTTTTATTTTAAAAGTCTACTAGAGGATATTCTTATATAAGAATATTAAAAGGATAATACTTTAACTTATCTAAATCTAATATAAATAGCTAAGGATATCCTTTTATATCTAATATTATTTATAGGTATTAAGAGAGTCTTTAATCTTACTTAAAGAGTATATTTATAAGATTATATATAATTAGAACTAGAGTTTATAAAATAAATAATACTTCTAAAGTATTATAATTATATTATAGGTTTAGACCTTAAAGAAGCTCTTACTAAACCCTAGGATATTCTTTAAAGGAAAGAAGATACTAATTAAAGTATTAATAGAGGTAAAGATCCTTTTAAGTTAAAATTAATAAATATCTTAAGATAAATAGATTAGTAGTTATTATTTTAAAGTTATTTAATAATTAAGTAGTATATTTAAAAAGTAGGTTTAATTTTTTTATATATATATAAAGGTAATATAAGAAGGTAATATAATTCTTTATCTTATTAAGAGTATTATAATACTAAGAGCGCCGTAATATTAGAAGTACTATAATACTAGGAGCGCCGTAATACTAGGAGTATTATACTATCCTAGACCTACCCTCTACTCCTAATACTATAAAACTATTATTACCCTTAAGTACTAAATAGTATAATATTAAAACTTCCTATTAATTCCTTTATAAGCTTTAAATCCCTTTATATAATAGTAATATATTTAATATAAATATAAAGTAGATTTAAATCTATATTATAAAATATATTAATAAGTAATTATTATAAGAATTAAATAGTAATATAAAATAGTAATATACTTACTTAAGAGAAAAGATATTATAAATACTTTTATAATATCTTATAATACTTCTAAAGCTAAACTTTAAATTTAATATAAGTTTATACTAACTCTTATAATATCTATTATAACCTCCCTTATAATATAATTAAATAGTAGCTTTAAGATAAGGTTATTAATAGACTTTTAGTATTATCTTATCTCCCTTAAAGCTTTAAGACTTAAGTTAACTTTATACTTTTATCTTTATATTATTAGTCTTAGTACTACTAACTATAAAGGATTAGCTAATTATATTTTAATATATTACCTATTTATATTACCTCTCCCTTCCTATATAATAGCTTATTTACTCTCCTACCTTATAAGGGTTACCCCCTCTACCTAGTAATTTTAGTATTTTATTACCTAATTATACTATCTACCTATTAGTATATAGAGTAAGAAATATATTATAAAATAATATTACTAGTCTATTTAGTATAAGCTATTATTAAAGTTATTAAATATATATAATAGTAGATAAAAGAATAAATATAAGGTTTAAAAGTTTTAATATAAGGTAAAGTAATATTAGGCGGAATGTTTCGCATAATTATAAGCGTAATTATAAGTGGAATTACCCCTTAAAATCTTCTTTATAACTCCTCCTACCTCTATATACTTAAGATATTATAGTAAGATAGGTTATTAATATATAATAAGTATTTATTACTAATTATATTACCTAAATATATTACTAGATAGATAAGCTAATATAATATTATAATAATATTAAGTCTTTATAACTAGAATCCTAAATTAATTATAAGTAGAGAGCGCGTAAAAGACTAGGATAATAATAAAAAGCTATTATATATAAAAGTATCTAATAACCGCGTAGTAGTATTAAAAAGGATTAAGAAGTTAAAGGAATTAGATATATAAAAGATAGCTACTAAAGAGGTTTATATAAAGCTAGTAATTAGGGTAAAGGATACTATAAAGGAGGAAAGATATAAAAGAGGGATTTATAGTAATATACTTAGGTAATATAATACTTCCTAAATAGCTAATACTATATAATAGAATATTTCAAGATAGATTTACGCCTTAAAGATAATAAAGAGGCTATTAAGGAATAAGCTAAGTTAGATAAACTAGTAAATTATATATAGAATATAAATAGTATAACTAGTTTTATAAAAGAGGTAAATATATAATTAGTCTTTAATCCTATCTTCTAATTAACTTAACTTTTAGAATACTTCTAAGGAAGATATAGATACTATTAGGCTAGAATTTACTAGATTTAATCTACTAATTATATAAATTATTAAGTAAAGGATTATATATTATAGGGGTCTAGAGGAGTTAAAAGATATATAAGACCCTAATATTATAAATACTTATATTAAGTTTATATAAGAGTATACTAACGCGTTTAATATAAAGGATTATATTATACCTAACCTTATAAAGAGGAATTAAGATAAGAAGGGTATCTTAATTAAAGTTAATATTAATAGGAAAGAAATTAAGTATACTACTAAGGAGGATAAAGAAGAGGATAAGGAATATAAACTAGAAGATACTAGTAAGACTAGTAGTAGTAGTAAGGATAATAATAGTAAGTATAATAATAGTAAAGAGGATAGTAATAAATAGAAGGATTATAAGTATAAGATTATAGAGATATCTAACTAGATAGATAGGCTATTTACTAATAACTATCAAATAATTATATTACCCTTTTATATTACTATAAAGTATTCCTAATATTATAGTCTAGTAAAATACCCTTACTAAAATTAAAGTCTTAGTAAGTCGGGTTAATACTTTGGTACTAATACTTAATACTACCCTATAATATTAACTTAAATACTTAGTACTAACTATTAGTACCGACCCGAATACTTAGGCTAGGAAGTTAGTATTAACTCGCTAAGAGTCGAGTTAGGTACCCGACTCGAGTTCGAAGTACCGACCCGACGCGGTTAGTCTAAACTTATAATCCTTAATATATAGTTAAAGTATTAATTAGAAACCTTATAAGAGGCTTTATTTAAGGTTATAAATCTACTAACTATACTTTATATATATATTCCTATAATATTACTATTATATAACCTCGCTATTATACTTACTTAAAAATATACTACTTATTTCTCTATAGACCCTATTAAGCCGTAGGGCTAATAGGGTCTAACTATTAGAACTTAAAGTTATATAATAGCTACTCCTACTATATTATAATAAATAATTATATTAATAGTAGGAGTATATATTATAGAGTAGTATATATATATAATATTAGCGTTTAAATAATACTAATTAGTCGTAGTACGTAGTAGTTATATTAGTAAGCGTACATTACGTCATATAAACCACCGCCCCGCAAATGTGGCTAGGGGGACTGTCCAGGGGGACTGTCCTGAATGGAGTTGTCATAACTAGAGCCTCGCCAGTCATTCTATTCCGTTGAAGACTAGGCCGTGAGATTGAGCTAATACGCGTACCGTTCTTGGCCGCCATACCGTATGATTCTTATGTTATCATATTGTATGCCCATTCTGAGCAATCATGATCGGGGTTTATTGCTTGCTTGGTACTCGCCGGAAGTTTGGGCATAATTACAGTCAGACCGGGCTATAACGATGTTGGTTGTGACAATATGCGCTTAGTATAGATACGTAGCCGTGCGTTTGATTACTTTTGGTGTGGTGTAACGATAGTTGTAGTGTAACGATATATCGTGAGGTTCCAAAGAAATCTTGTGGGATATCAATTCAAAGACAAGGTTTCTTTCCACCTGAGATTTTTGGTATTTTTCCCCTATCTCGGGACTTTCTCCTTGTTAGACCCTAGAATTAAGGGTATATTCTATGATCTTCCAGCTTTGTCATACCTTCCTGTTATATGCCTGGTCTGACTCTGGTAACACTGAAAAGGAATTGGTACTAGCGCTAGGAATAGCCCAAGAATAGAAGTCTTGGCACTGTTGACGTCGGAAGTGCCAAGACGATGGTGATTTTTGTTCGCTATTGTTGCAGACTATCAGCTTCCGTTATTGACAGACTGTGAAATACTCTGCCTTCAGAGACACATGTGTAGATCAGGGTAGCTTCACAGTCCCGAAGATCTACAACGACTGTCATGCTTCCTCAACCTCTCAATGTCTCCGAGCCAGGGCACTCCTCTCAAAGCGCAAAGCTTGTCTGATAACAGCCTTGAAGCCGGCGTCGAAGCCGACCATATAGAGGCTCTCATTCATTCAATCAGTCTTTTCTGCAAATATGTCCCTCACACAACGTGCTCACGAAGATAGCTATTGGAAGACCCAGAACGGGCATTCGCACGACGGAAGCGGAGGGTTTGGCAGCAAGTTGAATGGCTATGGCTTCGGAGATAAGAGGGAATTGCCCATGTATAAAGATAAGCCCTATAACTACGCAGGGTCGAAGAAGACTACACCCTTTTACCTGCGATGGCGCATTGCCAGTGGAGCAATTCTGGCGCTCTTAGCGCTGGCATACTTCTTTGGAGTTTTCTCAAGCTCGACAGTCAAGCCCACAACGAGAAGTATGGGCAAGAGCTCATGGAGTTGGCTCGGTGGGCAGGAAGTAGCTGTGGATTGGGATGAGCGGAGGGAGAAGGTGAAGGAGGCATTCATATTGAGTTGGGATGGGTATGAGAAGTATGCGTGGGGTATGTCAGGCGTCGATTTGGCAACGCTTTAGCACATCGTCCATGGATAAGAGACAGGGGCATCATGTGAAACGGAAGATTACTGACAGAAATTCCGCAGGCTTTGACCAATACCACCCACTATCCAAAGAGGGTCGGCAAATGGAGTCGGACAGCAAAGGCATGGGATGGATCATAGTCGATGCTTTGGATACCCTTATGATTATGAATTTGACTTCTCGTCTTTCCCATGCTCGGGAGTGGATGTCGACATCCCTTGATTACAACCAGGACCACGAGGTCAATACTTTCGAAACCACCATACGCATGCTTGGAGGGCTTCTTTCCGCTCACTACCTGTCCACCGAATTTCCTGACATGGCTCCCCTGACTGATGACGATCACGGTGCACCGGGTGAAGATTTGTACCTTGAGAAAGCCGCAGATCTGGCTGATAGGATAATGGGCGCATTTGAATCGGACAGCGGAGTGCCGTATGCTAGCATCAATCTGAAGACCTCCCAGGGAAAGGGATCGCATGTAGATGGGGGCGCGTCTTCAACTGCTGAAGCGGCTAGTCTGCAGTTAGAATTCAAGTACCTTGCTATGCTGACGGGGGAGAAGAATTATTGGGAAAAAGCAGAGAAAGTGATTCAGGTCATTGACGACAACGGCATGGAAGATGGACTCTTACCTATCTTCATCTATGCTACTACCGGCACTTTTAGAGGCGATTATGTTCGCTTAGGAAGCCGAGGAGATTCATATTACGAATATCTCATCAAACAATACTTGCAGACAGCCGGCGAAGAGCCCATCTACCAAGATCTATGGAACCAATCCTTGGCGGGCGTCCGAAAACATTTGATCACATATTCGGCTCCGCATCATTTCACCGTTCTAGGCGAACGGCCGGATGGTCTGGGTGGAAAGATCTTTGGGAAGATGGACCATCTCGTATGCTTCATGCCCGGTACAATAGCCTTGGGGGTGACAGGAGGCCTGACGATCGAGGAAGCAAAGAAAGCCGGCAAATGGGACGAGAAAGCAAAAGATGAGATGGAACTCGCTAAAGAATTGACAAAGACCTGTTGGGGCATGTATAAAATGATGGCCACGGGTCTAGCACCAGAGATTGCGCATTTCCGCCTCGACGAGACCCCTCACATGGAAGCCGATGGTATCTTGGCTTCAGCACCTCTATCCGATGATCGAAATGCCAAATGGAAAGAGGATTACGTTGTCAAGAGTAACGATCAACACAACTTGCAGCGCCCGGAGACAGTGGAATCACTTTTCTACATGTGGCGGATAACCGGCAACGAGATGTATCGGGAATGGGGTTGGGAAATGTTCAAATCATTCGTCAAGTACACCGCCGCGGACGACGGAGCCGGATTCACCAGCCTGTCCAAGGCCAACGAAATCCCCCCATTATTGAGAGATAACATGGAAAGCTTCTGGCTGGTACGTACCTGTACTCCCCAAGCCAACCACCACTGCCCCACTTCCCCACTAACTAAACCAACTAGGCCGAAACCCTCAAATACTTCTACCTCCTCTTCTCCCCCACCTCCCTCCTCCCCCTCGACTCCATCGTCATCAACACCGAAGCCCACATCTTCCCCCGCTTCAAACTCACCCGCGGCCTCAAGACGGGCTGGAAGCGGAAACCCAGAAACGCGCAGGGGAAACTCATTCAGCCTTCCAAGAGCGACATCAAAGAGGAGCGGCTGCAGCAGCAGCAGCAGAAATTCGTCCGAGAGCAACCCCAGGCTGCGAAGGTGCGGACGGTGAAGGTGGAGAAAACGGAGCCGACGTCTACGAATGCGGCGGATTTGCCTGGTCCGGAACGGACAGAGGCTCATTAATCAAGAAGGGGGTTTCTCTTTGTATGTGTATGGATATTGCATGGATGGCGTTTCGATGTGTGTGTGATGGGTGTATCATCATTTTGAGCGTGAGTAGCATAGCGTTCGTATATATGATTTGTTTTCTTGGCTCGACCTTGTCCACAAGCGCATCGGTAGATGGCAAATATATACCTTTAACTTATCCTGATGGTTCCTAGAATAGGCGACGTGGGACTTTAGTGAATAATATATGACCTTGCCAGCTTCTATTCTCGACCTAACAAGGTAGGTGATCTGAACGGATAATGTCGATAGGCCTGTTGATAGCGTAGCATGGAATTAGTATTCTCCTACTTGAGTTTTGACACGCCGATCCAACGATACTCATTTTCACAGGTAACATTTGCTATTGAATCGCTCCTTCAGGCCTGACGTTGTGGTGGGACTAAACTACCCCCAAACCATTCAACAATATATATCCCAGTCTTAGCATCGACTTTCCACATCAAGGTCGGTAACGCTTCTCTAATTCCGGATATCTATAGAAATGATACGCGGTAAATAACTCCGTTTGTACTCGGCACCGAAAGTCTTCATGCTGGTCCACGTAAGAGAACCTCCATACCATCTACTTTCCACTACTCCTCATCATCCCCACTCTCATCCTCACCCAACTCACGCGCTTCACACTCCCTAAGCACTCCCAGACGTTCCACATAAGCCTCCGATTGACAATAATGGCACACATCCCTCACAAACCCTTCAGGAAACAGATCCCGCTCCCTGCGCCATACGTCCCTTGGCTTCATAGCCGCAATCGCATACATGTCAATAAACACATATTTGAGCGTGCAGAATCTGGAGGAGTGTTCGTAGAGGTAATCGATAGCATCGCGCAGAGGTAAGCGCTTCGTCGCGATGGCTTTGAGCTCGACGGCTACTCTGATATGCTCTTCTAGTCGCGGCATGTGTAGTGCCTCGGCCAAGCAATAGATCTGGCTCCACTCTAGGAATGTGGTTCTTTTCTGCTGTTCGCACCATTGCTTGACTGAGATCTCGGGCTGCTTCGTGGCGGGATGCGGGCCGCTATGTACCTGTCGACATCTGCGGAGCCATGTGAGGATGAAGATCCAAGCGGAGTCGTCTTGTGGAACGTCGACTAGTATTTTGGTCGTATTGGGATAGGGATCGATGGATGAAGTATAACAGCCACGGAGATACGCCGACTCTAAGCAAGCTGATGTCTTGTCGAGCATGTAGCAATTCTTTTGGGTTGGTACTACGCGAATGCCTAGACGGTCGCCAGCGTCCATCCATCTCCTGAAGAACATTAGTCGGGATGGAGGCTGTAAGTTGTAGGTGATAAGCTCACAGCGCAACAATCGTTCTGTCTTGCAACGGAGTCTTGCTGAAGTCGTCAACGGGTGAATCCGGACAGTCCATCAGATTTACGCCCCCTGGCCGACAAGGAGTGCTTGAGCTGGTTGCTACGCCGGCTATATGACCTGACATCAAGCCTGTTGGAGTGTTCTGGAGGGTGCTGATGTTGAGATTTCTGATAAGCGATGTCAACTCAAGAGCGACAGCGTGCAGAAAGACAACACGTCGATACGTCCTGTTATGATGATGTCCATGGTAAATTGCGGGTTAAGTATCAGGTGTTTTCGTGGATGTTGAATACCTCCGACGTGGTATCTCAAGCCTGTGGCAAAGATGGTTTCTCACCCGACAAATATCCATATGCATCCAATTATACATAGAAGCCTGCATCTCGGATATATGCTCATAGAAAGTCCTTTAGATCTCTAACTGGTCCCAATTGATTCGCTTGCAAGGTATGAGAGTGGCTGTCCGTAGTATAGCATCTCACCATTATCGGTTCTGCGTCGGGTACTCTATGCTATGGTAGGGACGTTAGTCGATTCAAAGCCATCCGTAGGAGGTATCTTCTGTTCGAAACCTTCCCTTGCACTGACACTTATGCAGAGCGTGGGATCAAGGCTTTTCAGCTCGGGCTCACGCATAGTGGCCAAAGTAGCAAGACCAAGATAAGAGTGCAAGATATCTGCACGAGGATATCCCTAGTCAGCAGACACGATTGACGGAAGATATCTATCACAGTACTCACCGGGAAGGTCGCCAGGCATCTTTCCAAAGCCGCCAATCATATGCTGTGTTTTATCCAACAGAAAACGTCGTATGCCATTGAAGTCTTGGAGATAAACTTTGCTTAATATCTAAAAGGGTATTAATCCAGCAATTACTGAGAGAGCAACCCAAAAGGAAGAAAGGTACTCACTGCCAACGATCCTCCAACCCAGAATGTATAGCACGTGTCGGCTACCTTGTTGCACCTTCCGTTGACCCCGACCCATCGCATTTCTTCAGCAGAAACGTCGATGGGAGGGTGCTCTAGACCCGCTACTGCTTCAGCTTCGGCGGGATAAGCACCCATTACGTGGATTTTATAAGGAAACACTATTGGTGATGCGTCGGGAGGTGTTTCATGAGCAACATTGAATTCCCCGTCTTCTTGCAGCATCAGCGTCTGCCTCGAGATAAGCCACCGAGTCAAATCGTTGATGAAGTCCGAGCTCATCGTCTTCCCCTCAGTAGCAGTGATGCCCTTTCGTGGCAACTTTCCGAGCAGAGATAACGCACTGACGCCAGCATATGTCAACCCAGCTACACTAGCAGGTGAGCATGGACTCTCACATTCATCCCGCAGTACAGGCGACGAAGTGCGTACCATGTGCCTCGTGAAACGGCGCCTGCGCTATCCCACCTTCGTATGTCTGCGAATATCAGTGTTTCCATAGCTGGCCAAAAACATCGAAGAATCAATTGTGCTCACCACAGAGCTCTCTATCCATCCCACCAAGCCCTCAACATCGATATCGTTCAAATCGGCCGTCTCTCCCCTCCGCAAGAACCACCGCACCCCAGCAGCCAATTGGGCGAATCTCATATCTTCCGCACCTTCAATTTTCCCATCCTTGCCTATGCCTTCCCCGAAACTTCCATTCGCTCTCTGCAGGTCTCTCACCCATTCCAGACACTCCCTCCTTTTCACCCTCTCCATACCATTCCCCAGGATCGCCAGCGCCGCAAGAGCGAAGTATGTCGCTGCAAGATTGGCTGCATCCCACTCACACGCCCTGTGCTCTTCTCCCAACATAGTGCCGGTAAAGCCCCGGAAACCCCCCAAAGGATGCTGGCATCTTAATATCCATCCTACGTACTCTTCCCTCTCTATATTCGTAGTATGCGTATGCAGGGCTCCTAAGAGATCGAGGGCGGAGAGGATGAAGAAGGCGAGGGTTACTCGTTGCGAATCATTGGGCGTATAAGCGGTGGGTAGACGGGTCTTCAGACAACGGAGCCAGTATTTGATATGTTTCTGCTTGTGGAAAATGGAGTGATCCGGGCTATGAGACATTCAAGGAAGTAATTGATTATTTATAGCCTGGATCAAAGTATATATGCACAAAGTGGAATGGAATTGACCAAGCAGCGATTGGCCGGGGCAAGACGGCGGAGATCGGAGCGGAGTGCCTTCTCACCTTTGCTACCCGGCGATCACCACACCCCCTCAGAGCTGGACTTTTACAACATAGACAGCAGAGTACTCCTCTCAACTACTCAATACAATACTTGCCCAAGATGGCAATAGTATCAGCCACCCTCCTCCTCCGCATAATCTCCATCTTCCACATAACAGTAGCCTACTACCTCCTCTTCTCCCCCTCCACCATCGCCGACCAAAACCTCGTCTACATACTCGGCGCAGCAATGGACATCGTATGTTCCCCCTCCCCTCCCATCCCTAATTACGTCCCCAACCCCCCAATCCCCTCTCACATATCTCGCCCTACCTCCAATCGACACCTAAGCACCAATCGACCACATCAAGTCGCTAAACACCACTCAGCCTTCCGCCCCGTCCATCCTCTCCACACCCTCTCCCGCCCTCGCCATCGCCTCCCTAGCCTTCGCCCTCCTAGGAAGTTCAGATCTCACGGCCACAAACCTAGACGAGGAAGTCTCCTCATATTACTGGAGCAGCCAAGCTCCTATACGGCTGGCCCTTTTCCTGGGTATAACGGGATACAGCTACTTATGGAAGCCGGCTGGGGGCGCTTTGAGCGAGATGGGGGGAGCGAGGGTGGGGTTGGGGAAGGAGGGTAGTTTCTTGGGGGGGATGCTGTGTAATAGCGTTGTGTTTACGTGGGGGTTTGTGGAAATGTTGGTCTGGTTTTGGGTGAGTGGTGCTTTGCGACCTTTTTTGATTTGGGTGGTGCTTGATGGATTGGGACTGGGCTGACATGAAGAGCAGATATATGTAGCATTGAGGGACGAGAGGAGAGAGATGATGGCACGGAAGGAACGGAGAAAGCAGGCGGAGGAAGGGAGGCTGTAGAATCCAAAGGGCATCACGGCATTTGCGACACTATGTACAGCACACAAAATTTATATTACCATGTATGATATGTCTTCTATGGACTTGGTGATGACGAGGCGGCTGCAGGCTCATGTTCGTGCTATTCCGTCAAAGTCTCGTCAATCCCGCGCTTCGTGAAAGCAATAGGGTATCTACCTGTCCCACGCCTGACGCTATGCACAAGCAACATCAACTATTTATGACTCCCGAGATCGTTCCCGCGCTCGAGCATCGCTATGTCCGAAGAAAACTCTGCTATTCTATCTTTGTCTGAATGACGCCGTCCAGTCCGTCAACCCAGCTATCGACTATAGCATGGCAAATCCTCTGCAAGTTCTTGTAGTCGCCTATGTCCCCCAGCTCGTTAGCTAACACATCTTGACCCCCTGTCTCGTCAGAGCCGCGAAGAATCACTTCTTCGATCTGATCAAGCGTAGATTGTTCAAGGAGCCTGTCCCGCATTCTGTTCGCCAGTCGTGAAACGCCATCCGCAAGTTTGGTGCACTTATTGCGAAGGGCCTCAGCTCTGTCCACTAACCACACTTGACCAACCAGTGATTGCTTCTTGTTCTCGTTGACTGCATGCTCTAATGTTAGTAGGACGAACTTGCACGTTTCCAGATGAGTGAAAAGGCCATGGAAAACGCTCCAAAGTGGTACAGTCAGGTCCGTGGTCAGTAACAATGGGGCTTGACATGATGTGAGCCTTTCGGCGCTTTTGCCAATCCACTCTTCGATAAATTCGAGCAAGTTCTGTATGAAGACACCGCCAGCTTCCTTTTCATACGGCTCTTTTGAGCGATAGATAAGATGCAGAGCGGATAGCGCAATGACTATGTGTGTGATTGCATGTTCCTGGCTAGTAAGTGCGTCTGGTTCTCTATCGCTATTCGCCTTCAAAGCGTTCAACAGCTCTTCTACGATGGGACTTTGACCATTGTTGTGAAGAACATCCCAGAACAAAGCTAGAGAGAGCTGCTGGTGGAGCCATGCATCCTGGACAAAGTATCAGTCAGTTTCCCATTGCTTAGGTCACTAATACTTACGTTTGGCTCGAGACTAGTACCAGCTATTGGCAGGTGATGTTCAAAGGAAAGTTCACCGCCTTCGAAGTTTGGAAATGCGTCTCTATCTCGTTGATCCTTAGTCTGGCTGGGGATCTCTATTCCACATATCAGCCAAGTCAGACAGGAAATCGACAGACAGGCTTACTGATGGGGTCTTTGGGCAACTCGTGAGCGCTGGTTCGGATTCGGCATATTCGTTTGGCCTCGACGACCATCAAGAACTTCGCAAAGCCAGTGGCAACAGCTTTGCTTGTTTGGAGAGTATCCAATGACATGTTCCACTGACCATTGGCCTGCATCTTGTGTATGGCTTTCAGGCTGACATTTTCGGCGGAGGTGTGCCACTTATAAGCATGTATGATGTCTTCCAATGGATCAATCGTTGACTGCCTCTTTCCATCAACAACATATGTGGACGGATACGGATGAATGCTAGAGATACGAGTGTAAAGCACCCAGGAGATAGTTGCATGCTGTAAATTCTTGATAGAGAGTCTGGAGTACCGTTCCATGGCTAGTGACCCTGCGCCCAGAAAAACGTAAAGGCGGACCAAGATCAGTAGAGCGTCGTAATTATGCTTAGATTGTAGGAGAGTGTGCTCCAATACAACGATACATTGGAGCAGTGCATGTTTCCTCCCAAGCTTAAAGAGACGGATGAATCCCATAGCTGCCAACAGAGCCGCATCATCTCCCGGCCTACGGTCGCTGACGGGAAGGTCAAGTCCGAATGCAAGAGATTCCTTGTACAATCGTAGGCAATTGCTAATGAAAGCGGTAAGGACGTCCGCATTGCGGCTGTTTTGGTCTCGGGAGATAACAAGGTTGTACTGAAGCTTTAGAATGTTTATCCCGCACGTGATCCAATATATCATACCAGACTGTGATAGGTTATAGGTTAGCAATTTTCATGAATATTCACCACATTTGCTGACCTTCGGTACTCCCGGCTGTGGCCTTAAGTTCTGCGACAAGTGTTCGACACTAACGAGCAGTTGCTTTTGCCTTCCTATATCTAGGTATGATAGCCAGTTTTTGACGTCGGAAAAGAACACGAATTTGGTAGAGAAGCTTTGGAAGTACTTGGTCAGAGCTGTCAGAAGTATATCCTGATTTCTCCTCCCTTCGGAAACCTCCGTAGCGTAGAAGAACAGCTGAGCCATCCTAGCGTTGCGTTCAGTACTTTTCTCAGCAGACTCGCTAAATGTGTGGGTCAGCTCTTCTATTAAGGGTGAACCCCTAGTAGCGTCAATCTCGGCATCCGCATCTAGAACGATTCATGGACTCACTTCATGGGATCGCCCTTTGCATTCGCAGTAATGAGCGCCTGCCAGGTCTTCCAATCATCTCCGCGCTTGCCAATGTTAAATTGAGTATCGTCGACGTTTGGATGGCGAGAGTGCTTCAAAATTAAAACACAAAAATCTCGAAGATCATCCCATTGCTGCTGCGATTCTAGGAGTCCCATGTATTTTAAGACGAGCTCCCATCTGTGCCCTTCAACATAAGAATGGAGGCCGGTGCGTGGATCAGTGAGGATTTCTGCTGCTTCGGCAAATCTTCCTTCTACTTGATAGACTTTAAGCAAGAGACAAAGGTCCTCAAAACAATTGATCTCCCTGCCAGCGATTGAGGTTTCCCCTTCCAATTTATGCCTGTCTTTCGCTGCTTTTGAGACCGTCCTGTATGCCAATGTTTGCATAAGGCTTTTCTCCGGTCCTTCAGCTATCTCTTCTGAAATCATATGGGTATTAAGGATATAGAGAAAGAAGGGTTTGCGTTCTCTTGGGAAGTTCTTCATCCAAGTCATGCAAGCCTAATTGAAAAGATGACTCAGCTGAGGTCATTCATACTGTGCCACTGTTGAACAAACCTGTTGTGCACCCCTAAAGTCCATCGCATCAAACTTTGTCCAATACCAGGCCTCATGTAGCTTCCTGTCCTGAGGTCGACTAATGGCTGCACGATGCCATATCTGCTTCTGTTTCGGTTCGAGATCCACCAGCGAGGGTTCAATAAATTCGATGACCGTATCCATAGCATGCAAAGCCTCGACATCGGCCACTGGAGGCTTTCTCTCGATCAGACGTTGAAATTCCTGAAGCCCCTGCCCCATACGCGCTCGATCGGGCCATTGGAGAAGGATTGAGATCTTGGTAACGAGTAGGTAGTCACTCCCTGGTGTCGTCTTCAATTTTTTCTCACATGTCTTGAGCGCTTGCTTCCACTGCTTCGCCGCGATGAACCCAGAGAGAACGTCATCTTGCCCATTCATTATGGGTATATTGGGCTCGAGGCCCGGTCGCAGCGTTGTCATTCGAGCATGTCAGAACAGAAATTTTGAAATGTTGACATTCCGAATTAGAGAGTCTGTAGTTGTAGACAAACAATAGTAGGGGTAATGGGCAGTCGCCAGTAATGGGCAACAATCAACGGCGGATAGAGAAGGCCCTGTTTTCCAGCGCAGTGTCCTTCACTTCGCGTTTTTCAAGAGAGGAGGAGCTTTCTGAACGCTACCTTTCGTAATGCTTACTGGTGGAAGCATATCAACGGCAATTGCAAAATGACTACGATGATCTGGGAAAATTATAGAGTCAACACACGCAGACACATTTGTAGGGCTATCCCAGCCCTAGCCCTAAGGATAAGGGGCTTCGTAAGCGTCCCAGGCTCTAGGGGATAACTTCTCTAGAAATACTATATGAGGATGCTTACCTGAGGTCTTGGTCTTCTTGATCGATGGCTACAGCCGGGAGGTACACCCATAATTGCACTGGCAGGGACCCAGAGTAAGGTGTAGGACAGTGCTGAGACCGTTGGCTGCCCACGAGGAAATGGTGCTTCGGCAATTATAACATGGCTCTAGTTATGCCGCGTAATTGACAGTGAACATGGGAACTCTGGTCGGATATCAAGGTTACTTAAGATCAAGATGGGAGAGGATTGTTCCTCAGGTCAAGATATCACGAACTGAGCTTACTTATTCGTCTGTGGCCTCTAAATTGATAAATTGTCTTCTCTATAGAATGTACCCAAGCCTATAGAGTCTCTATAGTTGAATGAATTTCTTTCTGTGGAGATTTGAATCGCACATGAGGTTTGAGGGCAATTAGAGGTAGAATAGCTCCTCCAATGCTGCCTTGCATAGAGCCTCCCCAAAATCCACAGTGTCAATGCAAGTCGGTAAGCGCAGCTTCGCTGGAGTGGAGGGGAGATGAAAGCAAGAGAAAGCGCGGCGTTCCCGTATCTCACCAGTGTGCGATTAACATGCTGCTATATTCTGACCGAGAGCGGTGGCAGATTGTGACAATCAACGTCCTCTTCCAAATGGCTAGAACGGCAAAATCTTACATATCGACTGCAGTATCACAGCCGGTTGCAGTCATACCTTATGGCTTCGGAGACCCTCAAAGGAGAGATCGATAACGTTATGGCTTCTATCATACTGATCTTGATCTGGGTAAGTGAAGACCGGCCTCGTATTTCCACAATAGTACAATATGTATCTTTCTATGTCGGCTTGCCCTGCTTTCCAATTTTCTGGTAGTCTCAAAAAGACCATTGCCCCTCCACACCTCGGTACCCAAGTAGGGCAGGCCTGGTAATCTATGTCCAGTTCCAGTCAATGGATGCGAAAGCTTGTCGTGCTATGTCTCGTTCTTGTAGTTGCACATAACGCCTTCTAAGAGCTTGACGCGACACTTCTTGTGGAATACTAGGCTAAGCTTATTTCGAGAAGAACCCTTTGGACTCCCTCTTCTTTTGTTCGTTGCGCTCCGTAGTCTGCCTTTCTATTAGTAGTCATGCCTAATACCCAAGGAAGCTGTGAAAGTAGACCCATTGTTTCTTGCAATCTCTATAGGCCCTGATAAAGATCATGAGTCAATTCGTGGTCTCGTGCGAGAAACAGGGCAGTGTCCCGTATTCCCTTCGACCCATCGAAGCGTGTAATAGGGCAAAGAGGCGGACTCACTGAAAGTAGTCCGAGCACATCTGCCTATCTCCTCCATTCCGATGCAAGCATTTCATACTGCGTGCTGCTGCTTCCTCGCATGGATCGAAGTATTTGCTGAACTGTTTGCTATAAAAATGTCAACTCCAACGTCATGAACCATTCGGAGAGCTCGTTATTAGACAACAAGTTATCATGTGACCGAATCATTGAGGCTTACCTGGTGAATGCGGCCTCCCCTTTTGCCCATGGGGAATCTTTCGAGCCCTCCGCCTCCGCCATTTTGCTTGACTGTCGTTGGGGATGAGGCGACGGTATCTGAGAAGCCAAGCACGCGCCACTAGGTGAAAGCGCCATGGGATCCCATATGGCTAATCAAGCTAGTTTACTTAGAGCTAGGATAAATCTAGACCGGATGGCTAGCTTAGCGTTATCGGCTAAGTTACGATATAAGATAAGGAGGCGGACGTCACCAAAGCACTGGAGGACGAGGAGAAGGCATCTATGGATACACAACATTAGCACCTTGGGACAAGGTCACGAGCCTTGCCTCGAGACCATCTCTTGTTATATTCCGAGGTATGACTTCGATTCGTCCGAAGCTTTGGTGTTGTGCAAGGTCCTCATTCGCTGGTATCAGTCAAAGCGCCCAATTGCTCCGGAGTGTGGAGGGGCATGCGGGCAATATTGACAAAGAAACCCAAAAGCTATTAAAGAGGAATTTTGCTATGCTCCATTGCCTTCACTAACATTATCCTCTAGAAGACCTTCTTTGTCAAGCGAAAGCCAAGTTGCAGCGAGTCTCAATCCCCCACAAAGCCTGTCTGGGGCTGCAGCTGCATATTGAGTGGAAGAATCCAAGATCGTTGCTTCTTGTTGGACCGACTGCTTGGCTTCCTGATGCCACGCTCGCTGAGCTTCATTCTACTGGCGGCCTCACGGTTTTCTGTCAGTCCTGATCGGGACAATCGGTCCAGACTTTGCCTTGACCATGTGACTAATTCTTCCCAAGGCCACGGTGGCGGTACTCAGTCAGCGTGCCTCGCATTCACGCTCATACCACGGTGGTATACGAATGAGTTGTTTACCCGAGCAAAGCTATGGCAATGCTCAGTCCGTGTCCTGTGCATTGACTGATGTTCTCTTATCTAGGATGGCTTCAAAAAGGTTCATCGCATAGCGTCCTCTTTTCATAAACATCAGCCTATAGCCATGGGCCGCACTACTGTCAGGACTGCTAGTGCCCGTTGGAAAAGGAAGGCCTAAAAGCACAGCTAGTCTCGGTACTAGCGTACGATCCGGTTTAGCTGCAGGACCAAACCGAAGGAAGTAAGTAGATCCATACATCGCCTAAGGCGACTATCAAGATTTCTTCAAAGCCTTGGAATAATCAATCTTCAACACGTTCCATCCCTACTATTGAACGGGAGTTCTACCTGGTCCCGGCTCGGTTCAATAGTGGCTGCAAAGGCGCCGTAATATTCGACAGTACATTCGTCGAGTCAGTTTATGATATACCCGTCGGACCATAATGCCATCAACCACAAGGTGTGGAGGGGTATTGACGACGTCGTTCCGCCAGAGGAGTGCATGTGTCAGGGAACCCTCTTCATGGAAACCAATGAGGTCTGCTTCCGAACAAGACCGGTCATGGAAGATCCGCATGTTGTTCATGGTTGTAGATCTTCCCAAGAATATTCAATCATCAGAGAGGTACGCTCGTGAGATCGAAGATTCAATGTCGAATAGCTTGAGAATGTTGTCCAACTTGCCAGCTTCACGCCCGAGATCGGAGCTTCAACGATAACAACTCGTGAGAAGAGATTGCAGACCAACGTCTTATCATACGCTACTCTGTATTTATGATACACCAAAGTCTCTCATGACCCCGCCGTAGTTAACACCAGTTCTCTGTATTTCATATTGACACTTACGTCCTGTTAGCCACTTTTTCAACATTGTATCATCGCTCAACTTAAATCAACAAAGTTGCAGAATTTTCTCAATACCGTCAGTCAAGCACCTTTTCTGAGATCATCTCTCTTTTTCTTGCACGGCTTTCCCTGTAACGTCATGGCCGTCGCGAAAGCTATGCCTCTTACGCAAGAGTACATGCCAGGGGTGAAACCCGTAATCAACAGGACGCCCGCCAAGAATCTGGGTACTGATGACTTCAATCCAAAGAAGCACATAGACTTCAAGCCACCTTCCAAGATTCACACCATGGCCGACCTGATGCTTTCAGAAGGTCTCGGTGTCTCGCCGTTCGCCGTGTCAGAGCCTTTCCAGCTATTCACCCAGGAGGCCGTACAACGGATGAGAGCAGAGATCTTTCAAAACCAGGTTTGGGAGAACTGCCAGTATTCCAGTAATCTGGCACAATGCCAGCTAAGAGGGTTCGCGGCAAAGTAGGTTCACAACACTCATTCATTTTCTTCCAGGCTCCTTACCATTCATTTCCAGATATGCTCCCTTTGTGTACGACGTCTGGAAGAGTTCAGAGATACTCAGCATCGTATCAAAAATCGCCGGCGTCGATCTCGTGCCAGAGATGGATTTCGAGATCGCTCACATCAACATCTCCGTCAAATCCGAGGAGCAAAAGGTCGAGGAGCTTGAGGCGTTCGTCGACAGGCAGCTGACCGAGGCGGACGAGGCCATTGCCGGTTGCCCATGGGAAGACGACAAGCCCATTGTTGACTGGCACACCGACAGCTATCCATTCGTCTGCGTGACCATGCTCAGCGACTGCACGAACATGATCGGCGGGGAGACTGCTCTTCGTACAGGCGATGGTGAGATCGTCAAAGTCCGAGGCCCGCAAATGGTTGGCATAACACCTGATCTTATACCTGATACCACTTAGCTAACAAGTATTGCAGGGATGTGCCGTAATCTTGCAAGGACGATATATAGAACACCAAGCCCTCCGCGCCCTTGGTGCAACCGAGCGAATTACCATGGTAACGTCCTTCCGGCCCAAATCTCACACCATCAAAGACGACACCGTCCTCACCACCGTCCGGCCCATTTCCAACCTCTCGGAGCTCTATTATCAATTCAGCACTTACCGATTGGAGATTCTCGAAGAGCGTATTCGTGCCCAACTGAAAGGGCTGCGAGAGAATGAGACTCGTGGTAAGAAGCTGAATACCAAGGCTTTGAAAACTTTTCTTCGCGAGCAGGAATTGTTTCTTGCGCACATGAATACGGAGATGGTGGATGAAGAATTAGTCGTCAAGGGTAATGTGGATGACAGCCATCTCTTCAGCGAATTTGGAAGGAAGAAGAAGCGCAAGGTTGAAGGGTGAGTGGACGGTATGCAGTGTAGGCGGGGTATGGCGAAACATGATAACGAACTTACGGCAACTGATGAATTTCTTTGATGGTCAATTAGCGAGTCCTTTCCGCCTGCTGTGCCTCTTAGCTGGGAGTTATGGGTATTCGTTTGCGATCTTGGTAAATTGTCTGGGACTGTGCTTACGGCAAATAACCCTGTCAATAAATTTGGACTGGAACAGGATGCTTGCGGTGATATTTGGGATGACGTGGGTAGTGGTAAATACAATAAAGCTATCCATATGTGCATAAGTACGCAGACCATAAATCTCAGGCCATGGTGGAATCGCCCTTGCGAGGCCAGCTCAAAAGAACGGACACACTCTTGTTCCTACTTTACCGTTGCATGGAATCTAGAGTTGGCCATATCTCTGAGATCTGTGAGGCGAAGATGCCTTCAGAAAGGCCTATAACCTTATCTGCTTCGTACTCTACGTTTTTCAGGGCATCAGAAGTTTTGGTATCAGCGTCAGACCTTAGTAGCACATCATACTGGCAGGTTGGCTGGACTTTGCAAATGATGGGCAGCAACGCTGTGAGCGATCTCCCCTTCTGCTTCGTTAGCACACCCACTTCATCTTCTAACTAAAAATCGAAGCAGTCCAGCGAAAGATAGGTATGATATTGGAGAGCACCAAATGCTTCTGTTCAACCAATCATGAAGCTTTATGCATTAAGACGGTCGATCAATGCCCTCTCTCTGAACGTCAGAATGGAATGATCGAAGATCCGAATTTATCATCAGTGATAAAGCGAGTACTTACGCGGATTATCCTCGCCAAGATGATTTAGAGCCGCATCTGCCAAGCTGTGCGCTAACGGATAAACCTCGGTCCATCATGGGCTGTTGAGACCGCTTACGGCAATGGCAAGCGCGTCCCTCTCGAGACGCCAGCTTCACTACCACTCAACCTCATCTTACCACCTTTGACATAACATGTCGGACATTTTTCCTCCTGACCTTATACGGCATCTCACTGGTTTGACTGTCTTAGAGCATCGAATTTCAATGTCGGCAGGATTTAGACTCATCCAACTAGATTGATTCGCAGGTATTTCTCCAGGCACAAAGAAACCCGGAGGTATTGCGTTATCTAGCAAACCCATTTTCAAGCGAAGGAAGCTGAACCATCTCTCTAAAAGCACCATACTCCCACCAAAGCACATTCTCTTGCTCTAATACCACGACAAACTTCAATCATGGAGGGCAACTCCGAACAACGCCTCAACCAAAGAGATGGCTCGGTCGGCCTTCTACAGATACTTGAGACTAGCCTCGGCGACATCAGAAATCTGGTTACTTGTCGTGTATGCATTCGCCCGCTCTTTGAACCCTATACCATTGACTGCGGCCATACCTTCTGCTATGGGTGTCTGCTACGATGGTTCGAACGAGATCGCACAAAGAAGTCATGTCCGGACTGCCGCGCGGAGGTTCTTCGTGCCCCAGCGCCGGCTTACCTTGTAATTTCCCACATCATCTAAACCGAGCGAGTCACTGATCAATGCACGCAGGTTCGAGACATGACACAGGTTTTCGCAAGTCGAGCGGAGCTCATGCCCCCTGGAGAGACGACTGAAGACCATCGGAAGTGGCAGGAAGAAGACGCAGCAGCTGTGGAGAAGGACCGTTCGAGCACTGGCCGGCGTGGTGGGCTGTTCCGGGGCTGCTTCAGGGCCTATCTGGGACGTCCGCCTCTGATGGACTATATTCGACCGCCAATCATCAGGGACGTTGAAGACGGCGTCGATCGTTGCCCTAGATGCACGTGGGAATTGGAGGACGGTCTCTGTCACTCGTGTGGATTTCCGTCAGAGGGTGAAGAGTGGAGTGGCTCAGAAGGACCTGAGTACTTTCACCCTGACGGCATCTACAGTGACGAAGATGACACGGAAAGTGCCCTCCTCGACGCCCTTTTGGATGGAGGCAATACACGTCCTGGATTTCCCAGAGAATTTTCTCCCGCTTCTTCCTCAATACGGAGTTACTCAAGCGAAGGGGACGGTGTCATGCGACATTACGGCGTGCCTCATAATGATGAACATCGTCTCGCGGTGGCACGTAGGGAAGCGAGAATGAGACCATTCCCGGATAGAGGATCTCAGGATGCAGGAACACCAGACGATAACTGGCTGGAAGAGACAGATGAAGGTAGTGAAGGTGACGACGAAGCCGGCTCGCTGGATGGGTTCGTTGTCGACGATTTGGAGCAACAGCCTCATACATCCCCAAACTCCGTTGAGAGAGTTCTCTGGGATAGCGGCGAGGATATTGAGGCCGAAGAGGCGCAGACCGAGCTCTCAGACTGTTCGGACCAAGGCACTGAAAGTCAAGGGGACAATGAATCTGATCAGAATGAAGTATTCTCTACTCCAGCTTCTGTTCCTCGGTACCGTTCGGTTGAGGATTCTGACGAAGGCCCGATACCCCCATCAAGGCGACAATTAGCGCGAAGATCGGCCGCTCGCAACTCCTCCAGTGGCGAGGATAGGTCACCATCAACGATTGCCCACCATGGACGGAGACGAACGAATGACGCTCAAAGAAACACGACTGGTGATAGGCACATGCAACGCGACATCACACATCGATCGAGGACTGGACACACCAACGGATTCTCTAATGGCGTACCCATAGAGATTGACAGTGACTCCGATGCGCCAGTTTCGGCATCTCGGCCCACCAGGAGGAGAAGAATTCATGCTCCTCCCTCTTCAGAAGAAGAGTCTGGCGCCGAGACGAGTAGCGGCACGGCTACCGTAGGCCGACCATCTCCAGGATCAATGCCTTCGAGAAGACACAATAGCTCAAATAATGCTCGACCAAATACCAAATCCTCTCCAATAAGGATCGAATCAAGTCCAAGGCAAACAGAAATGGTCGACAGCGGTGTAATCCCTCGGACTGGGAGCCATGCTGACATATATGGTCGATTGTCCTCCCTTCTTCCGGGCAGTCGTCCCCAACATAACACTGATCTTCCACAACGAGCTTCTGCGTTTACGAATGATAGAGCTCGTGGCTCCCGTCGTTTGTTCTCTCCCCCAAACGTCCGTTCACCCTTCAGCCAAATCAATCGTCGCTTGAGCCCTGCCACATCCCGATCTCAACACCGAAGTCCGGCATCAGGATCATCGCACGCCACAACAGCGCAAGAGGAAATCGATCAAAATGTGCGCCAACGTCGAGCTTTGAAAGCCGAGCGGAAAATCGAACGCCGTCGTATTAAGGCACTCCGAGACCGAAGACGAGGGGAGAATTCCGTGCGGTTAGCTTCATCGCATGGAGAGCCGTAGTGGCAGCATGAGATCTGGTATTTAATGAACGACACTTATCTTTATGATCAACCTTTTTGGCTTCTAGGAACTCTGAAATTCTGGACTTCAGGCTTCAAGCATGCATAGCATTTCCCTTGGTACTTAGAGGGGGACGACAACCACATCGCTTCTCAGCTCAATTTTCTCAATTACGTTAGGATTTGCAACGAATGCACTTGCTTTCAACAGGCATGTCCTATGCCATAGCTCGTAGGTTGCAGAAACTCCGATCACATACAATGTAGGTGGGATCGCCATTGCTCCTATTGTTCACTACAACTCATTCTATTCGATACTGCTGTTTCTTGTGACACATAATACCTAGGTGGAAAGTATGAAGTGTGGGCCATACTCGCATCAATCAAACACGATGTCTATCCATGGCTGATACATAACATGTTTCTACCATTCCTATATCGCTCTAATGCTGCGTAGGCAGCGCACAGTTCTTAGCCCATCCTGGTTCCATGTTCCACTTTATCAAGTATATATACACCCAGTTTTTAGACCATTGCGCCGTAAGTGCCTACTATCTTACTTTGACCGTCTTCGCTGCCATAGTCAACCTTGGATGCTCAAGGTATAGCGATTGATTGTTCTGAAAGCGAGGTTTACCCAATCACGACAACGAGATGCGAAACCTCTCTGCAACCATAGGCCAACATCATATACTTAATATCTGTTCATGCATCCAATCAGAAAACCCTACCCGTGTGCACAATGTGATAACGAGTACCATACTCAAAGGTGGCACTTGTTGCCAGATAGACTCCCTGATTCCATTGGAATCTCATCTATTTATATTTCATGCCTCAATCAAAGGGTCACACTCACTTCCTCCGCGGGAGCCGCATATCTATGATTTTAGGGAAAGGGAGTTTTGGGTTCTTCGATCACAGGAGACGGACGTTTGCGAAGGAGAAAGCTGGGTTATGGAATGATGTTTGAATAGGGAGGTATTTTCGGGAGAGAGGAATGAGTCGAGATCTTCTCTACAATTTACATTTTTTTCGAGGGAAGGAAATGGGAAGGGTTAAGGATTTGCACGCTCCTTGTTTATTATAGATCATCTAGAGATTATCCTCAGATGGAACTAAGCTCTAGAGGCATATTTTGGGTTATATACTGACGAACCTGCACAGTGAACGGTTGATAGCTTCACTGAAGGCGCTGTGCTGTACCCACGTGGGATATGGTCGTTAATGGACATAGGGGTCCTGAATGCAGATTCAAGGCTCATGATGTGATAAGATTACCTGGGTTTCCTGGAGCGTGAAAAGCCTCTACGGTGAGTAGAAGCTGCGCTGTAAGACTCTTAGCATTCTCATCTTTGCCGGTCGTGGGAGCTCTTGTTTTGTGTTGAGCTCGTGATCTTGGCGGGTTTTCTTAGAGATTATTGATTTGAGTGATAATTATGTTGTATTTGCTTGAGGAGACGTTAGGTTTGAGAATGTGGCCATGGGACTTTTGCTTGGGTTTTAAGGCCTCGGAGTTCCATCACTTGTGGACTAGGCTTAATGGAGCCTTGCATAAGAAGGGTAGTTCGATTGCTAGAGCTGAATCTTACTTTCTTTACCATGCGATCCGTATCTTTCGCTAGGAAGCCTGATGGCACCAGGCATAGATGCAGCGGCCGAGTTCAGCGCTCGAGTGGCTAATCACGTCCCGTCCTCGTCCTCATCGACGCTATCTTCCATCGTCTTCTCAATCTTCGGGATCTCGAAAACCACCGCGCCATTCTTCGCTTTTATGGTCTTCCACCGCCCAAGACGGGGCTCCGAACCAACAGCTGCAACAACGCAAAGCCCGTCACGACCTCTATCTCCCCTTTCAAAAACAGATAGATCATTGATGTAGCCACTGGTTGACCACTCCTCCTCCTCCTCCTCTGCGGGGTTTCCCTGCCTGTCGACTTCAGGGCCGTTTGGTGGCTTACCGATACTCCCAACGCTCTCCAATTTTCTTTTATCCTCACTCACCCTCCACACTCTAATTTCGCCGTCCCAGCTACCACTGACAACAAGATCTGAGAGCGGGACCGTAGCCAGCGCTGTGATCCACCGCGGCTGTCTTTCTGGTACCTTGATGCCCGGATCCACGTTCGCGGAATACTCTTCTGGCTTCATGGCTGGATCAAGACCATGCGCTAAAGGGATGGTGAAGACAGGCTTCTTTTTGACGAGTGACCATAAACTCAGACTTCCATTGTCCGAGCCAGTCACAAATGTGTCCTCATCTATGAGAGCAACGCGGTCAATGCTACCTTCATTGTAAGATCTTATTGCCGAGCTGTCCTCGTCTTTTTTAGGTCTTTTCTTATCCGAACTACCACCACCACGGAATACCAGCTGCGTCTCCTCAACTATCCTCCACACGCGTGCAGTTCTATCTCTCGCCCCGACTGAGACACATCGCTCCATACCAAGTGCCGCCACGTCTACTACTTCATCTTGGTGTCCAAACAAAGTTTCAACATACGCTAACTCATCCAGACTCCATGTCTTGACTGTCCTATCTTTTGATGCAGAATACAATTGATTGGTACCTATTCGGAAAGCCAGGGACGTCACGGCATCCCTGTGCTGTGTAAAAACCCGCAAGGGTGTGAGTGACTCGGCAGACCAAATGATGAGACGCTTGTCTGCACCGCCCGTGGCTACAAATCTGCCTGTTGAGGATGCTGCGACGCAAAGGATTGGTGCCGTATGGTGCTGGTAGGAAGGATCGCCCCTCATGTTCCTATTCCCTCTAGTACCAATCAATTTGCTCGGTCGTCGGCGAACCGTGCGTTGGGGTTTCCTCGGTGACTCTGAGTCGAGTGAAGGCGAAGTAGGGGGGATGTGAAGTTCCCACTTAATAAGCTGAATGTCTTTCGAGACAGTATAGGCGTAGGGGTTGCAGATTGCGACGTTGGATGTGGCCAAGCTGGAGTATCGGAATCGAGTCCTAGTTGCCTTGCGGAAGTCGAGCGTAGATGCAATGCGCCGGTGTAATTTGCCTTTAGTCTCGGCCACATCCTCCTGCAATCTCGCTGCGATAATGTCGGCGTCAACGTCTGCAGCATCAAAACCTACTTCATCCTCTGCCTCGCCTTTGATATTACGTAAATAAGCCTCTGCAAGTCTTAGTCTTTTCTCAGCTCCGGTCTCTTCCTCGCCCTCGGAATCGGATTCGGAGAGGTCTTCCTCATCGCTAAGTCGTTTCCTTCGGTTTTCGAGGTCAGAGTCACTGGACGATATAGACTCATCTCTGCGTGCTCGAGCGGGCTTCGCTTTCACGGGTTCCGCAACTGTCTTCGTGCTTGTGTTCCTTCGTTTGTTCACAGGGGCGGCGTTCTTGTCGTCTCGCTTGCGTTTTCGCTGGGACGCTGGGGCTGTAAAGAATGACGACATAATTCGTATGAGACTGCCGTCCGAAGCTGAAGCTCAGTTACCTCTGCATATTGCTGGGGACGAATATTGGAGTATCGGTGGGATGGGCGAGATTTCCCAAACTTATTGTTAGGGTGCGGTATGAAATCTTGGCGGCATAAAATCGGAATGGTTCCGCACCCTAGCTCCAGGCCGCTCATAGCTCACGCGTAGCTATAACTTTCTTCTCTGTTTCCTTGAACACAGGAATCGCAATAACATGTTGGTCGTGACAAGGGCCCGATGTTGTAAGACAAGCTAATCAGTGTTAGGGAGGTTCTACTCGGCTTTACCGGCAAAGATTACACTGTCGTTGCGGCCTCAAAAGCCGCAATGAGAGGTGCCACCATTCTCAAAGCTTCCGATGACAAAACAAAGCAGCTCAATAAGCATACGTTGATGGCATTCTCGGGTGAAGCTGGAGATACAGGTATATCGATGTCGGGCGACATTCTCAAGAATGGAGGGCTGATCAGCATTCGATAGTACAATTCGCGGAGTACATCCAGGCCAACATTCAACTCTACTCGATGCGGAACGATACAGATCTAGGACCATCAGCTGTTGCAAACTTTGTACGGGGAGAACTAGCGAGAAGTCTGAGATCGAGGCACCCATATACTGTCAATCTGTTGCTAGGAGGAATGGATCCAATCACCAAGCAACCACATCTTTACTGGCTCGATTACCTCGCGTCACTAGCACCGCTACCATATGCCGCTCATGGCTACGCTCAGTACGTATTGATGACTTGGCGTCATGTCCCCTGAATGCCACATGTTCCCAGACGGTGCAGTCTTGGCTAAAACGATGGGTAGATACTACTGCCTCTCTATCCTCGACAAGCACCACCATCCCGACATCGACTTCGACCAGGGCCTTAAGATTTTGAGAATGTGTACAGATGAGCTTCAGAGGAGATTACCGATAGACTTCAAGGGGGTGAGTGAATTGACGGTGATCACTGTGAGAAGTACGAAGCTGACATCGTTGCGTATAGATGTTGGTCAAGGTGATAGATAAGGATGGAATTCGGGAGATTGATTTTGATACCAGCAAGCAAATTCTGAGTGCATAGCAATAGGCGTACTGAAAGATTTTCAGCAATACAGTAACATGAAAAGGCGTAATCGTGCTCATCTCTCTAACGACCATAGAATTGGAAGCTTTTAGGGTTCCTAGGACTATGCCATGTGGTCATAGATATATCCCTGTTATAACCCTGCCACCAGTACTCCGTAGATTACATTGGGCAGTCCCAAGAATCACGAGCGCCAAGCATTTTATGGACCGCTGTCGAAGTTCGGTGTTATTGAATTGCGTTGAGTGTAACCAATCTACCTTCACCACTTACGGAGCATTATGGGCAAGCGGCAGGCTGATGATTCGTTGGAGGGAGTGGTTGCTCAGGACTCGCCAGTCTCTAAGAAAGCCAAAGTAGACGACTTCTCAACTACTCAGGGCCACACGAATGGCTTCAGCTCGGCGCATGCGGTATCAGCCACTACCAATGGAAAGCGAGGAAATATCGATGAGCGCGCCAGGCACGGTATACTGGCGGCTTCAAGTCAAGATGTAGAAGAGTCAGCAAAAACTACGGATCCCGTAGAAGACGAAGAAGCAGACGAGGAACAATCCGCCTACTCAACAACATCAAGGCAGCAAGCCCCCACAGAAGGCTACTCGGACCTCTATCTCGATACAATAAACCGCTTGGTTCTAGACTTCGACTTCGAAAAGCTTTGCTCCGTCACTCTCTCCAATATCAACGTCTACGCGTGCCTCGTGTGCGGGAAGTACTATCAAGGAAGGGGACCCAGGTCGCATGCCTACTTTCATGCACTGGAGGTGGGTCATCATGTCTACGTTAATATGCAAACGAAGAGGGTTTATGTGCTGCCAGAAGGATATGAGGTGAAGAGCAAGAGTTTAGATGATATTAAATTTGTCGTCGATCCCCAACTCTCGAGGGAAGAGGTCGGGCGGCTGGATAGAGAACCTGAAGATGCATGGGATCTGGGGGGAAAGAAGTACAGGCCTGGTAGGTATCATATTCCGAGGCTCAAAATAACAGTGACTGACTCTGGAAGGCTTCGTTGGTATGAACAACATTAAAGAGAACGACTATCTCAATGTCATAATACAGGCCTTGTCGCACATACCACCATTGCGGAACTTCCTCATGCTGGAAGACCTCTCGCAAAATCCCGAGCTCGTCCAGCGCTTCTCGGTCCTTGTCCGCAAGATTTGGAATACCCGTGCCTTCAAGACGCACGTTTCTCCTCACGAATTCCTCCAACAGATATCCCGACAATCCAATAAACGCTTTGATCTCCTCCACCAGTCCGATCCAGTCGAATTCCTCAGCTGGCTTTTAAACAACGTACATTTAGCCCTTGGCGGCAGTAAGACCAAGCCGGGAAGCAGTATCATTCAGCGCATATTCCAAGGCAAGCTAAAGATCGAGTCTCAGCGAATTACGGCAAAGGCCGATGCAGGTGATCGTCTCCGCTTCGAAGAGGCCGGGGAGGTCCTGGTAGAGGTATCACGGTACTTGATGCTAACACTTGATCTCCCTGCTGCGCCACTCTTCCAGGACGAGCTAGAAAAGAATATCATCCCCCAAGTACCACTAACGTCTATCCTATCAAAATACGATGGACGGAACCCGCAGGAGCACATGAACACGCGGAAGCGGTATCGTCTCGTACACCCCTTACCGCCCTATCTCATATTTCATATCAAGCGATTCTCCACCAACAAATTCGTCACCGAGCACAATCCGACCATCGTAACATTCCCAACCAGATCTCTCGACATGTCTCCATACGTTGAGCCGAATCCGTCATTGCATTCCCCAGGGGAGCCGATATGGTACGACTTGGTAGCAAACGTGACGCATGAAGCTGTCAGGACGAGGGACGACAGCGTGGAAGGAGAGGCAGAGCGCAAGGTATGGAGAGTGCAAGTCCGGGATCGGGCGCGAGATGAGTGGCTGGAGATTCAAGATTTGTATGTTGAGCGTGTTGTTACCGAGACGCTTTTCACGAAGGAGAGTTACCTTATGGTATGGGAGAGACGGAAGGATGTGAAAGCGAAGGGCAAACCTTGAAAGGGAACAGTCTGAGACCGTCGCCTATCTACCACACTAACCTCCGAGAGATCTGATGCTGTATCCCATCGCGAAACTGAAGCATCTGTTTACGCCCCCTGAGGGACCTTGGCCACGTCCTTCAGAAGGAGTGGTGTTGCAAGTGTAGAATATACCCCTTAATCGAAATACCCAATACCCTCCTAACATTCATCTCTCCCTTCGAAACTGCCCATTCTGTTTCCGTCAAAACTTAATGCATAACAATACAGAGACAAAGACTCCGAGCTCTTCGGTACTTATTCCTCACTATTCCTTCCATCATAATGGCTAATGGGAACTCAGTGGTTCGATCCTTGTCAACCTTCATATCAGTATCCTGTCCATGGCTGATACCCATGGCTAATACCCTTGTTCCAAAAGCTGAGTAGCAGAAAGAAATGATCGGCTGCGAGGGTTTCGTAGATGTTGACTTCTTCGATGCTTAACTGCTCTGTTTACCCTTGTGAAACTCGCTCAAATATCATGCTTGAAATGCATGTACACAATAACGAGAATCGAAGCGCAAACCGTTCACTTCACCATATGCAAACAAATCCATGAATCGGATATATACCCATCAATCATCTACACCATAATAACATCCTGCCCACCCTCCCCCCCATTCATCCCCTCTCTACCCGCCCCCTCCGTAACAGCCAACTGATCCATCTCCCCCAACAAAAACTCCACCAGCCAACTCTCCCCCCACAACTCCTCCACCCTCCTATAATGCCGTTCGGTATACGCCCTCAACCCCTCCACCACCTCCTTTCCCCCCCTCCGTCTCCCCAACCCCGCCAACCGCTCCGCACCATACGAGCGCACGACGACGCTCAGGACCCGCTGCGCGACGGGCGAGGTGCGCGCGTTCGTGTTCCAATCCCGTACTCTCATTAGCAGCGATAGGAGTTGTTCGTCCGATAGGGATGAGAGGACTTCGTCGACGGCTTTGACGCCGGAGATGGAATCCGTTTCTGGCGGCGACGTGTCGATGACGTTTTGCAGTAGTGATAGTAAGCGAGCGGGATGATTGAGTGCCAGCGCGAGGGTGATGGCTTCACGGTAGTTTCCTCTGTGGATGTGGTTGCGGAGTTCTTGATCTTGCTCTACACGTTGCGTGGCAGCTGCTGATGTTTTCGCGGCCGTTTCGCTGGATGTGTCTTTCCAGAATGTGACGACGCTGTCGCCGCCGCCTGATACGAGCATGCCGGTTTCGGGGTTGGCGATGAGGGCCCAGATGCGGTCGGTGTGGTTGTCTTGGGTTGTCGCCACTTCGCCGGTGGACGCATCCCACACTTTTACGAGGCCGTCGCCGCCTGCAGAGGCGATTTGAGGGGGTCGTTTGGATGGCAGGGGTGCGGATTCGTCATCGGGTTTTGGTGACGGTGGTACAGGTAGCCAGAGAACTTTGAGGACGCTGTTGGTATGGCCTTCGAGGGTGCGGAGGCAGCTATAGTCGTTCAGGCTCCAGATTTTGAGCGTCTTGTCGCCGCTTCCTGTCAGTACGAGGCCTCTGCTAGAGCTTGCGGGTCCGTTGTCACCAGAGATCGGAGCTGTCTCTTTGGGGGCGAATGCGACGGACCAGACGCCGCGCTTGTGGCCACGGAGGATGCCTTGAACCTCGCCTTCTTCCGTTGACCAGATCTTGACGGTTCGATCTTGCGAGGCTGATGCAAAGAGACTGGCGCTGGGAGACACAGCGATTGCATTGATGTCTTTTTCATGAGCTTTGCGAGTGTAAAGTGCTCGTGCCTGTGAAGTTGAAGCGGTGAATGGAGACGAGGAGGAAGGCTTTGGGATGGTCCATCGTTTTATGGTACGGTCTTGAGAGCCAGTCAGGAGAAATGACGGGGTGTGGTTGAGAGGAGTGCGGTAGTCGGATGAATTGGAAAAGGGTGGAGTCACAGGTAATGAGATGGCGCCGATTGATTCAGCGTGACCGGTGAATGTGGCGTAACTTTCGTAAGAGTTTGAAGCGTGGTTTATCCTCCACAGTCTTGCGGTGTTGTCCTTGCTACCAGTGGCAAGCCAGCAACCTGACCAATCTACCGAGATACAGATGATGGTGTCTTCATGGCCTTGGAGAAGGGCAACGTCCGCACCAAAGTAGCTTGCTGTTGCTGCTGAAGAGTCCGATGGTAATACTGCCAGAGAGACGAGGCGTATATCCTCGGAGTTGGTCGCTAATGCCAATAGTGATCTGTCTGGAGTCACATAGGCTAGATCAATAATCTCGTCGTGTGTCCCTGATATCCGCCGAAGTATAGGCAATGAACTGATGGGGACATTAGATGAAGCAGTATTTGAGAGGGAGGCGGTCGAGTAGATTACTAAGGTATGATCTGCGTGGATGGAGAGAAGAAATTGGTGACTAAAGTTTCGCAGTATGTGCATTATCCCATCACCTTCACTACCAGCCTCCTGGTCTTGCGTCATCTCTTGTCCAGTCTGGGCGTCCCAGAGTCTCAGTCGTCCATTCTCGCCTCCAGTATAAAGCAGACGACCATCTTCGACGAATCCTACAGCTTCCACGCTTTCCAAAATCGGTAAGACTTTTCTTGGTTTCCAAGTCGACGCATCCCATATTATCGCAGTTTTGTCTCTGCCACTCGAAATTAAGGCATTTGTTTCTCTAGAAAAGTCCAGCCCGCGAACAACAGAAACATGAGAATCTAGGATGACGAGCGATTTCCGTCGTGCGAGATCCCATATCCTAATCTTACCCTCTTCACTCCCAGAAGCTAGTCTGAACATTGCAGTATCAACATGGCCGTTAGTCATAATTGAGTCTCCATCGAGATCGCCTTCAGACGTTTTATTCTGATTCTTCTTTGTTCCATTATGAAAGTGAGAGACTGAGGCCTCAAAGAAGTGTAGAGCAGAAATGACCCCAGCATGGCCGCGAAATGTATGTGTAATGTTTCCACCTCTTATGTCCCATACCTTTATTACACCGTCAGCGCCTCCAGTTGCGATCAGACTGCCAGTACTATCGACCGTAGCTGTGATTACAGGCGTTGTGTGTGGTTTCAATGTTTTCAGCAGCGTTGGGTAAATCAATGACGTATTGTCTCCAGAATGCTGTAATGCATAGATTTTCATTGACAGGGAGCGCGAGCATGCAATGAGATGCGATCCATTCGGGGTGACTATAGGTATTAGCTGCACGAATTAATGAATGAGCGGAGATGTGACCGTACTAGATAGCGTTGTCAAGACTTCTCCATCCTACAACTTCACTCAGTACAAGCGTAGAATTTCTCCATGGTAGATGCAGCAGCATACCCCTTCTATACGAGCAAGTAATTCTCCAGAGACCAGGTCCGTAAGCAATGCCTCTTCACCTAGGCAAGTTGCCAATACTCGACCTTCACTATCAAGCGCGACACCTCCACCAGTATAGATAGGCTGTATCACGCGCTCTACTTCGTAAGTTGTGGTCAACTTCGTTCTGGCGTTCATGTTGGAACAATTCAAGATCGTACGGTGTATGCATGCTTCATGAGATCGTTGCCGAAGTTATCTAGTAGTCCCACCATCGCGTGCGAGCAATTTAAGGTTCGCCTGCAGCGGGAGGCTCTGCGGGCTGCGCTAGTCCGGCTCGCGTGGGGGTGAAGTATCTCCAAGGTTTCCCGTCAATGTTTCATGAGATCGTCCAACAATGATCCCATACTATGGACGTGAAGATCCGCATCTGAGCCAAATCACGCGGTTGACTGATAAACGTTATCTCTGCAATATGTGAATGATCCTGGCTCAGCTTGATCGCATTAGCGCGCGACAGGTTTACGGTATATCAACATGGGTCGTCGAGCCTACGTTACGCAAATGGCTTTGGTAGGTGTCTCTCAAGCTTCTCCAATTTGCATCAGTTGTAGTCCGAATATCCTTTGCGTACCACTGACTCGATCTCTACGTCAAACATCTTCCCTCTTACTTCGCAATGTTTTTCTATCTTTTTGTGGACAGCGGTTCGTCAGAATGTCTCTTTCAAATGAATCAAAGAAGTCTTGAGTTCATATTTCGTCCAGTGAAGCTGATAGGGTATTTAAGCTGCTGATACCTGTCTTTAGGGACGATCTGCCTTTCAGCCCTTGCCAGAGAACTTTGAAGACGAAGGCCCTACTCCTAATCTAGTGGGAGAATCTTCATTAGACCGTCGGCCCACTGAAAATGCAAGCTCGAATATGGAAATCAGTTCCGGGAGCCAAGACCATATGGTAAGGGCAGTACTTGAAGATAGTCCACTTGTAAGAACCTCTGGGTATGAGCAACAATACGACAATAGAGGTTATCCACAGAATGCTGCCTCTAGCGAATTGACACGCCAATCAAGACGGGCGATGAACGATGTTCTTGCAACTGTTGGAGTATGCGTGGGGGTCGACAGACATGGGCAGAAGATGACCATTAATGACCGAAGCAGACCCTCGTTTGATCGAGAGAAAATTGATTCCATCACGATGGAGAATGAAATGGGACTTATCCTTGATTCGGTCGATATGATGCTGGTGTCTTTAGCTAGCATGATTGCAGTCGGGTTCAGGCAAAGATTACAGGTTCGAAAGATTGTTCGGTGTCCTGTCTTGCCACTGATCCAATATAGACATTTCGATTCGATACAGGGATTTCCGTGACAGCAATCGGTAGAAGTGAATGGCGGCATATCGGATCGTTGGAATTTCTCCTCGCAGGGGCACCGGCTGGACTGCTTTACCGTGCTCTCAACATTGCGAGTTCCTGGGCGATCGAGACTCTCAGTGTTGGCATGCTTGTACGTCTATATGAAAACGTCAAGTCTCCAAAACATCGTAATGTAACGCTTTGGGTGCTGGAGGTCGCAGAGAGACTGTGGGTTTTTGAGTCGTAGGGTTGTACATTGATCCGCTGATATCGTCTAGGCTATATGGAGCCTCATCTGTCTTGCTCGCCCCTTTGCAAATGTATGCCACCCTGCAAAGACTGAATCTTCTTCCCGGCTGGCCATGGCTACCTTCTCCGAAAGCTTTCGTACCATTCTCAGAAACTTCACCATTGCAAATGTCCGCATTACCGAACCCTTTGACATTCAGCTCAAGCCTAGCATTTTCACCATCCCTGACTGTCTCCCCAATTTTCCTTTGGTGCGTGATGGGATGGACGAAGCCTCGAATCAGCAGCAAGCTACGAGCCTATATTCGAGCTGCTCTTCCAAAACCACACTATCCCGATCGTTACTCTCTTCAAGCTGCCAAAGAAGACGAGCTCGACAACGATAGCATCCCGGGACTGTGCAATGATCCTGATGGCGACAAAAGTGAATGGGAGAGTGCGAGCTTCTCGGAGGAGCTTGCGAAAGACTTACGATATATTGGCAAGAACTTCGCAATTATCTACGACAGCTGCGTAGAACTCGTAAGCAGACAGCCGGAGGGCCCAGTCGAGAGTATCAGGCCTCAGCCCTCGCTCGAACGTATCGAAATCCAGGATATCCAAGCCGACGAAGCAATGGGAACGTTCAGCGTCCCTAGCCCTCCATCGTCGTCGACTCCATCATCCGCCTGGTTCCCCCTTCGCATCTTGTCGCCTCCACCCACATCTTCACACCCAAGCACCGAAACAACCACCTCACCCACCGGTAGCGGCCCCTTGTTCCCCGACTCGCATCTTCCCCCCCGGAACCAAAACGAGGAACCTCTCTTCTCCAACAACATCGCCAACTCACCAACCCACAGCGAACCCGACACCCAACCCGACAACGAAACAAAGCCCACACAACACGACCGCCACCACCCAACCCACCGCATCACCGCCCTCTCAGCCTACGCAGCCGACGCTCTAGCGAACCATCTCGCCGCACACCTCGCCGACATAATATTCTTACCACTAGAAGCACTCTTCGTCCGAAGTCTAGCGCTCGCCTTCCTCTCGTCGCCTAGGGTGAACCCCGCCGCACAAGCTGCCGCCGCGAGATGGAGAGGGGAAGTGTTTCCGCTCGGCGGCTGGTGCGGGATGGGCCTGCGAGGCGGATGGAGGGGTGTGGGCGATTATGTGGGGAAGATGATGTTGGTGGTGGGGATGGAGATGGGGGTCAGCATGGTGGTTTGGCAGGGTTGCACGGGGTTCGCGTGGATGAGCGGGAGGAGGTGGTTTGGGTGGGGGACCCATTAAGATGTTTGCACTGCTGGGTTGGGGGCAGATTTGATTCCGGGAAGAGTGCGAGCGTTAGATACCCAACTGCATTGGTAACCATATTCATAAATAAAATACTATTCGTACATAACGGTGACTGCTGACTGGGGTATCAAGTAATTTTCTCAATGCCGTCTATGTCTACGCTCAGCCGAGCGGCTTCGTTCCCTTCGCGATGAGCCATGATGATGGCTTCGCTCCCTCGACCTGGAATGTCGACGGGAAGAGCTATATCTAGTCTCGACGCCTTCTCGGCTCTTATCCCTCGTTCTTCCCTCATAATCCCGGCTTCGATCTCCTCTCCTACGCTCGTTGGAAGGCGATCTATCCCGTCTTCGGTCATCATCTCGAGTTCGCTCCCGTCTTCTTGCATCCCTGTTGCTCTTATTTTTCTCTCCAGTAGCCACATCCTCGAGCGCCAGCCTCTCTTTACCTAGTCTATCGCTCTTCCTAACGGCATCGATCTTCAGATTCCGATCCCTTCTTTCCCTCCAGTCGTCCTCTCCACCCTTGTTCTTATTGGCTGCTTGCTGCTCCTTCTTCTTCACCAGCTCCTCCTCCGTCAACAGCTCCCCTGTGACCGTATTCTTCAACAGCACAGGGCTATACGTCAGATCCGTCTTGCGCTTCCCGTTCGCGACCTTCCCCCAGGCTCCAAATTCGTCGCCTACACCGCCTGGAACTTCTTTCGCACCTATACCTAGCAAATTCGGTCGTCGCTCCTTGAGCACTGGGTTCTTAGGGGCCGGGGCTCCGGCTCGTCGCTTGCCGACCGCTTCGCCATCTTTCCAGCCCATACCGCGGAGTAAAGCTGCGCCGAAGTCTTCAACAGGGGTAGCGGTGTAATCTTCTAGGCTGGCGACGTCAGGGCGAGAGGCGACGTCGGCTTTGAAACGGTCGTCCTCGTTGGCGTAATCCGAATTGGCGGGGTCGGACGGGTCGTAACCGTACTGGTCGTCTGCCGGAAGAGCTGGTATGTGTAAGGTCGACTTCTTTTCGCCGCCGAGAAGAGCCTCCAGGGCCTCTTCGTCGACAGTCTTGGTTGGCTGCACAGCTTGTTCAGGGTTTCGTTGGGCTGCTTCTAATCTGGCCATAGTTGTATCGCCATCGTGATCTCTATGCACAAATTGAATGCCTGATACTTTAGACACCTCATTCCGCTCGATAGGAGGGATCACGACGTCGCTTGTTCGTAGCGACTGGGCGGCTTGTACCTCTGCAGGCAGCAGATTCTTGCGACTCCTCTTCCTGCTTTCCTCTCTCCAATCTTTATTCTTTTCAGCCTGTATCACCAGCAAAGACGTATTAGTCTTCGGGCTTCCATTGCTGATAATGGCCCCGGAGTGATCAAATGCAGACACAAGTTGTGGCTCGGTGGTATCCTCCTCATGGTCTGAGTCTGGCTCAGCTAGAGCAGAGTGAGGACGCTTCCGTTGGATAGACCCGAAGCGGAGAGTGAAAGGTGGACATTTGCCTCTCCTGGCAGTAGGTTTGGTACGAGCCATCGTGAGTGCTCAACAATGCAGAGAATTGCTGAGCACAAAGATAGCGTTGATACTGCAGGGATTCATCAGTATGTTGGCGTTTATTGCGCTAGAAGGGTTCACCTGGTACCTAACCGTCCAGCCCTACGGGACTTAGCGCCCGGAGTTTCGATTTCCTTAACCCCGGACAACGCTCCAGGGAATACCTTCCAGGCGGATTCTGACAGCATATCTATTTAGAAGAGTTCACCCTTCTGGTCTGAACTTACTTCTGGTCCACGCCCTCTTATGCTATAATGGCCGACTGTTTCAGCTTCTTTTCGCTATGAATACTGTAGAAAACCTTAGACCGAACAGATCTTACAGCAAAATGTTTTATAAAATAAGCCTGGTTAAGCGTCTGTAACAGCGAACGTCAGTAGGCCTAGGGGTAACCTCGTAACCTAGCACGCACGCACGCTGGAGCTAGACCCGGGGCTCCGGAGTCTCGAAAGTTCCGGACCGCTAGCCACTTAGAGCTTGACCAGAAGTAAGTTTAGACCAGAAGAGGGTGAACTCTTCTATAACAAAACTTCTTCAGTATGATATGCGCTATAAATTTGCACGTAAATGTAAACTGTGAAAGTCTACAGCTGTAAAGATGAAGGGCGTGGACGTTACTAAGTGTGGACGCGTACCACAAGTATCGGGCAGAGCGTATCGGGAGATAACATGCAAACCGGACGCCTATACTCAGAAGAGAGGAAATTTACAGTGTCTTTGTCCAAGAATTGACCTTGGAACCAGTGGCATTGCTCACCTTACTCTGGGGTATGCCCGACAAGACTTCCATTGTTGGCTTTCTGATTGACACAACAGCTGGTCCCAGTCGGACGCTTGCCTCAACCAATAATAGCATATCAAGAAGCTCTCAACAAGAAAAACATGCTCACAATACTGGCACATGCACATGTCATCTCGTAGTCATTCATCAAGATCTCCATCGCTTTCCTCATCCAGGCCCAGTAGTGTAGCATAGCACACAATCCTATGTACAATAACCTGCCGTCGCTGAAGTTGCTCTGCTCAAAAAATCGCCAATCCCGTCCACCACCGGCTTGCAAAAAGATATAGTTTATTTACAAAGGGTTCGCTGTCCAACAAGATCCTACTGCCCACTCGCCAAACCCATCGGTCTCGCACTTGGGCTCTGACTGGGCCTCGGGCCTCCTTGAGCGCTTGAAGTCCGCTGAATCAACGGTGTGACGCTGCGACTCGTGTTTCTGGCATTCCCATTGATGCCACTCCCGTTCATACTCTGCCCGTTGCCGTTGCTCGCACCCCTCTGCTGGCCTGCCTGTTGGGTTCGCATCATCTGTGCGTAATGTTGGGGATTCATCGCGTTACCACCTCCATTTGCTAATATAGCCGCTTGCTGCAGCGGGCTATGAGCTGCAAGACCCATATTGCTATTGCTAGCTACGGCGTTCATGTTCGCATTGCCAGCAGCAGCAGTCATCGCTTGATGTCTAGCATCACTCGAAATCTTGTAGAGCTGATCGGTAGTCATGCGAACTATCTGCTCCGGGCTTGCTTGTGGGTGGCGGGCTTTGAACTGGGAGGAGATCTGATTCACGACTGGGGTCATGCCGCTTGATAGAGCTTGGGGTTGGGTCATACGAGGAGAAGTCGAGGTGTTTTGAGGAACTGGAACATTCATGATTGAAGGGCTTGCACGACCCGGAACAGAAGCAAGCATGGCGGCATTGCTCTGAGACATAAGGTTTGGAGTTTGCATATTGGGGGAGCCAGCGTGGCCATTGGACTGAGAATGGCCTTGTTGACGCATCTGTTGTTGATAGATTTGCTGTTGCGCCTGGACCCGCGCAACGTCCTGCATAATGGTATTCCTGTCGGGTGCCATGCCAGGGCCCATTCGTTGCTGCATCTGCATTTGCATCTGGACGTTAGGTTGCATTGGAGCGTGAGGTACGGCATGCGAATTGGCAGGCAAAATGCCATTCGAGATCCTCTGCATCTGCTGTGCCGGCCGAGAAGGATCCCCTCCACCTGCCCGTATCTGGCTATATGAATTTACAGTATTCATATTCGGACTGCTACCATTTGGTAATCCTGGTAAATGATTACGATTTGGCTGCACCCCATTAGTCTGCTGTCCTGCTTGCTGGCTCGCCTTTGCCGCTTGAGTCGCCTTGCCAATGTTAGTGAGAGCTGTGGCAACTTCACGTCTGGGATAGCGTTACCTTCTGATGCTGTATTACTGAGGCCCTATATTGCCTCGCTTGCTCTTCTAGTTTCAGTTGCCGGTCATACTTGATACGACTGAACTCTTGTGGAGTATGCATCCCTGTACGAGGCTTCGCAGGCTCCTGAGCCTTTCTCATCGCGGCGAGACTAGCCACTATACGTCCGAAATTAGTTCCAAGCGTTCAAGATTTTAGGACAAGGGATAGGTTGATGGTCAACAAGTCAGTATGTATAGTGGAACGTACCATGCTGCTGCTTGCTGAGTGCAGTCTCTCGCTTCTTAGCAAGCTTTCGCATAGCATCGATGATGTGAAGATGCCTTGCTTCCTTCCTTCGCTCTACAGTGTATGGTTGGGTGTTTCGACGCCGCATTGGCAATTGTGCTGCACTACCACCTTGTTGCTGCTGTTGTGCTAACTGATTGGCTTCGACAGTCCTTTGAGCTAGTTGAAGCCTTGAAGTGTACGCTTTGAAGTAAGTGATCTTTGCCATGTCGGCAGGGAGCCCTTCGAGGCTAATCCAGCGTTCAAAGCATTCCCACGGTGTCCGTCTTTCAGCTCCGGAAGTGAACATGGATGGCAGAGTCATGGAGCTAGATATCAGTGACCAGTTATATGAATATTCCTTCACAGTTCTCCGCAGTTCATCATCCTCTGCCTGAGTCCACTGTGATGACTGACGAGATTCAAAAAATTGTTGAGATGGCATGATGTACTCTGAAGGAGGGCGGAAAGCATGACCTGTGTGTATACGATCTCTGATGTGCTTATTTTCGGGATCAAATAAAGCAACATCGGTCTGCTCCGGTTCCAAGATCTTCTCGGCCCCGAGATTCGACGCATCTCCAGACTTGAGGCTGGATAAATCGGCTTCGCAGTAATTGAACCGACTTCTCTTGCGAGGGGGTCCCTCCTCGGAAATTACTTCCCCATTATACGGACATTTCGAGATTGGCAGGATTTTGCCTTGCGCAAATTTCGAGACAGGTATGAGAGGCTTCTTCCAACCAGCATCAGGTTCGATACGAGTAGTACCCACGGCTGCATCCTGGACAGCGGCGTTCGGCCGGTATAGTGGAAGCTCGAGCAGGAGCTTCTCCGCCACTGGGCTTTTATTGAGACCAAAGACAAACATGTCCGGGGGCAAGGAGAAGATTGCAGCAGGAGCATTCCCTGGATCTGCTGTCAACTCGTCATCGCTTTCATCGCTGAACTCGTCGTCTGTGGAATGGACCAGTTCGGGCGTATATTCTGGAAGAGTGATTGACTTCGCCCTTACAGGTTGAAGTCGAATCTTGACCTGTAACGACTTTCGCTGTTTCGAGGTACTGGCAACCCATGCAGCGCAGGCATTGGCTGCAAATCGAGCAGCTGCCATCTTGAATTTTCTTTCCTCTCGGAAATCTATCCTTAGCCATTGCATTTCGCTTAGCAAAACATCCCAATGTGTAACTGGCCTTGCAGGTTCTGGGCACCGCTCAATCTGTCGAAGGGCCCAGCAGTTTTTGGACTGCAACTCGTAAATCCTGTTCAGAAGGCGGCAAGCTTGCCGCTCGTTGAAGTCGATGTAATGATCTGCTGTAGTCAACGTCTTATGTGATCCTTTTACAAGTGAATTAAGAGTATGAGGTCTCAAAGGACTGGTAACCTGGTAATTGAAGAGGGTTAACAAATAATCCCTATTCTCCTTAGGAGATTCATTTTCGTCGTTCCGAGAACTAGTAAAGACTACTGTCGAAAGCTTGCTTCTTTCTTTCTCCTTCACCTCGCTTAGCCGTCGCTTGAAAGCGACAGGGTCAGGTGTGGTGCATGAAGATGCTGATTTTGGGGTCTGCAAAGACCGGCTGTCTTCTCTACGGGCATCTCCAGATTCTCTAGCGAATGGTCCCTTGTCGGCTTGGGTCGGAGTGGCTTTCGGTGTTTCGCCAAGGATTTCAGACACGGATTTGTGTCGGATGGCTCCAGAAGAGACCCTCGTTGTCATTCGCTCTGGAGGTGACTGGGCATTTCCTACAATAGATGCCGATTTGCGCGGTGCTGCCGTTTCTGAAAGGGTCGTCGTGACCACCGCGGCCTGTTTAGTCTCTGACAAGGTGGTCGAATTCAAAGTAGACGGGATCCCAGTGTCAATTCGCATGGGCGGTCGTCGACTGAAGGTAAGGTCTCTTGACGCTTCTCCATTTATACCAGCGTATATGTGATCTTGCAGACCAGATGTAGGTCTTGCCAGAGTGTAATCTTGCTTCCCCCGTGCATCCTGCATTACTGTAGCTCGATCGTCATTACCGGATATGTTTGCCTCAAAGCCTTCATCAACCATGCCATCATGAATGAAATCCGATGATATACTAGCTGGAGGTGGCATCGGCCGTAAAGAATTGTTCTTAGTTTCGGGGACATCGACACTCGCTTTTGAGAGTTGTATGGATTGAGCTTCTTCAAGTCGCAGCTGTTCGTCGGGCGTAGAGGCAGCTTTATCAAAGGCTTCTGCCTTCGCGATTCCATCCTGAGACTTGAGTGTAGCGTTCGGTCGAGGCTCCTCATTGCCAATTTGGCCTTCCTCCACATTCACATGGCGTCCTACATCCTCTTCAGATGTGGGAGTCGTTAAACCATTGGCCCTTGAATATCCATTGTCTTGAACCCACGCTCTTTGATCCCCACCAACCTCCGTAACTTGACCACCATACTCCATTCGCTCATTCTGAACTTCAATCGGAATTAGCTGTACAGTGCGAACCTCTCCTGGTATTTGCTCCGCTATAATTTTCCCTGTCTGTACAGTAGCCGTGGAACTAGTATCATTAGGTGATAATAGCAGAGCTTTTGATGGGCACGATATCGATTCTTGGGTTGCATCGAGGTTCGTAGACGGTTCTTTCGCATCTACAACGAGTCCAAGCTCACTGACGAGCTGAGAACCCTGTTCGTGCGCATTTATCGGCTTTTCGATGGCAGGCGCAGAGACCTTGGATCCGTTCGTGAGCCATGGTAGGGTAGGGTCGTTGGGCAGATGTACAGAAGCCGGACCTGGCCCCCCATCTTGTTCGATTGGATTACTCGTACTTTGCCTGCCTGCTTCTGACAGCCAGCTCTCATTTCCGATGGTCGTCTCAGACCCGCCGGTAGGCTTCTCACGAGTTTCGTATGAGTCTATCTGTAGCGCATCGAGGAGTTGTGCTGTCGAAGGAAGTGTTGAGGAATCGAAAGAACGTCCGCTATGCCCACTTTAGCACACAGAATGGACTTCGAAGGACAATCACTGACAGCGATATATCGTTAATTTCCAAGAAAGAAGCCAGATCATGGTGTGGTTGTTTGACACGATTCAGCTCGAGCGTGGATGAGGTGGTTTCGAAGAGTGAGCGGAGAAGGGCTGAGTGCCGTTTTTGACATCGTCTACAACCAGCATTAACGATCCAAAATTCCCGAAAAGCACATCAAAAGTTTCGCATCGGTTCCAAGCCTATCAAGGTTTTCATGGATGCATGACTGAACGCGCAATACTTACGATATCTCATACTTCCTTGAGGCGAGGCTATCATCGATCCGATTCATACCCAACATCGGGGTTGACGCGATAATTGGCTCGTAGGGAAACCCATCACAAAAACCTAACAAGGTTTTACATACATGATTTTGATGGAGATCTGGTGTTGTGATGGATATCGTTGATCGTGGGTTTGTTGCGACGAGGCCGCGATACTGTAGGTTAACGGTGAGCGGGGTGCGGGAGTGAATGTGAAGGGCCTTAATCTACTCCTCCATCCAAATTTTCAATTCTACGTCAACATCGCCTGCGAAATAATGTGTCCCTGAGACCTTGTACTTGTCAAAGACGTTCGGTGCTGATCATGGGAAAGAGGAAGAGAGGTTTGGTGGAGCAGGACGGACCACTTATTACTACGGGAAAGGAAGCAAAGAAGCAGAATGTTCACAATGGCCAAGAGCGTCCTATGAATTCTTCAGTGACTGTTCAGATCATCGTCGGCACATATGAGAAAGTGCTTCATGGTCTACAAGCAACAGTGCCGAAGCTGGTCAATAATGTGTTCTCTGAAACTGCTTCAAGCGTCGAATTTGCAGATACATTCCTCCTCAGCCCCCACGGCTCCGCAATACGTTGCCTCGCCATTTCACCTCCCTCGTCGTCCGAATCCAACCAATCGCAAAGACTGATACTTGCGAGTGGGAGCTCCGACCAGATCATCAACCTCTACCATGTTTCTATGGAGGCACCTTCAGGGCTTAAAGCGCTGGAGAAACCCACCTTAATAGGAAGCAAAGTCAAGGAGAACCCCAGGAACAGGGAGCTTGGTTCTCTCAATCACCATGGTGGTAGCATAAATACTCTACATTTCCCTACGCGCTCGAAGCTTCTATCTGCAGCGGACGATAACACTATAGCGGTTGCCCGCACCAGAGATTGGACTGTCCTGTCAACGATAAAAGCACCTATACCAAAAGCTTATGGACGACCAAGCGGAGACACTGAGCCACTTGGGGGAACTCCTGCTGGGGTCAATGATTTCGCTGTACATCCAAGTTTGAAGCTCATGGTGAGCGTGGGCAGGGGAGAAAAATGCATGAGGTTATGGAATCTAGTTACTGGGAAAAAAGCTGGCGTCCTCAGTTTCGAAAGGGGCCTTCTTCAAGGAGTGGATGAGGGGAGATGGGCTAGCGGCGAGGGAAGGAGGGTAGAGTGGAACAGTGCGGGGGAAGAATTTGTTGTGGGGTTTGAAAGAGGCTGTGTGGTGTTCGGCATGGTATAGGTCATATTGTGAATTAGATCTTGTCGCTGTGAAACTAATGGTGTTCCCAGGACTGCAAGCCAAAATGTCGAATTCTACCATCGCCGAGCACAAAGATACATCAGCTACACTACGCGAACATTTTTGCGAACAACGATGAGACTAGGGAGGTTCTAGCCGTTTCAACAGAAGATGGCCGGATACTGTTCTACTCCACATCTTCACCTGCTCTGAAGCAGGCAATAGGATCTGATACTGTGTCACAGATACCAATTTGCCAGGCTTTCGGTCAATTAGGAGGTAGTGCCGAAGGCTTGACTAGCCGAATTAAGGACTTCGAGATATTGAAGCCACCTGAATTGCATGGCGTTCTGATCGTCACCGGCAGCAGTGATGGTTCTATACGTCTATGGATGGTCAATGAAAAAGATCTGCAAGAAACGTTACCAGATCATGAAGATTCCTCGGAAACAGAATTGGGTGATCCAGCAAACAGCCAACCCAACGAAATTGTGGCTAAATCGTCTGATCCTCGGCCTATTGGAGAGCTCTTGGGTACTTACGAAGCAGGCAATAGGATTACGTGTCTTAAGGCTTTCGTCATGGCAGAGCCTGCAGATCTCAAAACCACGGGCCTGCAAGAAACCACGAGTACTAACAAAGCCAACAGTTAGAAGCTAAATGATGGAAGTTGCATAAGCAATCGACCACCTCAAGTGTTTGATGCTCGCTCAAAGGCTCACCAACATCTGTGTCACTGGATTATCAGCCAGAACTCTCAGCAAAATACCTGCACTAAAGAAATATGCGCTACGCATGTCTTGCAGCAAAAGTCTATTACTCGTTATATGATACCCAATACTAGATGAATAGAAACCAATTTAGTCACAATGATCCACAATGGCAGACGCAATAACTAACGACGGACTCAAGTGGCAACTAGACTGCAGCTTCGTGAATCCAGATCTTCCCTGCACCCACGAAAGTATGACTCACCGATATTTGTGTATGCATACCGCAAAACACTCGCCTGATAGCGAACAACACAGCACTAGTTCGCGATAATAACAGCGCCGCTAGCCGACACAGTCGGTCCACGACCCACCGGAGGACACCGATCTTTCTCGCTTGGCCCCGAGGTCTATCCCAGGTAGTTCATCAGTAGGAGTTTTTGCCGTCCCCAAGATGAATTTGAGGAGAGCTCAAGCACCACAGCTAATGTTAGTGCCAATAAGTAGGTAGTAGTGTCCACAATCGGCTGCTGTGAACATCAACCATGCGAAGCTTGTCATTGTATGACACTATGGATGAGCACAGAGGTCACCTGGGCACTTTTTGGCCTGGATCGCTGCGAGTACACATCACTGGCAGACCATGTCTATAAAAGCTCCCTACTTTTTGCATTGGGATAGCCTATACAAGCGCACTGTTAGATACTATCACCACTGAGAAATTTTTAGAATTCCATGTCTATATGTCTCATCGTTGCTCATTGGCCCCATTTACGGACCGACCAACCCAAAGCTGAGAGCCAGTAGAAACATCTGCATGAGGTATTGCTTGACTTAATTGATAGGATCAGGTCGCCTTTTTCTTATCGAGTTGTATAATAGGGCCATGCAATAGATCTGGATACAACATACTCAGGCAATGTGCTCCACAGCTCTATGAATGATGAGGTTTGTATATATCGCTTGGAAAAGCTACTATAGATTACAGCAAGCCACGGCTGAGGACTGAATCGCCAACCCAGCAAGCAGGATACTTAACCTCGCACCAAACTTGGAACTAATGTCTCTGTATTTGATTGCGTGATTGACCGAGAAGAGAGAACATCTTCAACGAGAATAGAAGTTGACTAATGGGGCGCATAGCTCGATGCGGTCGAGAGAGGCACCTAGAGTGGAAATTATTGCTTCAACAAAATTTAGCTGATGAAGGTCTTGATCAAGAGGAATTGATAAGCAATTTGGGCCTGTCCCCCGAACGCGAGGACATTTGATATTGAGGAGGATTGGTGATCTTGGGCTATGGTATAGAGAGAAGGTTGGCTGAACCCGAATAATGCCTTCCAATTCAAGAATAATACATCTTCAGAGCCTCGGGGCTGGGGGAGTCGCTAGCGACCAGACAATAAGGGAGGGTGGGGACACCACCCCACACATTGTGAGCATATGGTGCGACATCTAAGTCTAGATCTTGTAGAGACCAGACAGATGGGACGTGAGCGAGGGTGTGCAATGGTTGATGCCCATGTGAGGTGGTTAGGACTAGAAGGGTGGCAGAGTAACAGATGATAAAGGCAAGATCTGAAGCTATCTTGAAGTACAGGAAAATTAGTAGAAAAGACTATCCCCACCTGAGATTTTTTAGTTGAGAGAGAGAGCCTACAAGCTCCAAGCGTTCCACGCAATCTGTACGTAGATCCATAATGGTCAAATAACCCTGCAACGGCAGTCGGTAACGTCAAGATGAGAGCTACAGTTGCTCTTTTCATTCCATCTACAGACTATGCTCTAGTGAAAGGATACTTTGACAGCGAAGATTGTCAATTTCTCGTGGGAAAAGACGAGCGATCTCAGGTCATAGATTAGTCGTGGGTAAATAAGAGAGAATAAGGCAGTGCGTGAGATGAGGGATTAGTCGATACCCAATTTATATGGCTTCAACTGCTGGAATATGATATGAAGAACTGATACAGTCGAACCATTGACTACCGCGTAGATTTTGATATCCATATATAAATCAAAGGAAGGGTAAGGTGTTGCGGTAGTTAGTTCGCCAGGGGCACAGGGCTAAGGACTGGCAACGATTCGCGCTTCTAGCCGCAATCGATGCAACCGCCCTTCCGCGCAAGGACTCATTCATCGAGCCATGAAAAGCTGGACCTCATATTGAACAAAATTCGCAAGTTGTCCAACGCTGAAAACCTGCTGTATCATATGAAGATTCGGCCAAATCCTGCAGGCATCAAGCTGAGACATCCACACAAAGGTTCCTGACGAAACAGCAGAGCAAAAACCAGATCGGACTTGGAGAGGGAAAGAAAGTGGTTGGAATCTGATCGCAATCATGGCTACTAATGGCGATATGCCTTCGGAAGAGGAATCGGAGCCCGAGTCCCCCCAACTCAAGGGCCAAGACAACGATGACGTTGAAGAGCAAGAAACCCTTAATCAGCCAAAATCAGTGCTCAAGAAGTCGGAACCGTTACCTGAGATCAAGAGACCTGAGCTGCCAGAACAGCCGGAGCCAGAAGACCTGGATACCTCGGCCTTGACTCCACTTTCTCCTGAGATCATCTGCCGACAAGCTACCATAAATATTGGGACAATAGGGCACGTGGCGCACGGTAAATCCACCGTCGTAAAGGCCATATCTGGGGTGCAGACTGTGAGATTCAAGAATGAACTCGAAAGGAATATTACCATAAAATTAGGTTATGCCAATGCGAAAATTTACAAATGTGACAATGAAGCTTGTCCAAGGCCGACATGTTACAAAAGCTACAAGAGTGAGAAGGAGATTGATCCACCATGTGAAAGGTCAAATTGTGGTGGCACATACAGACTAGTGAGACATGTTTCGTGAGTTGCAACAGAGAAAGGCTGTCCGAAGGCTGCCGCTGATCAAGTTAAAGGTTTGTGGACTGCCCAGGTCACGATATTCTTATGAGTACCATGTTATCAGGCGCCGCCGTTATGGATGCCGCCCTCCTTCTGATTGCCGGTAACGAGTCATGTCCCCAACCACAAACATCCGAGCACTTGGCTGCTATTGAGATCATGAAACTTGATCATATCATAATCCTACAGAACAAGGTAGATTTGATGCGAACGGAAGGCGCCGAGCAACATTTCAAGTCGATAGAAAATTTCGTTCGAGGCACTGTCGCAGATAAATCACCAATCATACCTATCTCCGCCCAGTTGAAGTACAACATTGATGCCATCAATGAAAGGATAGTCAACAAGATACCCGTTCCTGTACGCGACTTTGGGGCTGCACCACACATGATCATTATTCGATCTTTTGATGTCAACAAGCCCGGTGCTGAGATCGAGGACCTGAAAGGTGGTGTAGCGGGTGGAAGTATCTTGACCGGCGTCCTGAAGCTGGGCGACGAAATTGAGATCCGACCAGGTTTGGTGACGAAAGATGAGCAAGGGAAAATCAAGTGCCGGCCCATCTTCAGCAGAGTCATCTCGCTCTTTGCAGAACACAACGATCTCAAATTTGCCGTACCCGGTGGTTTGATCGGTGTAGGCACCCGAGTAGACCCGACGCTATGCCGTGCCGATCGACTTGTAGGTTTCGTCCTTGGTCTCAAAGGGCAGTTGCCATCTATTTATACCGAGCTTGAAGTCAGTTTCGTTTTACTGCGAAGACTTCTAGGTGTAAAAACAGCGGATGGCAAGCAGGCCAAGGTTGACAAGCTCTCGAAAGCCGAGGTCCTTATGGTCAATATTGGCTCAACAGCTACAGGCGCCAAGATCATGAATGTCAAAAAGGACGCAGCGAAAATTCAGCTTACGAGTCCAGCATGTACGGAGATAGGCGAGAAGATTGCGCTCAGTAGAAGAATTGACAAGCATTGGCGACTGATAGGATGGGCTAATATCGTTGCGTAAGTGTCCTACTATAAAGAGTAAAACCTTGACATTACTGACGGCGATCGTAGTGGTGTCACCTTGGAACCAAGTCTCGATTGAAATGTTTGCATTCAGACTACAAGCATTGATCAGGTCAGGGTCATGGATTGTACAAATGCCTTTCCCGAATCATTCTGAAAGCGTTGATGATGAGGAGTATCATGTGTCTACGGATCCAGTACCGGCAAGAGCCTATACGTGCTCTTGCAAATTGCCTGTGGCCAAGTCTATTGATTCATGAGAGCACCGACAGAGAAATGGATAGACAGGTGAGGGCGCATAGACACGAGTGTTATGTCGCCAGATACCATGTATATGTTTCTATGAGTCCATAGATGGAGAATGTGCTGTGATGTGCCTGACAGGGCTGCTTTATAGTGGTGGACGGCAAGTATTCTATCCTGGCTAACCAATTTTTGTTTTCTGATACAGTACAATATCATCTACAGTCTCTACACCAGCAATGGGAGACCCTATCGCTTTCGAGGACACCCGAGATGCCTACGAGACGGGCATGCTCATAACCCTGCGCTTCTTACCCAGTATACAAGTAATGCAAATAATATCACTCTGCCCTTCCCCCTATTTGTCAAGCGTCCAGTCCGTAATTCAATGACTCAATGTCGCCCTTCCCTTCAATCGCCTCCTCTTTAGAATCGCCGTCCCCTTCCTCGTCCTCACCCGCGCCAGAAACCCATGCCGCCGCTTTCGAACCCTATGGCTCGGGTTATATGTATCGCGCGGTCCGTTTCGTACTTGCACACTTGCTAATGACGGATGTTTCGAGATGCGAGGGAGGAGATGGAGCGGCGGTTGCTGTTGTAGGAGTAGTGAAGGAATAGAGCCGGGCTCCAGGGATGGGATGGAATGCGGGTGTGTGGCATGGCGTGAGAGTAGTGAAGGGCGAATATGGGAGAGTATGCTGATTGCCCTGGGACAGGCATTAATATAATCATGGGAGATATGTGGATGAATTGTTACCGTCTCGATGGTGCTGAGCCTTTAGTAGACTGAGCACAATGGGTGAGTGTGCGCGTGAGGGTGCGGAGGGTGCGGAGGCTCAACATTGTGAACCTCCTTCGAGCTTAGAAGCAATGCGTAGGAGAAGGTATTTGTTGTCTTTACTCCTCGTCGAATTCTAGTTGGCATCACATCTAACGGATGGGCAGACTAGCCCTGATAGGCTTAGTATAGATATCATATCAGGCTAGCCTGCCGAAAGATCGGCGGATCGCCAGCGTTCTGACATCCGATGCAGCCATCAATCTGCACGTCTGACGACTGATGATGCGGGCACGGATTTGCTCCAGTCCTTTACTATTCCATCTCACACGGTCTCCCACAGACCCACAATGCCTTCGAAATGTTGTTTAGCATAGTCATCCACAGTTCGTGAAAGAGCAGTAGTACACCATCTAGGATCTCTCGCTCTGTTTACGCTGGGATCTCGTGTTCTGGAAAAAGAGGCTACAATAACGAGAGTTGCTCTTGACTACTCAAGATGACCGAAGATTCAGCAACTCTTCTCCAGCCCAAGCCTAGACGGCATTTCGATCTCACCCCGACCTCAACGAATTCCTCCACCCCACCGTCGCCTCCCGGACAATCCAGTGACTCGTCTCGTAACGAGCCAGATTCGTTCTCGGAGAAAGCAAGCAGAACGCGGTCGATACTCAACCTCACATCATCGACTCTCTTCGGCATCTACACCCCGACTGCACCTGGCTATGACACCAATAAGTCGGACGCCTCCACACCAATAGGCATTGGCAGCCAAACCCCCGCACGAGCGAGCATTGACGACGGTAGGCCAAGCATCATAGGTGCATATGAGAGGTCAGAAGCTCGAGGAGCAGAGCCACATCGGCATCACTCCGAATTCTGGAAAAACCTCGTACTGCTAAGCGAGCGGGTGGTGCTGCTCTTCATCTTCGGCGTGGCTTATGGGGTTATCATATCACATCTACATGACAGCCGGCAGGTGGCGCCAATTCAGGTTTCTCTGCGAGGAGTTGAACACAAATCTTGGGGTTATCTGGTTGGATGGGGTGGAGTCGGTGTACTAATTGGAGGGTTACTCCCCTGGGTCGATATATTATGGGAAGAAGTCTTGGGAAATAGTAAGGATGTGTTCGCGATAAGTGCACTGCCGGAACGTCCGGTATCACCTACAGCCGTCGAAGATGGGGATGAGAGACCGTCGTCCAGGTCTGGAAGCGGACTCGGCGCTGACTGGAATCCTGTAGTAAGGGGTATTGGAGCCTTTGTGGGGATTGCTTTTGCCATCGTGCGTAACCACTCGAACATCATCGGCTCTTGATGGCCCCAAACTAACGTGTTCCGCAGCGCAAACTCCCATGGCAATCCACTTCTCAAGTATCCCTAACCCTCGCCCTCGTCAATCCGGTCCTATGGTACTTAGTCGACCGCTCCAAACCCGGTTTCCTCCTGTCAATGCTCGTCGGCCTTGCCGGGACAGCTATTGCCTTTGGGGTCGATCCGGAAATTGTGCCAGCGCCTGCTACACCCTCACCGCGGGCTGGTTTCACGGCCAACGTGTCACATAATTACGGTATGCACGATGGCTTAATCAGTAACGAAAGCATTGGAGTTGGAACGTGGATCGCCAGCGTATTGTTCTGCAGCAGCGTATGCTTTGGAAGTATTGGGAGACGGTTGGCGTTGGGGACTAGCAATAGGAAAGCGAGTATCTCATAGGTCAAAATCTTCCCTTTTTCAATACTTTTCTCTCGATTTGAAGCCATTTCATCAATCTGCTGTACTTTGCGCATCAAACGCACAAGACTCGGAATTGACTCGCTCTCAGACCCTCACAAGCCATCTTCCTAGCTCAGCCCCAACATGAAACATCTCGACTTGCCAAGATTTGCGCATGCGCCGGGAGGATCCAAGGGCCTGTATAAAATCCTTAGCGAGTCCAGTCGGAACCACCCCTAATCGCCCTTCATGTTACAAGATTCCCATAAGGCACCAGCAGCGCGCACAGCCTTCCCGCTAGGCTCTGAGCCTCCATCACAGATGTAGGAACCCATCATTTCCCTCTCATTGCACTTCTTTGATTGTTTTCTATTGAAGTTTTCTTTGGTTTTTACAAGAAAATTCTCCATCGCTCGCCATGTTTGACTCCTTCACCCAGAAATCCGTCGTGCCCGATGATGCGGCGCCGCGGCAGCAACGACAGCAAGGACACCATCCCTGCCCCTCTGCTCGCACGTGCTGGCCTGGTCTTACGATCGCGGCGTTCTCACCTTTTAATGCGCCGACGCGTGAAGTGCTGTATCGCCGTATATGTAAGGTGCTTTCCTAGAATGCTTTCTCGAAGAAATGTTGTTGTTCTTTGAGGCGTGGGATGGGTTTTCCAGAAGCTGAAATGAGCTAGGTATGTGCATCGTCCTCGGCCTCGACACCTTCGTCTCGATCCTCAGCATCCTAGCCTCAGCCTTCCATTTCAGCAACATCCCCCGTATCATCATCGCCATTATCCACTTCTTCTGCTCGGCATGGTTCCTGCACTGTATAGGTCGCATGGTAGGCGAGCGTGTCGTCTTTCACAAGGTATACACGAGGAGGGATTTCGATATCTTCCTGGGGATACTGGTGGTGGTCGAACTTGTGCTTGTGGGTTGGTTCTTTGGCGGGTTGGGACGGGTGACTGTCAATGTCTGGTGGAGTCTGGACATTTGCGAGTTTCTGGCGCTGATTGCGGTGGGGTGGGTGGCTAGTTGGGGGCCGTTGGAGCAAAGGGAGGGCACGACGATGATGGTTTGAGGATCGTGCTGGAATTAAAGTCGGAAGGGCGATTGGAGATAAGGCCCGCAATGCGGTTTGTTAGTTGAGAACAAGGTTATCGAACTGGACCTGGATCTTTCGACATATCTTGGAGGCCAATGAAGTTCATATATAGACAGAGATCATTGTTCGCGAGTGGTGATACGACGTTTATTGTCAGTATTCTCGCAAAGTTTGACACATCTATCAAGTGACAAACAGGAATGGAACATGACGCTACAGCGTAGGATCATGGTAAAGAGAAGTATGCTTTGTGGCCAACAAGTGAACGCTTTCCTTAATCAAAAGTCCAGGATCATACTCACCGAAAGGTCTGCCCAAATCTTTCCGCTCAAATCTGTACAGAAGATGATTGTATAGCCAGTCATTGCGGCCCTTACCAAAGTGCAGGAAGAAAGCGCCGCACCCAAGACCGGCCACTTTAGCTCGTTCTCCATTCTACTTGACGATTTCCTTGATTTCATGGAGGCTGCTGATGCCGCCATCTCATCGGAATGCTTTTATGTAGAATGTGGGTTTTTGCGTTGTTCATGAAGGAAAAGGAGTTCGCAGATCAAGGATTTTGATACTGGGATTTTAATTACCGCTAATGGCTCCATGCTATAGTAGCTGTAATCTATAGATATGGACAATGGTAGAGTGCCTAGGGCTGACGGATAACGGTTCGAGTGGACCGGAAGAGACGCCTCGAAGGCACACCATAAATTCCGTTTCGTGAAACGTCACTCAACAGTCGTCTACACAAAGTCGTCGGTATGGCTCCAAGAAAGACTGGTGAGGAGCCCGACATATCCAATCTGCTAAAGGTCTACTGACAGTCCATACTTCTTGCAGCAATCCTTAGCGTGTACAACAAACAGGGACTACTGGATCTCGCTAAAGGACTAATAAAACATGATATTCGCCTCCTTGCTTCTGGAGGCACTGCAAAACGTGAATTTACGTCAAGTCAATCCTCATCTTGTTCTTTGAGTCATGATCTCTAATATGATTTGGACACTGTTACTTTCTATCTTGCCTGAAGCTTGTTCCACAGTACGAGTATCAACATTAGTACTAACTTGAGACATACAGTCATTCGTGAGGCGGGATTCGATGTAGAGTTAGTTGAATGTCACACCCTTTTTGGTCTTCTCTAAACATGCTGAGAGTACTGCTTTGATAGAGATATATCCGCAATCACCAATTCTCCTGAAATCCTCAAAGGAAGGGTGAAGACCTTGCACCCTAAGGTTCATGCGGGTGGGTCTTCTACGGCCCACAATCGTCCATTATGGTGATCGTCTTCATCAGGTATTCTATCCACAAATTCGGAAAGCGACGAAAAAGATCTTGCGGAGCAAAGTATAGACAAGGTGGATTACGTTGTCTGCAATCTCTACCCCTTCAAGGATACCGTACGTTGCCCTGGAACTCAATCCGTATTATCCTTCTTTTGAGTTGTTGGACGGCTCTTGGCCCATTTCAACCGCAGTTACCACTTTACGTCTAACATTCCGATTCTAATGTCCAAAGTGAAATGCTAATCTATGTTTGATCCAGATCGCCAAGATCAACGTAACAATACCTGAGGCTGTCGAAGAGATCGATGTCGGAGGCGTCACTTTGATTCGAGCTGCTGCCAAGTTAGTAATGTTGTTTAATTATCCTTTTTCAAGCCGTACTTGCTCAAGAATTTTGAAATATGTCTAAGAAGTTCCCATCCCTCACTCCGTCTCCGATTACACTTCTTCTACCCAATAAAGTCAAATGTTGACTCCGAATCATAAAGGAACCATCAACGAGTTTGCATTTTGTCAGATCCTCAAGACTACGCTGGCTTCTTGCAAGAGCTGGATAAGGGTGAAGTCACCGGGAGGAGTCGTCAACTCTACGCACTCAAGGCGTTTACGGTTACCGCAGACTATGATCAGACCATCGCAGACTTTTTCCGGAGGAAGTATGCTGGTGATGGTCTGCAACAGATCTCCCTTCGCTATGGTGCGAATCCGCATCAAAAGCCTGCGGCAGCTTTCAATAAGGATGGCCCGCTGCCTTTCAAAGTACTCAATGGAGCGCCGGGGTACATCAATCTACTCGATTCGCTCAATGCCTGGCCCCTGGTAAAAGAGTTGAAGCAGGCCTTGGGCCTCCCGGCTGCAGCAAGCTTCAAGCATGTCTCGCCCGCCGGAGCAGCTGTCGGCGTTCCTATGACAGAGAAAGACAAAGAAGTGTGTATGGTTGCAGATATAGAAGGACTTGAAGCATCCGGCCTGGCTATGGCTTACGCCCGGGCGAGAGGATCGGTACGTACTTGCAAACCCATTACTTTCTCATCCCAGTATCGAATGATAAGACCCTATGAAGAGCGTTCACTTCCAATGTCTATCCGAGATTCGATTTTCGACTTAGGACTCGTCATGAGAGAGCAATGCTGACTTCGGAACTGGGAAACAAGGACAGGATGTCAAGTTTTGGAGATATCGTCGCATTGTCGGATGAGGTGGACGTGTGGGTTATACTTTCTGCTCTTTTCTTCCCGTACGAACGTGGGAAATTCTAGCCATCTCTCTGGAGCATCTGCACCCAAGACATATTTCATGAGTTGACCTTGTACCTTCATGAGAAACGACTGACACAAAGAATTAGGCCGACTGCGAAGATAATCTCTCGAGAGGTTTCCGATGGTGTTATGTATGTCTCCCACATTTCATCGGTCCCCGCACGATGCTTGGGTATAAGGTTCAAGACATACGCGCAAAACGCACTCCCATGCACAGATACAATAATACCAACTCGATGATGAAATACTGATCTTGTGGCTCGGATTAGAGCCCCTGGATATTCGAAGCAGGCCTTGGAGATATTATCAAAGAAAAAGGGTGGGAAGTAAGTTTCGCCGAGTCTGTGTTTGAGCGTTGTCTTACTAATATTTCAGATACCTCATACTAGAAATGGATGAGTCTTACGAGCCGCCTTTGACCGAACAAAGAACTGTGTACGGTCTTCAGTTGCAGGTGAGCCCCGGCGATGTGTTTCTACATTATGTTAGCTGCGCGCGAACTTGCCACCTGGCTGTCTCGAAAGCATGTTTCTTTTGGGAGAAGTCTCCATTGTCAATAACAGAAGGGATGGAGAATATAGATACTGACGATCGATAGCAACATGTCAACGACGTAAAAATCAATCCAAGAGAAAGCTTCCATTCAGTAGTTACGCCGAAGAACCCCTCCCCACTACCTGACTCTGGTGCGTATTCATTACTCTCGTCCAGCGGTGAGAGCTTGGAATCAGGCCAAACATCGCCAGCTTTCACTCTCTACTCATGCAGTATACTCGTCTCCTAAGTGTCATTGGAGCTTGTAATGGGAAACTGACTTCAACTTATCCTTAGCGCTTCGAGACTTGACAGTGGCGGTATGTGCCTGGCCCAGCTAGCACCTGTTCCTTCGTCTGGAGAGCAACCCTTGAGAGAGCGATACTGAATCCCAACTGTGAGCAGACGATAGCTGTAAAATATACCCAATCAAATTCAGTATGCTATGGTAAGGAGATCCAGAAGCCATTCCCCCAATTCCCATCCACATATGAGCCGCAAGATATGACTTGGAAGCGATCATGCTTTCATCTACTTGCCGAAGTCCTCTCGCGTTCAACGTGGATCCTTGAGTGAAGTGCTGACCTTTGGTATCATTTGTATGTAGCACTAAATGGGCAGGTCATTGGACTAGGTAAGCCAACATGGATATATCTATTTTCATCAATTGAACTTACTTTTCCATAAAGGCGCTGGACAACAGTCACGCATCCATTGCACGCGTCTTGCTGGCGACAAGGCGGATGGCTGGTGGATGAAGTATCACGAACGGGCCCTTGGATTGCGCTGGAAGAAAGGGGTGAAGAGGCCTGATAAAGCCAATGCAATTGACCTTCTCTGCAATGGATTGCTACCAAAATCTGGTACGCCTTTAGAGACTTCAATACTTCTTACTGTGCAAACTCAAAGTCCTCCAAATTGTCTACCTGCTCCCAACTTACATCATACAATTTCCTGCTGGTCTTGAAAGATGGGTATTGATCTTGGGGTCTTCGTCAGATATCGAGAAACAGGACTTCGAAAGCAAATTCGACGAAGTCCCCCAACCATTTACTCAAGAGGAAAGAGAGGCATGGTTGTCTGAACTGAAGGATGTCGCCCTTTCTTCCGATGCCTTTGTACGTTACGACCACGGCAAATCTCTTGAGTAATCTCTAACCTACGAGCGCAGTTCCCCTTCATTGACAATGTCTTGAGGGCCAGCCGCTCGGTATGTACGCTTTGCACGTCGTAAACGGCAAATTCAGATACCATCTTGAGTTGCTCGGTTGCATTGGTTCATGCCCGTCTTTGCATCGGAAAGCTGACCGTTCTTCAGGGAGTGAAATACATCGCAGCTCCGACTGGTAGCCAAGCAGACAGCGACGTGTAAGTAAATCTTTTCTCGATTTCTGTGATTATACAGTACGATCTGGGAAGAAATCCGTTGACTCAGAATCTCTCTTAGCTTCGCGACGTGCGAGAAATTGGGCATAACCTTCGTGGAACAGAGCGTACGCCTTGTGAGTAGTCCGCTTCAATGCCTGCCAGGTCACTGCTAATCTACGAGGATAGTTTCATCACTGAATGCGTGGAAGGAGATGTCGGCGGAAATTGTAAGGATTGCGGATATGAATAACCACATACTTCATCACGAGATGATAGAGCAGTATATGAGACTACAACACAGCTTTATATAAATGATATGTACCTTTAACTAGATACTCCATCTAGGTGCACAATTGGGAATGAAGCCCTTACATAAATTCTAGCAGGGTGCAGGCATACACCAGTCGTGGGTTTGATACTGCAGCCAATATTCAATGGTTGCAACCGTTACCTCGTCTGCTCGAATTAGCTATCCGACGTAGCCAAGTGCAGATGTCTGAAGCTGGATAGACCAAGAATAGATGTCTCGAAGCGCGCTACTTCTAGTCCTAGCGCGCCAGGGCCTGGCTGTCAGCCCTACGAACAGCTTGAACAATTTCAGGGAGCAGAGGTGGTACCAGCAGTTAACAACATTACAGCCATCGACGCACCCGTTTGTCACCCCAACATCGACGGTCCGCTTCACCGCATAGTCATTCATTTGAAGATTCCCGAGCGTCTTTCCCTGCGTTGCGACTGTAGCAGCGTGCCTTTGTTGATGAGTGGCCCTGAACAACAATTTAACCATGGCGGCCAATGCTCTGCCCATCCGTTTCACGGAGCTTTTGCAGGTGAGCGCACCCCAGATATCCGTTCGTGGCGATACTGCCTGCTGACATACCTTGCTCTACAGTTGACGTCTACAGAGATTGACGTAGGTAATTCCCAGCTAATGCAGCTCACGATGCGTTCCTCGCCGAATCTTACTGACACCCGGAAAGCAAAAATCCATAGGATTCAATTCTTGTGTAAGTTATATTCTGTTTAACCATGACTCGGGAAAGTATTGACCATAGACCAGACTCTAGAATCCGACCACTATATATGCGTTCGTCAACAAAGCCCCGAGAGCGCCAGCCCAGATGTTATAATAGTCAACCTCAAAAACAACAATGAGGTTATCAAGAGGTCTATCAAGGCCGACAGTGCAATCATGCATTGGACTAAGCAGGTCATCGCACTCAAAGCCCAACAGCGGACACTACAGATCTTCGATTTGGGACAGAAGCTAAAGGTCAATTCAAACACAATGTTGGAGGACGTCATATATTGGAAGTGGTTTAGCCCAGATAGCTTAGGTTTGGTCACAGACACTGCTGTGTATCACTGGAACGTGTTCGAACAGCCTCCAACTTCTCCACATAAAGTCTTCGAGCGGAATGGCAACCTTTCGGTAAGTTCAGGATCTCTTTTATAAAGCTCGGCTGACAATCTTCAGGGCTGTCAAATCATCAACTATCGTGTAAATGAAGACGGGAAGTGGATGGCCGTGGTTGGAATCTCTCAGCAACAAGGTCGCGTTGTTGGTCAAATGCAGCTGTATTCGAAAGAGCGGGGTATAAGCCAGGCGATTGAGGCTCACGCTGCAGCATTTGGTACGATCCGCTTGGAAGGAGCCTCTGCCGACACAAGAGTCTTCACCTTCGCTGTTCGGTCGGCAGCATCAGCCAAGCTACACGTGGTGGAAATTGATCATCAGCAGTCAAACCCTGTCTTCGCCAAGAAGCAGGTCGATGTCTACTTTCCGCCAGAAGCTGTGAATGATTTCCCCGTGGCCATGCAAGTGTCTCAAAAGTATAGTGTGATATACATGGTGACGAAATATGGCTTCATCCATCTCTACGACTTGGAGACTGCCACCTGCATCTTCATGAACCGGATCTCCGCTGAGACAATATTTACGACTGCGCCTGATTCCGATTCCTCGGGTATTGTCGGTGTCAACCGGAAGGGGCAGGTGCTCTCGGTCAGCGTTGATGAGAATACCATAATACCATATCTGCTTCAAAATCCTGCCAATGGCCAACTCGCTCTCAAATTAGCCTCGAGAGCTGGACTGCCCGGAGCCGATAATCTCTACGCCCAGCAGTTTGAACAATTGATGGCCTCTGGTCAATACACAGATGCTGCGAAGGTTGCGGCAAATTCCCCTCGAGGCTTCCTACGTACACCTCAGACAACAGCGAGATTCCAGGGTTTACCGTCCCAAGGGAGTGGATTGACTCCTCATCTACAATATTTCGGGACGTTACTCGATAAAGGACCGCTCAACAAGTTAGAGAGTTTAGAGCTTGGTAGACTCGTTCTTCAACAGAGCCGGAAGCATCTCATCGAAAAGTGGCTGAATGAGAATAAGCTTGAGTGCTCGGAGGAGCTGGGAGATGCAGCTCAGCCATACGATCCAGCGCTTGCACTAAGAATATACTTAGCTGCCAACGTCCCGCACAAAGTAATACCGGCCTTGGCGATGACCGGTCAAGTTGAAGCTATTCTTCCGTTCGTCAAAAAGACAGGATACCAACCGGATTTTGCAGCCCTCATCCGGAATATCGTAGCTCATAATCCGGAAAAGGGAGCAGAATTTGCCATGGCTCTTGTCAATGACGAGAGCGGGCCACTGGTTGACGTGGAACGTGTTGTCGACGTTTTCCAGTCGCAGAATCTGTACCAGCAAGCTACAGCGTTTCTTCTGGATGCTCTCAAGGCCAATCAGCCGGAGCAAGGGCATTTACAGACGCGACTTTTGGAGATGAATCTCATCAATGCCCCTCAGGTGGCCGATGCCATCCTCGGAAACGAGATGTTCACGCACTACGACCGGGCCAGGGTAGCGCAGCTCTGCGAGAATTCCCAGCTGTACCAGCGAGCTCTGGAAAATTCCGACGACCCAGCTGCGATCAAGAGAAACATCGTACGTACAGACAAGCTCAACCCTGAATGGCTAGTCAATTATTTCGGACGCATGTCATTGGAGCAATCGCTTGACTGTATGAACGAAATGCTCAAGATCAATATTCGACAGAATCTGCATGCGGTCTATCAAATTGCCACGAAATATTCCGATTTGCTGGGTCCGCATCGACTGATTGAGCTTTTCGAGAAATACCGCACAGCTGAGGGTCTGTATTACTACCTTGGCAGCATCGTGAACTTGAGTGAGGATCCAGAGGTGGTTTTCAAGTACATCGAGGCCGCAACTGCAATGAAACAGACCACCGAAGTCGAGCGGATATGTCGTGACAATAATTTCTACAATCCAGAAAAGGTCAAAAACTTTTTGAAAGAAGCTCAATTAACGGAACAACTACCGCTTATAATCGTTTGCGATCGGTTTAACTTCATACATGACTTGGTACTCTATCTATACCAGAATCAGCAATTCAAATCAATCGAGGTATACGTTCAGCGAGTCAATCCGGCTAGAACCCCCTACGTTATTGGCGGCCTTCTAGATGTCGATTGTGAAGAACAGATTATAAAGAATCTCCTGCAATCGGTCGATCCCGCGTCCATTCCTATTGACGACCTTGTCTCTGAAGTTGAGTCGCGGAATCGTCTCAAACTACTCCTACCTTTCCTTGAAGCTACGCTCGCCAGTGGCAACCAACAGCAGGCTGTCTACAATGCCCTTGCCAAGATTTACATTGATAGCAACAACAATCCTGAGAAGTTCCTCAAGGAAAATGACATGTACGACCCGCTGACTGTCGGGAAGTATTGCGAGAAACGGGATCCCAACCTTGCATACATCGCGTATCGCAAAGGACAGAACGATCTTGAGCTAATCAACATCACCAACGAGAACTCAATGTTCAAGGCACAAGCTCGCTATCTTCTGGAGCGAGCAGACCCTGAGATCTGGGCTTTCGTTCTGAACGAAAACAACGCTCAGCGAAGATCGCTTGTTGATCAAGTAGTTGCCACCGCTGTGCCCGAATCCACCGAACCGGAAAAAGTCTCGGTTGCTGTCTCAGCTTTCTTGGCCGCTGACCTTCCGGCAGAGTTGATCGAGCTCTTGGAGAAGATCATCCTCGAGCCCTCTCCGTTCAGCGACAATGGCAGTCTTCAAAGCCTCCTGATGCTCACAGCAGCAAAGGCTGACAAAGGTCGTGTTATGGAGTACATTCACCAACTTTCAGCTTACAATCCCGAAGAGATTGCGAGTATGTGCACTTCGCAAGGGATGTTTGAAGAGGCGTTCGAGATCTTCAAAAAGGAAGACAACCATGTCGCAGCGACCAACGTTCTCGTGGAGCATATTGTCAGTATTGACCGTGCGCAAGAATATGCCGAGCGTGTCGAGGTCCCTGAAGTGTGGAGCAAGGTTGCGAAGGCTCAGCTGGATGGTCTGCGCATTGGAGATGCAATTGAGTCGTACATTCGCGCCGATGATCCAAGTAACCACAACGAAGTCATTGAGTACGCTACCAGCGCTGGCAAGGACGAAGAATTGGTGAAGTATCTGCGCATGGCAAGAAAGACACAACGGGAGCCAGCAATCGATACTGCCCTGGCCTTCTGCTATGCCCGACTAGATCAAATGAGCCAGCTAGAGGACTTCTTACATTCGTCTAATGTTGCGGATGTGGAAGCCTCGGGTGACAAAGCCTATGAGGAAGGTTATCACCAGGCTGCCAAGATTTTCTTCACTAGCATTTCCAACTGGGCCAAGCTTGCTACCACTCTCGTACATCTTGAAGACTATCAGGCAGCTGTCGAATGCGCACGTAAAGCGAACAGTGTGAAGGTATGGAAGCAAGTCAATGAGGCCTGCGTCGCGAAAAAGGAATTCCGGTTGGCCCAAATTTGCGGTCTCAACCTCATCGTCCATGCTGAAGAGCTTCAAGGCCTTGTCAAGCAATACGAGCGCAATGGCTATTTTGACGAGCTCATCTCACTGCTTGAAGCTGGCCTTGGTCTTGAGCGTGCCCACAAAGGCATGTTCACAGAGCTTGGTGTTGCCCTCTCCAAGTATCATCCGGAACGAGTCATGGAGCACCTCAAGCTCTTCTGGGCTCGTATCAATATGCCTAAAATGGTGCGCGCGTGCGAGGAAGCTCATCTCTGGCCCGAGCTTATCTTTCTCTACTGCCACGATGACGAGTGGGACAATGCTGCGCTAGCAATGATCGAGCGTGCTGCTGATGCTTGGGAACATCATTCCTTTAAAGACATCGTTGCCAAGGTCGCCAACCTAGAGATATACTATCGTGCGCTCAACTTCTACCGCGAGCAGCAACCATCACTGCTTACTGATTTACTTCAGGCGTTGACAGCCCGGATCGACGTTAACCGAGTTGTTCGCATGTTCAAGAAATCTGATGACCATCCTCTGATCAAGCCATTCCTACTTAGCGTTCAAGGCCAGAATAAGAAGGCTGTGAACGACGCGATCAACGATCTGTTGATAGAGGAGGAGGACTATAAGACGCTGCGCGACTCCGTCGAGAATTACACCAACTACGATGCTGTAGAGTTGGCATCACGACTGGAGAAGCACGATCTTGTTTTTTTCCGACAGATTGCCGCCAACATCTATCGGAAGAACAAGAGATGGGAGAAGTCTATTGCACTATCAAAGCAAGACAAGCTCTACAAGGATGCGATCGAAACAGCTGCGATATCCGAAAAGAGCGATGTGGTTGAAGATCTACTCCGCTACGTAAGTTCCATATGCCCTTTCTCCCCTTCACTATGGCTAATGGCTACACAGTTCGTTGACATCGGCAGTCGAGAGTGCTATGTGGGTATGCTGTATGCTTGTTATGATCTTATCCGCCTGAACGTCGTCATGGAGCTGTCATGGCGCCACGGTCTCAATGACTTCAGCATGCCATTCATGATAAACTACATGAGCCAACAGTCGTCGACGATCGAAATTCTTAAGAAGGATAATGAAGAGCGCAAAGCTCGGGAGGCCAAAACCCAGAAAGATGAGGACAGCACGCCCATCCTTGGGGGGTCGAGGTTGATGCTCACGCAAGGAGGAAGCAGCCCGATGCCGGCGCCATACTCACAAACGAATGGCATCACTCCCCAGCCCACTGGATACCGAGCCTTTTAGATATCACGATGGCGTGATGGATCGAAGATGAATCAAGACATGGAGAGAGTCCACCATACCTCATCTAGGGAGGCGCAAACGGGTCATGGCTTCGACATGAACATACACAGCAGTTTCGATGTTTAGTTTGGTCTCACGAGGCCAAGCTTCGATGTATTACTAGCAGGCGTCGGGAGGAATATTGGGAACCGTCAAGCGCGTATTTGATGGGTAGGAGGTGAAATAATCATGCAGGTCTACCGATTCATGATCGGATATGCTGTAACTGCGAATCGATCTGCCAGCAAACCGATCGCGGGGTTTCAAACTACTGCAGATACAAAGTAGAATACTTAGAATTGAAAGCAGCAACAATTTCTCACGCAACATCTTTTGTTGCGCCGGTCGCCGTGCCCCAGCATCACTGCCAACACCGACGAGGCTTAGCCTTGGAGCTATTGGCCAATGGCACATCTGAGATGCTGAGGCAGATTTAGTTATTCTATGAACCCCACCAAATGGCCGAAATATCTCGAAACCCGCGCAACACGGATTGCCAGGGCAGCCAGCTTCTTTCGCTCCCCGTAGTTGAGAGCATGCTATTACTTCAGTTTAGATGTCAACCACCGTAGGGGACAGGCAATTGCTTTTTCTGTACAACAAATACCAATTCTTATCGCTCGGACCGATAGCCCGCTCGGCGTCTTTTGGGGAATTTGCTCCCCGGCCCCACTCTCCCCCATGCCTACGCACTTCCCTATTCCTTCAGCCACCCCACAACACACCTATGAGTCCTTAAATTTCAATTCTTCTGTATCGCGCTGGTATATACTCCTTACAGCTTATATCCTTTTTACCCTTCCCTAAACCATCGATCAGGCGTACAGAGACTTGAGCTTCGCTTCCCTGACCCCCACAGGCTCCGAGCCCAGGAGAGAACTCAAAGATGGCTCACAGTGCTGAGCACGATCAGTATGCGGAGGTTTTTGATGCCGGGCACTCCGGAAAGGAACATACCGTGCACCAGAGATTGAGGGCGAATAGTACTATTATGGAATTGAAGAAGATCTTGGGTGCGGAATTCCCCAGGCTTCTGGAAGCCATTGAGGATGCACAATTGGACTCTGGCTGATACGTATGTATTGGATCAATGCAGTGGCCAATAGAGGAGAGATTCGTAAGCTTCCCTGTCGTAAACATGGAGGTCAATGAAGGTTGTGCTGACCTTTCTCTGTAGCTATACGAGTATGTCAATGCAAGCTGGGGTTGATTGGGATACTTTACTGATGGGAGCATTCCACTTCAGATCTTCAGAACCGTAAGCACCTCGACATGATTGCTTCAACGTTATCACAATGAAACGCGCTTTGCATGTTGCTGGTAATGGACGTTAACACAAGTTGTCTGTTCTAGGCCCACGAGCTTTCGCTACTGACGGTAGCAGTCTTCAGGTAGTCTATAGGATCACAGGGCACTTAGGATGAAGCTGACACTCATAGCTATGAGGATCGACTTAGCATGCACAGGCAAAGTAAGTAACGCTACTCAAGAGTTCCGCACCACATTTTTGCTAATACGTTTTCCCATCACTAGAAGCCGATGAAGCCTATGTAATTGGTAAACGTGGACAGTATACACCTGTGGGCGCATATCTGGCTGGAGATGAGATCATCAAGATCGCGAAGCAACATGGAGTCAATATGATTCATCCAGGCTACGGGTTCCTCTCAGAGAACGCAGCTTTTGCTAGAGCCGTGGAAGCAGCAGGCCTGATCTTCGTCGGACCAACTCCTGAGACGATCGACAAGCTGGGTGACAAGGTTTCTGCGCGTGCCTTAGCTATCAAATGCAAAGTGCCAGTCGTACCAGGCACGGAGGGTGCTGTGGAGAAGTTCGAGGATGTGAAAACTTTTACTGACGAGTACGGCTTTCCCATCATCATCAAAGCTGCCTTTGGTGGTGGCGGTAGGGGTATGAGAGTTGTGCGAGAACAGAGTACTCTGAAAGACTCCTTCGAGCGAGCTACTTCAGAAGCCAAGTCCGCTTTTGGAAACGGCACAGTCTTCGTTGAGAGATTCCTGGACCGGCCAAAGCATATCGAGGTACAGCTCCTTGGAGACAGCACGGGAAATGTCGTCCATCTCTATGAGCGAGACTGTAGCGTACAGAGAAGACATCAGAAAGTCGTTGAACTTGCTCCTGCAAAGGATTTGCCCACGAAAGTCCGAGATAGTATACTCGAGGACGCCGTGAGACTGGCCAAATCTGTCAACTATCGAAATGCAGGAACTGCAGAGTTCCTCGTGGACCAGCAACACCGCTACTATTTCATTGAAATCAACCCTCGTATCCAGGTCGAGCATACTATCACGGAAGAGATCACAGGGATTGACATTGTTGCGGCTCAGATTCAGATCGCTGCAGGCGCTACACTTGAGCAATTAGGCTTGATGCAGCACAAGATTTCCACTCGTGGCTTTGCCATCCAGTGTCGTATCACAACCGAGGACCCCGCCAGTGGCTTTTCTCCGGATACTGGTAAGATCGAGGTCTACCGTTCTGCTGGCGGCAACGGTGTACGTCTGGATGGTGGAAACGGGTTTGCTGGTGCGATCATTACACCGCATTACGATTCTATGTTGGTCAAGTGCACTTGTCTGGCGTCAACCTACGAAATTGTGCGGAGAAAGATGTTGCGGGCGTTGGTTGAGTTCCGAATTCGAGGAGTGAAGACCAATATACCCTTCCTGGGATCTCTTTTGACACATCCTACATTCATCGAAGGTACCTGCTGGACCACCTTCATCGACGACACGCCAGAGCTGTTCGCTCTCGTAGGGAGTCAGAACAGAGCGCAGAAGCTCTTAGCCTACCTTGGGGACATGGCCGTTAACGGCAGTAGCATTAAAGGCCAGATCGGTGAGCCCAAGTTCAAAGGCGAGATCATTATGCCCCAGCTCTATGATGACGACAACAAACTAATTGATACTTCCGTACCTTGCACCAAAGGATGGAAAAATATCATTGATAAGGAGGGTCCAGCAGCATACGCCAAGGCAGTACGAGAAAACACAGGATGTCTCATCATGGATACTACATGGCGCGATGCTCACCAGTCACTGCTTGCTACGAGAGTCCGAACGGTCGACTTACTCAACATCGCGAAGGAAACAAGTCACGCTTATGCCAACGCATACAGTCTTGAATGTTGGGGCGGAGCAACATTTGATGTCGCAATGCGTTTTCTCTATGAAGATCCTTGGGACCGTTTACGAAAGATGAGGAGAGCAATTCCTAATATTCCCTTCCAGATGCTGCTGAGAGGCGCCAACGGTGTGGCCTACTCATCATTGCCGGATAATGCCATTTACCACTTTTGCGAACAAGCAAAGAGGTATGGCGTCGATGTCTTTCGAATCTTTGACGCTCTCAACGACATTGATCAACTTGAGGTTGGTATCAAAGCTGTGCAAAAAGCTGGAGGAGTCGTTGAGGCGACGGTCTGCTACAGTGGTGATATGCTGAACCCGCACAAGAAGTACAACCTGGACTACTATATGGACTTGGTCGAGAAGATTGTCAAGATAGGCACTCACATCATCGGCATCAAGGATATGGCCGGTGTCATGAAGCCAAAAGCTGCCACCATGCTCATTGGTTCCATCCGGAAGAAGTACCCAGACATTCCAATCCACGTTCACACCCACGATTCTGCGGGCACTGGAGTGGCCACTTACGTTGCTTGTGCGAACGCTGGTGCCGACGCGGTGGATACGGCGACTGATAGCATGTCTGGAATGACTTCTCAGCCCAGTATCGGTGCGTTGTTGGCGTCTCTTGAGGGTACTGGACTTGAACCGGGTATCAACGGTCATCACGTCCGGGCCATAGATGGCTACTGGGCTCAATTGCGTCTTCTCTACTCACCTTTCGAGGCTGGCTTGACCGGACCAGATCCTGGTAAGTCGTTCCTTCCGTAATGGCCACTTGGATGTTAGAGCCTTCCATTTCCATTTCTCGCTGCTTTCCATCCTCATCTCTTATTCTCACTTTTCTTTTATTTCCGTTTGCACCGCCCTACTAATCACATTACTACTAATAGAAGTTTACGAACATTGCATACCTGGCGGGCAGTTGACGAACCTAATCTTCCAAGCTTCGCAGCTGGGTCTCGGCGCTCAGTGGGCACAGACGAAGAAGGCGTACGAACAAGCGAACGACTTGCTCGGTGACATTGTCAAGGTGACGCCAACATCCAAAGTCGTTGGTGATTTGGCTCAGTTCATGGTCTCAAATAAGCTCGGCTACGACGATGTACAAAAGAAGGCCAAGGAGCTAGATTTCCCGGGATCGGTGCTCGAATTCTTTGAAGGAATGATGGGTCAGCCGTATGGAGGCTTCCCCGAGCCACTGCGGTCTGACGCTCTTCGTGGGCGCAGGAAGCTGGACAAGCGACCAGGTCTCACGCTTGAGCCAATGGATCTCATCAAAATCAAGAAGGACATCAACGAGAAATTCGGCAGTGCGTCGGAATGCGACGTTGCGAGCTACGCCATGTACCCTAAGGTGTTTGAAGACTACAGGAAATTCACGGCGAAATACGGGGACCTGAGCGTCCTGCCCACGAGATTCTTCCTTTCGAAGCCGGAGCAAGGGGAGGAGTTCCACGTTGAGCTGGAAAAGGGCAAAGTGCTGATTCTGAAGTTGCTCGCCATCGGACCGCTCTCGGAACAGAAAGGACAACGTGAGGTTTTCTACGAGATGAACGGGGAGGTGAGGCAGGTGACGGTGGACGACACACACGCCGGAGTGGAGAACATCAGCAGGCCGAAGGCAGACAGCAACGACAGCAGCCAGGTGGGAGCGCCCATGTCGGGAGTGGTGGTGGAGGTGAGGGTACACGAGGGTGGGGAGGTGAAGAAGGGCGACCCGGTTGCGGTACTGAGTGCCATGAAGATGGTGCGTCTCCCCTTTTCGGTGTTCCACTGCGCTCTCTTTAAGGCCAATTGCTAACGAAATACATTGTGCAGGAAATGGTCATCAGCGCGCCACACTCTGGCAAGATTGATAGCTTGAAGGTCAAAGAGGGCGACTCGGTAGAGGGGCAGGATTTGGTCTGTAAGATCGTCAAGTAAGAGGTGGTTCTATACGAATGATGAAGGGGATGAAAGAGAGAAAAAGAAAAAGAAAGATTAGGCTATTCAGGCCGTTGCACGGAGATTGTTCCGTTAGAAGACCGGACTACAGCAGAGCTACAGATGGAAATTGCAGAACAGCATGCGAGATGCAAATGCTTCGCTTGGAGAACAAAGCGCAAAGCCCTGGGCGTTCTGCTCTCGTGACCATCACTCCATACCTTGCTTACTTAAACCTCCCATCGTTCTGCTGGCATCCGCTAACATCCGCATATCGAGCCCCCCCGATTCAGGCCTATCATATCAGGCAGCGAGTTGCAGATGCGGGGTTCCGTTTAGGGCTAGTTCTCTAGGTAGACTCTGATGGTGGGGTAGCTTCTATGATAGCTCCCCCCAAATCACAATCATTCGATTGCATGGACCGACGATGTGGACGAGATGTCGATGACGCCTGCTTTCCATGCCTGTAATCGACTTTTGCTTTCTTTCCTGCAATGTGAACTTGGGGTTCTGTTTCCTTCTATCTCCTTCCGTCCTTGATTCTCCAACCTCATACATTTCAATTCATCCAAGATACGACACAAACGATCTCTTCTGTCATCGAGCTGCATAACCCAAGAGCTCGTTTCATCTTCTCGTTCTTCTCACATCTCCAATCAGTTCAACTACCACCAGCAATCATGTCGTCAGCAGGAAACCGAGGCGTCATTTCCAACAACGCGGGATCGAGCAACTGGAGCTTTGGCCGTCGTGGCAGTGGTGCTGCTGGTGCTGCTGGTCCTGCCGATCCCTCGACTGCTCAACGTAGACGTGTAAGTCTTGTCTGCTCTCGTCGTCTTCGTCAATCCATCACGTCTCTACCCATATCATACCATCTCTTCATCCACCTTGCCCGCCCACAAATACCCAAATCTTCCTTTCCAGAAGATCACCTACCTCCCCAACATCCACCATTTCCCCATGAAAACCATACAATCCCTCATCACACCCCAATCCCCATCCTTCCCCCTCCCTCCCTCCCTCCCTCCCTCCCCCTCCTATAGGCCTATCTCCACACAACACTAACAGCCCCTTTTTCCCCAACAGTCATCCGCCTCATCCGCCCAACGCTTCGCCAACCTCCACAACCAGAAGCGTAACTCGCAGGATGCCACGGCCGCTGCGAGGAAGGCTAGCTTTGCGGACCAGAGCAGGCCACCTGGGTTTTTTGGGAGCATGTGGCAGAATTGGACGAAGGGGACGGGGAAGTAGGGTTGGTGATGGACGGGGGATTGGGAGCGGGGATGGGAGAAGGAAATACGGTGAGGAAGAGAAAGAGGATTATTCGGGAAGGGATTTGTACGATCATTGGTGATGGGTGAATGGGGATGGAGATGTGGTGCTGGGCGTTGTGTGAGTGTTGCTGTTGTATGCTTAGGCGTGCTTCGGAAGGGCTTGATGGGATGGATTGGGGTGCTGAAGGGAGTGCTTTGCAGCCGCGGTGCTAGGGGCAGCTATGGCCTTATAACTTTTGTATTGATATGAAACAAAGTGGTAACTTATGAAATTTATCTGTTTTCTATGGCATGATCATCGAGAATGAACTAAACCGTTCAATGTAAGACAGATACCGTAGTTATTTAGAAACTCAGGATTGGATAATAGAAGAGTAAAGTACCTACCTTATGTAATGACATTCCTTGGCTTCGCAGCTGTCTCCGAGATCCGCGCCTAGCGATCGGAAGCTATTCTAGTTCCTAATCGAGTATCGACAAGGGGTGCGGAAGAGATTCCTCGGGTAAAGTACCTGACTTTAGTGACGTAGATCAAAGGTTGCGACATGATTATTTTCTATCTGCACAAAAAATACTACCTCAAGACTCGCATATTTCCATTTCATCTACTCTTTCTCAATTCTCTTTAAATACCTCATATCAGATCCCACCATCTTCCCACAAAACAACCATGTCTCAAATCTACAACATGCACAAGCGCAAGATCCTCGCCGGCGGCGTCTTGATCGGTACCTCACCTCCCCTACCACTCCCCTACCACCCCACCCCCCAAAAACCCCCACCTCACTAACCCCCCTTCTAGGCACCTACGCCCTCTTCAACTACACCCCCCTCCCCAACCCCTTCTACACCCCAGGCGTCCAAAACATCGAAAAGCGCTACTCCTCCGGCGGCGGCTCGGTGAGCGGGACGCCGGGGACGGCGACGAAGCTTGGTGATAGCGGGGCGCAGACGGGGAATGTGGAGAAGGGGAAGGGGATTGGGACGGCGTATTATCGGGAGCATTATGGGGCGCAGAAGGCTGATGTGAGTTTTTTTTTGTGGTTTTTTTTGCGGGGGTTTTGGGGTTTTGGAGGCGGAGGGGGAAGGGGGGGAGGGGGGGAAGGGGGAAAGGGTGGGGGAAGAGGAGAGGAGGGGTGTTGTGATTGTGGAATTGAAAAATCATGCTGACTGTGTCTTTGCACCAGGGGAGTTCATTCGACAAGACGTGGAACAAGGCGCAGTATGGACAGGAGAAGGGGAAGTGAAGTACCTTACGGAGTGAGATGATGAGGATAGCGCATTGCATCGTTACGGTGTATCAGGCATGCTGTGGGGCTTTCACGGGTGCAGTGGGAGCGTGCTATGTGTATCTGGCTGGTTGGAAGGAAATTTTAGACTCTGTTTTGTGAAAGACTTGTTAGGGCATGGTTAGCGATGGATGGTTTAGGTGCATGATAGATTGGTGTTAATGTGTGGGATGTTTGGGTTTGAAGGGATTTTGAGAGTATGATTGATTAGAGGTCTACGTTCTACATTGTTTAAGTCTGTGATCTACGTATCTTCCCACTTACCGACTACCGCGAACCGGCGAAAGAGGCTCCAGGTAGCTGGATCGGTAAAGGAAAGGGTAGGGGAAGATCGATAGGCCAAACGCACCGATGCAACAATATCATCATCAGATAATGGGTTAAACGGCTCAATCACCCAAGTGAGGCCTCCATTGTATATTTTGAATGATGGATGTGCCATTGACGCCGACATGGTAGTCTTAGTCATGATAGACTCCGCAAAATGCTAAGCTTAAGCTCTTGCTCTGCTCTCTTCGCGGACGTATTGCTCATAGTGTAGGGTCGTTTCACTCCGTCCGTCTAGCTCCGATCACCCCTCACGATACCCTCGAAGCGATTCTTGAACCACTTAACCGTCTCCTGTTGATTGATACGGTGGCCCGCACCGACCTTGCTCTTGCATCGTCGGCGCTTGGCGACGCGCTCGCCGGGTCGGGTCCTTTGTTTCGTTGTCAGCCAATGCTTCCATCTCTCTACCAACCGCGAGGTAAGATACGTACATGCAGCAATAGAAGTCCATGCCGTAGATACCGATTGCAGGATCGTATTTGATTCCTAGATCGATGTGCTCGCTGATGCCGAAACCGAAGTTGCCCGTTTCGCTGAAGTTTTTCTTTTTTAACTCGTATTCTTTTACTTTGAGGCCGCGTTCGAGGATTTCTTCTGCTTTGGGGCCGCGGACGGTTACGTGGACCTGATGGATTTATGATTAGTATTGGATTACCCAGCAAAACTTCCACTTATGAGATCAATTCGGAGAGTATGTGCTCCTGAGATGTATTTTACGAAACTTGTTGGATCTGGAATTGAAAAAATACGTACGGCAATCTTTTCATTCCTTCGAATGCCAAATGTGCGGACGGTATAGCGGGCTTTGCTGTAGACGGGCGTTTGACCGGACAGCTGCTCTAGCACTTTTGCAGCACGGGTGAGCCTGTCGCCGGACTCGCCGACCGAGATGTTCAGGACCAGCTTTTCGATGCGGAGCTCTCTCATCGGGTTCGCGCTCTTGTCTTTGCCCGAGGAGCCGGCTTCGGGCTTGCGGTTGGCATCTTTGGTCTCTTTTGTTCGGGTCGCCTGGAAGTCTGAATTAGTTTACCAATCCTGGTATACCTCTTGATTCGGAGAGGCGTCCTACCATGGCGAAGGAGGATTTGTGTCCGAGAGAGTCGAAGTTGTGCGATGTCGTTGTCGAATATCTACGTTCGTGTGGGATGTTAGCGAAACAAGCTAGCGCGTTTAGCGTGGAATTGGATTAGCGCAGCATAATTCAGAACTTCGAATTGAGCACATCTGACTTACATACAAATCCTCGAGCTTGGCAACAAGCTTCACAAGAGGAATACGCGAGGCCTTGAGCTTCAATACAATCTTTGGAACAATCTAGTCGCGCAGGCGGCCCTCTTCATTCACCATGGCCAACAAGCAGGGGAAGATGGTAAGTCTCAAAGAGCGCCAACTCGATCAACATGCTAATTCCTTGACAATAGCAAAATCTCGTAAGCCCTGGAGCCATTCTTTGCCCAGACATTTGAGACTTGTAGGCCTCGGGTACCGCGCATGGGAAACTAATTGGAACCTAGATCAACTACCGGATGAGAATCACACTGAACGACGGCCGACAAATGACAGGACAAATGCTGGCGTTTGACAAGGTACAATGCTCTACACAGTGCAGCTTTCCAAGTGCTGATTCCAAAGCAGCACATGAACCTCGTTCTCGCAGACACAGAAGAATTTCGACGGGTAAGACGCAAGCCAACCAAAGGCGCGCAATCTGCTCCCGGCAGCTCCTCTACACCCGCGCTCGTCGAAACAGAAGAGAAACGAACCCTGGGTCTCACGATCGTTCGCGGCACACACATCGTATCCTGTTCGGTAGACGGTCCACCTCCAGCGGACCCTTCAGCACGATTAGGCGCAAGCGCACCTGGAGGAGCTGGCGGCGCTCCTCCGACATTAGCTGCTGGACCCGGAATAAGCAGACCTGCTGGGCGAGGACTTCCTGTTGGATTGGGTGGACCGGCTGCTGGGGTTGGAGGGCCAGCGCCACCGGGTGGATTCCCAGGTTTTCCCCCTGGAGGTTTCCCAGGAGGTGCACCACCTGGCTTTGCAGGACGAGGGGGACCACCCGGAGGTGGACCACGTGAGTCTGCCCATGGCCTCTATATCGATTGATACATCTACTAACGTTGGTTTTTAGCTGGCTTTGGACCACCACCTAGTTTTCCTGGAGGACCACGTAAGCTCTCAAAATATATACGATTTTATCTGTCTAATAAAGGCTGACTTATTCGTGCAGCTCAAGGATTCCAGCCACCGCCTGGCTTTCAGCCTCCTCCAGGCGGTCGAGGCTTCCCACCGCCAGGATTTGGAGGAAGGTGATAGATCTCGACGTTGGGGAAATGAGTTGACGATAGATCCGAAGCGGCTGAAAGTCTACTATGCAGAGAAGTACGACTTCGAATAGTACCTCCATGAGGGACAAAAACACAGGCCAGAGCTGCATCTGCAAGCGAATGGTTTAAGTGCACGGCGTTCGAAGTGGCACAACCATATACGACTTCCAGATACCATCAAAGCGAAAGTAGAATCGGAATGGTTGAAGCTACGGGATGCTCTCGATTGGCTATCGGCTGTTCGATGTGGGTTCAATGAGCGATATCGTGGAAACTATGGCCTACTATATATCTCCATAGTCGAGACTCGAAAACCAAAAGCGTGGTGGTCATCCTCGAGTACTCAATTTATTGAGATTCTTTTCCAGTATAGTATCTTTGCAAAGTAAATAGCAGCGATACATCAACGATATAGCTCTTTGAGGCCCTAATCCGTACTAGCGCTGCGCACGTGACTAGCCCGTTGCTCCGCTCCCCGTATCGGCGATAATCGATGCTCCTCACGAACCCCGAAACCTCAAAGCTCTTGCATTTCACCGACACAATGGCAGCCGCAATATCGGCATTGAATGCGAAGATCAGGTCGCAGCCGATCCTAAATTATGTCTTCTCAACGCGTACGTTCACATGCGCCCGTTACACCACCCAACCTTCCCCCTACAGCTCTCGCTAACGTCTCCGTTTCGGCAGATTTCTGGGGTCCCGTCTCCAACTTCGGCATCCCAATCGCAGCCGTCATGGACACACAGAAAGATCCCGAGATGTGCGCCTTTCCCCAAATACCCTTTCCCATGGCCCTTATGCCCGGCGCAGCTTTGTGACTAGAGTTGAGCAAAACGAGCATATTCTGACCATGGCGCAGCATATCCGGCCGCATGACTGGCGCTCTCTGTCTTTACTCCGGTACCTTCATGCGCTATGCCTTCGCCGTCACGCCGAAGAATTACCTGTTGTTCGCGTGCCATTTTGTGAATTTTGGCGCGCAGACGACGCAGGGGTATCGGTATTTGCAGTATTGGAAGTGAGTTGTGTTGTTTTCTATGTTGTTTGGGTTGGGGAGGAAGAACGGTTGTGGGAGCCGCCGGCGAGCATAGGGTCTACCAGCTGCTCGATCTGGCGACATGTTGGTTTGGCAGATTTTTCACGATTTGGGAAAAGACCTGTCGTTGGGAATGAAGATATCGGTTTGTCTGTGTTGAGGTCGATGCTGACATCCGTATAGCTATGGTGGCAGAGAAATAGCTCTCAAAGAACAGGCGATGGCGGAGGCGAAGCGGATAGGAGCGGACGGGAAGGAGATTGTAGAGGATGCGAAAGTGGGCGCTGAGAAGATCGTTGGGCAGGCGAGACAGAAGGCGGAGGAATTGAAAGATAGGGTTGTGAAATAAAAGTTGTCGAAGTGGGATTATTATTGCGGGTGCTGGTGCAGTGCTGTGGGTGACGGTCGATTGTGAGCCATGGCTGTTTGCATCAGGTTCATTAAGTGGGTTTTAGCCCACTCTTATCTGGCTACTGGATGGTAGGAGTCTCCATTATTTGTGTCAATCCTCTCGAGATACTTACGTTACTCTTCTGTCCCCATGCACTTTCACCAACCTGTACTGGCATTCATTAGCAGGACGATCAGATCGATCCAATCACTCCAGGAAGGAAGCTTGGATAACTTCAACGTCAGAGGGTCTGGGGCTAGTCATTATATCTGGGCTCATTATAATATCTTGATGCTATCGAATTTGGAACAGGAGGGGTAATAGGCGCTGCTTCCTCATCTACATGGCTGACTGTCAGTTATTTCGCCTTTGAAACAATTTTCGACGCATTTGAAGTATTCTAACATTTATTATTCTTTGCTTCATCGCATCTGAACATGAGTGATGTCGCGAGCTGGGAATTGTTTGGAGTGAGGATGAGGTATTTGACTGGATTGGCGTTACACTCAGGAATGATCTTACTAACTTCCTCTTACTGTGCCTATATGAGTAGGTAGCTTCAGCACAGCTTCCCGTTCTTCTTCCTCTGTAATTATCATTAGCGAAGCCCCAGTTTGGGTTTGGTCTCTTCATGAAGATCCAATTTTGCTTTCACCAAAAGATCTACTATAGATACAGATCCTTAGAGGCAAGGCCAGCAAAGCAGATTTCATCCAATACGTTGGGCATGGCCATGGCAACGAGCCTTGTGTTCAAGAGCTAACGAACACCAAACGCGCATCGCTCATTTGCCGCGACCAAGTAGGCAGTACGACGACGTGAATGTTTGGACTTGGCGTGGGCGCTCGCCTGTGTGAGAAGCATGGACATGGCTTCGGTGTGGCCGAAGGAAATTATACTGCAGTTTGTCATGCTGAGTCGAGCCACCGCCCTCTTACATTTACATCAACGCCTCGAACCACCCCAAAGCCATTTTAAATGCTCACATCCAGCAGAGGGTTAAGTGCTTTGGTAGAACAGCCATATGGGGCCTCCCAAGACATTCCCGATACTATTCTCAGATGCTTGCCAAGCAGTTAGCTTTGATTGATTCAGCGGAGTTGCTGGTCTGAGTCCGGGAATTCCTCCGAGAGTCAGCCAACACGAATGACTCTCTATGTTTATTCATCAGCTTCAATCTTCGGCACTGCCTTCACCACTGTCATCGTCCATGTCGTCATCACTGTCCTCTTCACTCTCCTCACCTGAAATGTCCTCCCTATTGAAGCCATAATCATCCTGGAAGAAAGCCAGCGGCTTGACCTCTGGCGTGAATCCAATCTCCGAAAATGCCTTCGTCGTCTTCCGTTCCATGATCGGTGCACAAGTGACGAACAGATTCATGGTCGATGGCTCGAATATTGGGAACAGTATGTCCTTCATAGCTTGTCTGATCTCTTCAACCTTGACCTCTTTCAACCTCTCTATTATCACGCTTGGCTCCTTGGGCAGTCCCCTCATCACCTGTCTCACGAAGCTGGCCTCCGCAGCGTCAGCACTGGTCGACTCTGCAGATGCTAAGCCTGATATAATCGAGCTTATTGCTGCTTCCAGAGTAAACGCGTCAAACGCATCTGCATTGTCGATCACGTTCTTCACAACCTCTCTGCTGGCGACAAAGGCTTTGAACGGATCTGGAGAGCTTCCAATGGACAAGTGTACCTGACCAGAGTCAACGTGACTGGAAAAGTGTACGCCGTATGCGAGACCAGTGCTCCGAATGGCCACCCAGAGCGGACCGGCAAGAGAGCTAAGGTAAGATGTAGCCACCAAGAGAGCTGGGTATGTCGTATCATGGAACGAGGTCGGGCCTTTGCTTACAGCAAGTAGGTAGGATGAATCAAGTGGTGGCATTGGGATGATGTAAGCTGTGGTCCCTGGATTCCTGCCTTCATCACTAAGCCTTGAGAGTCGTGTGTCAAGAGAATTGACAGGACCACGGTTATCGAGATTATCGGTGAGAATCTCCCACGAAGACACAGGGCATTGGAGCTTTTCTATGGTTGCCGAGACTAGAACACGGATGTTGTTGGGCGCACAAAGGAGAGCGTTAACCTCTTTAAGCTGATCGATCACGGTCTGCGGTTCTTTCTCAAGAAGACCGTTAATCCATTTGAGGTAGACAGCTTTCACTAGTGTGTCACAAGCACGTGCTGTAGACGAATGCGCCGTCCCAATCATCAATTCAATCGAAGTTACCATGGATTCGCCGTCACGCTTGTGCTCGGGAATGTCTGCAAGTAGTCTGGTTGTCGTGGCCTTGATCCGCTCAAGGTCGAAGACAGAAGACCACATCAGTCTTCTTAGCCACTGAATTGCTGTCTGGTATTTCTCTGCTTCGACTTGCAGCTTGATGGTGATGGTTTCTGAATTACCAAGACCTGCGCCAGACTTAATTTCGTACCCGACGGTATCTCTTTCGAGTTCTGTGATGACTTGCTCGAAGCTAATCTTTGTCCCCTTCCATGACATGGGCATGCTGAAGAAAATCTCGATGTATATTGCTAGCAATGGCCGGACGGGTACAGGGATTGCTTCGGTGCCCAATACAAGAGTGATATAAGCAAAATTCGACTGCATGTCCTCGAAATGAATGAACAAGGGATTGTCTCTGTCTTGGTCGATGAGCTCCTGAGTGGGATTTGCTAGATGACCCATCAATCGGGCCGCACCAGATCGTGCGGTCGTTGTATTTATAAAGGATATTGACTTTGTGCTAGGAATCTCGAAGCGGTCGAGACAATCCTTCGGAATTCCGATGTCGTTCTCCTCTTTCGCAGAGCTAAGCCTCTGTCCTAGTTCCTTCAATCCTTGAGCCCCTAAAACCCTGCGTCGAGCTTCTACGCGATCGTTTTCTTCAGACTCAAGCTTCGCAGACAGAAGGGCGGAAGGTTTGCCTAACACAGTGACATGGGGTGCTTCAACCATCCAGGTCTTAAGATAATGTCTCCACTGCGTGTCAGTCCAAGCCTCTAGGGCATCATAATCCTGCAAATTCTCAAGATCTCCTCTCAGAGTTGATCCATCACATTCGCCAAAGAGGAAGTCGCTCGTAATTGATTCGGTGAACCATTGTGCAGAGGTTTCGGCATAGAACTTGACCTGACGCTTCTCGCGCTTGATACAATCCCGCATGTATCCGATGTCGAGCCGGCTCGCTGCTGTCTCTTTGAGTATCTCGAAGAACCTAGCCTCGACTCGCTCCAAACTCTCCGTGGCCACACTTGTAATCTCAAAATGTACAGCTGTCTGAGGCCGGGAGTCGAAATCGAACATTACAGCGCTGGCCACTTGCTCTCTCTCAACCAATGTATTCTCCAACACAGAGGCAGATGAACCCGCCAGGTAGGTAAGCAAGATAACCATGGCTCGGCCTGGCAGATATCAATACAAAGCCAGGTTTAATTGGTAAGGCTGCACTCACACTGTAGTTTGTCTTTATAGATGGGTCCGAAGAAGCTGATAGCTATCTGACCAGATGATTCATCTTCCTCTGGAAATTCGAGGACTTTGGCGTAAGATTGTTGCAGAGGCGGCACTTGTTTCGAGTCAACCCAGGGTCTTTGAAATGGAGTATCAGGCTTTGTGACACTGTCCGGAAGGGTATTCTCGTAATCATCCAGGACAGAAAGAAAGTTCGCATGATCAACCATGCCAGTGATTATAAGACATAAATTCCTAGGCTGGTACATAGCTTGGTGATATTTGCGTATGCGATCTGCGCTTAAAGCACGAAGAGATTCCATAACCCCAAAGGTCTCATATCTATAGCCTACATCCTCAGGATAAAGCATTCGCTTCGTCTGCAAAAACATAAGCTCTTCTGCATCGTTCTCTTTGCTCTGCATCTCTGCATAGACAACGCCTGCGTCGTCACCGTCACCATTAACGTGATGGACTTCAGTATAGCAGCTTGCATCTGTAAGAGACGGAGTGATAATATGATCCAGATAGACTGGAAGTATCTGGGCAAAGCCTTCCCATCCAGCCGACTCAAGTGAGTATACAGTACGATCAGTATATGTGGCGGCATTGAGGTCAGAGTACGCTCTGGTAGAGAGCTTGTCTAGAATGTCCTTAGAAGGATAGTTCTTCGACCCCATGAAGCACAAATGCTCGAGGGTATGAGGAGCGCCAGAGTCATCAAAGATCTCAGTCGCAAGCGCGAAAGACCCATAGACAATGGGACCGTCCTGATCGACAACCACGACCCGCATCCCGGTTTTGTGGGATTTATACTGAGTAATAGTAGCTGGTGAATAATCTGTCTTGAATTGTTGTACTTTACTAAAATTCCCCTCATGAGTGTTATGCAATGCATGTGGCATCTTGGAAGACATTGCTATCCCAAATTCAACGGCAAGCCCACGTATAGTCTCTATGCCATGATATCGTTACTGTGCACGGTACGTCAGCTCTTGCAGTGTTCTCTGTCAGAAGCAAACTGCTCAAAGATGACGGAACTGTGCATGTATTCTATACTAGAGGGTCGCCATCTCGGTGCGAGATTAGTAATTAAGCTAGGGACTCCCTAGAAACCTAACTACTCTAGGGGCTAAGCTCCCTAAAAACCCGCTAAGATCTATAATTCTAGGGGTGCTGTACCCCATACTATACCCCATGCTGTAGGGACTGCTGTACCCATGCTGTACCCATGCTGTAGCCATGCTGTAGGGACTGCTGTCCCCATGCTGTACCCACGCTGTAGCCAATGCTGTCCCCATGCTGTCCCCATGCTGTACCCCATGCTGTAGGGACTGCTGTAGCCATGCTGTAGCCATGCTGTACCCCATGCTGTAGGGACTGCTGTAGCCATGCTGTAGGGACTGCTGTACCTCATGCTATACCTTATGCTGTACCCTATTGTTAGGAACTAGACTGGAAGGCTAGTTCCTAAGGGCTAGAATGGATAGTATAAACTGCTGGCGAGTAGGTAGCGTCACGAAGGTGGACTTAATACTCTAGTAACTTTATAGTTATTAAAGAACTAATCTCTACCTTCTAAGGAGGTAGAGGGAGGACTATCTAAATATCTTATAAGGAAGCTACCTAGCCTCTTAGATATCTAGATAAAAGGATATCCGTTAGATAATAAAAAGCCGGACTAGTACTACTAGTATATTACTAGTAAGCTACTATTATACTACCTAGATATATTAAGATATCCTAATAATTACCTCCCTTTTAAGGGTATTTATCCCTAAATACTAATTATTACTATTTATAGTAGGACTTATTAAAAACCTTTAAAACCTTAGTAGGGAAAATAAGGGAAAGAGTTCTAAGGATAATAATAAGGTAGTAATAGTAATACGCTACTAATATTATATACTACTAATATATAAAAGCCTTTATAGTTATAATTTATATTAATAGTAGGATATAATTATTAATTAAGTTTACTATTATATTACTTTATAGACGTGTAATATAAATAATAATATAGAGTTTAGGTAATAATATTATACTATTAAATTACGTAGTTAATATATATAATATAGTATATAATAAAGTTATATTTTATTTACTTCTAACTTCTTTTATAACTACTACTATTAAAATTAACCTATTATAAGTTACCTTAAGCTATATCTTAATATATTAATAATATAAGCTAATATATTTAGTATTAATACTATTATACTTTATAAGATAACTACTATTAAAGTATAAGTATAATATAAAGGATTAATTACTAACGTAATACTATATATTAAATAGTAATATTAATAATAATAATAACTAAGGTAAGTCTCTACCTAATATCCTTTATTATTCTATATATAGTATTACCTTATAATAGCCTTTAATTATCTTTAAATATATTATAAGTATATTACTTATAAATTACCTTCTTATATAAGTTTATTATATTATATATTTAAGGCCCTTATTAATATCCTATTATATTATACTTCTTCTAAATTATACTTATACTCTTTATACTTAAAGGTATTTATATTAGCTAACTCTTATAATAGATAGTTAAACCCTCTTACTATATTACACTACCCTATTATACTATTAGGGTAGTAGCCCTCTTATAGCCCTATTATCTTTAATACGCTAAGTACCTAGGTTTAAGTCCTAGGTTATTATATAATTATAAGACTAGTAGGGCTTATAAGAGGTACTACTACCTTTATAAGCCTTATAAATTAATTTATAATAATAGGATTTTAATACGCTTCACTTATAATATATTAATAAGTTATAAGTCCCCCTTACCTTTTATACCTATTTATCTAGCCTCCTTACTTATAGCCCTATTATTACCTTCTAGGGTAGAAAGTTACCCTATTATAATACCTTTATAATATAGGTTACTACCTTTAAAATTAAGGTAGAGGTAGTAATTTACTTAAGGGAGCGCGGTAAAATACTTTTATATAAGCTATAAACCTCTAAGGAATTACTACGCCTTAATATAAAGATAAGTAGTTAAGTAGCTATTACCCTAGAGGATATCCTAGATATAATAAGATAATAGGTAAGTTTTTTTATTATATACTTCTTATAATATATATTAATACTTTTATAGGAGGGGTTAACTACCCTTATTATAATAGAGGTTAATAAGGATTTAGGGGAGGTAAGTATATTATTAAAGTATTATACTATCTTTATATAAGTTAATTATATCTTAGAAGGAGGATAATAATAATAGTAATAAGGGGGAGATAGGGGAGATAGAGGAGGATATAAAGGAGGAGGAAGAGGCTATTACGCCTCCTACTATTATATTACCTACCCCTACTCCTACTACTCCTAGCCGCCCTTCTTATAGTAGTAGTACTACTAGCTCTACCCCCTCTACCCGTAAGATCCGCGTCCCTTACGCCCCTTACGCTCCTCCTACTCTTATTACTCCTACTCCTACGCCTACTCCGCCCGCTCCGCCTACCCCTACTAGGGATACTACCTTATCCTCTAACTTATTTATTATAAGCCCTACCTTATCTTCTATAAGCTCTAGCTCGCCTTAATACGCTCCCCTTATAGGACCTTAATATTATACCTTTAAATAAAGATTCTTTTCTTAGGTTATAAGGATTTTCCCCTTAATTAATTCTTTTCTTATATACCTCTTTATTAAAATCTCTATTATATAAATATAACTTATAACTTACCTTATATAACTTAACTTTATAATTAAATAGTTCTATTATAATAGTTATATATTAGTATTTTACTTATAATACTTCTTTATAATATATATATTATTATATTCCCTTTATAAGTCTTTTATATTTATATCCTTAGTAGATATCTATTAATTATATTCCCTTTTATAATTAGACTACTTAATTAAGTAGTATTAAATACCTTTACTTCTTATCCTATCTAGGATTTATTCTACTTTATAATATTCTTTACTATTAATAAGTTCTAGAGGAGGTATAAATAGTTACTTACCTTTATTAAGACAGCTCTAATATAGTTCTAATAAGGAAATATAAAATATAGGATATATTAGTAATTCGGGGATAGAAGCCCTAATAGCTAGGGGCGGCTAGGGGCGCCCTAAACTATTAAGTATAAGTGCTAGCTCTTAGGCGCTAGGGGCTAAAATCTATAATACTATATTATAGTATATAGATATAGTAGAATTAGTAACTTTTATTACTATATACGCGTATATAGTTATCTTTATAAACCTCTATTATATTATTATCTACGCTTATTTTATATAGTACCTTTTTACTACTAACCCTAATATTATTAAGTTAAAATATAATAGCGATATTACTCTTATAATAGTAAGTATAATAGTTTATATATATAGTATTATTTCTAACTACTCCTTAGTAAATAAATAGATTAATAAATTATTTATATAATTATAGAGACTTATAGTCTTAATTATTACCTAGTCTTAATTTAACCTCCCTATTTAACTACGCGTATTTTAGGAACTTTTAATACCCTATACTATTATCTATAAGAGTTTCTAGTAGCCTAGTTTAGTAATATTATATAATAGCGCTATTCTTCGTTATCCCTAGCTTTTTTTTATCTAAGCCGTATATATAAGGCCTAGCTTTATCTTTTATTACTTTACTACTCCTTTAACTTTAGTAAGGTACTTATTACCTACTACCTTAGGCTCTATATTAATATTAGTAGGATCCTAGGTAGCCTATTTATTAACTAACGGTTAGCGTATAATTAATATATAACCCTAGGAAAGATAAATATCCTTAATAGTTACTACGCCTTTTTACTTTATAACTATAGTTATTTATAAAGACTAGGTATAGTTAGGAAATTATTAATATACCTAGCTATTATAATCTAATTAAGGTTATACTTTATTATAAATAACCTCCTCTTAGCCCTACTCCTACCTCTATTCCTATTCCTCTTTATTCACCTACTTCTCTATTAGCTAAGGTGGGAGAGAAGTTAGGCTTAAAGAGGGAAAGGTAGCTTAATACTAGGCTAACTTAGGCTAACCTAGGCTAACTTAGGCCTAAATATTACTAACTTATATTTTATTAGTACTATCTAGTATTTCTCCTATTCCCTAATATTAGCTATAATACTCTCGCTAGCGTATTATATATTAGAGTACTATTTAATAGAGCTTACTACTTAATATTAGCCTACGTTTAAATCTAATAATATATTAACTTTCCTTCTAAGTTAACTCTAATCCGTTAATTAAAGGCCCCTTTTTATTTCTATTAATAGGAGTACTATCTAAATTATAATATTATCCTTGGGTTAGATTATTAGAGTCTAGCTTATAGTCTAGGTTATTAAGGTTATTAAGTAAGTCTTTAAATATAAAGTTTATAATTTCCTTATTATTATAGTCTTCCTTTATACCTAAAATTTAGATAATAATAGCGCGTAATATAATCTTAATTACCTCTTATCTATCTATCCTTTAATAGTACTATATCTCCTTAATTTATTTAAAGGGTTTTAAAGATCTTATTAGCGTAGCTTTTAGGATTTAAATTTAAAGGCTTATACTCTTAATAATCTAACCCTTAAACTTTACTATCTATTATAAACTATATTAATATTCCTTAATTATATATTAGATTATTATTAATACTAGAATTATTAATTCTAATATTAAGGGATTAAATATATACTTTATTAGTTTATTATTTCCTAGGTTTCTATAATTATTAAGGAAAAATAGGGAAGTAATTATCTTAGTAATTATATTACTTAGGAAAGCCTTTAGTAGCTTTAGCTAAGACTAGGTTAATAAAAGTCCTAGATTTAATTTAAGAACCTATATTATAGATGTTAATACTTAGAAAAGCCTTTTCCTTTAGGAGTATCTTTATATACTTACTATAGCTACTAGGAAAGGTATAGTAGCTCTATATAATATCTTAAGCCTTCTCTATTATATAGCCGCGGATCTCGCTAACTCTATTATAAATCTAGCTTAGGGTAAGTAAGTTAACTTAGATTTAGTATAATAGATACTAACTTTCCGTACCTCTTATAGTACTAATATTTTATAAATATTATAATTACGCTATCCTTCTACCTTTCTAAGATAATTTATAATCCTTATCTAAATCTTCTTAATTAGTATACTTAGTTATACCTTCTACTATATATTAGCTTATAGCCCGCACCCTTTATTATAGACGCTTATAGCTATAGTCGCCTAGATATATAATACCATATTTACTATAACCGCTTTATACCCTAGAGTTAAAACCTATTTAGGGCGTTAAGGTATCTAACCCTAAAGGTATTAACCCCTATATAATAGATCGTCGCAGTTAGGTATTTATAAGGGATAGGAGGATACTAATAATAGAGGGTCTCTATTAGAGCCTTTAGAATACTTTAAACTTAATATAAGTATACTCCCTTATAATTATAATTAAGATTAAGGGGAGTAAGGTCTATACTTATTTTTTTTCTATATATTCTTATTATTAAATAAAATAACTAAGGAGGACTAAGATATTAATAAGTACTATATAAGGTTACTAGTTAATAGTATACTATAGCGTATATCTATAATAGTAATATCCCTACATTATTATTATTAATAATAGCGTCGGTCCTTTAACACTTTACTCCTATCCTTAGAGGCTCCGAATAATTAGAAAGCGCGTTATCTAAGGAAAATTTATCCTAGGATAAATAGGTTAATTAGCTATATACGCGGTTTATCTAAACTAGGAAGGAAGTCTATATACTTCTAGATAGGATAACTTTTATTTATTTAAGGAAGGGGTTATATTTATATATAGAAGAATAATACGTAGATAATAATAATTATATTAATAGTAGAGGATTATTAAATAAAGAAAGGATAGATAGGAGAAGATAAAAATTAAAATAAAGGCCGATTAGCTTTTATAGCATATTTAATAGCGCGTTTAAGCCGGATCTAGCCTAGATTTAGCTTAAACTCAGCCTAAATTTAGCTTAAACGCGCTATTACTTACGCTAATCCTCTTTTTAATATTTATACTTAGTATTACTACTATTATTATTCTACTAATTTACGCGAGGAAGAAGTATCTTATAAATATTAATCCTAGTTATTATAGCCTAAAACTTACTAATATTAACGCTTATCTTATTTATAATAATAGAGTAACGCGTATACTATATTATACCCTAGATAGAAGAATAATAAATAGTAAATAATTTTAATAATATAATATTTTGATTACTAGTTATTTTCCTATCTATAATTACTATCTATACTAGGAAAAGTATATATAATATATATTTATATTTATAAATAACTAGGAGAGCTAGTATATATAGTAAGCTATATTTACTTATAATAGGCTATTAGTAGAGAAAATACACGCTTACTAGTATTATTAATAATTAATATATTAGGGCTATTAATTTATATAAAGTAATTTAAAGTACTAGAAAAGTAGTCTTAGATAAACTATATACCTAGATAATTATTATTTATAAGCGCGAATAGTAGTAGCTTAGGCTATTTAATCTCTAACTTTATCTTAGCTAAGTGTAAAGACACCTCCCTATTAAGACGCTAGGTACCTATAATACCTAGAGATATATTATTAGTTATACTCCCTATATAAGGAATATAAGTAAGGTAGATAGATATATTTAAGTAGTATATAAGTAGTAAATTAATATATTATATAAACCTATTATATATACTATCGCGTTCTATATACTATTCTCTCTAGGTCTAAGATCTTACTCTACGTAGTCTCTTATAGTAGTTATATACCTAATAGTATTATAAGTATAACCTTTCCTAAGCGTAGGAAGGATAAGTAAAAGAATAAGATATAATTTATATAAAGAAAGTCCTAGTAGTATAGTAGTTAACTATATAAGTTAATTCCTATTTCTTATCTTATCTTAACTATTATAATAATAATAACTAGCTACGCCTACTACTTATAGGCTACTATATAGCGGCCCCGTACTAATATAGGCTACTATTCTAACTCCACGTATTAATACCCTTAAGAATACTTTAACTAGATTAGTAGAATACCTACTAACTAAGTTTAACTCCTATAAGTATCCTTTAATTTTTACTTTTTAATATTTAATAAGTTAGATTTCTAACTATTACTACTACTTACCTATTACTATTACTATTACCTACCCGTTACTATCTCTATTACTTGCCGGTTACTATCTCTATTACTTACCCGTTACTATCTCTATTACTTGCTAGTTACTATCTCTATTACTTACTAGTTACTATCTCTATTACTTACCTAGCTAATAAATATTACTATTATATATATATAGTAGAATTTTAAATATATATCTTAAAACAGCGACGTAGTTAATAATTATAGGGGTAGATAGCTTAGCGGTATATTCTACTATTCTAGACTTCCTAATCTAGACTAACTTTTATAGGTAGTTAGTTTAAGCCGGCGATATCTAATATTTACGTTATAAGGGCCTACTAAACGCGTAGCTTTAATAGAATAGAGCTAAATAGGGAGGCTATACCTACTACTTACTAGACTAACCTTATAACTAAATATTAGAGAGACCCCGCTTATTCCTCTTACTAGCCACCTCTTTTTAATAGTAGAAATTTATCACCTACTTAATAAACTTAGGTATTAAGAACTAACTATTAATGGTAAGGTATTATAATAAGGAACCTCTACTACTTATAAAACTAAAGACGCTTATTATTTAAGAAATACCTTCTAATCCCCCTAATAAAACCTTAAGACTATATATACTATAATAGGTATAGACTATTATTAGTTTAGACTTATAATCTAAGTATACCTTAGATATAACTAAGTAGGAGAAAGAAATATTAGTTAACCCTAATAATAGTAATAGTAAATATACTAGGGATACTCGTAATACTATATATAGTAGGCGATATAGACGTATTAATAATATTTATTATCCTATAATTATATATCACGTAGTTATATATAAAGATATTAGATTTTTAGAATAATATATCCGGAATATTATTATATCCGCCTATCTAAATCTATTTAGCCTAACTTTAGCCTAATCCTAGCTAAGTTAGGCTATAATATTATTCTATTATAGCTTAAGGTAATAGGAAGTTACTCCATATATTTATAGCTAGCTAGGAGCGGGTTACGTAGGATACGTAACTTAAAACTAGTAGGCCGACTTCCTGAATTACTAATATAGATTCTCTATACTATTAGGAGACTTAAGTAGTACGCTTAGTATCTAATTATATCTACTACTTTAAAGGGACTAGTATACTTATATAATAGCTTTTAGTTTAGTCTTTTCTACTTTAAGTTCTTTATAATTAAAATTACTAGTTCTCCTATTATATAAGACTTTAGGATATAAAGTTTATCATAGAACTTTATAGCTTATACTTAAACGGTCTACTATTAATCTACTAGTATAGCTCTTACTTTTAAAAGGTTTTCTACGCGGTCTTTAGCTATAGGTACTCCTCCTTCTAGAAAGTTATCCCTAACTTTATCTTCTATATATAGATTATATCTATATATTATATAGAATGGTAAATAACCTAGTATAATATAAATACTATTATAATACGCGAATTTAGCTATTAGGAGTAATATAGTCTAATTATCTTATTCTTTATTTAAGAATACCCTAAAGTAATACTTTAATATTTAGTTCTAGCGTTTAGTCTACCTATCTATTTATAGATAGAAGGTAGTACTTAGTCGTCTCTTTATTTTTATATAATAGTAGACTTCTAATTAATAGGTACTTATAAATAAGGATCCCTAATCTAATATAATACCTATTAATAAACTATACTATAATACTATATTCTTAAATAAGATCTTAGCTAATTTAATAGTAGTATAAGTACTCTTAATTAGAAGGTGTTAGACTATCTTTATATACCTATTAATAATTATAAGAATAGAATTATATATAGAATTTCTATATTTACTAGGTAGTAAGCTTATAATAAAATCTATAAAAAGTTCTTCCTAAGGCCCTTTAGGCTATAATAAGGATACTATATTATTATAGGGTTTATATCTAGGAGCTTTTACCCTTTAATATATTTTATAAGTTTAGACGTATAGCTTAGTATCTATTAATATTCCACTCTAATAATACTTATATTAAAGTAACTCTAAGGTTTTCTATAACCTAAAATAACCTATTAAAGTATTATTATAATACCTTATAATAATTTCTATACGTAATACTAAATTATCTAGTATATAAAGTACTCCTTTAAATCTTAGTAATCCTATTAAATTTAACCTTCTAAGGCTATTTAATAGTATTTCACTTAGAAGTTATACGCTTTACTTTATCTTTCTATCTAGTAATAAATAGATTATTACTTTATAATAAGAGGATAAGTTCTTTTAGGGATTCTAATCTAGCTTTATAAGCTGTTTTAAGTCTAGTAACTACTCTTAATAATACTTATAGGATATATTATTTATAACTAATAACCCTAGTAATAGGATTAAGTAGTTATACTACTACGTTACTTTAATACTAGGAAGGTAGCTTTACGCCCCTTCTATCTAAGTTTTTAGGCTTAGTTAAGGGTTTCCTAAGCCCTTCTAAGCTAGATAAGTTTATATACTTAGTCTTTCTTCTAGCTACTATTAGCTAGAGATAATACTTCCTATATTTACTAGCTTATTTTATAAGGTAGGTAGGAGCTAGTTAAATAATATCTTAATATTATTATAGTTATGTCTATATAACGGAGCGTTTATAGGATTCTTCTTACTAGGTTAATATTTAATATTAAAGTTATATATAGTTAAACAAATAGCCTATTAAGCCTAATAACTATTTAACTACTTTACTTATATAAATCCCCTAAGATTATTATAGTTTATAAGTACTTTAATAGCGTAATAACTACCTTCCACGTAGTATCGCTATTACTTAAAGGCTTTAATAATTACTAATAGCTCTTAATTATATATCTTATACCTAGTCTTAGTAGGTATTAATTTATAAGACTAGAAAGCTATTAGATACTAAGCCCTATTATTATCCTATTAGGATAAGATAGCGGCTATAATAAAATTAGATATATCTATTTTAATCCAAATTTTCTTATTAAGATTAAAATATATTAAAACGGGTACGGTTATAAAGGTATAATATAGGTTATAGAATACCTTCTCTTTATTAGCGCCCTATATAAATAGTCTTAACTTCTTCCTATCCTTACTACCTTTTAAAAGGCTAGTTAAGGGGGATACTATTTATAAATAGTAGTATATAAAACGCCGGTAGAAGTTTATAAATCCTAAGAATACTTAGA
>JAABUV010000195.1_pt1 | contig 89965 bp, 87 predicted proteins | sample 5559971 | NCBI WGS metagenome assembly JAABUV01 (sample SAMN10711881, study PRJNA513362) | rock metagenome | isolation source: Antarctica rocks | place: Antarctica: Victoria Land, Knobhead nord | collected 2015-12-19 | reverse complement strand
GCCTCGAGTACTGTCATCGTTCCTTATACCGTCAAGCTCCCACAGCTCAGAGCCTCTTTTATTCTCTACTCTCGACCGCAACGCTGTGCTCGCCCTTCATAACAGCAGCTAAGGATCATGCCCGTTGACAAAGCTACGCGCGCACGTCGAAACGCTGGCAAGCAGTCGTCGAGTTACTATCAGAATCTTCGCCAAGAGCTGGCAGCAAAAGGTCGAACAGAATCGAAGCACGCTGATAATACAAAGAAGAGCAAGAAATCACTCTCAAAGAAATGAAACAGATCAGTTGTTTACTGTACTCTCGATCGAAGTAAAGTTCTGAATCTAATTGATTTGCGATCAGATTTTGTCAGGAGATTGAACAGAATCTCGAAAGCTTTTTCTTAAATGCACAAGTCGAGAATCTGAAGACATTCTTGCGATGAACGTTAGATCGCTACCCGAGAGTGAGAGTCAGCGAGAGTCTCAATAACTACTGACGAATATTGAACATGCACATCTTCTATCAAATCGATCGTTCGCTGAATGACAGCATCAGAAGAGACGTGATCAACGTAAGTGACAACATTTCAGCTCGAGATATAAAGCAGGTCTAAGCTGATCTTGAGTCGTTAACAGTACAAGAAAACGCTCGTGAACGAATACAAGCTTCGCAGACTCTCGAAGAGAAAGACGATCATGAGCGTTGATGACTTATATTATGTACTCTTTTATCATTGAATTCATGACGATTCGATCTTTTCAGACGAGCAGCAACGGAATCAAGTTCCCACGAGTCTGCTCATGACTGCGTACTTTGACTGCAGATCGATCTCAATGTTCGACACAAGACTAAAACTCGAAGACGATGAGAACGCGACCAAGCTCGATGAACGCATCAAGGTTCATAGCGATCTCAGTGCTAGCAACGATAATCAAAGAACTAGCGATTCGGACGAAGATGTTGCGATGAACAGTGACTGAAACGAAGAGCAAGCAATTCTCGTCAATTCGAATTCGAACGCTGATAGCGATGACGATGACGATGACAGCACAGACTATGATAGCGAAAGCGATGATGACATCGACGATGATTTCGATGCGAGCCTTGAGGAAACTAGATCTTTGCTTTGAAGACATATCACTTTTATTATTGTTCTCAACCCAATCTCAGAGAAGCTCAACATCCTTTTCGCCAAGATCACGCTCATTCATATCAAGGAAGAAGACAATCGCCCTCGAGAGTAAGCAGTGCAGTTATCTACGTTCAATATATTATAATAATCTCTTATCTACTAGAAAAACATTTGTCGTCGAAAGAGAGGAAAATCCGCTCCTCTGTCTCGTCGATCATTTACTTTTCATGACACTTCATGACGACGTCTTTGTGGTCGAGTCGACGAGAGATGTCAGCTACATATTTCGAGTCAAGTCATCATCTGTCAAGAAGTCTCTCACGCTGAAAATTAAAGTTGATGCTCTGAATCAATCGATCTTTCGTGAGCCTGAGCGCGTCGCGGATGAGTATCGCACATCGAAGACGAAACCTTTGCGTTCTAGTACATGACTTCGTTACTTAAAACGACTTGACTTAAAATCGAATCTGAAGCATTTCTTTACTCAGTATGTTGCTCGACGTGGCTTAGTCAATGTCGTCAATAGTAGATCGTCTTCTTCTCATCTGTTCCTCCCTTCTATTCTCATATGCAGGCGTCAATGCTGATGTCAAATGATTGACACAGATAAGACGTCTTCTTTCGTAAGAGATCAGATCTTCGATCATCAATCGAACGTTGTTCGTTACTATCTCGATCGAAAGATTCGATTCAACACGCAGACTGTCTTCTTAGATCGTTCTTTCGACGAGATTGTACAAAAGCTAGTCAGACTGATGACATTAACTGTTGATTCTAGCGCTTCGATCGAATTGTTCGACGAGCTTTCGAAGAAGCTTGCTAATAGCAAGCGAGTGGTTCGCCTTAGCAGCAAGAGCAAGAGACTCATCGTCAAAATCAGAGCCAAGTATGAGTCTGTGAAACATGCTTCACGAAAGAATTCATGAGTAAAGAAGAAGAAAGATGTCGATGCTGCCTTGCATCGTGAAAAAACGAATCGTCGAAGTAGAATGATCGACAAAGTTCGAAAGCGACATTTTAGAAACGTCGATACAGATACGCTCGAAGCTCAGTTTGCTGACATCGCTATCTCAGCGTCTGTCAAAGACGTCGAACTGACGAGATCTCTCAAATACAATATTTCGAAGCGAGATGTCGTGATTCGATTGATCTGCGAACCTGTGATCGATCTGACAGATCGTGAGAAGCACGTTCGAAGCATCGAGGCCATCAAAGTCAGAGCAGCGTTGTGTCGTCGACAAGAAAGTCAGCGTCGAGATAGATCAAGATCTACTTTCAAATCAAAGAAACTGATGAATTCTTCAGAAGATCTCGCAGCGAATTCTGAAGAGAACACGACAGATTACTTTCCCTTGATCTGCAGATCAACTCAATGCTCGTTCTGTCTTGACGAGAAACGCAAATTCTATGAGAATCGAACATTCGAGTACTGCAGACTCAATAAGATGATGAAACATGTTCAGAAGGCGCATCTACGAAAGTATGCATCTAATGATGAGATCAATTGCGAACATTCGACGTGTAAGGCAAACAGTCTAATTCTGCCAAGTGTGATGACTTTCAAGAGTCATATCGTCAAGATGCATCAGATTAATCTTCGTGCCTAGTTTCTCGACGTGTTTCTTTTACTACGAAATGTTATTGAGTCTTTCAGTCGAGAATCGTCTGAGTAAAATCTTCGCAGCGATCGTTCTGTCATCGAAAAGAAAAGAAAGAGACTTGATAGGAAATTACTTTTGCCTTCTAAAATTCTCTCTTTCTACTCTACTTGTCGTCGACGTTGATTTTATGTCAAGTTAGTTACTTTAGCTTTGCACGAGAGTTTTGCGTCTAACGTCAAACAATAGAATTGCTTTTTATAAATAATCTGTTGTCTTATTTCGTCTCTACTTTTTAGTATCTGTCTTCGATGCTCAAACATATTTCATTTGTATATGTACACAAAAGAATTCATTCTAAAGTCAATGAACAATCTCATCACAATCTTCGTGATCGAAATATCAGAATGCGTCAGTTGCGAAGTTATAAAGACTGCAGCTAATTCTAACGCCTGATCGTTGATTCACTGAATTGTGCCTTCAGATTCGTCGCTCGTGTGACTCTCTCAACAGCCTGATGATTGTGACCGTCGACAGAAGAATCACACTGCGAGCATTGAGATGTCTGCATCGGCATGCCGCAATCTTCAATCGTGAAAGAATGCTCGTTTGCGCAGTAATATCAATGTTCTGTATCACGGAAATCATGCGACATCGCTGCGTACACGGCTGCCTTTTCTTCGTTACTCATCGATGTGTAGAAGATCGAATCACGCAGCATCTTCTTCACATTTCCAACTTCAGTCAATATGCCAGCGATTTGACCAGAATAAGCTGTGCAAACACTTTTGACTCTTTGAAGATGTGCTCTCGCCTGAATGAGAAGTTCAGAAATGACTGATTTCGCTTTCGAGCGATCACGTTCGAGAGCAACGAAACGAGCTCAATACAGTAGCCCTTCAATCGCGTTCGCTGACTGCTGTCTTGCCTGAAATTCTTCGACTAGAGTCTCGCAATCTTTTCTGTTACTGATTAAGTTGACGTGAAGATTTTCTCGACTCGTGGTTAGAAATTCGAGAAGAATGACGTAATCGCATCGAAGTAGCAAGACTGTTGTCAAGAGGCGATTTCATACTTGAAGAACATTTGATTCGCAGAAAATCTCAGTATTCACTTCGCGATATCTGCGTGCATTCTGCACAAGATCGTGAATGCGGCTGAGAGATTGTTTCGCTTCGTCGACTTTTTTGAGAAACTGCTTTACCTCTTTTCGAAGCTTCAAGATGCTCTTGAATCTTGCATCTGATCTAGTGAAATTGATGATATTCTTAATCTGCTGATCGCGAGATCCTTTCAGCTGAATAGACTTCAGAGAGAGAAGTTCTAACGTGAAAGATAATTGCTGCGTAGAATCTTGGTTCTTCGTCCCGCCTTCTCGAAGCTCTATCTCTTCCCGTTTCATTCTAGCAATCAAAGAAACAAATTGTATATTTGCTCATACAATAAACTTTTTTGTTGTCTCGTCAATTCACGCTCGTCGAACTATGCGATCATATTTATTGATGTTTCGAAGAGAGCAGCGACACATCGAGCAGTTCTTTAATTCGACGATAGAGAATGATTTCGAGCTAGACTTTAGCCTCACAATCGAGCCTGCGTCATCTGATTCATCAGAGAGAGTATAATAATTCGAGATACTCATGTGATTGTTCATGCTTTCCAGAGTGAGAATGTGATCACATAATGATATAATGCAAGAACTTTCGTCGAGATCAATCTCAGCATAGCTGAATCTCATGATGTAATCAATCATCATCTTCTTGATTGACGTATCGACGCACTTCTGACAGTGCTGAACATCTGAACAAACCTTTTCACAGACAGACAAACATCGATGATCACAGCTCAAAATCTCCGAGCAACGTTTCGAGCAAGGCAGAAGATCGCAAGGCATCGCGCATGACATCTGACATTTCCCACGATGTGAACAAGATCAAGAGCAATCTTTAACACATGGCATGCAAGACTCTTGACACTTTTTACTGCAGCGTGAGTGACTGCAGCGAACCTCACATGATTCATTGCAAAGCGGACATAAACCGTCGCCGTGGCAGGTACCCAAACATGCGTGACTACATGTCGTGTACGATCTACTGCATTGCGCCTTACAAATATCGTGAACTCTCTGAGAGATCTGATCATCGGCCTTTGAATTGCAGTCTTTACAAGCGTGCTTGCAGTCATGTTCACAGACGAGAACGACTTCACATGTGACAGAACATGAATAATCATTCTGAAGCGAAAGATCACAGCAACGAATCTTTACTCGATGCTTGCAATTTGACATGATCATTTCGACTTTGATTCGACATGATACAGTTTTCGAAGCTTGCGCTTTGTGACACTTCAATCATTTCCGTATGTGTTCACAAGACAAGACGATGTTTGAAATCTGAACTGAACATTTCGCCTCGCATGAATCTTCGCACGATCTGAGGCACGAGTGCTCACAGCCTCTCTTGATTCTCTGGCAGCGCTCAAGACATCGAACGACGTTGTGTAGCGAATCGACATGACACTTATTGATGCAAGCGTGTTCGCAACGTAGTCTCGAAGTACACTTCTTGTCGCAGTCATTCTTCGACGAGAGAAGAGAGAAATCATCGACTTTTGATACCTCGATTGAGATCTTCTTGTGTCGAGAACAGCAGAGCGCTAGGATTTGACCTATGTTTTTGTCTCTCTCTAGAATGAAGATGACGTTGGTTCACATGAGAACAGAACTCGCGATCTGAGCATTGTCGATGATATACATACCGTGACGAGCGCGACTCAACAAGACGTTGATGCGATTCGAAGTTTTCAAAAATTCACATTTTCTCTCGTCGTTGCTTCGTACCAGTGAGATGACAATCACTTTCGCTTCTTCTCTCTGAAAATTATCAACAGTCGCGATTCTTAATGCATTGAGTAAGATTGTCTTCTGCATATTGACTTCGCTCTCTGTTGTAGCCTTCGAGCTGTCATCTTTCAGGCCCAAGATCTCCAAATTCTGAAGATCTCGATCGTCGATCACAATCTCGAAAGAAGATCTTAGTCGCTGCTTGATCTTCTGCAACTGTCTCAAATATGAAGTCAAAACTGCAATATCATCTTTTTCATAAGTTTCTTGACGTACAAGATGAAAAATCAAAGCGACGATCATCTCTACTTCAAAAGAGTTAGTCTTCGAGAATGAGATCATTTGAGCTGATGACGATGAGTCTTTCTTCTCTTGATGATTGAGTCAGAAGAGGCGCTTTCGCAATTCATCAGCCTCGAAATAATCTAACATCGAAGCGTAATCTTGTAGCTCGAAATACAGCGTGATTCTAACAAGCTCTGCAATCGATGAGTGCATTCGACGCTGCACCTTCAGTGAACTGAATGAGATCTTCGAGTAGCCGAGCTGAGGTTTAACGAGTCGCTCAAAAAGCGAGATGTTCAAAGAGAATTTTCTCTCTCTGAGATGATCATGTTGAAGCTCGTAGTTGTTGATCTGAGATCGAAGCTGCTCGTGATCCTCAATAAGAATAGCATGTTCGACTGAAGGCAAAAGCGCGATGAGCGTGTGTGTCTCTAAGACCTCATCTGCCTCTTCACACATCATGACTTTTGCTCGCACACGTCTAAGAATCTCTAGATTTCTTGTCAAGTCTGTGATTGTGACGTCGATGACGTGCGCTCGTAGAAGACATCGAAGATTCAATTTCTGATAGCACTTCTCGAGTTCATCTTTGATATCACGATAGAATTCAAGGACGTGAAGTAGAAGATCGTTCAGCTGAGCTGCGCGTTGCTGAACTCAATACTTATGAATTGATTCTCGCTCAGAGACAGACATCTTCAGAAGAGAGACGTTTGAAAGCTTCGTAACGAGACGGTTCGAGCAAAGACGCTGAGCTGCTTCTCTAAATCAGCTTTTAACAACACTGTACTTTCTATCGCGCACTGTTCGAAATTCATCTTCGTCAAACCTCATCTCAAACAGTTGTTCAAAGTGCCTGAACGAGTCTTGTCTTTTCAGATAAGCTTTGATGTTTCTTCACGAGGTCGAATTCTTCAGTTCTTGTAAAATTTCCTCGATATGTGCTAGCTCGCTGTTCAATTTCATATGAAGTTGTCACTTCTCGTAATCTTCGATTTTCGTCTGCTCGACTTGCTGAAAAACATGGCGAAGGTTCAAGTCTTGAAGAAGTTCGAATTTAGATCGCGAACCTAAACGAATCAGCTGCTCAACTTCGTTCTTTACTAGATGCTCGAGAAGTTGATCGAGTGCGTGATTCATATAGCATACGCAAACAATAGAATCAAGATTAGCTGTCTTACGATTTTTCAATAAAGTTTTGATGATTGCTACGCCTGTATAGCTTTTCCCGATATCTGGCGATTCTTGAATGAGCGCAAGACAGCGACTCAGAGCATTAACAGTGAAGATCTGCTGCGCGTCGTCAAGTGTGAATTTGCTACGTAGCATCTGATAGTCGAACTGCTTTTCAGACTTAAGTTTCAGAGATTCTTCTTCAGTCAAAGAGTTCAGACTGAAGGCGAAGCCGCGTCCTCGTAAGTAAGCGAGAGATGAAATATCCGTAACCTTCGAATCTTGCGTCACTGAAGCGATGAATTCGAAAAAAGAAAGATCGAGAGTGCGACTCATCTGCTGAAGCGCCTGCAGCGTTGATCGAAAAGAAGACAACAGAATTTCGGGAAACTCAACAAGAGATTGTCTTAGATTGTCAGTCTTTTCGAGATGATTGTTGATTCAGATGACGTCTTTCATATTGTCTTTCAGCATGCTAAGCATCACAGTTGCTCGATCTGCGTGCTTAAAAAGACTTGAATGTTCGATCGCTCTTTCAGAATCTGTATTGAGATCGATCGAAGAAATTGCAAATTCTTCTTCTGTATTATTTCGCTTCTTGAGCGAAGACGTTGAAACTGAGTCGCATACAGAGAAGAAGATGATGTTATCTGTAGAAGAGACAAGACAGAGCAACGCATCAATTTGTAGCTGTTTGCTGCTTTTTCATCATTTCTCTCGCTGTGCAGCACTCTTTTTACGAAGTGCAGAAGACTGTTCGAACTCTGCTACAATCTGAAGATCTTTTCTTCTGTCGAATGTCAATCGAAGCAGATGAACTTTATGATAAGTAATGTTTCGGACGTCATTGTTTGATTTTGACTGAACAGTTGAGAAATGATTAAGTCTCTCAAGTTCTAAATGAATCGCATCTCTGAGTTGGTCAATTGTATCTTCTCGAAGAAGTCGAAATTGCCTGTCGAGTAAATCTTTCAGATCGAAAAGATGATTTCTGATGAAATCATTTGAAGATAGATACTCTAGTCGATGGGACTGAATCTCCTCAGCGATTGGCAGAATCTTAATGTCGCGAATGTTCTCATGATCGTTATCATGTCGTGAACTCTGTTCGGATAACATGCCGAGCAGGTTCTGACTCAACTCGAAGACAGCTCGATGATTCTGTAGCTTGTTTGATCGATTTTCGAACGATGTCATCGAAGTATCAAGATCAAGACGATGTCGAATTCTGACAAGGCTTCGTCGCACGACATACAGAGACAATTGTTCCGGAATACAGGCCGAGATAGTGTTCGCAATCGACGTGAAATTCGCGATGACCTGAGCGCTTTGATTCAAGTTCACGATTCGCTGCAGCACGATCAAACTCGTCGTCAACGCAATTGAAGACAACTCATCATCTTTGAGAAATTCTACTAAAGCAAGAGCAGTGAGAGCAACTGCTGTGACTTTGAAAAGATCGATTGCACGACGATCATTCGAGCCAAAGAGAAATGTGCAGATGATGTCGAGTGAAGTCTTCAAAATCAGAGATGACAGAACATTCGAGTGGGAAATGGTTTGGAAGAATGAAAGAGTTCTCTCTTTGAAAATACGAATCATCATCTCTTCTATTGAGCAATCAATCGCCAGATCTATCAGGGCCTTGATCATCGCAATCTTCTCTTTCGTTGCCAGCTTCGTGATGATTTGCTGACGCGTTTCGATATTTTCTTGGTTCATGAGATCTCATCCCATTTTGAAGAATCTCTCAGTATCTACGACTAGAAATCGCGAATAGGTATTGCGTTTTGATATGAGGTAAGTTCATTCGCGAAAGCTAGACTCGATTTCGGACCGTTCCCGAGGCCTAGGAATAGCCTGTGATAGTGCATTGATACCATTTTTTCTCATGCTCAGTTCATGCAAGAATTTACATTGCTTCCCTCTATAGCACTCATTAGATGTCAGATAGAACGAGCAGAATCTCGACGATGCTCTGAAGATCGATTCATGACTGTATTTGCATCTATTGCCGCGTGTACATTCGTCGCGTGCAAAATCAAAACAAGGCTTCTTGCTAGATATGCCTGATTACTCAAATTGTATTCGTCTGAAGATCTAATCAAGGAACTCTGCACTTACGCGTTACGATCAGGCATATCGTGAAGATGCTAATAACATCTGGGGAAAGGAATAGCTGCAAGTCTTACGATGAAGCGAACGAGAGACAGTGACCGAAAATAGTATCGTAGTTGACAGTGTTTTGTTAGCGGAATAAACTCTTCTAAGATCAGTGTTTTGCTAACGTTGAAAGAGAATGATGAGAGAAGTGATCGATCAGCCTTGTTAGTCGTGATTCTGTTCATGAAATTGCATAAACTACAAGATGTATAACATTTGCATAATTAGTACACGTGTTTTGTGCAGAAATCATTCGTACAAGGCGAAGTAAATATAAATCTGTTCCTCGATGTCGATGCTGTTTCTCTCGTTGATCTTCAACCTAGTATATCTTAAAGACTGACTAGATTTTTGAACATGTCTCATTATTGCGCTGCTTGTGACAGACGTTTCAACACATCAATATCTCTGCTGCAGCATCTCGACTTCTCTGCTCACGCTGCTTCTTATGAATGCGATAGCTGCGACCGCGAGTTCGATAGCCAACTGACCTTGAATCAACATCTCAGTTCTCTCGTTCACGCTTTATCGTACGACTGCGATGATTGTGATCGTTCTTTCGATAGTCAAGAGATCCTTGAACAACATTTCAACTCTTCTCTTCACGTTTCAGTGTTTGAGTGCGACGACTGCGACCGCGAGTTTGAAAGTCAACAGGCTCTGAATCAGCATCTCAACTCTTTCGCTCACTCTTCATCGTGTGAGTGCGACGACTGCGATCGCGAGTTTGAAAGTCAACAGGCTCTGAATCAGCACCTCAACTCTTCCGCTCACTCTTCATCGTATGAGTGCGACGACTGCGATCGCGAGTTTGAAAGTCAACAGGCTCTGAATCAGCATCTCAACTCTCTCGCTCACTCTTCATCGTGTGAGTGCGACGACTGCGATCGCGAGTTTGAAAGTCAACAGACTCTGAATCAGCACCTCAACTCTTCCGCTCACTCTTCATCGTATGAGTGCGACGACTGCGATCGCGAGTTTGAAAGTCAACAGACTCTGAATCAGCATCTCAACTCTTCCGCTCACTCTTCATCATACGAGTGCGATAACTGTGATCGCACGTTTGAAAGTCAGCAGACATTGCGACAGCATCGCGCCTCGTCTGTTCACAATAGACGATATGTTTCGAGCATGCTGTGAGAGAAATAACGTTACATTGCAATGAAAATCAAGTGCTAGATAGACGAACATTATAATTGAGAGCGAAAAGTTGTAGAATACAGCTCATGACTCGTTACTGTTTGTCTCGCTTTCTAATTGATTTAAAATCACAGACAAGTTGATGAGATTCATCAAGTATATGAATGATATGTTATGTTCTAAATTTAATATCACTTCGTATTCAATTTCGAACTGAATTTACAAGATGTATTACATAATCTTTGACAGCAAAGAAACTATTCACTTTCAGATCTATCTTCGCTTGTTGAAGAAAAAGTCTGCGCTATCGACTGTAGCCTCAGAAGATTTTCTTTCACAAAGTTCATGACCTGCTTGAGATACTGCAGATCGACTGCTCTGGCGCGATTGCGGGCGTGAGAGATGAAGATGTCGATGTCGACTTCGTGCTGAGCGAGAAAGAGTTGTATATAGAATTGATATAGAAGGCGAGCATCTTGAGTTTGAGGTAGAACGAGGTAGAAGAGCAGGAAGAGGCGGAGGTAGGCGTAGAAGGGAAACCTGGGTAGAGATGCAAGGTTAGAGGGGGTTTGATAAAGTTTGGGGTTGAGGTTGAGATTGAAAGAGAAGATGGACGAAGAGTGATTACCAGGAAAAAATGAACCATGTTCAGAATTCAATAAGGTTGAAGCAGGAGATGACGATTCAGTACATGAGTCATGATGTTAGCTGAGCCGAGTCGAAAGTACGAAGCGCTTTGTAGGAGGTGAAGATTGGGAGAAGGATGGTGACAAATAAGCTGAGAGTTTGTCAGTGAGATTCTACATGTTTATGTAGATAACATGTGACTACGATGAAGATATCACTAGAACTTTGACTTACGAGAGTAGGTTCGAGAGAATGTCAAACATCGTCAATCGCATCAAGTTCGATAAGAAGAATTGATTCGCTTCTTCTTCTTCTCGCTGACAAAGATCGACAGAGCACAAATATTACAAAACAATTCTTTAGATGCTGGTAAGTCTACGAATATTTGACTTTGATGTGTGATCAGCTTTTTCACTGCGAATACTGTGAAATAGCTGAAAGTATTCTGCTGAAACACATATCAAGTCACGAAGTCGACGGCTTTAAAGTCAGCGCAACAAGTCATATCTGAAGAGATCTGCCATAATTTGAGGAGGAACATATTTGAGAGAGAGAATCGTCATATCTGAAGTGGGGTGCCTCATTTTGAAAAGAGGGAAGCCGTCATATTTGAAGAAGATAAAGAACCATAAAGGTACAACAGAGAATCAAAGATACAGCAAAATCATTCAATCCCTTTCTCGTTAACTCTGTACCGCAGAAAGTCTCAGAAAATTGACTTACAGCATCAATGAATCAGCTGAACATCGATCGCGCGAATGCTCTGTCATATGAATTCTTTCATACTTCACCTTTTCCCCTTCAACAAGATCTCAATGATAAAGATCAGTTCATGAAAGCTTATTCGCTCACTTCTTATTCTACGCTTTACAAGACAAACAAGCGGTCATTTTCCGCGTTTGAAACAGATGACAACATAATGCCCACGACGAAATATGAAACCAAGCGAAGGGAAAGAAACTTCGGCTCATATCATCACTTCTTCAACGCCCCTTCATCTTCTAGCCTATGTCATTCTTCGCCGACTTCATCTTTGAATGTCTCATCGACGAAACTTAAAAGAGTGTTAGAGTCAATATTTAATCAAGTTGATTGATTAGAGATGACATTAGCGATGGCCAAGAATCGAGCGCCGTCAGTCTACTGCGAAGTCATCGAGAAGATATTGCAGGCACAAATACATCAGCTTCTAAAGATCGAGGTCAAGAATGAGCATGAAAGGGATGAGGATACGAACAAGCACGAGGATGAGAATGAGAACGACGACGAGGATGAGAATGAGGAGTATGTGTATGTGTACGAGAACAATGACGACAACAATAATGACGACGAGAATGAGAATGAGAATGAGAATGAGGATGAGAATGAGGATGAAGACGAGAATGAAGACGAGAATGAAACTGACGACGACGACGAGTACGACAGAGTGTAAAGAGAAGTAAGACAGACGAGAAGAAACAAGAAAATCAAAGCGAATAATTAGAAGTGAATTGGCAGTAAATGTGCAAGCTACTAAGATCATTAAATGTACAATGATCGTATCTATTTTAGCCTTTGACGTTTGCTTTTGCAGAACTTACAATCGATTTGCATCATCGAGGCTTTCAATGTATCTATTGCTGAACATCACAAGCGTAACATCAATATTGCAAGATTGACCTACTCATCTACTGTAATATAGAGCTTAATAGAAGTTTAAATCATCTTTTGAATTAAAGAGGCTTGAGAGGCTAGCACAAAGTGTGTAGAGACTTCTCGTGAGTAAGCAATTCTAGTAAGTACGCAGTAATGACGGTTTCTGTCGCTGTTTTTGACGGTTTCCAAAATCTTAAAGTCACGTATAGGGCTGCGTCCCTGCCTCCCAAAAGCGAGGCACTAGCATTCAAAGTTGGCCCATAACTGCACTCGAAGAGTGCTCCCTTGACGAGTACTCCTCTGATGAGTATTTTTCTCCATTTTTGAGATCTATTCTTGAAGAAATAAAAGAGAGTACTCGCCAAGAGAGCACTCTTCGAGTGCAGTTATGGGCCAACTTTGAATGCTAGTGCCTCGCTTTTTGGAGGCAGGGACGCAGCTCTATACGTGACTTTAAGGTTTTGGGAATCGCCAAAAACAGCGGCAGAAACCGTACTTACTAGAATTGCTTACTCACCCTTGAAGGAAGCAAACATGCCGTAAGACACTTTTCGTAAGACACTATATGTCTTGAAACACTATGTCTTGAACCGCTGTGTGTCTTGAGCCACTATATGCCTGGAGACACTTGTCATAAGACACCATACGTCTTGAGACATATGTCACGAGACACTATATGTATTAAGGCACATGTAGGAAGACATTATACGTCTTGAGACATATGTCATGAGACACTATATGTATTAAGGAACATGTAGAAAGATATTATACGTCTTGAGACATCATATGTATCAAGACACTTGTAGAAACACACTACATGACTTAAGATCAATGTATTAGACACTTCTATCTTTTCTCCCTCTTGTACATTTAATGAAGGTCGTACAGGAATGATTTTTGAATCAATACGTATTTCATCTTCGAATACATGTGATCAATTTCCTTTGATTCTATTGTAAATATTACATCATGAGCAATAACAAAAATCCAAGCCCTTGCTACTCAATTCTGCCATCCTGATAAATAGTACGCAACATTCTACCGCTTCGAAGGCTGATATTTCAATTTCAGCAATTTTACCCGGTCATTCAAATAGTCACGTACAAGGCTTCGTAGATCATCTCGCTGCTTATCGATCCCGAATACTAAATCACGATCAGTCTTGATACGCAAAGAGCGAATAGTACTTACTCATCACCAGCATCTTTTCCTTTTCACTCTGCATCTTCTCGCTGAATTCTTGCGCATCCTCAGCGTTCTCTTGCGCGGTCTCGATATCCTCTGAATGTCTCATGTTCATCTCTGTTTGTAAAATCTTCTGCAAATCTGCAAATCCTCAATAAACAGTCTCACGTCGATCAAAAGACACTTTGTTCTTTTTCAAATAGATCGAAAAGATTGAGATGAAGAGAATCTACTCTGCGTGTCAGTGAAGCAAACGAAAGCATCGATGAACGTCATCTTATTCAGATTGTTGCCTTTCAAGGCATTATTAAGCAGCGACTTCACTGCGAGAGCAGTCTCTGCCCTTGTAAGTTTCTCATCAGTGAATTCTCAATCTCGCTTCATGCTTATCGATGTGTTGTACTTGCCAAATCACACGAATTCGAAGAGTACTAGTCTTGCGAGTCTTATAATCATGAATCAGCTGTTTCAGATACGACAAGTGTGCAGTCATCTCGAACTCAGCGGCTATCAGAAGAACGCTTTCATACTCGCTCACAGAGACACTGATTTCATGAGACTCACTGAATAGTACCAAACGAGAATCAGTCGCGCTTCCGTTCTCGTCGATCTCGACGCGATACAGAAGTTTTCGTGTCAGTTCTTTACGAGATTCGACGAAAAGATTCAGTCTATTCTGCTTCTCGTGTGCTCAAGAGATCATCACGAAAGAATGACTCTGCACGAAAGATCAGAAGCTAACGAAAGAAATTCATAGATTGATGTATTGCTCAGCTTTGATCTTCAGTGATCGAGAAAGATTGATGCTAATCTTGACAGTGTCATAGACGTGACTAATGAGGGCTCGAGCGCGATCGTGGCGAAACATCTCGCTTCGCCACAGTACACTGACGCATTGAACAACAGATGTGAAAAGAAACAGCGCAGCAGAGATATAGATGTACATGCGAGGGAAAAGCGACTTGAAGAGCAGATGACGTCAGGTGAAACAGGCAGAAAGCGCGATCAACGCTTGATGCGTACGAAGAAAGATTTCGTAGAACGATCGACGCAAGAGAGAATGCGAGAGTAGTAAAAGAACACACAGCGATGATTCGACCTGAGTATGATTAGTTAGAGACGACGATGAAAGCAGCAACAAAGACTAACTATCAGTTCAAATAGATGCTCTGATACTTTCAACGAGAAAGTGGTTCGATTGATCACGACGACGAGTACGTGAAAGAGGATGAGCGCGAACATCATCAATCTCGCCGAACGATGAACGCGTCGATAAGAATTCAAAGAAAAATCGAGAAGATCAGTCAGAAAACTAAGATGAGTGTCTGCAAAGAGCGAAATCATGTTGACGAGCGATAGATTCTCGGCTTGAAGATCAGCTTTAGAGATCATGAAAACTCGAAAGCTAAGACAGAAGACATTGATTGTGATGTAGATCAGCTGAATCAGAACGTCGATTCGACTTCACGGACTCAAAAGTCGATGACGATTCAGAAAGTACGAATAAGTAAGATGCTTGAACGTAAGAAGAGAGATCTTTTTCCGAAATCGCACTGTATGAGGAAGAAGATTAACAATAATGAAGACAAAGAAGAAGTCGCCCGCGGCAGTAGCGTATATCTGAGTGACATTCATGAGAATACGAAGTCGAAGCAGTATTACAGAGAAGAGATGAAAAATCGAAGCGGATCAAAGAAGTGATAAGAAGAAAGACTCGAAGAAAATAAAGCAATGTATCGAAACGTCAAGACTCTTTTAATACGTGAAATCGAGATTGAATAGAACTGATCGTGAGAACAAACGTAGCAAAAGTTGAGAAGAAGAGAGAACATCAAGAGTATTAGAAAAGGAGCAGAAAATGATGGCTCATAAGAGCAGGGTCAAATTGTCATCATTTTCGATGATGCGCTATATTTAGAATTCGTTTCGAGAAACGAATTGAATTTCAACTGACACTAAATCGGCGCAAAAAGTTCAGAAACTGAGATTTTATAATTTTAGATTGACATGCGAAGGTATTTGCGAAATTCTAGAAAGAATCTTCTATACTGGCTTGTGAAGTCTTCACGCGAAGACTTCAGCTCAGTTCATCATTCACTTGAGTCAATTCTTTCGTCAATCACACTGAAGCAGTCAATGCTGAAAATGTTAGATTCTGATTGAAGCGACTAGATTTCAGCTCATCTTCATTAGCTCGTTTATCGAAGAAGCAGACGTCGTCGTCGACAGAAATTCGACGACGTCGAAGTCGAAAGATCAACGATTCAAATTCTCGACATCGATAGCTTCGTCGTCTTTGATGCATTTCTGCATGAGTTTCATCATGATTCTACTGAGCGCCCTCACATCTCTGATACTGATTTCGTCTGACGAAGCGATCTGACAACAGCATTCTTGATTCGCTATCATGTAACGTTAACGAAGCCTTCTGTGAACTGAGATTGAGATCGACTGATTTTGACGTCTTCTTTGACGCTTAAAAGAATGTTCGAGCAACTGAGAGACTCGTGCTTCATTTTCTGAGAGATAAGATAGACAAGATTCTCAAGTATCTATTGCGATTAGCACATTCTTCGTGACATTCCGTTCGTCAGAGCTATCTGTTCGAGTATGACTGTCAATTCTTGCTCGTCGAGATAGAGAGAAGAAGCAACGATCTGAACAAGAGAGATTTTCATACGCTCGAGAATGACATAGAAGAATTCCTCGAAACTAAAAGATTCTAGAACGGCAACGAAGTTGTCGTGTCGAATGTGATGTAACATGTGAAGCTTCTCGTGAGAGTCTGACCTCGAAAAGCTTTTCACGACGACACGTTTGCGAAGAGATTCTCTTCGAACGACAACAGTAATGAAACGATCAAGCTTGAGCTGAAAGATCTTCCTGTAGCTTTTCCACGAAGATTCGTTTTTCATTCCCTTATATTCGCGAATCTCAAGCCTTGTATCTACTTCATTTCTCTGCGAAGAGAGAGATCTTTTTCTTTTTGAATCTTTGTTTTTAGGGATCGAGTGATTCTGGAAATGTCGTTCCGATTCTGTGACATTGTCACGAGACTCTGTAGCCAAAATAGACTGCTCGACTTCTCTCAGATTTCTCATGTTGAACAGAATGTCGCGCTTGAAGAGTTGGGAACTCATGCTGAATATTCGTGAGAAATGAGAAAATGTTTGAAAATTTGGTGTGATTGTTGAGTAGGAAATACAGTCGAGAAGAGAATGAAACGCCAAAAACAATGCAATGTATGAGTAGACTGACAATGATCAGGAAATTATTGAAGAGAAACAGTTTCTGAAAGAGAGATGATAGCACTTTTTGAAGTCTGTCAGAAACGACGCGCAATACAAAGTACAAGCATTGTCAGGTCGCAAGACACTCTAATGTACCTGTCTCTTTTTCATTCTTCATCAAGTAAATCTTCTCGAAATGTGACGAGCTCAAGCGCACGACGAAGAGTCAAGACTCGAAGCGAAAAAAGAGCTCAAGTACAAAGAAACGACTCGCGTCAGGCTCAAGTGACTGCATTTTCGATGGAACGAGTCAGAGAAGCTCGATAACACGAACGTAGAGAGATTGAAATCGATATTTCGAAAAGAATGTCGTCGACTTGACATACGTAATCACATCTGTGCTGTTGTTTGATCAGCAACATCTCGATGCTGCTATACTGGTTTCAGAAATCTCAGCGAGAGCATTGCTGACTAAATCGAAGAGCGGATATTCGAAGCTAGTTTTTTCGATCGACTATCAGCTGAAATGTCTGCACGGACGACACAGAATTCAGGCAGAAAAAGAAGTTCTTCCTTCAGCAGATAAATGATGAACAGTGAATCTTTATCTCGCAGATACGATAGAACTCTTCTCAAAATCAACGCTTCTGACCTCTATCTTTTACAGACATTGATCGTGAGCTGAAAACATATCTGATCGAGGAGTATTCGAACGAAGAAAAGTCAGTCGACGACGAGATCTATCGCAAGATACGTCAGTATCACTTTGAACGCAATCTTAGCTTCGAACGACGATGGTGAAACCGTCTGACTGCGCACGAGAAGCGATGTCTGAGACAGCTTTTTCGACATGATGAGCTGACCGCGGCTTGCGATGCTCTGTTGAATATCACTGGTCTTTGGGGGGGTTGAAGAAATAGCACACTACACACAATTATGATCATTAAATGTGACGAGATGAGCAGATTACTCGACGAGTGCTCTGATTTGCTTATTCTTCGATAGAAAAGTCTGTGCTACCTCAATCACATCAAGAAGGTCTGAAAGACGCTACTTCAGCGAGACAAGAACGCGATGCAAAAGATGAATCAAGTCACAGTGAAAGCTCTGAAGCTGAAAGCATCACGACTATCGATACTGAATGTCAAAGTTTTACGAGGTCAAGTGCTAGAAGGGGAAATATTCGACGCTTTTAGCGAGCAAGAGCGTGTGGCAATATGAAGCAGACTGTAAGTCGTCGACGATTTGATTTCTTCTCTGTTTACTTTCTTCGAGGACATCAAATATCTGAAAGCATGCGTCAATTGCGTGAAACGATTGATAAGTCTATCTTCTCGAGACATCGTGTTCATCGCGCTGGAAAAGACGTTTTGCGACGCAAATCAAAGAGCAGATCGGACTGTCATTCAGGTCACGAAATTCAGCTTTACGTGTAGCTCGGCAAGCTTGACGAATCGAGTGAACCTGAACTATCGACAGTGGCATGCCTATGCCATGCGTCACTATCTTCAAATGCCTAGAAAGTCCAAAGGGAAAGAGCTTCTGGCGAGACTGATGATCAACACAGATGAAACGATGCTGCGCGACTTTGCTGATCTGACTGATCGATTAGATTTCAAGTTTCTCGAGATTATCGCTCTAAAGCAATGTTCAAAGTCGACGATTGCAAGAGCGAGATTCGAAAGATCGAAGTCTCTGCTAGTCACGAATGATGTCGATGAGATAAAGAAACGAAGGTGTGAGCTATCACGCGTAGAGAATTATGTAGAGAATGACGAGTTTCTGTTCGTAAATCATCTACACAACGAGAAGAAGAAACAGGGCGAGGAAATTACATTCTTTTTCGTTCAAAAGTTCGTCTACTTTGCATTCTTTGAAAGATCAATATTCTTGATCTTGAATTCGATCTCTCGAGTTTCTGATCGCACAGACGAGAATATGAACAGATCGCAAGACACACACATATCGCAGAAGAGACGAAAGCAAGAGCAGCAGAGACAGAAGCTGAAGAGGCAAGAGCAGCAGAGACAGAAGCAAGAGAGGCTGAAGAGACTGAAGCAAGAGCAGCAGAGACTGAAGCTGAAGAGACTGAAGCTGAAGAGACTGAAGCTAAAGAGGCTGAAGCTGGAAAGGCAGAAGCTGAAAAGACAGAAGCAAGAGCAGAAGAGGCAGAATCTGAAGAGACAGAAGCAAGAGCAGCAGAGACAGAAGCTGAAGAGACTGAAGCTGAAAAGACTGAAGCTGAAAAGACTGAAGCTGAAAAGGCTGAAGCTGAAAAGGCTGAAGCTGAAAAGACAGAAGCAAGAGCAGAAGAGGCAGAAGCTGAAAAGACAAGAGCAAGAGCAGAAGAGACTGAAGCAGAAGCAGAAAAGACAAAAACAGAAGATACTTAAAAGACTAGAGCAAGAGAGACAAGAGCAAGAGAGGCAAGAACAAGAGAGGTCGAATAAGAAGAGGTTAGAGCGAGAAAGACTACGAGAGAAGCAAAAAATGATAGAGCAGAAAAGATTAAAGAAAGAGAGACTGAAGAAAGAAGAGCGGGAAAGACAGAAGCAAGAGGAGCGAGAAAGACAGAAGCAAGAGAAGCGAGAAAGACAGAAGCAAGAGCAGCGAGAAAGACAGAAGCAAGAGAAGCGAAAAAGACAGAAGCAAGAAGAGCGGAAAAGACAGGAGCAAGAAGAGCGAAAAAGACAGAAGCAAGAAGAGCGAAAAAGACAGAAGCAAGAAGAGCGGGAAATACAGAAGCAAGAGAAGCGAGAAAGACAGAAGCAAGAAGAGCGAGAAAGACAGAAGCAAGAAGAGCGAGAAAGACAGAAGCAAGAGAGGCGAGAAAGACTAGAGTATCAAAGTCTAGAGAATCAACAAAGACTACAGAATTAGCAAAGACTCGAACAAGAAGAATTACTTGAGAAAGAAGAACTTGATCAAGAGAAAATGAATCAGCAAACAGAACAAGACGTAAATCGAGGCGAGACTTCAGCAAATCTGTTCTCGACGAAAAAAGCACGGAAGTCTGAGACTCAACTTGAGAAGAGATCAGATAACACAAAGATTCGCATCAACTTTAAATTTCGTGAAGAAGGCTTCTGAAAAGATGCGTCATTTCTTATGATCGATTCATTCGATCCATTCGAGATCGAGAGAGTAGCGAAGAAGAAAATAAGAGAAAAGATAAGGCTTTTCGATATCGAGCTGCGCATGTTAACTTCACAGGAGTGTTATCAAGCCGTGATGATCGACGAAACTTACACTGTACTCTTAATTCGGAAGTCAGAAATCTACATCGACGACGAGCTACAGATTTCTGCAATGAACGTTCGCATTGACGCCTTATCTCATCAACAACATATGCTGAAGAGAGTTGTCATCAATGATATATCTCAACTGCATCACGTGCGAAAGAAACATCACAGAAGAGTCTTCATATGAAAGAGAATCACTCTGAAAGGCACAAGACCGTTGATGAATTGATGACATACAGAGCTAGAGTAGATTTCACACAGTCGTCATATCAGAATCATCTTGTTTCAAGAAATACTGTTCAAATCAATGTAATGATAAATTCAAAACGCACAAACCAGAAAAGCGCTCTCGACGATCGCAACAACAGCTAGATAAACGATCGCTATCTTTGAGAGATCATTAAAATCAGTCTCTTCTTCGATCAATAGATTAAACAAGAAACATCATTGACTCACATTTACACTCTCACTTCATTGCGCGTCGTGTATAAGAGGCGTACAAACGTACAAGATCAATCTCGCAAGGAAAAAACACATCGAGTAGAACATAAACATCATTGGTCACTGTCAGATGAAAATCGTTTTCCATCGCGATCTTCAAATATCGCGACTACTTTCTTCGTAATACGGTCGTACATCAGATTCTCTCTTCTCTGCCTTCGTCAGCAGCAGAGAACGATAACGACGAATATATTCACTTGCTCTACTTGCTCTGAACACTCATAAGAGGGTAAGTACAACGACTGCTTCGAACTCATCGCTCTAAGTATCAGACTTGAACGAAGCGTCTGAGGTGAGACTACGCAGTTTCAACGTTCTCGCAACGTCTTGCTCAAAGATTTGAATCACTCATTCATTCGAGAAGTTTATCGTCATAGCTAAACTTCTAGTCTTCTCATTTTTCACCATTCATTCGCAAGTTCGAAGCTCAATCGACGTCTCAATACTGCATCGATCGTATCATCTCTTCTATCTCTCTAACTCGATCGTCAAAGTTCGCGATTGATCGGTTTGAGGTCTCTGCTAGTCTCTTCAGATGATTCTCTTCGGCAGCGAGCTTTTCCAAGATCATTCTCTGCACCTTCAGCATGCATTCTTTCATGTCTAGTGCTTTCGAGAGTTGCGGGTTCAAGACGGATAATTCGTTGAGTCATTCGCGACGCTTCGCTCAATTTTGGCTGCGAAGCTCTTCCTTTTGAATTTTCTCATCTTGAGTGACCAGCCATTTTCTTCGGGGTCGATTCGACTTTTCGTGTTCTGTCGTGTGTCTCGATTCTTCACTTGCGTTGAACCCAAGGTTCGAGCGCAACGGGCGATCTGAATATGATGAATGTGATTGCGACGTGCTGATGAATCTCGCCATGTCAAACTTGAAGAAGCAACTTGCGAAGTAGATCAATGCAGCTTTAAATCTAATTGCGTCTCTCCTCGACAATACAGCAGTTCGAATCGATCCGTTTCTTATTTGTCTTCATCGATGATTCGACTTTTCATTCTTGCTCTTACTCAACATTCACTTCTGACTCTGACATTCACTTCTGACTCTGACATTCATTTCTGACTCTAGCATCTACTTGTAGATATAGGTATCGCTGTCTACTAGCTCAAGTCTATTGAGTAAATTGCTCTCATTCTCTAGGCTTATAATAAGTAATGACGGCTATATACTCTGCACAAAGGCAATATACAGTCTTTATGAAAACGCAGTGTGTTTAGCATAATTTTATAGTATCAATTCGACATTTTCATAGAGTTCTTCACATAGAGCTCTTCTAGAAGCTAGATCAGATTGATAATGATCGAAGGAACAGAATTCTATCTAGCTAAACACAACGCAAAATCAAGAATCAGTGCATGTTCATTTCAGCTTGCTATCATACATCATTACAAAAAGACAGTCTTTTAGCGAGACATTTGATTCTAGGCGCGCTATTCGCTCGAAGCACAAGACACACAAACAAAGTTGAAGCTTTCTCGATACTAGTATTCTGCTGGCTTGCTGCTCATACCTCGCATCCGCCTAATAATGTCACAAGCGAATACAGTCAGCTTCTTCTTCGTTAGAATTGTTATGACAGTCAGCAGCTGTTCTCACCCGATAGTTCATCATGTATTCTTCGCAGCTTCAAGCCTGGGTTTGATCGTCATCTTGATCTAAGTGACTCAAATTCAGCTGTTCTTGTTTCTCTAATGAACGAGACATCTGAATGAATTTGAAACTCTCTACATTGTCTCAATTGCTATCTTTCCCGAACCTCACATTCTGCGAATAAAGAAGAGTTTCATCGAGCTGATCGTCTTTGCAGTCGAGTTCCGTGAAAACAGCCAAGGTAAGCGTCGAACGAGTGTAGATCAAAGAGCCTTGATTGATTGTCTACATCATGGTCAAAAAAAGCGGGTTTGAACGCTAGTTCATATATACTTACATCAACATCAGGTGCTTGATTGTCTCTCATCTGAAGAGCAGCAGACTTATGAGCACTTTGAAGTGTCGATACAGCATCGACGAGTGCACTGACTAGATAGTAACAGAATAGAGAGGCGAAACAAGCCTTCAAGACGCTGATAGATATCATGTTGATTTATCAGATGAGATGTGAACGTATGACACTTCGCAAAATCAATAGATTAAAAGAATTTGACTCGAGAAGAGTTTTTATCGTGACAATATTCGACCACATTCAAGTTCGACTTCTATTGTATTCGATTCTGAAGCTTATGTAGAATTTTCATGAACATTCAGAAAAGACTTTCTGTGAGACATCAAAAAAGAGGCTTCTTCTCTACAGAGTTCAGAAGAATGCCCGATTATTATATTCAGAAAGATTCGCGAAAAAGTGTTTCTTTAAGCAGCTATGAATGAGCTTTCAAGTCATCATTTTCAGTTCGCTGCTGATTTCTCGTCAGAAATTGTGTTTAGATCAGACATATTTGATTATGATGTCACAACAGGCAACACACGAACCGAAAGTGAGGCACAAAGTCGATCATCGTCGATGATAGAAGAACAGCGACGAGAAGTAATTCACGACGAAGTTTCAAAGATCGCAACGTCAAAGACTACGTTTCTGAGAACCGAAACAATCAGAGACAATCAACATGTCATCTTTCAAGATTCTCGAGTAAAGCAACGACTGTCATCAATACATTCTGCATTTCGCCGACGATCAATTTTCGACAAGACGAGTGATGTTGCTGCTCTGAACGATCAGATCGCAAGGAATGAGAAGATCACATTCACTTACGAGCAGCTATCTCATCGACTTCAGATTTCGAAGCAAAATCGCTCTGCTTCTTCAGCGAAGCGCGTGATAGAACTTACAAGAACGAATGACTATTTACTGCAAGAGCTGACTTATCACAAAGATACTCGAGCAGCTGATATGAAATTTCATGAGACAGTAGCTGATTTGCATGTGAAATTGAACGATGCGTTGAAGAAAAGATCTCAAAAGCGAGCAGACGCAAAGTCTACTTTACTAAGCTATTGAGGTATTGATTTTGATGATGAAAATGTCGAGAATATCGTTTTCTAATAGCTTTCATCTTTATTTCATTTCGTAGAAACGAGCGAGTTCAGCGCTGAAGAGAGACTCGGTCTGACTGAAGTATCTGATCTTCGTTACGAGATACATAGTAGATCAAGAGCGTTGAGTCGCGATTTCATTGAGCTAGTCTTCGTTGTTCACTATCAGACCTAGATCTCATCTCAACTCTAAATTGTCAGAACTGATCATAGTTCAGCAGTAAGCGAACTATATAGCTATTCGTAGATGAAACATTAGCTGAAACGTGATAAAAGAGTTCTTTCTCAGACACAGCTTTCTTTAAGCATTCGGAAGTGAATCGCATGACATTCATTTTTGTTCCGCGATTCTGATGACTGAGCTTTTCGATAAGAATTGCGACATTGTTCTGCAATTAGAGGCATTCAGAAAAAAGGCGGCATTCATTCACTGCTTTCGAGAATTCGTTTATTTCCCAAGAATATATATTGTCATTGTGACTTCAAAAAAGAACGGTCAAAGCATCTCTCTATATCTTCATGGCAAAAGTTAGAATTCAGCGACACATTGATCGAGAGAAAGTCAGAAAGCGAACAAAAAGTCTCTTCAAAAAGATGAACGAGTTGACACAGATAGCGAACGCAAAGATCTACTTCGTCATGAATCGCAATGAAAGATTTCAAATCTACAAATCGACTGATCAACTCGAATGATCGTCGTCGAAACAAGAAATGATAAATCGCTCAATCGCAAAGATTCGCGCACTGTTTAATTCTATGATTCTAGAAGAAGCATTATCTCATTTCAAGATATAAAGGCTCGACGAACTTTGAGCCTGCGAATGACGAGGCAAGAAATCAGAGAAACACTGAAGAAATCAACGGCGAACATCTGACGAAGCTCAAGCTTGGAGATGACGATGATTTCATTGATTATCAGCGACGCATTTTCTCTGTTCTCAAGCCTTCAGTTCTGCCGAGATCATCAGCTGAACGAATGTATTTCTCGTCTCGACTTTCATCTTAGATGATGTGCAGATCAAACATCTATCTGTCATAAAGACTCAGATTGCAATCGTCTCATCTGAATTCTGAAAGTTCTCTGTGAAATAGCTCTATCTCGATTCTCATTCAATTCGATCTATGCCCGACTAACAAAATGTGGGCTGCCTTCTTCGTGTCTCGTATCATATGAAACACATATTGCTGTTCAAGACTAGTGCTACTCGTATATTTGACGTCGCACTGTGTGACAATGCTCAAGATTCTTCGATCACACTTCAGAGAATAATGCGGTAAAGTGGGGTCAGATCTCTGCGAAGTCTTCGACAAGAAGTTGTTGAAGCAGAGACATCACATTCTGAAAATTCTGAATGAAGCGACGAGAAGCAAAAACGAGAATCATCGTCAGAATGCATGATTAGTGATTGAAGTTGAGATCCTGAATTAGATTTCACAATTGGGAAGCATTCTATCCGTACCTCGCACTTTCGCTCATTCTTCGCTTAGTACTAGTCAGCCATGTAACCCGAATTTTCGAATTTTCGACCTATCATCTTCAAAAATTCACCAAAATTCAACCACATGACTGCTACTTACGCTATCATCGAGGATCGCATTCAGAAGACTATTGACATCATAAACACGCGTGAAAATTCTAATCGAGCAGAGATTGCGCGCGAATTTAATGTTTCGATGCAAAGACTACGATTCAGGCTGAAAGATCATTCACCAGCATCAGCAGTACGAGAACTGCATAACAGAGCATTAAAACCTAATCAGAAGCTAGCTCTACATACATACATAAAGAGATTGAACGAATTGAGTCTATCAGCACGACTGAATCTGATTGAATCAGCTGATAATCTTCTACTGCGTCAGAATAATTCTCGCTGAGCTTCATCAATGTCATTAGGTCTCAAATGGGTCAAGCGATGACTAGATCGTCAATCGAATCTTCATAAAGCTAAACGAAAGCCTTTGACAGCTGCACGAAAGAATGCACAAAATGAGAAGCTTCTGAAGGGTCATTTTGATGCTTATGATGAGATGGTTAAGCGATATGACATGACGAAGAAGAATACATGAAATTTCGACGAAATCGACTATCGAATGAGCATAGCAAGATTCGATTGAATAATCACTGCTGATCATATCAGAAGAATATACATGTCGAATTCAGATAATAGAGAGTTCTGTACGATCATTGAATGTATTAACGATACTGACAAAGATATATCATCAATGCTCATTCTACAGAGAGTCAATCTATTATTCTCTCATTTCAACAACGATATTGATGACGACGTGATTTTCACTACATCGAATACAGACTATTCAAATGACTGAATATCACTGCAGTGAATTAAACATTTTGATCACTACAGTCAATGATATCAACGAGGTTCATGAAGATTACTCGTAATGAATGGCTACGAATCTCATCATACACGCGAATTTCTATTCTACTGTGAGAATCACAAGATCATATCTTTCGGCTTACCTTCGCATACTACTTATCTGCTTCAGTCGCTGAATGTATGTGTTTTTCAGTCTCTGAAACACTGACATTCGAAGATCGTCAACGAAGCGGTTCAAACGAGTGACGAAACCTTCATCAAAATCGAACTTCTAGCTGCTTTTCACGGGTTCAGAAGTAAAGCTTTCAAGAACACTACTATACGTTCGGCTTGAAAACAAACTGATCTAATTTCCTTCGATTCTAATGTGGTTCTGAACAAGATGCGAGAAACTCAGTCAGCTCGTTCTATTACACCTCTCACGACGACGACGAAGTCACTCGATGTCTGAATGACTACCCCTACTACTAGAAAACAGCTGAGAAGACAACAAGTCAGTTTACTTTGCTTCGACTATGAACTCGAGCTTCATCAGAAGTTAGTCAAATATATCAAAGAGATCAATGCAATGACTCGTAGAATTGAGCTACTGAAGAATAAGCTAGATCGAACACAGTCGGCTCAGAATGCTCGAAATGCATGCAAAAAGCAGTCTGATAAGATTCTTCAAACAGAAGGCATACTTTATGTCAAAGATGCTCGAACTATGACTCAAGATAGAGTACAAGTAGAAGATTTGAGGCAACGAACTCGCGACGAACGTGAAGAAAAACGCTATATCAATGAATTAAAGAAGATTCACAAGGCTATCAAAGCTCATAGAATGAAGTGACTTAAACAGCATGAAGCTATTCGGAAGGTTTGAAAGCGTGTAATGATCGAATTGCTCATTAGATATATGAATGTATAGAAATATGTTGAAATTCGAGTTACATGACTGGTCGAATTACATGACTGACTAGTACTAAGCGAAGAATGAGCGAAAGTGCGAGGTATGAATAGATCTTTCAACGTCGTTTTTACGTATTCACTAGCGCATTCTTGTATGATGTGCATTTACATGCTTAGTTGACTTGCGTCTGTGCCTTAAACAGAATTCTAGTTGCGCGAGAATGATTGACAGCGGCAGAGACTCGAAGTTGAGATCGAACTGTCTGATTGAATGACTGTCAGCATTTGCAGTGCCTCAAATAGAAACGCGCACGATCTTCTTCATCAGAACGCGCTCTGCGTTCACATGTTCTAGATGCTGCCAAAAATGAGCTTCTTGATTTGAAATACATGTTTTGACTTCGACTGCGCCTTTCTTCTTCTCAACAGTGTAGCACAACATCATTTCTGAATGCTCGCTACTCGTTTCTTACTAAATCTCACTTTCATTGTCTTTGAGATTTCTGCTTTCAATAAATGAAAGTCAAATTACATTCTTCTACTTGACATCAAACTCTTTCATATGTCGACCTCAGTCAATTCTTTCTTTTGTCATCGTGTCTTTCTTCGAAGTTCTCTGATCATCGCGTCAGCATCGTTGCAGAAAGCATCTGCAACTTTCTGTGAGTCATCAGATTCTTTCTGAACAGAATATGCCTAGTTTTCTTCGAGTGCGTTTGAAGCAGTTCAGGAACAAGCTTTCTCGAACGATTGAAATGAGAAGACTTCGCGACAGAATCTTCAAAGATGATGCTGATATTATATTGCGATCGACAGTCTGAGAAAGTAACTTCGAGATCTTTACACTCAGTATCAACATTTGTGCGCAGTCTACAATCAGGCTCGAGAAGACGTGAATACTCAGGTTCGACGATTCAAATCTATTGATTCAGCTCTCAATATGAAAAGAAATGCGCAGGTGAAAAAGAAAATTCAATATGAAGCAGACAAACAGCAAATGATCATCATTGTCAAATTCATCGATATTCTTCACGCTTCGCGAGTTCTCGATGAGAACGTAAGAGTCTGGCTCAAGGCAGAAGCACTGAAGCTTAATCTCTTAATCGCGATGAAGATTGTCGATGCTTCAGTGATGTGATAGACGATTGATAGGCATAGAGTGAATAATATAGCATACTGAGAGATCGCGGTTGTTAGAACACATCGTATGCATAAAGTAATCACGATCACAGATTAATGAAGCTCATTCTGCTTCGATTTGATCTATCTATATTACAAAATCTCTATGACATAGTAGTAGATAATAAGCAAAGAGATCATGCCTCTAGATACTTTCTTCATCGCAGCTCGACCAGAAAATGAAGTTCCTGACGATCGTATCTCAGAACTTGGAATATCGATTGCTCAGATACTGTTGTTCGTTGATCATATATTCAAAGAAGAAATCGCGATGAGCACTGAAGCGACCGATTCATTTTCAGTTCACGACAGATCGAATGTTCGCGAAGCGCTCGTAGAAATTGCCTGCGCAACGCTCGCTGTAGCGCTGTCGTTGACTGAGTGACGATTTGAAGAATTTAAGCTGAAGATTTCTCTGTCTTTGTCACGAAGCGCACAGTTCTGCTGTGATGATGAGCGATAAAACCATGCTGAATTATTCGTTGTTATCAAGTAAGAAATCATCAATCTGAAGAAATTGACAGCGCTTAACAAGTCGTCTGCTTGACAGAGTTGATCTAAAGAGATCTGAGCTATATGATCTCTGAGATTCACTGAAATGAACAAGATGATATCATCGACGAAAGCATTCAATTGATTCGAAGTGAACATAGTCTTCACGTCGATGTCAACGACGATGTGATGAATCGATGAATTCGAAGACATAGCTTCTGAACTAGATTCTAGTGTTGTTGCTTGCATGCTGACGTTGAAACTTGTTGAGTTTCAGCTTACGTTCAACTCAAACGACAACATCTCAAGCGCGCTATCGACATGACTGCTAAGTAGAATATTAGCTGACTCGATCTGCATGCTATTCACTTACATTTCAGCGATCAACGTCGTCAACAATGTCAATGATTTCAGTTCGTTCATGCCTTCTTTTGCAAGTTAAGATATTGATGTTGTCAAAGTTGACAACATTGAGAAAGAGACTTCTAACTGTTGTCAAATGAAAAGATAGAAACTCTCAAAAATGAAATTTCGAAGAGTCTCGATTTGTGAATGTTCAGAGTGCATCTTTTGCAAGATTCTATTCGCAGTCAGAAAAGCTCACAGAACAATGCAAGAACTGATGATCATGAGAGTCTGAGTTGACTTATCGATGATTTATAAAAGAGCACATTTTCAAATCAACGATTCAAAAAAAATACAACATTACACAAACAAAATTTTCAGAAACAGATCGATTGATTCGATTCTTGAATACATTTACTCGAGCAACATTATTATCTCAAAAGACAAGCAATACTGCTCTTTCGTACGAGAACTGATTTGAAAAGAGGAAAGAGAAAAAAGAAAAATTCTTTCGATTGAATAATGATCGATTTCGAAACGAAAATTTCATCGATCGTAGAAGTCGAAGAGAAGACGCTGAGTCCGAATTTCAAGCGAGTTGTGATCGACGAAGCGCGTAAACAGGCAGAGCAAGCAAAGACGTCTCACAGTCTTTCAACATCAGAGAGCACGTCGAGCTCAGACACTGCGCGTCTTGAAGATGACAAAGCACGTCGACAGGCAGAGCAAGCAAAGACGTCTCACAGTCTTTCAACATCAGAGAGCACGTCAAACTCAGACACTGCTCGCCTTGAAGCTGACAAAGCACGTCGACAGACAGAAGCGGCAAAAGCATTCTTCGATGAGGTAAATTCGAAGAAGACATTGAATCAAGACACTGCTCATATCAAAGCGAACAAAGAAAAAGATCGAGCAGAAGAGTCTTTCGAAACAGCTTCTTCAGAATCATTCAAAATCTTCATCGATAAACTCGAAGAGTTTGTCGAGAACGCTCATGAGAATGAAGATCAAAATGACGAATCTGATCGCATGAAAATTGAGCAGAGCGAAGCTTCAAAGTCAGATGATCTTCGTCAGCAGATATATGAAAAAGTCACATCGCATTTGAGAAAGCTCATGAAGAATTTCAAGAATGCTGAAGCGACATCAGAATTGAATAAATTGAACAAGCAGATAAAGAAGCAGAATCTCAAAGACAAGCTTTCAAAGAAAGATCTAGAGAACTTTCTCATTCAGGTTCTCACATTCGTCGTCAACTTCGAAATGACGAAAGATTACTACGAATCTTTGCAAAAGAACTCAGCTGACGATATAGCGAGAGAGAAATTAATCAACATCAACAACATTTTGAATCAGTTGAATGAGCGGCATGAGTATCTCAGAACCTGACTTATAACTATTTCACCTGAATCAGGCACTAATGAAGCAAAGTTCGAAGCAGCAGAGTCATCCGAAGCAGCAGAATCATTCAGAGCAGCAGAGTCATTCGAAGCAGCAGAGTCATTCGGAACAGCAGAGTTCAAAGTCGTCGATCAAGCTGATCAGACTTTCATCAAAGATGGTGTGAAGATCAAAGTCAGCGTTGAAATACTCGATGAATCAGACGACTTAACGTCTCTCGAAAAAGTCATGATTGTTCGGAAAGCTGAATTTGAATCGCGAATCATCGTGAATCGTGAAACAGATGTGAATTCGTATTTTGAGATACATTCTGAGATCGACTTTGAAAAAAGAGTCGCCAAAGAGTGACTGAAAGATGAAATGTACGAAAGCGAAGATCTGTCAAAGGACGCAAAGATCAATCAGATGCAAATTCATGAACGAGTCAAAGTCAAGAAAACAGATCGTAAGTCAGCTAATAAAATCGCGCGTATTCGAAGTGAAATTCAATACTACTTAATCAAAGTTCTGAGAACAGATTACGTAAGCATCAGATCGACGCTCTCTGAAATGAAAGAACTCAGCTTTGTCAAACTCAAACGTATCGATGCACAATTGAATCGTCAAAACGAGCAGTTGCTCGCGAAACTTGATCAGTGTCGTGAGAAGAATGAGCACTCGAACATCGAAGAGCAGCTGACGAATGATGATATCGAAAAGATGTCGTGACTGTCGTTGAACGCGATTTTCGAGACTAAGAAGAAGAAGAAGGAGAAGAAAGAGAATGAAGATGTGAGAAATATAGTCTCTCAGAGAACAGGTCTGAAGCGCAGTTCAAAGTCGAAGATCGCTTCACGCACGTCGAAGACGTCTTGAATTTCCAAATATTTCATCGTTCGAGCATTATAGCATGTTGTGAAAAAAGATGAACGAACGGCAGCAAAGATGAAGACGCGAGAGTTTCTTGAAATTTGATTTTCTTCAGTCAGTCTTTACCAAGTTATAGTAGAGTTAGAACAAGAACAATAATAGATCATTGAGATGAAAAGCTTTCATACACATATTTTCGTGATCAACTGTTGTATCTTCTTTAGCGACAAGTGAAATCACATAGAATGCTTATGTAATATCTCTCTGTTTCGTCTAGTCTTGACATAAGACTAGCGCTGACTTATTTGATTTTCGTATTCAAAATTGAGTATACTCTCTCTACAATCGTTTATTACAATCAAGATTCTTGCTCATGAATTCTCAAACATCAATCTTGAAACATTGTTTTGACGAACTCAAGAACGGACGACGTCAATTCAAGAGCAGGGATTGCTTATATGTTGAAGTCAGATCTGAGTCGAGAGATCTCACATCTCGATCACACACGATCAGATCGAGGTATACATCTACAGTATCTGAGCAACAGGAACATAAGAGAAAGAGTTCTTATGTCAATCAGCAACACGATGCAAAGCGAGCTCGTCGTGCCGTCGCACAATCAACGCACTTGATCACGACAGCGCTTCAGAGTATTCAAGACGAACAGAAGAAACTCGATGATAGCAACGACTTCGAGACAAGTTGAGGGGATTTTTCTTTAGGTGCAATGCTGACTAGAAACAGTGATTCTATGTCATGAGCTGTAAAAATGAGGCACGATTCATGTCGAGTTATTTCGACAGCAAACGAAAAGAAAGCGTCAGCCTTCTATTCTCAAAACTCAAATCTGTCATCGCTTACGATGTTGATTTCGAAGACATATTGAAGACGCATCGCGTTATAGAGACAGATGACGAAGAGCCGAAGAACTGAAGAGAGCTTCAATTATTGATGAGAAGAAAACGCGCATCTGCGTCGTCTGAGAATTATGAAATCAAGAATATCCGGATGACTGTGCGACGCAGCTTCAACGAGAACAGCGTTTCTTTCAGTGTGTTTCCAAGAATTTTTCTCGTGAGCAGAGTGAACATCTGTAACACGCTGAAGAAGCACTGAAATCGTCAATGAACACATTGAATATCTTCTTACGCAAATCACAGTTCTAAAGTTGCATCTTCACAGCCGAATTATGTCATTGAATATCATATCAAACTCTTTCTCGATGAAGTCATTCGAAGACTACAAGAACTCGCAAGCCCTAGTAAGAACAAGCTCTCGTTTCTCGTATTCTTCGTCGAGCTGAAAGAGACATCGAACGCGATGAACGTTGCAAAACTACAAAATCTGCACAACGAAGCGAGTGCGATCTACAACATTTTAAGATTGCATCAGGCGATAGATGAGAAGAACGATTTCTACGATAGAGTCTGAGTACTATCGCTTGATATCAATGACGAGATGTGAAGACTTCGATGTCATTGAGTTTCTAAGAATGATCATGAATATGATATCTATTACTCAAAGATTCTTAGATGTTGAGCAATCGAAGATTCGAGAGTGACTACTGTCTCGAAAACAAGAGCTTCAATGAGAAATGTTGTGAATCGAATGCGCGATGTGTTATTCAAAGATCTATACTCTGCGATGAACATCTACGAGAAAACTTTCAACTCTCAGCTCTTGAATTTCAAGTCCTATCAGATCAGCTATAACGTACGATCTGAATCAGAGAATGACAGCGTTCTTCTAGCATCTGATCACTTCTTTGTCGATGAAACGCAGTCTGTTGAGTTTGATGCACAGCTCAATACTGCTTTGAGATCTCAAGAGATTCTCGAAATCGACAGTGAATCTGTACATGAATTCATTGAATCAGCATGAATTGATATCTCGATATCAACTCAACAGTCGAGTCTCTTCAACATCAATAACGATAAGAAAGAACTTAGAAAGAAAGAGTGAAAACTAAAAAACCTCACGAGAAGCTAGCGATAACATACATACGTTGATAGCATCTAGTATAAACACTTAGTTGCACGAACACTTAATATTTGATTCTTTCGCTAGACGATCACACACAATGAACGAAGCTGCAAAGAATGTGCTTGATGATCTTGCAATTTCATAATTATTATACATTAGATCTATTGTTTTCGATTTGTCAGCTATTCATCTTGACGTTCAAACAGATTATATAGCGAAATGTCATCTTGAAACATCAGTAATATCTCGTTTCATCATGCCAACTAGATTGATTCTTCTGAAATCATCAATAGAGACTCGACAGACTGCGACTCAAGTCGAGACTTCTTGCACATTTGTGATCTCTGATGATCATCAAGAGTTGATCTCTTCAGACTAATATTCGAAATACATGATTTACAAGATCGATTCAGCAAGTTTCTATGAAAAGTCGTCTCAAACGAGGCGTCGAGCTTTTGCTGATTTTCAAACCACTGCATTGCCTGAGAAAATGCACTAATCTTTCGTCGCTCTTGCGTAACGCTTTGGGCGTAAATGATCACAAGTTCGATCGAATGACGAATCAAAAAGTCAATCTTCTTCTGATATCGATGACACAACAGACACAAATCTAGATTACCTTCATAATGTCTCAAAGTTTCGACGTCAGTGATAAAATCTAAGTTGAATATATCACATCTTGCTAGTAGCTTGATGATCGAATTTCCTGAAAGACGACATCGTATCGTATCACGACAGTGATATTGATCTTCTCGAAGACGTTTCGAGACGCTTGTCAGCTCGAAATAGAATGCGAAGATGAGCAACGCGTAAAGTGTCTTTGCACAATCTCGATACATCTGTGATACGTGAACACTTTCTCGCAGCTCATTCATGCGATCAATGTTGTCAATCATTGACTCGTCGCTGAGTAAGACGAAATTCAGTCGAATGAAGTCTTCTCGCTTTCTCTCATTCACGAAGTTCATGAGTTCATTTCAAATTTTTTGCTCATTGAAGAAAGACATGTAAGATCGTCAAAGTCGAGGTAAATAGTCGTCGAGAATCACGTGGCGAAAGTCGATAGTTCTGAAAGATGTCGAGATCTTCTGAGCATCTATGTCAAGAAACACAACGACATTCGAAGTCGAAAGAGAAGAATCGTTGCGTAGACATTTCGACAACGCAATTCTGACAGAGTTGTTATGTTCGCTCATTTCATCATTCTGAATCGATTCGGATGTCTTGATTTGTGCTGATCGATACAAACTGTTTCACGTCAGTCGTGTTTCGTCGTACAACTACGTCAATGTACTCACACAGATGCAGTCGAAGTAGCTCGATCACTGAAAAATCAGTTTCTAAGCTTCTGCAAAGGCGAGACACTCACGCTTCTCATATGCATGGTTCATTCTCAACTTTCTTCGAACGAACGTGCGTATACTCTAATCTTTTGTTCAGTCTTTTGTCTTCGAGCACAACACTCAATCTTATCGCATTCTTCTTTTCTTGCGTCAGATTTGTTGTAATTGATGAAAATCATCGAAGAGACATTATCAATCGTAGCGACAATGATATCGACTTTGATGACAAGAATTCTCGATTGATAGTCAAACATGCGATCGTCAATTTTCAAGTACTTCTTCAAACAGTCTTCGAGAGCGTTCGCATCATAATGATCGTTTCTATATCAATTCTTCAAGAAGAGACGAAGACGTTTAATGAAATTCGTTCGCTCTTGAGATCGTTCAAAGAGTTTTCGCGTCAATGCATCGAAAACGTGAACACATTGAGAAATTGACATGTCACGTAGAAACAAGATACAGACAATGAGATCTTCTGTTTCATGTTTAAGCCTGACAATTCGTGAGATCTGAACGTGAAGCTTATCAACGCTAGTGTCGAACGCAATATCAAAAAAGTCTTGAATTTGTAACTCACTTTCTATCATACTCTGAATGATTGTCATGATGTCTAGTGAAATAACATCATGCGTGTCTTTCTCATCGATAGTCAACATTCGTTCGTCAGCGAAGAAAGATTTGAGTCTCACGATGCGATTCTCAGAACGACATAGAAGACAAGTCTCAATATGATATTGACAATTCATAATGAGCATCTCATTTTCGTAGATTCGTACACACACATTACATATGACATGTTCGCAGAAGAGTGTGTTCTCTGACTTTCGACGAAGACATCAAAGACAGATGCTGTTGCTCTGAAGTAGCAGTCATGATATGTCAAGATCGCTCACGTTCTCTCGATGCACTTGTGTCGCGAGCTTGCTCAACGTCATATTCACAAAGTACGCGGTCAGATGCCTTTTGATACTTTGCTTCTGATTCTCGACTCGCTTCACGATCTTTTTTTCGCATATGATCGCTCTTTGAATGAGTCAACGAGTGATCTAAGGCACGAGAGATGATAGATGACATCGTATATCGTTTTCGAATCAAAGTCTGAGTTCTGAATCGGCTCGTAATTTGTAGAATGTCAGTGCAGCACTCACGATGCATATTGAAAGAATAGACGTTCAGCACAATACTAGAAGCGATGAAACTTGTCATGATGTCGTTCGAAAGATCACGATACATTTCAAATCGTAAGAACGAAGTTAAATGATCGAAGTGATTCGAATCAACTTCGTTATCTAGTCGACTTGCCGTAACGAAGTTAAAAGATCGAAGAGCAGAAACTGCTGTCTGCGATACAACAATTTGAAAGAATTTGTTCAGATGCACGATCGAGTAGAGACATCGACAGCGCAATCAAACGTTTCACATCTCATTCATCTGTCTTCAAAGTAGCTTCTTCAATCGTCGAAAACGTGTCAACGAAAATATTTGCTCGTCTGTCAGATGTAGAATCTTGATGAAAGAGTAGAAATTTTTTAGGATCTTCTGATTCAGACTGAACTGCACATCTTGCATTTCAAGTAGGTCAAGTGTAGAACTAGCGCTCGTCTCGTCATCGCGTTTGACGATCACAACACTCGATCGAACTTGCTCGAAGAGACTCGATTCTACTTCGACAATGACTCAAATTTTCAGACGATTCACGACACTTTTGAAGTTGAAGAAGTCGTCGACGAAAATGCACAGTACGTCGCTGAAGAAACAGAATATTCGCGCATGCAGAATGTCATAGACATCGAGCACGATCGTGACATTCGCCCATCGGACAGAGAAAGACTCGATTTCGTGACAGAATGCGTTCGAGACTGATATAATCGTCGCAGACGAATCACTTTCGGCAAAGAGCATCGGATGATCGAAGTAGAGGCTTGTGTTATCGACTCGCAGAGTGACAATGTCTTCATTACGCTCTTTATTGACGTGATTTGGAAAAAGCTCTCGAAGAGCTAGGTTTTTGACTTTTCGACCTATAAACAGTAGAACAGAGAGTTGCTGAGTTGTCGAATTAGTCAGCTCTCTCACGATTCTAGTCAAGCGATCTGTATTGATCAACGCGATCTCTTTTTCACTCGTCACGTGTAGTCACTCTGAATGCTTGCAGATGATCATGTTGATTATGCTTACAAAACGACGATTGTACAACATAGAGAGATAGAGATCACGACAGATCTTATATGTCTCTATGATTATTCAAAAGTTGACTTCTCTCAGACATTCTTTTCTGGCAGTCTGCAGAACGATCTCTCATTCGATAGTTTGATGATTACTGAGCATGAACACTCGATCTTAGTTTCAGATACAAATGACAGAAAGTGATTGAGTCTTTGTCTTCGACGTGATTATGTTCATCTTACGTGATCTAGTGAGAAAAAGAAGCTGTCGACCTTCTCAATTACGTTCATTCATGAGATCTGAATCATGTCTCTTAAAGCAATATATTTTGAAGGTACAGCATCGTATTCAGCGAGTAACACATCTATGAAAAAGACAAACGAGTCAAAAGTCAATCTTCGCAGCAGATAACTAAAATCAAACAAAGGTTTTTCGTGAGCGCAACAGCGACATTGCAAACAACATTTGTTCTTCTTCTCATTCAAGTCGTCTTTTCTTTTCTTGTGTCGTGAATACTGACTGCAATTTGACTGTTTCTGTGTTGATTTTCTCGTCGCTGTCAGAGAAAGACGTTTCTGACATACTCTGTGATTGAATCTTAAACTTCTTCGACAGATTATCAAGAACGAGTTGCTTGTGCTGCAGCTCGTTGATCGTGCGCTGTAGCTCGTTTCGCAGACTTTTCACTTCTGACTTTGTACTCTTTCATTCATGGAAAAGAATATCAAGATCTATATTGTCCGGAAGATCAATGCTCAAATCTTCTTCGTTCGAAAGCTCAAGCTTGTTGAGAATGTCAGTCAATGTCTGAACGATAGCTCGTTCATGCTCAAGGCATCTCTCTGTCGCTTCACAGCGAATCAATTCGTGTTGCAGCGATTGAATCGTGAAAGCGTGCTTTCTTCTTTTCACTTCGAAAGTCGCTTGTTGAGTGTCAAGCTGTCTCTGAAGATCGGCTGCGACTTGTTTCGACAACTCTACAAATTCGACATACTCTTCTCGTTCATGATTTAGAGTTCGAATACGGAGCTCGTTGAGCTGATTGACGTGGTCGGTCCGAAACAACTGATCGCTCAGAATGCCGTGCTGATTCTGAAGAATATTGATCTTTCGATGAAGATGCTGATTTGAAAACCATTCAATATCACAAGTCGTGCAGATTGATGAATTCACCTGTCACTAATGTCAGCTTCACGACTTCTGAGAGAAGCGAAAAGTCTTTATCACTCGAAACGTCTGATGTTCGAAGCTCACTGCATGGTCTTGCGATGTCATGTCTGCGATGATTGAGCTTTGTTCAAGAAAGTAGAGGTAAAGAATTGACGAATTGCTGAGCTCTATGATCTTTTCAATGAAAGCAGTCACGTCAAGATATATCTCGAAAGACGCAGCGTGTAATGAATGCTTCAAATTCTTTGCGACACGTTCTGAGTCTAATGTCTACAGAGGCGAAGTCAGAACTAGTCATCTCAATCGTGATAGTGTGTTGACTAATTCTAGTTTGTGATGCTTTTAGAAGCATCAGAGGTTTAGATCGAACTTTCAAGAGCATCGAGATTTGAATAGCGCTGAATGACTGGTAGAAATACGAAGCATGAGTGAGGCGTAGACCTAGAAATACGATTCGTGTGAAATAAGCATTTCTGATGAAAGAATTCTGGGTGTTAGAACTAACGCACATAATCACACACGTGGTGCAATGTAGAATTGACGCACGTCAGGCGTCTGTAAAGTTCGATCCGCACGGACTCTTCATGCGCTCGCAGCCAGTCGAACAAGGCTCAGCCGCAATCTCTCATTCGTTATCTCTCATCATTCAAATATTGCTGCTTCGGACAAGCTGATAAGAAAGTCGACCTCAATGAAGCAGTCCTTCATAATTTTTCTTTTCGTTTCTCGAGATGACTTTCATCAAGCAAGAATCTTTGTCTGAAGAGCAGTGAGATCAATTCATCAAGAACTTTGAAAACGAACCCGACGCATACTTTCTCAGCTACGAGAACATCACATTGAATCAAGACGAGTCGTCCGCAAACAACACAGCTAATTCGAGCTTTGACGAAGTGATCGATCAAGCGACAGAGAATGTGAAAAGCGAATCAGTTGATTCAAATGTGAATTGAACAATCATGAATTCAGTCAATCAGGCGTTTGAGATATTGAAAGATAATGTACCTGATATAAATCTTGATCTCGATCAAATATCGTTAAGACTCGATGAAATTAAAGCACTGTATGAGCACTGTATCTTCTTTAGATGATAATTGCTTACAATATGACAGACTAGAAGAAAATTCAAGATATATCGAGTTCAAAAATCTACAGAAAAACGAAAGTTGATCTTCGCGAAAGACAGATTAACGGTCTTCGTCAGCATCTGACTGCACTTCATTCATTCTTTCAGAGAATGAGAGCGATCTTGAAGATGTTAACACAACACGTCAATTCTCAATGAGAGATCAAGACGCTCATCATCTCGATCAACATGCAACACGACAAAAGCTTCAATCGTGACTGAATGCAGCGTCTGCGTTGAAATACACAGTTGATGTGATCAAGTTTGACAGTGACAAGACTGAGCGAGAAATCAGATCATGTTTGGTTTAGAATGCTTTTTCACTGCATGATTATTGATAACTGTCTTTTCACAACTTTGCATTCTAGAAAGATATCTCTTTCGTGAATCTAAGAGATTCTGACGATCTTGTTGCTGAGAGAAAGCGAGCATCTTCAAAGCTTGGTGACGTTAACGTAGTGCACATATAGCACATCTGCAAAGCGATAAATGCGTTTATCGTTGCAACACAAAAATAGCATCTGCAATCATTATGTTCTCTATGCAATCGCGTCATGCTAAATCTCGAGTCATTGAAATACATGAACAATTTCTCTACCTTCACAGATTCATCGTGAGAGCGCAATTTCTTCTCTTGTCTATTAATAGAGCTGTTTCATGATTCTCGAAGATGATCACTCTATCTTCACAATCAACTCTCTGTTAGCGTGAGTATGCGATTTCAAGTCATGTGCGAATCTGTGTTGTCACAAAACAGTGTCTCTATCGCTTCGACACAAACACATAGAGTCAGTCTCGAGTGCTTTGAGAGAAATGTGACTTCAGAGCGATTTGGGAAATCAGTATCTGCATGAATAATGATTTGCGACGAATCAACAAATTTGTATACAGAGGAAAATTCATTCACTAATTTTCATGAGAGAAGATACTCGACGAAAGTCATTTCATTTATGCTCAAATCACAAGAGTAGTTTACAATGATTGCTCTCATTCAAATTTCGCTAGAAACCTGAGAGAAACGTGCTTCATGTCAATTTATTTCTTATACATCACGTCTAGCTATAATCACGTGAGATGTCTTCATTTCAAGTTTGCGATCAGCTTGACATCTCAAACGTCTTCGGATCTTGATTGTAAGATGAAGAAGTCGTCTTCGATTCGCTAGACTTATCATCATTGCAAGACGTTTCAGAGTCGTTCGAAGTTCATTCTAGTAGAAAGAAAGCGTGCTCGTGTAGTAGAGCACGAAATCTTGCTCGTCGAACCTTCTTTGCTGCTTGACGAGAATTCTGTGAGATGAAATCGTCGTGAAGCGTGTTCTGCGAACGTGTGAAGAATTTCGGAAATACGATGATGCACATCATCGTGAAACTTTGCAGTGAGACGTATTAGATCAGAAATACAGAATCTGATTTTTCTGTAGAACAAGGACTTTGAGTTTCAGTCAGCACGATCGCTTCACTGTTCATACGAGATAAAATACCTTTTTTTCTCTGAGACTCAAGTATCTGTATAGCTAGACTTTGAGAATTCAGCACTCTTTAAATGCTGTTGAATTCATATCGATCTCTGACTTACGCCTTGAGCATCTCAACATATGACTCTTCTCTCAGATTCTAACCTTCAACTAAGCTTGCGTCGATCAGTCGATCTGTGAAGATCTCAAATTCTGACTTTCCTTCTCTTCTGTTTTAGTCACTGTTGAATTTTTGACTGACAGTTCAAGTTCTGAACTGAAAGCGTTCATTTTTGCGCGCAAGACTTTGCATGATTTCTGACAGATGAACAAATTCGACTGTTGCAGAAACATTTTTGAATATGACGTTTTCTTATCGTTCGTTGAATCAAACATAACTTCGAGATCTAATCACAGACTTGCATTATATTCGACCAATTTTAGAAGATGCTTCTCAAGATCGTTCGACACAGACACATTTTCGTCATGTTCGCATTCCGACGTCAAATTCACTCTCTTCTGCGCAAAGATCAGACTACAGTCAAGTGACATTTCATCTTGACAGACTCATCATCAGCAGAACTGCTGCGTCAAGAAGATAAAAATGTTGCACAGTTACAAAACATGTTACAGAAACTATCTGTTTCTGAACGTGAGATCTTCTCCTTCGTTATCACCTTGCTCACGACGAAGATATGTATTGTCGAAAACGATGAGATTCTCTTCTCTTATATTCGAACTGTTCTAGAAGTTTTCATTCTTTACTCTCTCACAATCTCTGACTTCGTCTGATTGTGTGACAGTCGCGCTGCATACATAGTACGACAGACGAAACTCATGTCAGAGCTTACATTTTCTTTCGTCAAAGTTTTCTTCTTTTCGGACCCTTGTTCAGACAAAGATTGTCTTCGATTAGTCGCGCTGTTTGAGATCATGTCACGTCGCGAACGCTGTCGTGCCAAGATCATCAGAAGTATTGTCGAGTTGATCAATGCTGTGTCGTCAGATTCTTCATTCATGACGTATAATCATGAAAGTCATCTTCATCAGCTTAACGTCGTTGCTTTTCTGAAAGACATTAGATCGGCGAGTCATTATTGAATTGAAATGACTTACTGTCTTGCTACAGAACAGGTCGTGAGCGATGTTCCTTCGAGATACACTGTCGAATGTGACTCATAGAATTCTCGAAGTCGCTTTCAGATAATCTGTTGTACTTTCAATTCAATGTCACGTTTCTGTTGAAATTGTCACTAAAATGTTCTTCTTTCTGTATCGTCTCATTCTTTTGAATCGATGATGCTCGGCTCGCGTGAAACGACGTAGTAAATGACGACGACAACGTTGCGTAAAGTAAATGACGAGCTGTCGAATTTGATTCTTTATCATAGACAGAACTAATATAAAGATGTTGAACTTGTATCTATTCTATGTGCATATGATGTAGTTGCGCAAATGCGTCGCATATACAGTCTAGCGTTCTGCTGGCATTGTGAAAGACTACGATCTGATAACTGAGCAATTTGCTTCATGATCTTTGATGATGAATTGATATTCATTACGCTGCTTCAACCTTCGACTTCTGAGATATGCCCGAATGCTGAAGCCGTTCTAGCAAGTCTGCAATGTCGTCTTTTAGAATCTCAAGATAATCGTCTAACTCAGAAACAGTCTTCTTTAAATCTGGTCGCAGTTTCTGCAGAGCTTTGATGAAGAGTTCACGTTCTCTAGATTTCATCTTCACGAATCTGCATCAATATCAATAGTGAGTCTTCGTAAAAGAAACTGATAAGTTCTTACTGTTCATTGTAGATCGCGCATTCTTCTTTGATACGCTGTTCTTCTGAAATGAGTAATAGAATGACAGCATCAAATGCATTATACAAATAGATTCATATCTGATCGTCACGTCATCATCTTCGATACTTGCAATACTGTAATTCTCGCTTCTTCGCTAGACTTGACTCTTGAAGCTCAGAATGAGCTTCTCTAACGAATTTTGCGAATGTCTTTGTCGATGCTTTTTTTTCTTTATCGTCGACTTCAATTTTGAATGTACTTTGCTCAGGCGACGCACGTTTTCTTTCGATTTCAACATCTTGCAAAATCTTCATTGTAAAAATTCATTTGTCAATACGTAAAAGAATCTTATTCTTGAACGATCTGATCTGAGTCCTCTCGATAAGTTGACAAATGACTCTAGCCGTTGAATCGATTTTCGATGTTTCGAGCTTGATGTGGCTTTGCTCTCGAGCGATTGCTTCATCTCAAGCTGTCATTACTTCCTCACACTCGACTGCCTCGATCATTCAAAGCAATTCTTCCGCTCGTTTCAAGTGTTTCGACTCAGATTGTTCGTACTTCGAGCTGATAGCGACGAGATGATTTCGCTTCTTAAGCCAAGCATCTTGAGAGCCTAAATGCGATGAAGACTTTCAGTTTAATCTTCGACTCTTCTTGAGTTCTTCATGGTTTTGATCAGACTCATCACCTGAAATGTCTTCAGATACACGACGCTTTTTAATTCTAAGCTTCTTGTTTGGTGACAGAATCATATCTACTATCTGTCGTTCACTTCTTTCTCGACGTTCTAAATCGACTAGACGCTCAAGATAATGATATCGAAGTAGAACATCGTCTATCTGCTTCTCTAATGTGTCTCGGTTTGAGGCGAGGCAATCTGCATTGTACATCATGTATATTTCACAGTCAGAATCGTTTTCTTGCTGTCGAGATGACTGCAAACCTTTAGTGGTCATAAAGAAAAACACGAAAGAAATGAAAATTCTCACTTATCTCATTGACTGCGATAAAACCTCGATTTTGATTCTCTCATTCTGTCATGACGTAAACCAATCGCTCTTTGATGATCAACATCACCTCTGAATTTGATATGTCTTCAGCAAGAGAGTCATACTGTCGAATGATGACACGTTCGAGGTTCACATCAAACAGCGTTCAGTGACTTTGAAAGCAGCATGAAAGAATGATGCGATCGTGATCGCGACTCAATGATCATCGCATCTTCAGATTGAATTGCTGATTGCTGCTCTTAAATGATGCATAGAAGCTGTGTAATATCAAAGTCGTTTTTGATCAATTGAATGAGAATAATAACGACATCAGGTTGAAATTAGTGAGTCATTCTTCCTATTGAAAACGAGAGAAGAAATAACTGATTTCATTCGAGTTGACGATTTTCGAGCGTTCATCGCCGTTGACAACGAAGGTTTTTCCGCGATATTGATATTCACAGCGTTGAATCTCTTGCTTCAGCTTGTCTCGAGTTGAAATTTCAACATCCGTTCTAGTGATCTCGGCATCAGTTGTCGTGATAGAGCTTTCACAAGAAACAGCAGTCACATCGAACTGACTATCAGATGCTGATGATTGATCAATGATAATGATTTTCTGTTCAGAGACGAAAGATTTCTGAAAGATTTCTGACATAAGCACTTCTGACTTCAAGTGTGAGCTTAATGTTAAAGACGATAGATCGTTCACTGATACTGCCTCGCGTGACCTTGTGATCATGTTTGGGAAATTCTGAAGTGAGACATTAGTGGTCTCATGATTGAACTGCAGCTGCTTGTGTTTCTTCTTTTGACGCTGCTGTTTCTGCCGAGCTTGCTCTTTGAGTTTCATTGTCACATTTTTCAGACTGTCAAGAAGTATGACATAGTTTCTCTTTGAATTCGACTTCGAGTATGCGAAGAGAAGCTTCACTATCTCGCTCAATGTCTATATACGAGTCAGCTTGAGAATTACTCAGACTGCATAGCGTATCAGAGATGAATCTTTCGACATCTGACTCATTTGTGTCATCATCAAACGAAGGTTGATCTCACGAAAAGAGGTACAGGAACACGTGATTGATAATGCGCGCGCGCATTATCAGTCATGTGATATAGGTTTCGTACTGTGCAAGACAGAATTTCTTTGAATCTGATCATCAAATGATGAATCTATGTCGACGGGTTCATAACTTTCTTGTCTGTTCCTGAATTTGTCTCTGTGAGTGTATGAATTTTCTAGATCAGATATCAAAGCATGTACTTTGAGAGTTGTAAGATTTCTGCGAAAGTTCACTTCATCGTCGATAAGGTTGAATTTTCATTGAGAGAAGCTGAGCAGAGAACAATAAGTTCATGGCTCAGCCTTGACTTCGCCTCAATGCGCAGTCACTTGAAAAGAGAATGTGAAAGAATTGCTGATCGACAGAACAAAAGTCAATGAAATTATGCATATGTCTATTAATAAAATGCTGGTATTGTTCTGAATGTGTTCACTCTGCTATCGCGATCGTATGCTTCAGGCAGCTCTATTTTTGCGTTTCATCCTCTGCTGTTCTTCTCACGATTCTCTCACTGTTAATCTTCTCTTCTGTAACAATCTCTGTCAAGCTCGTCGCAAAGAACGTCGAAAAGAACGACTTGTGCAAGATTCACGCTTTCAAGCAGCGATTTTGCATCGCTCTTTCGACTACTAGATCGCTACGAATTCTTTCGTCAATCATGAAGAAATTCTATTCTGCTCGACGATCATTTATGAAACTGTCTTGTCACTATCGTTCATATTTTGTTGTATTGAATTGATCTAGAATTCTGATTCGGTTTTTCAGATAGCGCTCACAAATTACTGCATCGATTGTGCATCATCTCTGTCTCAGCTCTTATCTTTGCGTCGATCGTATTGCTGTTGCTCTTTTTTATTTCACTTTCTAGGTAAAAATTCTGAAGACAATGAAGGTCAGAACTGAATTTTCGAGCATTCAAAACATGCAAGATCGTGATCGATTTATGCTTCTTTCTGTCTATAAAATTCTGATCAGTCTCGTTGATTCGATATATCATTGTTTTTTTGATCATGTATTTCAGAAGTCTGTCATCGATGATTTCTAATTCTAACTTCAGTGTCATCGCAGCAATCAATGCGCCTTCTGAAGCGACTCAAGATAGTCAGAGAACGTCGTTGCATTCATTTATAGCGTCTCTTACCGTTTCAGCATCGGCATTCAACGCTGAGATTATTCTTTTCATTTTATTAAAGAATAGACTTACGCAGTTGTAGTGAGTCTTCATCATGTTGAAGTCTACGATCATTGACTAACGAATGTCAGTCAGTCTTGAACATATCTTGTATCTGAAAAACAGCGCGCTGAAGTATTTTCTTCCGGGTTATTTTTCTGAATTCTCGTTGTATTTCGAACATCAGATTGAATCATTCTTCAGAAGTTCGATCTTGACGCTTTTTTCTTTCTTCGCTATCTTCGTACACTTCTGAAAATATTTGTTTCTCTAAGTCTAATCATAATCTTCATTCTGATGCCTTTGAATCTTGTTTATGGAAAAAATGCATCAAATGAAGTTCAAGGCCTGAATAGACTCAGTTGAGCAAACGTGAGACTGACACACATCAGCTTCTACTGAGCTCATCTGATAATGGTCTTGATCGTGATCATCTTCGTATGTAACACAATATATGCGAAATTAATCGAGTATATTCGTATTCGACAGGCGTACCTTGCATCATCAGAACATCGTCTTCAAGTCTTCGCAAACACTATTCTTGTGACGAATATTCTCAGAAGATTCTTATCTATTTTCGTTCTGATTCGTCTCTACGACGTATTCTCTGACGAAGTACGCGTCATATGAATCAACAGAGATCTTTTCGAGCTATTCAAAAAGATTCTAGAGCGAAGAAAGATAGTCTGCACACTGAAGGTCGCGAAGACGAAGCTTTTGCGATTGACGATGAAATTCACTGATGGTCGGAAAGATCATGATCTTACGAAAGTCGAGATGAGCGATTCAAGCCACGCGTATGTTGAAAGTGAAGAATCTCTCTGAAAACGATATCTAGGCGAAAAGAATCGCGATTACATGCGTCTTTCAATTTTCAATCTCACCTGAATGTCATCAATATCTTTCGTGGGAACAAAAGTTGATACTCTCTATCACTGTTGACAAGAGATGACTCGTTTGAACAACGAGATCGATCAGAATCAGCGAGAGTCAGAAAGATACTCTCTAATGATCTCAGCGTTTATACAATTCAACATTCAAGAGATCACGTATATGACTTGTCAATCTATCGTTCGATGTACGCTCTTGTGTTTTAGATCTCAATATCTCGAAGCTTCGTCAGTGAATGTCAAATGAAAAAACTTGTCTAAGAACTGGTGAAGTCGATACACACGAACTGTTCTGATCGTTATCTTCATCATCGCACTTATTCTAGCATGATTTATTTCTGTCGTCTTCACTGATCTCGTATCTCAGATTGCTTATCTTACGACTTTGTTGCCTTGGCTGCATTAAATCGATACGCTCTCGACATGACTGTTTGACTGCATTCAAGATGTTTTATCGCAGCTAATTCTGATCGCACTTATCACGCTGCTGCCATACGTATTACGCATCATCACAGAACGTCGAGGTCTGCTGATGAAGATGATCGTCGAGCTTTCTCTACAGAAGTATTATTTCACTTTTTTGTTCGTACAAGTCTTTCTGACGGTCTCTCTGTCTTCGAGCATCACAATCGTTATTCAAGAAGTACTTCATGACCTCGATTCTGTATCGATGATGCTAGTTACAAATCTTTTCAAGGCGAGCAACTACTTCTTCTCTTATCTAATGTTGCGATGCTTCTCGATAAGCGCAAGTTTCATTCTTCAAGTGAGACGACTAATCGATTGATATACTCTCGTTTCAATCATAAATACTACGTTGAGACAGAAATGGGAAAAGCAGACAGCTTTGCCTCAGATGCAGTGAAGCATTCTTTTCTCAATCTATATCAATCTAGCTTGCATCGATAAGTCGCTCTTGTATCACTCATGTATAATCTTAACATCATGTCAGAGCTTATCTACTCGATCATCGCTTCGTTAATTCTCTTGCTCAGTTTCATCATCTTTGATCTTTTTTGAGTGATGTTTCGCTACAATCTGCTCTACGTCACAGTTTCTCGATCTAATACAAGAGATCTACTCTATTCAACGACTCTGAATCAGCTGTTCACGAATGTCTACGTTTTGAAGCTCTGCATGATAGATCTGTTCTTCTTAGTGCGCGACAATCATAATAGAGCAATCTGCGTCGATCAAGCTGTGATCATGATTATCGTTACGATGATGACACTTGTCTTTCAATTGGTCTTGAATGACGTCGTTGCTTCACTTCTTCGATTCATGCCTCAGACTGAAATGAGAGAGAAGAAGAAAGAATCGAAGTATCGCGAAACGAGAACAAGTAATCATCTTCGAAGTCTTCTACGAAAATGTTTCAATTGACTTGATCGAACGAGAGAATCAAGTTCTATCAATGAGATCTTCTTCAATATGCATAGTGAGATGAAGGATTTTACATCGAACGAACGTGATGATCTTGCTTCGCTGACGTTTCAACATGAATCTCTTCGCATTCAAAGGTCTGTGATATGAATTTCAGACGATCGTTTCGAAATCAGTGATGATGAGATATCGCGCATCAAACAACGCTACGACAATGTGAAAATCACTAACGAGCATGCAGATCTAGATGAAAAGGGAAGAATGACAATCACGCAAATCGTCAGTGACTTTTCAGAAGTAGAATCAATGAAGCTTTAAAGCTTTGCTTATCAGAGTCTAGCGAACAATTCTTTAGTTTTATTTATATGAAGCTTTTTACATTCGAGCAAGATCAAGGACATCGCTACTGTTTCAAAGTTGCATTCACTCTCAAATGAGTTCTAACCTTCTCACTTCTCTTCTCTCGATTAAGCTATTTGTAGAATGTCTCGAAGTATGTATCTTGTTCAAATAAATGAAGATTTCTTTTGTTGATTGACTGCTGAAAGCCTGATATCGTTCCGTGTAGACGAAATAGAGCATGCGACTGGTATAAGAAATGGACGCATCTGTTGATCAGAATGTCGCAGCGAAAGATATTACTGATCGACTTGTCAAATGATGTCTACGATCTAAAGCATGCTGTTTACACTATCAGTCTCTAATTTTCAAGATACTCTTGATTTAAAGACTTCAGTCAATGAATCTGGAAAATGACCTGAGAGTGTCAATCTTCTTCATAAATTTTCTCACTCTTTAACGTCATTCGCTTATTCTTCTTTCGTAGCCTTTTCAGCTCAACTTGTACGACGCAATCTGATGCATCTTTGAGCTACTTCTGTGATCTCTCTCTTTCGTTTGCTTTCAGTATCGTGTGTGACTCGACAAGGCGAGAAGAGCAGCTGAAGACTTGTCGTCGAAATGAAGGCGACGCATGTGATCCTTGAGATTCTTTCGCCGCGAGAGAGGTGATTACAAGCTACGTTTGCCGATTACATGAGAGCAGAACAATAGATTCTTGTTCAGATTGTGTTGTTGATGCACATTCCTCTCGTGCCTGTGTAGTTCGCTCAGGTATGTGAAACCTTTAACTTCTGCACATTTCGATTTCATGCATCTACAAGGTCGTTCGTGCTTGTGAACATGCTTTCTAATATCATCGTTAGCGAGATGATTCACGCTCAGAATCAAGAGGATTACTCACTTTCATTCACAAGTTCGATCAAACGTGATCATCTCGCCACAATCGCAATAGAGCTTGCCTTCTGCATTTTTCTAGCGACTGACGAGCGAAAGTCTGTATTCTAGACAAGTTCGCTAGATCGAGATCTGATTGTGAGCTATGTACTAGATCGCTGAAGTGCTGAGTACGAATTTTCGATACTTTTGATGTCTTGAGAACGAACAAGATTCATTCTGACTGTTCTTTGCATAAATATATTTCTGTTACGTAGCTACTTTTTGTATAATCTAGCGTTGTGAGCTCTCAGTGACTGTGTTTGCGCTAATCTTTCGAGGCTTAGAATATTATCTTGTCCTTCTGAACTACTCTTTAGATCTTTCGAAGATTCAATTCTGCCCTATTTTATGAGATGAGTCTCTGACAAGAGACTTGATGACTTGCTTCAAGTTGCATGCGTGTGCGCGCGAACTCAGACGATCAATCAGTACTACAGTCGATATATGTTCTCGACTGCAGTACACGAGGAACGTCACGGACGCTCTGCGAAGCACGCGATGCACAAAGGCAAAACACTTGTATTGATTGATATATGAATCATTCCGAGAAGTTCACGTTCATCTGAGGTTCAAGCAGAGCTGTAAGATAGGCAATCGTCGCAAAGAAACACAGAAGTACAGAAGTATACAAGCGCGTATGAAGCACAGAAGCACAACTAGCAACAAGACAATCAAACGCTATTCAGACTTCGAGTACAGAGAGAAGTTGCAGAACAACGATAAGCGAATGAGTCACGAAAGCATTCGCTGAGCAGAAATCAACACAAATGAATCGCAACGCGATCAAATGAAACAGTTCCTTTTGCTAGGTCTGTGAAGCTTCAAAAAAGAATGAAAAGATTGAGAGTATAATAGATCGCAAAAGTCATGAAGTATGAGATCAAAGAGAGAGCACATGACAATGATTTATCGACTACTAGAGACAGAGCTGAGATGGTACTGAATGATTGCAGAAGACACAGCACTCATACAAGCGAGAATTTATGAACATTCACATTCAAAAGCGCAGTTAGAGAACTCGAGTTAAATCAAGAAAGAATGACATCATATGACTTCATACAAGAATGCTTTCATACGCATTCAAGAAGTGACGTTCTCTATGCATCACAAAAGAGAGCGAAAGCTCAACTTTTTTTTCGAGATAAGTCATTTTCTGAACAATCTGAAACCAGAATGAAAACTTTCTATCAGATCGCTTTCTTGGGGCTCGCGACTCTGATAGCTGCAACTTCATTCAACTGCTCATTGACTTGTACTGTGACAGTAATTCTCGGGAATCGAGATTTCACATTAATTTCAAGTATCGTTTCAGTTACGAGTGCTTCAGACGCTGAAAGTACTGCAACTACGAATGACTCAGAAAATTACATGATGATCTCGATGATCAATATGTACGACAATCAATTGTCTCTCTTCTTTGATTCAAATGCTGATGATCTCTCTTCGATAAATAATTCTTCAGTCATCATACTTTCTGATAATGTCTTCACTCAGTATGCTTTTTCAACTGAATGAGCAGGAAGAATATATGTGAGCTCAAACCTCAATTTCGATGACAGCAAGATTGAAGACAGCTATACGAGCTCATCTGATATCGATGTTAGCTATGTGAATGACTATTCTGTACTCATAACGTGCTCTTTCGAAGGCACAGCAGTGTCCGATTGCAACGTTGATCTATTCAAGCAGTCGGATATCTCATGCAACGATCAAGTCGACGATTCTGTCTGCTTGAACTTCGCTCAGAATATTGTCAATGAACTCGCTTCATCATTTTTTGCAGTCTGTGCGAGGGCAGTCTACATCTATTCGAACGATAACGACGTCAATGTTAGCAATCTCAAGAGTATCTTGATTTCTTGTTGCGTTGATGCGTCATGTCAAGCACTCTCACGACAATCTAAACAAAATAACACACAACATGTTGAACGTATGCGAATTAGCGACATAGAGTCACACCTTCTAGAAAGAATCGCCTTCTCATCATTACTGCTTTCATTTCCGCGCAAGCTTCGACATCGTCATTACTTGTCGCGATATCGTATTCACGAATAGATCAGCGATGCAAGTAAGACGATTTCACACAGCGCATATTAGCAGCTTCTAAGAATTCGACGATGAATGTTTTCTGAATGAATTACATTGACGTGAGGAATAGCTGATTTATCGTGATCATTGAAAATATATGATCTGCTTATGACTTAGATAGAACTTCAATTGAATACATTGATGATCATCGCTTTGCTTGTCGTGTGATGAGAAATTCTTCTAAATACGTCGCTTGCCAGCGTATCGTCTTAGTCTTCGTGCTTTTGCACGATCTATTTATTGCTAGTTCATGCTTTCGCTTACGTGTTGACGAAGATGAAAGTGTTTGATGTCACTCTTCGCTGACTCTCTGTCATTATCAGAATCTTTCTGTTTCATCACTGAAGAAGCTTGATCAATCAGCCTTTCGATTCTATGAAGCTGTCGATCTTGCAAGAAAGACGCAGAATGCAATGAAAAGACTTCGATGAGCGATCTTTGATGCGCAGAGAGAGATTGACATCGAATATTGCAAGCGGGTCAGGGCATGATGTTGAGACGAAGAGTACGTAGACTGATATTAATGCAAATGAGGAAAGTCAAGAAGACAAGAATAGTAAGAATGTCACAGATGACATGTATCAAATTGTACGTCAGATCGAGTGCTCAAATAACTATCTACTTCTTTCTTGAGACGAAAAAGGTTCGATGAGACTTGTTACTTCGATTTTCTCTTTCTCAGATGATCTTTTAAAACTTCACTTGAGAATAGATTGATCTTGAAGGCGTACAGAATTTTATGTTTCTTTCAAGTCGTCTTTCGAGATTATTGAATATTGATATAATCGTCGTCACAGTCGTATTAGTCAGCCATTCATGAGTATACTTTAAGTTCTAGTGTACGAGGCAGGTGACAGAATTCTTCCCTTCCTCGACACATCTAAAAATTCTCTGACTTTCGAAATTTTTGACGCATTCACAATAAACTTTGATTGTTCAAAATTCAAGACGTTGATAGATCAGCTTCTTTGTTACAGTCAGGTATTTTTTTTACCTTAATTGAGGTAGTATTGCATTTGTCGTACTCGAATTTGTTGAACAACTTTGAAGTTCGTGATGCTCGCTTACTAAAGGAGAGGGGAGAATTCTGTCACCTGCCTCGTATCACGCTCAAAGCAAGTGTTTCATTATCTTTCAACATCTCGACTATACTACGAAGCTATTCTAAACAAGAGCTCGTTCATGCTTCAAATTGAAAAAGCTCATGTCTGCTTCTCTTGTTCAGACGACGGAGAAATCGACTCACGAGTGAATGTCTGCTCTGACGTATCGTAATGATCGTCAACGAGCTGAAAGTCTGAACTCGAACTTATCAACTCGACATGTTTCACTCATTTTTGATGCATTCGTTCGTCAACGCGTCGAAGTAGCGTCAGCTTAATCGATTGCCTTCTATCGAAATATATCGTCAAGAGAACGTGAACGTGATCATCGAATACAAGCCTTCTCCCAATGTTCATGATAAGCTGATGAACACAGCGATCATGCTCATTGTAGCCTGGCAAGAAGCGAGAATCGTGGCTGAAAAATGCTGAAAGTCGATTTCATTCTTGATAATAGAGTCGAGTGAAGACGAAGCTTATCGTCATTCAGAGAATGAAATAGACATCCTTCAACTTCTGAAAGTAGAATGCGTTTGACTCGTGCAGATCAGAATCATCCCATGACACACGTTGATGCAATACAATGAGCGAGTTGCACGTTCAAAGCAAGGAGTGAGATGAATGACAAAGACGAAGGACGTTGTGCCATTCACCTTTCTCGAGAAATCGAAAATAAGGCGAATCTTCAAGTCTATCATAAATGATCTCGAACGTTCAGTCGAACTTTGATTGCAAACTCTCGACTGACTCTGATTTGTCGATTGTCAAGTCTGACGTGAGTGTCGCCTCAGAGTTTTCACTCTTGACAGACTTCGATTCAAGTAGATCTGATGCACAGGTCAGCTCAGCTGCACAGCTCTCGAAAGACTCTAGATTGTTGATCTCAACGTTCATCTCAGATGTAGTCTCGAATTTCTCACTCGTATCAAGTTCCGCGTCGATAAGCTGTATTCAATCGAATTCAGTCGTGAGACTTTCAGCATTTTCGAGCATCAACATCATCGAAGAAGAATTGCGTAAGCTTGACTTGATGACAATGTCAGTCGTTGATCTCTCAGAGAATTCTTCACACTGATCTTCGATGACTTCGCAAAAAAGTCTGAGAACTTCTGTGTGTCAGCGATGACAGCACTTGAACTGGCTAGCTGCTTTATCTTCGTCGATCTTCTGATTCTGCTGTCTTATACACTTTTCTCAAGAATGTTTTGATTGTGTTCTTTTTTGAGACGATATGTGAGAATTCAGATCAGTTTTGATACATGTAAAGTCTACAGATACTCTGATCTTATCAAGTCAATCACAAGCTATGTTGTTCAATGAAGTCTAAATTGCATTGTCAATGCTTGCTTCAAGAATGTGCGGCTGAATCGTCTTCGTCTTGCTCGAACTCGAGTCTCGTGTTTGCATTCGATCAAACTCAATACTCAAGATGAAAAGAAATCGATTGTCAAAAGTGAGACTGTATTCACTTGCTTACAAGATCGAAGTGTCGAGATGAACTACTTCATCATTCTAATCAGGCATACATTTCTCAAAATCGATAGTGAAGATGCAGAGTTAATCTTTGCGTACCTTCAGATGTCACGATTATAATCGTAATGCATTGATTCTCTGCAATGCAGACTTTCAATGCTAGGCCAATGAAGAAAGATAATCTGTCAGTAGCATGATTTTAATAGTGCAAAGTCAGAGAAAAAAATCGAAAGTTTCGAATTTAAAGAGAACAGAGTCAAATCTGTCGAGACGAATCAGATCTCAAGTTTCTTATCAATTCAGTGAAGCTTATGCTATCGATGTCAATCAACTTGTGAAACATGATCTAAAGCATGAGTTGAAGTGTGTCGAGATTGAGAATCAAGAGAACTTCGCTATTACAAATCTATCGATCGCTTTGTCGTGCTTGATTAGCTCTTTCGCCTCTGCTTTGTTGAGTGTATCAGAGACTTATTCAGATCTTCAAGAAGCGCTATACTTGTCTACGAGACTAAAGCTGCACGATCTTTGACAGGAAGGCAACACAGGCGAAGTGAAGTTCGAGATTCTGAATCGTTCTTAACGCTCTGTGCAATCTCACATCTCTGATGTAATGTCACTAGAAAAACGACTTTGGCTCAGACTGTGATTTGACTTTCATCGACGCACCTGAGAAGGCAGCAAATCAACGCAGTCGAATTATATGATAGATGTACATACGAACATGTGAATCGACAATCGAATTTGAACAATCTTGCAGTCTGCAGATGAGAGAGAACGATGCGGGCTTGAACACTGAAAGACGACACAATATTTATCTATAGTAAGATACGAATTACTGTCACTGCTATTAAACGTGCAGACTTATTCATATTCTGCGTAAAATCTGTAACAGTTTACTTGTAAGAAAACTGTTCATCATTTATCATCATATTCATCACATACATCACATACATCAATGTCTAATTCAAAAGAAGAAATCAAGTTGTCACTCGAGAACGCCTTGTATCTTCGAGAATCTGAGTCTCATGAGTTTATCGCTGATACTTTGTCATTTGAGATAGACAGTATATCTCATCTCTGCTGACATTATTTAACTGTTCACAGAACATCAAAATTTCTGATTCAGAATTTGCTCAAGATGATAGCTTAAATCGAATCGCAGCAATCGTTGTATTGTACTATGAACGCACACTCGAAGAGCTTTTTGATGATCTTAGTCTCACTTTATCGACACAAAGTAGTCACAGAATCAAGAGTCAAATCGTTTGACAAGACGAAGTGATTTCAGATGATCGCACAAAGACGATTCTGCTTGAGAAATTGAAGTCTAAGAGTAATGACTCGACGCTTCTTCTCTCGAAGAAATACTTTCTGAAAGATCGAGTAAAGCATCATCATAGCTTAAGTATTATCATCGTATTAACAAGATTATACAGAAATACATGATTCTGATGATAGACGTCGTGAATCGTAAATGAATCTGAGATCTGAAGCAATTCTTCAAAGAATACGTTCTGTTCACTGTATCAACGTCAGAAGACATGTCAGCTTCGAAGAGAACTTATATGGTGAATCACTTTCGAATCGCATGTTTCGAGTCACAGAACGAATCTATTCGTCATTTCGAAGTCTTGAGCGATAGTGTGCTTGAGCTTCTGTTAGAGTATGTGCTTAGACATCTCAAGTCAGTATTGACATACAAGTACGACGAAAACGATAATGTTAAAGTCGTCAAGATATACAACAGTGCATCTAATAATCTTATTTTTAGCATTGCAAATGAAGAAGAAAGATGACGATGACGACAACGAAGAGAATTAAACCTTGATCTTTTGAGAATCGAGATGATGTTAAGCCTTGTTGATGTTGTTCTGAAGAGAGCATTTCATCATTTGTTTCAGCGAGAACGTTAGCGACGAGTGAAGCGAAGGTTAGAGAGTTTTGCAGTTTGCGTCTGACGCTTGAGTTTTCAAGTTAAATGTTAAAGCATGAACTTTTAAGACTTGCAAGAAAGTTCACTTCTTCGTTGAGAGCAGAAGCTGAGTGAGAACAATGAATTGATGATCTCGTCTTGACTTCGCCTCAATGCGCAGTCACTTCGAAAAGATTTGAAGAATTGCTGACAGACGAGAGAAAAGCGAATGCTACTATTTGATAATAAAGTCGTCGCTCTAGTCGCTCGAGCATAGCAAACTCTGCATGAAAGTTGTAGTATGACTACTTACAGCATTCATTAGAATAATTATTGACATCAATATGAGCTGACGGTCAGCTCAGATGATACTACGCAGACAAATCTTTCAACACAATACAGATCATATTTCAATCTTCGAAGATCATCACGCGTCTCAACACCCTCTTTTCTTCCTGTCTTTTTCCTTCATTCTTCGCAGTAGATCTCGTGAAGATTCACTTTCTTCAGTCTGTGTAAAACGATCACTTGCAGTCTCGAATTTGATGTGTGTACTTGTCTCTTTCTTCGCTGACAGAGCTGACGTGATCGTTATTCCGAGCTTTTCCAGAATTTCAGAAATGATTGAAAGCGTCTCATCATTACTACGGAAGAGATCGAATCTGCGCTCTCAATAAATATTCGAATATTTGTCATCACGCTTCGACACAGACTCGACTGAATCGACGACATGAACTAGAATTCGAAAGATCTTTTGACCTTCAGTGAAATTGATTAGAGATGATATCGTCGTTCAAACGAATCAGATCATATGTTTCACGATCGCTCGTATATTGTTGCAGGAAAAGTCGTTCAATAGCGAAAGGAAGTCTCTCAGATAGTTTGCTTCGACTGAACAAGGTTTATTGAACTCGTAGAACAAGAGTCGTAAAAGAGACACAAAGACAGCTAAGCTTAACACAATCTGAGCAGTCGCTTTCTCAGAACAAAGATCGTGAATCAGTCTTCAATACAGCCGCTTGCCATCTTATGATATCGCTCACGCGTGAAGTGTTCGAAGAGCTCGATCGTGACAGTCAGAACTTCATACGAGAAGTAAAAGAACGTCATTCTCAGAATGATTCAGAGACGAAAGCTCGTGATAAGAATGCACACTGCGTTTGTCAGCATTAATATTGTGAATCTCTGAGAGCTGATCACTGATCGAAACACTTGAATGTCTTTCACTTGTCGACATTCAAATTCGTTCAGCACTTGTGATGAAAGACTCTTCATTGTTTGTCAGCGTTATTTCACTGAATAGAATTACAACTTCGTATCAAGTCTGAAAAAGCAATTGACAAGAATCTACTGAGGTTTGAGCTTCATTTCTGAACATCTTTGTGAGTTGTCGAGCGAATTTGGTTGAGATCTGTGATCTTGACAAAAATCCGCGACCTTGAGAGGGCTTTTTGTAGTTCAAAGGGATTGCATGTATCGAATTGCTGCGCGATAGACGTTTGAACTTCACAGGCAAGATCATAAAGAATCAAGTTGTTCAACGATGTAAGATCTGTTAAGTCTGAATTGAATTTGCTTCGATCGCGTGCCAAATCGTCGTCAGAGACGCAATACAGTTCGCGAAGCAACGAGAGTATTTGCAGTTCTACTTCTTCTCGATTCTTTCGATTGATGATCTGAAGATGAAAGAGCAAGGAAAGCTCATGTAGATGTTTTACATCATTCATGATCTGTTGACATCAAATTTCCAGATCTCGTTGAATAAGCTCATGAGCGACAGAAGACTCGAAGTCTCTCAGCATGTTCAAGCAGATGATGAGAGCGTTTCGTGCATAGACTTCTTGAAGCGTAAGAGAAAAGATCTAGGAATCATCAGCAAACTGTGCTTCGAATAGAGGATGTCGAGGACGTTGCCTCGAAGAGGTAATAGAATTTCAACATCTCAAGCCGAGCAATGAGATCATTCTTTCTCGCAATTTGTCGGTAGCACCACGCAGCGTCGCGATTCTCTGTAGAAGAATCTGCGTGCAGCGCGTTTTCTAAGAAGCGATTCAAGGCCTTCTTTCTTGCGACGAGAATATCGTATACTTCTCTCTCGCGACAGGTTGATTGTGTTGAATCAACGTTCTCGATCGTTAATTGATCAGTCTTCAAAGAGATTTTGTATGGCGAAGGCGCGTCGTAGACAACAAGATTCCAAGAATCGTGATATTTGCGTTCGATATGAAGAACAGCGATTTCGAATTTCAGAAGTCATGATTTGATGTCAAGATCATCATTCATAGTTTGAGCGATTGAGAAGCGAACAATCTTTCTAGATAAAGAGAGAAGCTGTATGATCTTCTAAGAAGATGATTAGAGCGTGAGTCATCGTAACAGAAATAAAAAGCGCTCTCATCTCTGCAGTCTCATTACTATTCCCGTCATACAGTACTCTCAGTTTATATGCATTCTCAGCGTACAGTACATCTGAAGACTCAAAGTCGACGATCTCTTGAGAAGCACTCAGTTGAAGCCCTCTCAAGGTTTCGATATGAATCGCGTTGTGCGATTGAGAAGGCTTAGACATCGTCAATGATTGAAACAAGGAGATTCTCGATTTGCAAGTGACTTTGCCTGAAACAAGACGTACATCGCACTGAAAAAAAGGCAGAAAAAACCTGAAGTAATCTTTACAAGCTGCATGAGAAAGACTGCATAGTTATAGGGACGAACATATGCATTGATAATTCTTCCCAATCTGATTTGATCAGAGTCGTCGATCAGCGATTCACACAAGCACATTCAACAAAGAAAAGAAAGCGAAAGATGCTCGATCAATGATACTGAATATACGGATGCGGCATCTCAGCCGAGCATGCTGAGGCGCAGTCAAGAGAGGGTATCGTAATGTAAGACAGCATGAAGACGTGAAAGAGAGTTCGAGAAACTTGATTAGTCTAACAACTTAGGTCAAAGAGTATCTTTCTTGATTTCAATGAGATCTGTCAAAATGACACATTCTTCTGTAAATGTTTTTGCAGCATCGTCTGACTTCAAGCATTGATGCCGTTATTGACACAACATTCTAGCATGGCGATAAGGAAAACTGAGAGGTGACGACTCGTGCGAGTGCTAGAAAGGGCGCTCGAGGGAAGACGACATCTCGCTCGAGCTTCTGCAAGGATCTTTGCATGAAACGATTTCGTGCAAAGATCCTTGCAAAGTGACTAGATTCTATCGATTATGAGCGAGCAGCGTTTCACTGATCTTATCGATATCACAAACATGAGCAGCTCAGAACAATCGACTCTCTTCATCATATCAGATCATCAGCAAGAGATCAATTTCGTCAAACAAAAAGTGAAATTCACACGGCATGCAGTATCACGATTTCACTCAACTCATGTGTTTTTGCGTGTGCGTCTTTCCAGCCATTATGCTGCTATTCATCTAATCATTCATTCATTTCATGTTCAACAACATCAAGGGCAGATCTTTTTCTCATCTTTCTATGATTATTTTCTATGTTGCACACATTCGAAGTCTGTCATCACGTCGTCACTGATTGTCGAACACGTTCAGATCATCTACGACATCTATTATCAATCTGAGCAATGAAACTTCTCGCCTAAGATTTCGTACGTATCAAAGAAGCATGAAGATTGTATTTCTCTCTCTAACTGGCATGAAACAGAAAAGTCATATGTCGCTCTTCGAGATTGTCTTGTGAGCAGGTCATAGAAGCGAGGCTTGATGAGTCAAGACATTCAACATTATCAAACCATCAGCGGAAGTCATCATCGTTCGCTTCTAACCTCGTATCTATCACGACGCAAGATCATGTCGAAGCAAGATCGATTGATCATTGATTCTTGATCTATATCTAAGAAACAAGGACACTAGACGCGAGCATGATAGAAAGCAATCAGAAGCAATAGCTGTAGATTCACTATCTTCTCTTGATGATAATGCTGAATTTAATACGCTATTTCAGGCGAAACTTATTTGTGTCAAACTTCAGAATGACAAAGAGAGATCGTTCGATGATGTTAGCAACGATCGATGAATACACTATATGCTTAGATCATCTCACGAGTTCACGTCAAATGAGATAGATGAAATATGAGAAGTAGCAGAACAGTCTGAAAATGAATTGTCGTCGAAGCTTTTTCTTTCTTTCGCATGAGTGATCTTGTCGAGTACTGTGACTTCCCCCTTCAGCTACTCGTTCATATTCATTATGACTTTGATCTTAGATATTCTCGCCTTAGTCATCTGTATCTCTTTTATAGACAATTCAACTGGCTTTTCTTGACTATTACGTAGTCATCATCGATCGTCATCTTTGATAGGCGATGAATGAGCAGCGTGCACAGATGTTCTGCCGAAGCCGAAGGCTAGAATCTTCGCGCACGCTATTTCTTATTTGTTACTGTCACGTAGTAGCAAATAGAGAATAGTGTGCACGAATCAAATCTCATACAGACGAAGCTAAGACTGCAGAGATAGCGTCTCTAATGCTTTTCTTTTCGAGCTGCAAGCTCATCATCAGCACAATGATATGAAATCATACGTTGAGCTGACACCTCTGTCAGGTTCCCCCTTGACAGTTAGTGTAAGAAACATTTGCAAGCAGTTCGCTTTTTCGCCCTCGATGTCGAATGTCTCTCGGATCGAGATGCAGGCTTACGTCGAACGAAAAGACGTAAAGGAGAAGCAGGGACTGTGCGAAGTGAGCGAAAATGCCTAGTACTCTGAAGACATGGATCGTCTTGATTCGCTCATAGCGTATGAAGCTCATCTACAGACATTGATGCATTAGCGCAGAGAAAAGTTTCTTCCGTGCTTACTCGACAGTCTAACGCACTAACGATGTCATCGATTCATTGACCCGACAGTATTAGCGCAGAGACATGTATCTTTCGCATTCCATAATCGATGTCAGCTCATAATCGTGAAAACGCCTTTCAAGATGATCGACATTAAGAAGCGAGTCTATTTGAATGATTCAAAGAGTCACGTCAGACAGAAGCTAGATCTGCAGAGTAGAGAGAAGAATGAGGGTTTTTGTACGTTTGAGGTGAGATTGTCTCTCATTTCTATTCTATTCCCCAGAATGAACTAAGAAAACAGATAGGAAATTTGTGAGAATGTCTATCAATTCAAGCTTCTCTTCGATTCTCAGATCAAGTGAAATGATCTAGAATCGATCGTGATCGCTGCTCAAACTATGATTAACGAGAGATGTTGAAAAGAGAGTTTGAAGTTGACAGATACGAATGTCATTCTGAACGATTTGTCGAAATGAAAATTGTATCAACTGCATAAAGCGGTCAAGAAGAAGAGCAATAGATTCAAAAAGCAGATTAGAAATGATATTTGTGACGAGTCAATGAGTGATTGCAAGACTAATCTCTGTGCCTGTAGCTGTCGAGTTCTTCACTCATGTCAACAATTTCTCGATCTCAACGAAATTTGACTCAGTGAAAGTTGCAGCAGAGAAAGCAGCAAGAGATGAAAAGTAATAACGATGAACATAAACTGTGACTTGCTTTGAATTGCGATTGACAGCAATGCGCTTTCATCTTTCGATTATCTATCTGATTGTCTAGTTATCGCGCACTGTTCTTAGATTGTCATTGATCAAAAATCGAATCTTGTTTTACATGACTTACACACTTCGCTTCACATTTCTTTGCACATGAACTAAGTGAATGCTTATCTCACTTCAGCACCTCTCTTTAAAGAATATTTGCAGAACTATCAAAGATTGTCACTTTATTCACAATCATTCTTTGTAGCGATTCTCATACTTTTCTTGCAATGAGTGTCACAACAAAGATCTTAGAGCGCGACGATGACACTAACAAGTCAACGAAGAAGAATGTAGTTATCGTTGAATACACTGGCAATCTCTACGATGAGACAATGAGAGAAGAGGTCAACTATCGAGATCGGAAGTGAGTACAAATCTATGATTCACGACGATAGATTATCTCAACAGACAAGGTTTCACTTCTTCGAAGATCTCAAATCTCAAAATTTCAAGGCAGAAATTGACGTCGACAAAGTTATTCGAGGTTCAGGAAATTCTTCAAGCGAAAAAGCGCTCATACTGATGAGTTGTGAAGACTGAAATGAAGCTGTCATGAACATGAGCTTGGACGAGAAGAGCATCTTGACAATCTCGAGGTACATGCATCTTTAATTTCAAGACACATCTGCTAACTTCTGTGAGACAGTGATTATGCCTACGATGATATGTAAGTCACATTGTCGTGAATCTCTATCTATACAAATCACAACATCTGCTTTACACATCATAGGCGAATGATCAAGTGAGCATCGCTGATAGAAATCTTTCTTCTGCAACAGCGACTTTTCAGATCTTATCTTCTCGAGATTCAAATTGATTTTGTAAGTTGAATGATTCACGCTCAAGCTCTTTTCACATGACTGCAAAGAACTGATTTATGCACGTTTTTTTAGTGAGCTTCGACTTATAGACATCACGCGCGTCATACACGAGCATCAGCATGATGCAACACTATTCTCGAGAATACTTCAAGTAGGTCAAGAGAAGTAGAAAAAGTTGCCTTGAAAGATAGTTAGGCTGAGAGATTATCGAATTGAAAGACTTTGATGATATTGAGATTTGGGGGAAATTTAATTCTTTTGTCAACGCTGTATCTTCATGCATATCGATACTTGATGTGAATTCTTTAGCAATTTTGACGTTCTCTGACAACGCTTTTCTTATTACTCGAGCAACTGATGCGAATTTATCTATATTAACTATATGTATAAGACTATCATATATTGAATCACGTTGTATTCAAACAGACTGCGCAGAAGTGATCATAGTCTGAATACGCATGAATGATTAATCGTTTGCTGTCGACAGCAATTTGTACAGATCAAAGACATGAATTAAGTAGATATATGAAGATATTGAGCAAGACAGAATATCTTCAATCAGGACAGTACTTCTACATATATCTTCTTTCACTCTTGTATCTGTCTTGTTCACAATGAACGGACGAGATATTCTTCGTGACGTTGAGAGACGCGCTGCATCGTAGAGTATATCATGTCACTATCACAGATCACGATTTGCGCTCGTCGCTCTCATCAAATCACTGCTTCATTATCTGTAGCTCGACGTGTTTTGTGAAAGTTGACTTCATAGAGCTGTCAACTCTGTAGTCTCTTCATGATCTTCTGGCAAGTTCTCAGATCGAAAAAGACTTTCGACTTTTTTAGATCAGATCAAGGTAGCGCCTACAAATTTTGGCGATCTGTAGAACAGACGACGCTCTTTTACGTTGAATGAGTAGATAGTCTCTGCTGCTGACAGCTCTATCTTCAGTTCATAAGCTGTCAGTTTTTCAACGTCTGCATTTTGACGTCTCAGATACAATCAAGAACATACAGACTTCTTTTACGAACAAACAGAAATAACTCGCGATCATCGATTCTTGTCTGTATGTGTCGATCTTCTTCGTTTGTCTCCTCGCTGCGTCTGACGTTCGGTCTCAAAAGTTTCGCATCAGTTCCCGTACAATTTCAACAATTTGCGAAGATGTTGACGCAATTTTGATTAGTCGCTTTGCTTCTTCTCAAATATACATTCAATGTCGTCAAGCATAGATACATCGCTCACGATATTAAAAATCTTCAAAACTTTCATCAAGACGAGAAACGATGCAACGAAAGTGCGAACAAGAAAGATAGAAAGAGACGTTGATGAGCGACGAATGTCTCAAGAGATTCACTGACTACTTATACTTGCGTTCAGGGAAAGCCACGTCAGCGTCTTCTGTTTGAATGGCTTTGTTCAAGGCATATTCGTGATGTCTGACCGCATCTCGACGCCTGGTAGGAACATTGCTTCTTTAGATAGCACTTCTCAATCTATCGCAGTCAAGCTCGAAGTCGATCATTCTTTTCATCGCGATCAATACGAATTTGTCACGAGCCTCGAGTCTTGTTGTCGACATCAAGAGCACGATCCGAATTGAAGTGACCAGTAAATTCTTTCAAGAGACGCAGCTATTTCGAGCTATCGTTGAAGACTCTCTTTGACCCTGCATTCTTCACTCAAAGTCTCGATTCGTTTTCGCTTCTTATTCGATGACATCTCTTGCAGCGCTCGTTTGTCTTTGACCACACGAATTCTTTGTCTTCATCAGCGTATGTAGCGTGTTCGAAATCGATAAAACATCGCTCGTTTACAGATCTCAAGAGCGTAGACTGATTGAGATGTTTGACGAGCTCATTTGATGAACTACTGCAAAGTCCTCGAGTCGTTGAGATCTCATTTACAATGACGACGATGAAATAGCGACGATTTATCTCATGTCTTGCGAAGTTCAATCATTGCCCGTCGTATCTCTCGCATGAACACATCGTTCGACTGCTTCTTCAGTGCAGTCGCTCACTTTCTCTTTCGATTCGATGAGATCGCATCAAGAATAGCTCGCGATTTCTGAATCTTCGCTCTATCAAAATCAATGATCATCATCTGATCAAGCTTCGCATTTCAAAGTATGTTACGAGACATCATATCTCGATGCAGCACTCTGAGCTGATGAATTGTCTGAATCGAGCGCTCAAACTGTTCGATTATTTGCACACTGTTGATTGAGTTAATGTGTCGAGAGATGAATTATTCTTCAAAATCGATGAACATCATGTGAACGATCTCAGCAATGCCATCATACACATATGAATGGTCAAGATCGACGTTTCTCAGATACATCGACACGTGAGTCTCGTGAATCGGACGAAGACGCTCATAGATGACAACTTCCCGCTTGAGATGAGCAACGAAGTCAATGATGATGCATTTAGCAGTCAGAATGTATTCGTGTGACGTTAATCTGACAATGAACAGAGCTTCGCGCGCTTCGTGCAAGCCGATAGGCTTGCAATCGATATTCAGACTTTTGAAGAGTTGCTGACGTATCAGATTGAGGAAAGTAGGCTTGTCGATCTGATGATGACTCTCTTCATGATTCAGCGCGTTTGAGCACATCTTATCAAGCGAATCTTCTTTCATCAACTCACGAAGACATTTTTGAGTACAATACTGTACATTCTTGCCTTCGAGGCGAAAACTTTGATCGAATGATGTCTTGCTGATCGAGTTCAGCGCTTGCGTGAAGGTCTGAGTTGAACGCTGTCAATATGTTCGACTTGAAGTATCTGAATCTGAATCAAATTCGTTATCACTGTAATGACGCTCATCTGCTGATGATCGACAGTTCGAAGAGGCGGTCGAAGCTGCTCTCGATCGAAGTCGAATAGACGACACATGAAGAAAGATGCTCTGTCGAGGAGATCGATACTTCGAAGAAGATATGTCATCGATGAAGATCTTATTCAATAGTTCATCGTAGATCATCTCTCAGATCTTCAGCCGAGCCATCGTGTTGATCTGTCAGCTCTGACTTCGAGGCGATCTCTTCAGCGCTTGAAGGGTGAACGCCAGCACTTGTTTCATCGCAGTCAGATGTAATCGATTTTGCTCATTTGCATTCGATGTCATTTCTGTCGTCTTCCCCACGTCACTCTCAGAGACGGATAGAAAGTAATAGACAGTTTCCGGATTATCGAGCATCCGCAGAAAAATGAATGCTTCATCGATGCAGACGTACTCATACTTCAAGTCAGCGCGAATCATATAGAAGAAGGCTTGAGTGATGACTGCGACGATCAGGCGGCGAAAGTGATTCTGCGGATCGTCGATTTCGTTGCAGCGAACCATCTTCTTCAGGTTCATGTCTTTGAGACCCTCATATATGCAGTTGAGATGTAGCTTGTGAGAAGCCTTGTATTCAATAATGAAGGCGACGATGCGATATTTCGTATCCTCGACCTCACTGAAAATGTTGTACACGCAGAATTGATTCGCACGAGAACGTGTAGTCTTTGCTGCTTCGATGATTGCTTCAGTCATCGACTTCGACGCGAACGATTCTGACGGCTTTGCAAGCTGAGTCAGAAGACGAGGAGATCGTCTTCTCTCAGAGATGCTCAGATGTTGCATGTTTTTCTTCATCTCTCGTTTCGGGCTGAGAGTATTGCCATGATTTTCGAACCTTACTGAATTCTTCAGGCAAAATCTCTCTCGAAGCAACGAGCTGTTGTAAATTTGTTTGATGATCAATGCGATGTGATTCTCAACAGTCGAGCGCTCGAAGTGATTCAAGTCTAGCTCAGAACTCATCATTCTCTGACGAATAGTCTTTTCAGACTCTTTCAAGATGTGTAGCGACGTGAAGTGTCGTTCATGCATGAAGTTTGATCGCTGAAGATTCTTTCAGATGGCCTTCTGCGATGTAGGAAAATCGTCTCATGCGAGAATTCGATCGGAACGTATCTTGTCATTAGCATTGACAGAGTCGCTCTTTGTTGACAATGTCGTGTTTCTTTGAACAGTAAGATCGAAGTGAAGATGAACATGACAAGCGTCGAGAAACTCGAGTAATGTTGTTTTGCGAATTTTCTCTTCATTCTTTTGTTGAGCGCGCTCTGCTTCTTTCTGAGCGCGCTCTGCTTCTTGGCGCTTTCTCTGCTCTTCTTGAAAAAGTTGTCTGTAATTCGATGACTGTTGAGCCATAATGCAGCTGTATTGTTGAATGATAATAAATATTCTGAGGCATGGATGTTTGTTTACTTCGAAGACTTAGATAAGCTCATGGCACGAATCATGATCTCGTCGAACGCTTCTGATTGGTCAAACGTTCTCGCAGCATGACGGCTGAGTCAGCGATCGTTGCAAGCTCTTCAGACAACTCGTACTCGTTTCGATAAAGCATACTATGTTGCAAGATGATGATTTTGTTACGAAAAGCTCTGTGCAGTGCGCTGAAATCTAGTATTCACTGCTGTCGTTCAGACAGAGAATTCAATGATCTGAGTCTGCTCAAAACTTGCTTCACCAAATACGGTTCTATTTGAGATATAGATGACGACTTTACGCTTTTCACGTCGAGAATTTATCTGATTTCTGTGTCTTTCTGAAAACAATTCGTTTAATTATAGACTGCTTGTACTGTATTGCTTCAAGATAAAAAGAAGAGACGTCTGATATGTTCAGGGACAGAAAGAACAGTACGTTGTCTTGTCATAACTATCTCGATCTGCATCTTGCAGACTTTGAAGAATCCGCAAGCTAGTAAAGATCATCATTATCACTGTCATCGTCTGATGAATCGGAATCAATTCTATAGTTGGTTTCCGAGTTTGCGAGAGATCGCAACTGCAAACCTTTCGTCAATATCGTTCTCTCAGATCAAAAAGAGCGAAGACAGAAGAATGTCGAAAGAGTCAACTATGTGCGACGCAAAGAGTGAGAGACGTTTAAAAAAGCTCGGGTAATGAGCAACGATAGCAACTACTACTTCTGAGATTCTGCGTATAGACTTCTTCGTTGATTGCTGAGCTAATGATCGTTTTCTAGATCGATTGTATATACGGCATCACACGATCTAGTCAATTCGTGAGCCAGCTCTTCTGCGAATCAGAGAGTCAGTACTTCTGAGATGATGGTGACTTGGGTTCGAAAACAGTACGTATATACATCGTTCTTTGAAATATGATTATGAATTCGCCTTATCATACCTCACTTCTCGACTTGTTAACTATTCGCGATGCAGACAAATGAATCACATCGATCTGCGGACTAGACACGTGAGTAGAACTGACATCTTAACTTCGTTAAATTCCATTTTCGTATTCTCATAACTGTCATGAGCATGTCAGCAGAGATTGTCATGATGTCAGTATGAAGCAAATTGCTGAAGTCAAGAATGAGAGACGAAGCTAATGTACAACACAGTAAACTTGCGTTAATTTCGTTCATTGCTTATTGCTTCTATTAGATTGAACTAATATTACTACACTTCTCGTCGTCGTATTAGATCAAGATTGCTACATCTCTCACTCTCTTTCTAGAATCGAACTATTCGACATGTTATTCCTTTTCGCAGCATTCAGGTGATTACTATCAAGTGGTTCAGCTCACGTCCGTAGTCGACGTACTATTACGAGAGAAAAACGCTTGTCAAAATTCTTAGCGTCGCTGTTTCGATGATGTTGATGCTGAGACGGAAGCTCATGATCGTCTGACTTTGATTCGTCCTTTATCTCGCCAGTCTCGGCACTCTCGATAGAATTTTCGCTTCCATTTCTATTCTCTGATCTATCTGCTTCGCCGTTTTGAACGAACCTATGATCTTCACATTGTTATTTGTCTTTGTCGACTTCGTTGATCACGATCTGATCAGTCTCGCTGCTTTCGATCTGTTGTTTCATTTTGCTCTTGCCTTTTGCTTTACTTGCTTTCTGACAAACGGTATGTCTATGAAGCTGATCAGCAATGAACGATGCTAAGCTTCGGATCTAGTCGACTTACAGCATTGTACTCTTACGCGTCGTGATACTGAATCCTAAGCACTTTGGCTCAGCTTTACGCTATGATTCAAATTTGGTCCAACGTGATTATCATTGACACTTTCGAAGTCTTTGACAGTGCTACTGCTTGCTGAAGCAGATTTGATGACTTCGCTCGCGATGAATAGTAAAGGTATTTGGAAATCGCTCTGCGAGATTCTTTAGACTCGCCCTACATGTTATCATACACTATCACTATGTTCTTACTTTCTGTCATCAGCTTTCTTGTTCATCTTCCGAAATACTGCGCGCCAAACTGCGAAGTAGACGAATCCGTGCATGATAGATCTGTCATCACGTAATGTTAAGAGATGTTTGCGCGTATGAAAGAATTATCGAGTTCGATTATATGCACAAGAGGAAAAACAAAGAAGTCAACAGCGGAATTTCGCATTGATCTGAAGAATTTCATATTTAAAAGCGGTCGAGAACAAAGAAAGAATCTTGTGATTTGAACAGCTGAGGTCAGAGGTTTCAAGAATCGTCAATCTGTTTGTATGCCTTGAGACTTTGTTGTACTTTCGAAGCAGTTGTTTGTATGATATCATATTGCGTGATGTTCAATTCAGCTCATATTGTCTGCTTTAGTATAGTTCTGATCGCTTCAATGCTCATTCTGAATGACATTGTCATATCAGATATTGACTTGATGAATATAGTGAGTGATCAAGACAATGAAAGTAGAAGGGAACACTTTGCGAAGCACTCGAAGTACGAAGTACGATGTACTGTATCTAGATTTAGCGATACGAAGGCCGGTCTCGCGTAATGGCTAACAACGATTAGAGTTTCCTCTTAGCCTCAGGTTGATTCAGAGCTCATTATCTATCGTATCTTACCCCATCATTCGTCACTCAACCTCCTCTCGTTCGCGATGAAGTTTTCTCACTCAGCTTTTGCTTCAATCGTTTCAGTCTATCAATTACTTCTGCGAAAATGGGCAAGAAACGTAAGTCTTTCAGTTTCGCAAGCCGCAATAGTGACTGACAATCGTCAGACGCTCTCTGTTGCATATTCGTCGATATCGATGTCGTTGCAGATCTAGACGTCGCTTTCATGATTCTACTTTGAAGATAGTGACTTTCAAGTCAGCGAGAAAGAGTGACTGCTACTATGCTACTATGCTGAGTGACTACTATGTGTAGAAAGGGCAGAAAGGGTAGAAAGTGTAGAAGATAGAAAGATGATGAGATAGTTGATTAGAATCGTGAAGACGACGAGGCGCGATGACATAATACAATGTTCATAAACTGTTACATAGAACAGTGATGGGAAGCAAAAATCGTTGGTCCGAGCCTCAAACTTATGAGTAAGGTCACAAAGATAGTCTAAGCTCATGATCTCTCTCGTTGCTGACCATTCTCTGAACAATGCTAGAATCAGCGAAATTCATCGACTACTTTCTTTTTCAACCATGCTTCATAGAAGCTTTGATTGAGCTTCTTCTTATCTTCTGTCTCTCGAAGATAATCGATCATTCAATCTATATCGATAAAAGACTTCTGATTCTTTCTAGCAATAGTAAAGAATTCGGAATATTCTTTTCACTCGTCAGACAGTCGATTAGTGTTCGGATCTTTCGCTAAGCGCAAAATTCACTTCATGTTCTTCTTGTCGATCTCGTAGGAAGTTTTCACCTTTTTCATGACTAGTTCTACGTCAAGCAGCTTCGCTTTGGCTAGAGGCGTGAGATCAAAAATACGATCCGAGAAATCTAGCTTCACTACTTCGCTTTTGTCTCACTGAACGTGAATTGCTTGAATTTTGGTAACGTCGAGCGACATAGTTGATGAAGAGTAATGAAATTCAACTGAGCACTAAAAAGTTGCAAACGTGAATATCAGCTGTCATGATAATCTAGGGCAGGCGTACCTTGTTGAAGCGTTGAAATAGCTTGAGAAGAAAGCTCGCAATGAATTGAATTTTTTGCGCGAGAAGAGTCACTTCTTAATGATGATGATGCGTTGACAGTAAGATCTACATACAGTACAGTATCATGCTAACTTATCTTAGTCGACGTCAGAATTGTACGACTTACAGACGATTCGTCTGAGACGAATTCGTCTGCGTGTATATGCATGAATTCTTTTACTGCGACCGTTCTATCACACATCAGCGATTTGCTAAGTGTCGAGGCAATCTACCACTTAGATTTCTATTGATCATATCTTATCTCAGATAGACTGATCGTTGGGTTTGATATAAACTCTGATGATTCAATATGCACGAGCAACAAGTGTGACGACGTGATACATATGTCTCAATCAGTTGATTCTTCGAGCAATTTATTGAATAATATGAATCAGAGATATCTACGTGTTTTTCTGCGTTCTATATAACATATCGCGTTTCATCGTATGTTCTTCAAAGAAACAGGGTTTTCGCAATTTTCATATTCAATAATTCGATCAGAATTTGCAACAATGAAGTCACAGTAAGAATCACGTAAATTGAGTTGTTCTAGAATTCTAACGATCAAAATAGTTCAAGACTACACGAAATTGCGAAAGAGATTTGATTCTATCTCGATGAATCGGCAGAAGTAGAGAAGTTGTTGAAAAGAATTCGATTTCGTCTTGAAATTGCAAAACTTCTTGTCGATTGAAGCTGTAGATTTGAAGACGAGTTTCTCATTCACTCGTAGGTCGAATCTTCTATCGTCATATGAAAGTTCAAAGACACTAAATAGACGGAAGAATACTGTCTGCGATGGTTCGTTTTGCGATTCAGTGTCAGCGTCTTCAGAGTTCATCAGGTATCACTATGCCTGCTTCACAAGACGTCGATTTCGTGATCGAGTTCTTCACAGAGCTCTCAAAGACTTTGATAGTTCAACGTTCAATTGAACAATCGACGGTTCAGACAGTTATTTCGAAAGTTCTTGATGTGTTCTTTCCCAGTTCGATTCAGGCTCGTCGATCATTCTTTGAATCAGATAATACAATCTGTGTACTACTTCAATGTGAATCTCTCGAACTTTCGAGTTGGTGCGATAGAATTCTTGAGATACTTGAACCACAGGTCAGAGAAGATTCGGCGTTGATGACGTCACTCTCGAGCATGATCGAGAAAATGAAGCAAAGACCTGAACTATCGTCGAGCCGTCTACTAGATAGATTTTTGAATCTACTGAAATTGACTCATCGAGCATAATTAACAGTTATGTTTCAAACGTGCTGAAAGCATCAGAAAATTGCTGAACGTTTGTATTTCTTTACATCAGCTGACTGATTTTGTTTGCTCAAACGAATTTTAGCAGCATGTAGAAATTGTTGTTTTGTTCTGTTCAAGGAATATAAGTATGCAGACAAATATCATCGCTTTAGCTATTAAAAGGCACTTTCATTGAAGCTCACTCAAGAAGATGATCATTTTCTTGAGTATATCGTTGATCATCGCATATGATTTAGAGCGCAAAGAAAGAAGAACTTAAAGAGTCAGTGAGACTAAAAAAATCCCCTCGAAGTATTGCTCTCTAAACTAAGTCACGCTATGAATAAACCTCAAATGAAATGATCTACTCAAATCTGGCTTCGAGCCTGGTCTAGACATAGTACATATGAATGCGTTTACTTCATATCGTCGAGCGATCGTTAGAGTAAAACGTGACTCCAAAAATATTCAGTGATATCAACAACTTTCTCTATTCAAGCAACTGAGCTTTGAAGTGATTAGATAGAAGCAAGAGTTAATGATCTTCTGACTGATTCTAAAGAGATGAAGGTCAGAAGTCGATTGAAGAAGTGTCGCAAAAGCAATGCTGCTCTTCGCGCAGCTTGCTTACTTAACGACAAAGAGCAGACGCATTGAAATCTGCATACTGAAAGACGATCGCGCGTTCGCACTTTGATGACATGATTCATAGAGAGAACTATGTGCTCAGGAAACGATTGCGAGTGAGGCTGTTCAATGTCGTGATTATGCAAGGAAATTGAGTTGATTCTGTCTGCTTGAAGATGTCTTGACAGTACGAAACGAGTTGATTCGTCGTCGACGTCTAGATCATAGCTTCAGCTGTCAAAGAATCCTGGCGAAGTCGAGTCAGCATGCGACTCAGGGGTTGAAAAACAGCTCAAGCCGCAATCGAAGAAAGTCAGAATGTGCTCATGACATGCTCAGCTCTGCTCAGACATGCTCAGACTCGACTCAGATTAGAGCGACGCTAGAATCGAAAGGGGGAAATCTTTTTGACAGTTCTCTATATCAATGTATTTTAAATTTCTTCTGGCACTCTCGCTTCACTTCTGATTTCTCAGATTCACTTCTGACTTCTTCGCTTCACTTCTGACTTCTCATTCACTTCTGACTTTCTAGATTCACTTCTGACACTCTCGCTTCACTTCTGACTTCCTAGATTTACTACTCGCTCTCTCGACGTCTTTATGTGCAGAATCGTCAAATCGTCAAGAGATCTTCTTTGAAAATCTTTCGTTTTTGTCTGAGTTGCTCTTTCTCGAAATGTGCTTGAATGAGAAGCGTTATTCATCTCTCAAAGCCGATCGGGGTAAGATCAGAAATGTCTGATCTCTGATCATCTCGTTATTGAACGAGATGATGCTGACACTCAAGATCTCTATACCCTCGCTAAGATTCTCATGAAGACAGATTCAGAAACTCATTGAGATGTGATTTGTTAGATAGCAATGAGGAAAAACGATCACTCTCACTCGAGATTGAATGATCTTTCATATACCAGAAGATTATTACATGTCTAAGCCTTCAGATCGCATAGCTCTACTTCATTCTTAGACATCTTTCTCGCTATAGCATTCTGTTCTAGTTCTGACACGTCGCTTCAATTTGATACGATACATCGTGATGTGCATGTGACTCGAGCAGTGAGATGAGTGTCTTCAGTGCCTCGTCACCTGATATTTGAGCTATCAAAGGTAACGTGTCTCAGGAAAACTCTTCTGAGACAGTGCAAGATGATGTTTCATGCAGCTTGAATGAGTCGATTTGAGCGCATACTTCTGAAGAAAGATAAGAGTCTCAGTCAATCTATTCTTCAAATTCTCATCAACGTTGCAGGCATAGACGTTGAGATCGAGCTTCAAAGAACGTCTTACTCTGAAATCAGACAATCTGCTTCGTTCACTGCTTTAAGACTTGTTGAGACTCAAAGCCCGTGTTTCACGAACGATTCGAATAAATCAACTTCATTAGAATTCGCTTCTTCATCGTCATGAGTTTTTCCAACTCACATGAAGCAACTCGACAAGCTAAATTTCTTTCTTCACGTTCTTTTCTTTACTTCATACATTCAAAGAGCTGTTTTAATCAAAGATCGATTCATTACAGAGCAAGAGTACGAAGCGAACGCATATGCAGATACAATCGATGATCAAGATTCAAGCGATCACTCAGTCGATTCGTCTCTCTACATTGACTCATTTCTCGAACAGCCTGCTTTTTCAGATCAGACATATTCGATGAGCAGTAGATCTCAGTCCCTGATGCAGTCTGCGACAATGCTGCAATCAGATGATTCATGAACATCTTATTCTATTTCAACGAATCAGACATTGAAGACTTACGATTCAGTGCTTGATACTGATTCATTTAATCTCTCAGCAAGCATGCAGTTTTCTACATAGTATCAATGCAATTTGATGAGACAGAGAAGAAGAAAGATGTTTTCCTTCTCTGCTTTATCTTCTCTTGATAAACGTATTAGTAGTTGACTAATGTCTATAGCGCTATCGCTCACGGAATGGTCAAAGCTCATGATATTGTCATCGTCGATAATATGAGCGAGCACGAGATTAAAGCATTGAAGAAAGTGCTGCATGATCGAATCTCAAAACTCAAGCTGACACAAGTTGACTGAGAATATGTTGTATTATGAGTGATTGTAAAGATGTTGATTACTGTTTTAGCACAGATTTGTAGCTGAAATCGATCTGCTTATCCTCGGATTTTGATGAGCACTGCTTACGAAAACCTGACTGGAACAGTGACTTAGAACAACATGATTAATTCTTGCAATGCCTTCGAATCTTTCTCATTACGTCGCATTTCTGTTTCAACGCTAAAGAAGCATCTAGATGAGACTCTATGTGTTTGAAAGCAATTCAAGCTGAGAAAGAATAAGAGAAAGAATGATGTCAAAGAAAAGGCTTGTCGCGTGTTCAAAAAGCACTATGTTGAAAGCAGAACATAATTCAACGCATTGAATGACTTCAATAATCATAATAAATAATAGTCGTGACTTTTTTCTTTCTTATATTCAATCTAGTAGTTGTGTGGTTTCTATCCGTTCTACTTCGATGAGTATTCGAAATCTACTCAGCCTGAATGTCTTCAGTCTCCTTGAAGTCGAGATCTTTTGTCTTTCCTGATAACGGAATCGTAACGGGTTCGTTTATGATATTTTCTCACCAGGTCATGCGTTTTCAATGAACTAGTACTTCTTCAACTTCTCACTTCTCTTCGCTCTCTACGAGAATCATTTTCAAGGAAGAAGCGATAGCTTCATTTTTGGGATAGAGTTTTAATAGAAAGATGAAACACGAGATGAATACGTCATGTGAATGAAAGTCGTAAACGATACGATTGAGGTTCTACAAGATTCACAACTGCAAAGAGCTCAATATACTTCTGCGACAACTTCTTTTTAAGTCTCGCATCTCGTAGGTTTTTGATGAAGAGCATGACTTGATCTTCTACGCTGAAGTTCTTGAATTGAGTATGCTTGTTGTGAGCCGCCGCTTGTTGCTCTTGAGCTTTGCGTAGCCGTTTCAGCATGAGGTCGCGCTGCTTTCATAAGATGTTTATTCTTTCTCTTGCGACGAGAATGTCTAAATAGTCTCGAAAGAACTTAAATCTCCCGTCGCATTTGCTGATCACTGGCATGGCACGGCATGACATTAAGAAAGAAACATCGCGAGTACGAATTTTAGCACAGATCTGTAGCTGAAACCGCTTTCAAAATAAAAATCGACTCGATTCTGCTTCTGTTTCTGCTTCTGCTTCAATATTGCATCCTGAAATTCTAATCTTTTCTTTTCAATCAAGATGATCTCATCTTGACTAGTCGCGAAAAGAAACTGATGTTAATATAGATCGCTCATCAAGACGCAAACATCGTTATTTCGAACAACGTCTGATCACGTCTAGGAAATGTAGAAATCCGACTATGTCAGATTTCTCAGTCAGGTGTGTCTTTTCCACATATTGCTGAAGACGACGAAGATCTATCGCATTCGTTCAATTCGTGATCTCGCGGAATTTTTCAAGAAGAGCAGTCAGAGCATTTAAGATCAAAGCTGATGACTTTTCTATATCATAATGCACTCTTCTAGTCATTTCTTTGAAATGAAAGTTCCTTTTTGAAATCAATATCTGCGAGGTTCTTGCTTTGAGACGATCAGCGAGATTGACGATAGTTATGATTTGAAGCTCAATTTCGGAGAGAAGAGGTAAAGCGCTGGTCGAAACGCGCGAGATCATCGTCTGAAGTCGTAAGAAATCAAGGTTCGTGAAATACAGTTGTGCTTCTTTCGACTTCATAGCTCTCGCACGATTCTGTTCAACGAAAAACCTTGTTGAACAGTTCGTGATCGATGAACGATTTCTGAGTTCGAGGTTCAACATGAAATTGGCAATATTCGTCAAACCTTGCCAAGTAGAACGAGAAACCTGGCATTCGACATTCCGTCTGCTTGATCACTTCGATGTATGCGCTCGTCAGCAATTAAAGAGACTATATTGAAGAGTGAGCACATCGATTGATCAGATGTCAGCAGAATAATCGCTAAGAAGATATGATTCTCTCAAAGTCATCTCGAGCGCCTTGTACGTCAAAGACTTCGAAAGAGCGATATCTTCGAGCTTATCTACCATCGATTCTCGAGAGACGATCAGAATGTTGAATGACTGTATTGCTCGATGAGTCATGCTCTGTTCATGTATATACGCTGCATCGTTCAAGACATGTATCAGAACTGTCATCATCTGATCTGTCGACACATTCTTCTGCTCAGCAAGTGTTGCGTGAATGACTCACTTCATCATCAGCATCGACTCATTAAGATCAATAAACTTGTCAGAAAATGTTCTTGTGACGCATGATTACAAAACAGTTAGCGTAATAGTCACAAGATAGACGAAGTGTAATTACATGAATCAATTTTCTGATTTGACGATCTTCTTTCTTCTTTGATCAGCGTTTTACTGCGTAAAAGATTTCGCAACAGTCTACTGTCTTCTGTATCGCTGACAGTTCGTCTTTCTCTTGAGAAAGAAGACTAAGCTTTGCGAAATTCTGCATAGTGAGCGCAAAGTTTCTTTGAATAGTCAGATCATTGAGAAACGACAATGAGGTCAAGGCACTTTTTCTATACGCTTGCCACTTTCGATTATATGTCTCTTCGTCATGACTTGAGATGATTAATCTGAATCTGATGAGTGCGACTTGAATAATATCATTCGAGAAGATGAGAGTGAATGTCTGTCGTAATTGTTTCACTTCGTCATTGAATGACTCAACAACGATGTCGTTGAAGAATGTATTCGTGACGATCATCTGATCATTTGTTCAATTAAAGTCGATGCAAAAGTGAACAGCGCTGATTTCGAGCTTGTCGAGAACGACATCAACTCTCTTGTTATTTCGTTCAAAGCGATGATCATGTTGCGAATCAATCAGCGTCTGTGAGAATCGAAGCGCAAAGATTGATGTTGTCTGATCATGATGTTTGACATTCTGCGATAACTGTAGAATATCTATTTCAGATTCTGGTCGTAGAAAAGCAAAGTCGTCATAATTTGTAGATGTCATACTATACGATTAGTTGAGTGAGAATGCTGTGAAATCTAAAGATAAGTTGAAGAATGTGTTTGAAGTTGTACGCTGTTCTATTATACAAGTGCTAGTCGCCAAGAAATTCTGCTTTTACTTCATACACTCAGCGAAACATCAGTGAACGTTAAAAGTGAACTCGCTACGAAGACGATTGTTGTTTCACCTCATGCTGATATGATCTATCTTCTTCTCTATATTATAATAGAAAATCTATTTTAGAATCTCTCATGCGAGTATCGCTAAAGTCCTCAATTCGATTGATTCACGTGACTTTCCCCGCGAACATTAGAGACGTCTTGAGAAGCAAAAACGGCGAGCCGTCAAGCAACTCTCTTTCCCCACGCCAAATCTTCTTTCTTTGTTGACAAAGATGCATCTTCGTTGCAATACATCGTCGATCAATTTGACATCTAAATTCAGTCGATCTGACTCGAGATTGATCACAGCTTCTCGAAAGCTATTCTTGAATCCCGATGTGCGAGACTTCGACGCACTGCTCGAAGATGTTGTTACCTCAGAATCAGTAACTTCGCCGTTTTCACATTCTCTTATTCTCTTGAAGTACTGAAGAGAGCATTCTCGTAGCAAACTTGATAGACTGCAACAGAGTACATTCAAAAAGAATCATCGACAGTCGATAGACAGTTGAAAATACTGAAGAACAGAAGCGGTATTCTGAGCCGAGCAGTTCAGTAAGAATCATCGAAATCATTTAAGAGATGATTGCGAAGCAAAGGCATACTTCTGAAGAGCAGCAGCAGACTTCTGGAAAACTACATGACTGTCGTCAGCAAGCTCTGTAGAACTGACTGACTCGCTTTATTGAAAGCAGTGAATTACATGACATAAAAGCAAGCGAAACTGCGCGAGTTCAGCCTCGGAATCTGAGTTACGATACGAAATATCTGATGCTAATTATTTCAAATGCAAAAATGATCATTACAGAACGCTTTTGAAATCTTCAATAAGAGACGCATGCTTGCTCAGGTCTTCTTCAAGAGCGAAACATACTGAGAGTTTGAATTCGAGAATCGATGAGAACTTGTTATCGAGCGCAGACTTGTTTGATCAGAGATCTCAGGCTGAAAGTGTGCGCCAATCGTCGCTTGAATTTGAATCTACAACGCGTTTCTCGCTGACGTCAGAATCTCTCAATGAGAAATGTTCTATTAAGCATCGAGATCGATCAATTCAGCTCTTGTGACCTCAACTACGAAGAAGTCAGAGACTCAAAGCAAAACAGAATTCTCTACGAAGAAGTCGAAGACTCAAAGCAAAACAGAAATCGATAAAGAATTAATGTTCTCAAGAAACAGGTCGCTAAATGGAGCGCGATCAGGCTCGCTCATGTAAAGCGAGATGAGCTTGTGAAGAGAGAGATCTTGACGCTTCAACGTTCATTGAAAGATGATTCTCAAGTATAACGAAGCAGAAACGACTCATCAACTGAGACTTTCGATTGCGAATCTGCACTAAGCCATCGACAGACAATCTGAATTCAAAGATTTACTTCAGCTCGAAGAATGACACATAAGAGAAAAGCAGAGTAAGCGATGCAGCTGAACTGCTTGATCGAAACGAACTTCTCTCTCTATAAGTAATGCTACCTCATCTTCAGTGAATAGAGCGATTGATGAAGCGATTGATGAAGCGATTGATGAAGCGATTGATGAAGCGAATGCAGTGACTGATGCAGTGACTGATGAGGCGAATGAATTGATCAAATGATCACACTTTCGTCATCTGACCTGACTATTGCAACTAGGGCAATCGATCAAGCTCACGGGATTCTCATTCGCCTGATGATGATAGCTTCATAATGGCAAAATATCAATCTTTTCTCATTCACTCTACAACAAGCCCAAGCGTGAGACGATACTAACACTTTAAAACATTTTCGGCTCGTGACTTGACAAACACACTTTGCTTAATTCTGCATATCTAGTTGAGATACTACTTCGAATGATGATCGACGCAATGAAAGACTGGAAAACTCTGTCTCATCAGAAACATTTCATTGAAGACTCAAAACCCTTCAACAAAAGCATCTTCATCGAAAGCTCTTCATCACAAGTCGCATCGCTCAATGAAGAAAAGAAAGTCTTTCAGAGGTTTCTAACTGCAACGCTCGATGATACTTCAAGTCTGATCACTCGCTCCTAATATGATAGAATATCATCATGCACGTTCTTTCTCGATCGCGACACGTCTTCGCTTGCCGTTCTCTTCTACAGCCTTTTCTGCACTGACTACTTCTTCGTTTCGTAGTCGATTTAAATCTTCTTCATGTATGTCTTCGACAAGTAAGCTTGCACGTCTTTCTGAAGATCATCTAATGATCTTCGACCTTGAATCGAGTGTGAGTGTGAAGAGCTTCGAGACTAAGAACAGCCTATCAAAACTCGATGTCGTGAAGCGTGAGACTAGAGGCGAGTCGCTTTGCGACTGTGACGAAGTTCAAAGTGAAGTATGAATATCAAGATACGATGTTTCCCTTGAGATCGATGAAGCTTTGTCAAAGTCATGAAATATATTCAGAGTCTTTGACGAGATGTTTGACGACGCTGAAGCAGAGCAAAATGAATGATTGAGTACGATTCCATTTTGCAAATCGAATTCAGCAGACTCTTTTTCTTTCATGATAGTCAAAGAAATAGAGACTCTCTTAAACATCGTTAATGTTTGTTCGATAATTGAGATATAATGAACTTACTCATTCTGCTATAGCTTTCCGATGATCAATATCTAGAGTCTCTAAGTCTTTACAGAGTTGTTCTTTCTTTATAGTTCGATTGTGAATTAGCCTTTATTTCATAAGTCGAATAAATCAAGTTACTCATGCTATCATGTTATATGTGTCTTGATCATATACTTTCTGTACGCTCTTAGAGAGTTCTAATATCACGATTCTATACTTCTTCGAACACTTCTGATTTGCTGTGTACTTGACTGTCACATTCTGAGCGAATGCAACGCAATCTGCAGCTGTGACTCTCGATCGAAGAGTTGACATGATGATGATGCGTACAAACATCGCAAAAGCTGTAATAGATGTTAGAGAACACGCGAGATATCTGTTGAGAGATCAAGCGCAGAGACGCGTTATTAAGGTACGAAAGACAGAGCTAAGAACTGACATGCTAATCAACTGACGCGTTATTATGCTACGATAGGCCGAGCTACGAAGGAGAAGAACAAGGTGAATACTAAAATACAAGACAGAACATAAAGTTTCAAGCATGAAGGCTCAATCAAAGACGCATCTAGGCAATCATGCAATTGGTGATACTCTCTGCAGAAGTCGAATTAGGCTGAAATGCTTTGAAACAAGAGACGAAGGTGACAATTCTGTCCCTTTTCTCGCGTCTAGAGCCATCTATCTTCTTCGTCTGTGAACAGATCGCAGATATTCTCTTCGTCTATCGTCTTTTTGCTCCTACTCTCATCTACACAGTCATGTCAAACTATTCATTCGAGAGACACTCTTGAAAGATCGAGAGTCACAAGAGCTACAAGATCTTAAACGTTTATCTAAAGACGCGCTCTAACGTTGTTACTCGCTTTATCATTGAAAGCATGCTTTTTTATGAACACAAAGATCGAGAAGATTTCATTGATGAAATCGTTGACAAAAACGCTTTCATTTCTTCTGAGTCTTGCTATGATGAACGTGTCAGATTCGATGTCAATAAAGAGCTCTACGTTCGCGCAGAATACTATTTCGAAGCATTGAAAGCTTTATCGAAAGCAAAGAAGTTCAAAACTCGAACAAGTGAATTCATCAAAGCAATCAATCATCATAGTCTGCTCACGTATCGTTCTTTCGATTGTGATGACGATTATCTCACGGAAAGCACGACCTTGATTGAGTACGAAGAACAAAAATACCTCTTCAAAGGGGCAGAAGATCTATCTTCTGCGTCATTCATTTATCAGAAATTTCAAACACTCTGACGTCTGAATCATTCTTCTATCATTTTCTCTTCTAAGCTTCTAGTGAAGTCTGAAGAAGACTCGAATCGTGTTCTTGAATTTCTTCTTCAGTATTATTCACACGAAAATCTACGAGAATTCGTTTTCCAGTTGCGAAGCAATGATGACGTTTCTTCGTTCTTGTTTTGCAAATGAATCGTACAACTTGCACAAGTCTTTCATCATCTGCTGTATACGAAAAGATTCTTCTATCAAAATATCAAGCTCGAAAATTGCGTCGTGAATGAGAAGAAGAATCTAATTCTAATCGACTTCGAACATGATTCTCGCTGCAGATCGAGATTCAGAGCTTCGAAGATTGATAGATATCATGACATCGCAGCGTTGTCGAATACGACTCAAGAACAGGCAAAGGTTTTTTCGATGAGAAGAACTCTTTGAATAGTCTGAGAGATAACGTCGATCAACAAGTATTTCGAGGAAAGAAAGAATGAAGAATATCGCGAGATGATCTTCACTGAAAACACAGCATCTGTGTCACAGAGTTGAAAAGACATGATACTGCAATGCGTAGATGAGAATTCAGACAACAGATCGAGCTTAACGAACATCTTCGAGCATTTCGAAAAGAAAAGTCAAAGCTTCAAACAAAAGTCGAGGTTCAACAGAGATTCCTACTTTCTGCGGAAACGAAAGTGAAGTTAATTGCGTGATTAGATTGAAACGAACGAAGAAATATTTTGTAACTCTATTGAGTCTGAGTTCTGAAGTAAAACAGCGTCGTAGTATTGCAGTTCGAATTGATGACTGATCTGATGATTGGTTTATTATTGTTTGATGCTCGATTGAAGCTCGAATTGTCGACTGAAGCTAGCTTCGAAGTTCTTAGCTGTAGTCGATTTGACTGACTTCTGACAAAGCTCAATTTCGCTTCTGATACCTTGTTCTAGCGCTTGACTCGTTGCCGTGCCATGTGTCTTCACGTCAGAAAACGAAGGCAAGCAATTTTCATCGCTGCAAGTGTGTTGCGAACTGCTTCATCTAGGTTTTTGCACATCAGACTGTTCTACATCGCTCAGATTGCTCAGATTGTTTCGTTCAGATTATTCAGATTGTTCTACATCATACATTGAGATTATTCATGTTGTTGCACACTGCTAAGATTGCTCAGATTGTTTCACTCAGATTACTCAGATTGTTCTACATCACTCAGATTGTTGTAGACTGTTTCATCTAAGTTGTTGTACATCAGATTGAGATTACTCAGATGGTTGCACACTGCTAAGATTGCTCAGATTGCTTCACTCAGATTATTCAGATTGATGTATATCACCCAAATTACTACGTACTTCATGCTCACTAAAGAGCTTGAAATAATTGAATAAGAACTTGAGTGCTTTGTCGAAGCTTTCGACGCTTGAGTACTCAATGAGACATACAGCAGACTATTTCCTCTATCGAGATTGACCTCGCTGTTGCCAGCTTGAAGTCACAAGAGCGTAGCTTTCTCTGATTTTGATAAGACACACGTCGTGATATTGTCTGACAGAGTGATGAAGACAAAGAAAGACAGAAATCTTCATTTGCTAAATCATAAGTGAAAGCATTCAAAACTTACGTGAAAGGAAAATATTATATGTGAAGAAACTCAAAAAAGGAAGTAGAGTTGAAAGCAGTGAACGTCTTGAAATCGTCAACAGCAAGCTCAACTTTGAGTCATTTTCCAAACTTCACGCTTGTAGCTTTACTGGCTGTCTCAGAGCTCTGTATTCCTATGAGTCGAGCTTATCATCTCAACTCGCATGAATATAGCTCTCTCGATTCTCCTTCGTCGTTGCTTCACAGCGTCGTTTAGCTGTCAATGATGTCGCATCAATGAATGAGGTCGAACGTTTTCGGCTTTGAATGCTTTGTCTACTAGATGTTAATGATACACTTGCAGTAACTTGATAAAAAGACATTAATACCTTTCTAACGTCGACAAAGCATTGTTCTTCATTTTCTTGAGTAACGAAAGTTGATCTTTCAGCTTTTCATTATTCTTCTGCAAAGTGCGAATCTTTAGATTCTTTATGCAACTGTTAGTTTTCGTTCGATGATCGAAGTAATAGTAACTTATCTTCATCTCTAATTTCTCTACTAGAAATTCGATGTGATTATGTAATCATGATATGCTTCTGACAATCTTCACTGCGTCTTCGAAAGAAATCTTCTCAAATCTTCTTTCGTATTGATGTATAAACACGATGATCTGTGTATGATATTGTTCGACTTCGCTTGAGCTAAGTAAAGGAAGACGTTCTACGTAATTAGAAGAATATTCTCGATCGTGCTCTTGTTTCATTGTGAACAAATTGTAGAAGTTTCACTGTTAAGACTGAAAGAAATCTCTTTCTATGACATGAAAGAAGCTCGTTGATGAGAATTGCAAGCAAAGATAAAACAAACGCGCACATTTGCTTTAAATCTGTGGTTAAATGTACTCTACGTGTTATTATTGAGGAGATCACAGAAGTCTGCGACTCGCTCACATGATTCGCAAGCTATCAATATGATAAGATTATGATTCAGCAAGAGGCCGCACAACTGTTTTTTCAACTTGTCTCAATCACAGATAATACAGATGATAGTCTAAGTAGCTAAGACAATCGACTGAGCTATTCTTAATGACTACAAGATTCTGACAGCTCTGCTGTATAAGTTGAAACATTTCACCTAACTAAAAGAACGACCTGTCATTTCGATCATTGCACGATTCACGCGATAGCATAAATGCTACTCGCGATAGCTCAAAGATGTTCCAAGTTGTCGTTTCTGATGCATTTGTCGATGCTGTTTCTGTTGTGATTGCTCTTGCCGTTTTCACATCTCGAAGAAATAGACTGAAAGAGACACGATATTTAGATCGACGCGACATAGAGAACATCGTCAACAGTGATGATAGAATTCTTCACATTCTCTCAGTTTTTCATTGAAAGTTCTGCAGAATTTAGAATGCGAAACAAGAAGACTTGTTCTAAATCGACATAGTGAACGATTTCGCTGCTTCATAATCTCTTTCGATGATCGTTGTCACTGATACGCCTTCAGAAGAGATTTGAGGCACTCAGTCATCAAGATGTCGGACAAATCGTAGAGTGTGAAGAGTCACAAGAACAACTCGAAGTGACTTTCGTGACTTTCTTGAGACCAATTTTTCAAGCAATTCTCAAACATCATCATTCATCGCGATGCAGCTTCATTCATTCCAGAGCTTTCCTCAATCAGTGCAGATTCAAAATAATGTGTCAAGCTTTTGTTGACAAAGACGAGATCGAACTTCTTGAATAAAAAGATAGACTTCTTGTTAAGAGCGTCGATGCGATCTACGACAATAGACACGACAGCTTGATCGATCACGTTCTGTGCGATTCGTATGAATTCCGACAAGTATAATATCTCGTTCTTCAAGTCTGTGAAGTTCATGTTCGTGAACTTCATGTCTTCGACGCAAAGATAGAGTTAAAGATCAAATTGAGAAATCAAAGAAGAGAATTTTGAAAAGATCACGTCTTTGATAATCTTCATCGCAAATCTCAGTTGATCTGAGACATTGATGAATCATTCTTGAATTACTCAGATGATTGTACATCACCCAGATTATTCAAGTTGTTGTTCACTGATCACGAGCCAGATTACCCCGATTATTGTTCATCACTTACATCACTAGTCACGATACTCGCGTTGCTGTACACTATTTAGATTGTGCTCAAGTTGCTGTGCATCACGCATGTTTCGAATCATTCACATCGTATTCAGATTGTTGCACATGACAGTTGTTGTCAATCACTGACAGAATCAGTCAGAGTTTTCGCGTTGCTGTGCAGATTACTCAAGTTGCTGTGCATCACGCATGTTTCGCGTCGTTCACATCGTATTCAGGTTGTTGCACAGAACAGTGTCAACGAGTCAGATTATTCAGATTGTTGTCAATCACTGACAGAATCAGTCAGAGTTTCCGCGTTGCTGTGCAGATTATTCAAGTTGCTGTGCATCACGCATGTTTCGCGTCGTTCACATCGTATTCAGATTGTTGCACATGACAGTGTCAACGAGTCAGATTACTCAGGTTGTTGTCAATCACTGACAGAATCAGTCAGAGTTTCCTCGTTGCTGTGCATCATTCAGATTGTGCTCAATTTACCCAGCACATGACAGTGTCAACGAGTCAGATTACTCACATTGTTTCACATCATTGACATCACGAGTCGAATTACTCAGATTGTGATGATTCACTTGCACATCACTCAGATTGTTGAACGTCGTTTAGAGTATTCAATTGACATCACTAGTCTCAATATCACTTAGATTGCTGAACGTCTATTCAATTTATTATTAAGAGCGAAACGTTCAGAAATTACTCTTCCGTTTTCGTAGCTACATCGATCAACAACATGTTTCTAATTTCGCGCTGTTTTCGAAACAAAGTCAGCGACAAAACAATCAGATCTAAACATAGCAAGTCGAGAAACGTCGTGCCAAAAAACCGTCGACGAGGCGAGATAAACACAATAGCATATTTTGCCTGCGCAGGCGTACCTTTTTCCGAAGACAATGTGTTAGCTAGAAAAGAAGCATCTTTCTCGAAGACAATTTGACAGCTAGAAAAGAACTTGTAGAGCTGTCTGCGAATTCCATCGATGAAAAAGATGAGATGATGATTGCACACTTCTAACATCATCAGCTAATAGCGACATCAGAAACAATTTTTATCAATTGATCATGTAACGAATCGTTGTCATCTGTGAATTATAGCAGAAAATCAATATACATATCACGTGCATCGTCTAATTTCACCTTGCAAACCGAATTTTCGTGCGATGCCGATTCATCATTCTGCTCTTTAGTGTCTGACACTTCAGACTGTACATCTCTCGCTCTTTCTTCACGTTCTTTAGAAAGGTTTCGAGCCAGCCTGCTGACGAAGGAAACCTCTTCACAATTCGACTGAATTATTTCCGAGAAGATCGAAAGAGAATCTCAGATGAAGTATAGTCGTTTACTACGCAATCTTCGTGCTGACTACTCGACAAGCTACATCACAGATGTTCAGATTTTCAACGCAGTCGAAATCAGAAGCGACAAGCGAAGAGAAGCAGACGTTGCGTGAGATCTTCTGCGCGATGATCATGACTTCATTCAGTCTAGAGATGTCGAGCCGTCCTTTCTGAAATACTTTTGCTGCTTGTGTGAGACTGCACGAGACGAACATAAGATATCTAGTCAGATCCCTATTATGATTCGCGTCGCATACGATCAGAGTGCTCAAAACACTTACAGAATTTATGACAAAGTCTTGAAGAAGCACATCTCGTCTGTCGAAGTTCTTCTCTGCGCGTACGAGAGATTGCAACGAGCATGTGTACTTGTAGCCTTGCTGAAGATTGTTCTGTCAAAAGAACAGATCGAGGACGCTCGATCTATCGTGAACGAACTACTCGAAGATCAGAGCGAAATCGATAGTTTTCGTCTTGTTGAGATTGATGATATATCAAATTTACTGACGATCTTTGTTCGAAGCTTTCCTCATATGAAAAGAGTCAGACTTGTCAAGAATGATGTACACAACGCTCTAGAGTTTGTACAACTCGTCATAGATTTCTCAGAATTGAAAACGTGTCGTCTTTTCAATGTCATCATTGCAAGGCTTGAAGAACTTCAGATGTCTCTATGTCTGAAAATATTCTTGTATGTCAGAGAGACTCTTGCGTACGTCAGCAAAGAGCAGCATCTTTCATTGATAAAGAAACTTTTCGAAAGTCTGAATGACTTCTATTCGACATCAGATCTTGCGTCAAACGAAATTGCTTCAAACTTTATGTCATATTGCAGTATCATTCTGTTTTTGCATTCACGAGAGTTCTCTCGAGATTCTTTCCTTCTAAACATGCACCACTGTATGAAAGAAGATGATGTCAGTAAGAAACAATGAACTCGTGCTTGACGAGAGCTTGGGTTGAAGCAGAATTACCAACGTCAGAGCGATCTGATCGTCGCACGTGAGAATGTTCAACACGATCTAATTCATCTTGCGTCGTGCCGCGATCGATATTGAATCAAGCTTTTCATATTTTCTATCGCTGACCGATCAATATTATGAAAGAATATTTTACGATTAAGCGCATCTCAATTCTCAGGTCTCTTGACTTCTCTTTGACCATTGAAATCTTAGTGAGACTCGATGAGTGACAGAATATTATAGGTTGAATTCTTCGCTAGATTATGTTATGTAGCGCGATGTACTATGCAACAAAAATCGGAGACAGCACTAACAGCGTTTAAAGATGACGACACGATTAATGTATCTCATCGTTAAGCGCCTCACTTTTACGTCATCTGATCATGAAGATATAATGCATCTGAATAGAAGCATGAAAGCATCAAAACGAGCATCTTTCTCTCTTATTTCTCCCCTCAAGTTCAGATTCTTGTCAAATCAACTTTAAGTCACAATGTAATATCAGTCATCTTTTTACGAAACGCTGCAAAATTCGAACGTAGTCGAGAAGCTTAGAAGTCAAAGCAATTCGATTTCTTGATTTGAGAACGCAGTTCGTCGATTCGAACTTATGACGAGCGAGAAGTTGATACATTGAAATCAGATATGTTCAATGAGAAAACGCCTTTCAGAGACTTCTAATTACGACGCTCGACGCCTTTGCGCAAAATCACTCTGAGACACTTCTATTCTAATCTCTCACACTACAGCTCTTCATTCTCTTCGTTTCTTTCATAGTCACGAGTGAGTCTTCTGCGCTTCTTTTTCGAGATGTTTTCGAGATATTCGAGGTGTCAGAGATCATCTTGACTGTGAGTGCGCAGGCGTTCTTTGTTCGATGATCTTCTTGAGAATCTAGCAATGAAGACTCTGAAGTTGCTAGAGAAGAGTCTATAAATAAAGGCGAGATTACTTCTTCATACGATGTCGTAGATCAAATTGAAGAAGATAAATCTAGAAATGACGTGCCTCGAACTGACAATGTGTCGTCTGGCGCTGAAGCTATGTAATAAGAGAGCTTGAGCGTGATTTTGATTACAAGATGCGACATTGAGACTGACGAGCATTGAACAGAAAAATCTAAAGATGCTGACGCTTGTGCGAACGCACGATCTTCCAAATCAAGCAAAGATCCCTTCAAGTCAATGATCATTAGTCTCGATTTCAAGATCAAGATGAATCGAGCTTATCAATGCTGCAGTCTTCTTCTTGTAATGATCGTAGAGTTCTAACATATCTCTACACTTCAGTATTTCGTGAACGCATCTATGAATTTCTTCTGTTACGAGTTTCTTGTAGAAGATCTTCGAGTGAAAGACTTGCTCGTAGAAGGCATGTTCGCAGAAGATTTGTTGGTAAAATTCTTGCTGATAGAGTGCTTGCTCATATGAGAGAATTGACATTGTCGTTCGAGATTTGTAGAAAGATCGAAAGATTGTAAGAATGCTTGAGAACAAACAACGTTTTGAAAAGCAACAGGGAATAATTGAGAATTAATACTACATGCTCTGTCTACGCGTTGTTTATTGAGCAGGCTAGGAACAGACAATCTCATGCTATAAAAAGATCAAGCAAAAGCACTCAACTAAAGACGCGTCGTTGAAATGTGATTGGTGAAGTGATCATGCTAAAGATGACATTTTCTGCAGACAAGAAATCGAACGCAGAAGAAGACGTAATCAATCAAAACAGGTAAAGCTAAGACGTATGACACAACACGAAATTCTCGAGTTCTAAAGTCACAGCGTAATACTTCTTTCGCTCAGGTTTCTTTCGCTTACGATAGACTCTACAGAAACAAGAAAGACGCAAGACGTCATCTAACGTTCGAGATCGTTGAGTTACTGAGAGCAATCCTTTACAGAAGTTCAAAGGTCGAAACCTGAAATCGTTGAGAAAGGCGCTTCAACTACTTCTGAATCTGCGTTGAGTCAAGTTCTTCGTGTAAGAGAGCATAAGAGAGTCTGATCGAAAGCAGATAGATTTCGAGACTCAGAAAGTAGTGAAGCGCTTATACGTTTTCAGATTGTCGCTCAATTTATTCATGTTGTTGCACATCATCAAGATCGTTGTAGTTCTCGCGAATCATGACAGCGTGCACTTAATGTTGTCGCCTTGTTTTCTCACGTCGAGTCTTTGTCATAATAATTTATTGATTAATGTCAATTCGTAGTAAGAAGAGTGATAGAAATGAGCACTGATTGATTTGTCACACCTTGTCATTGATAAGCGACTATCTTCGTATGTCAGTCGAACATCATGAATAAATCTAGCGAAAGCATGACTTTCGGAATTTCTTTCACGAACGAAGATTGAATCAAGAACATTGATGCGAATGGCTTTATTTTCCTAACAGACTCAGTCGTTGACGAACGAGTTGAGAAGTTCGCAGAGAATGAATGACTTCGCACTACGATTGAAGTAGGTTCTATTCTATCTGAGTCATTCTCTTCTAATATAGAAAGCAGCGCGTAGTTGAAATACTTTACATTCGCATTTCGCTATTTCAAGCTTGAAGCCTGCTTTCTGAAACACTCTTCAAGAGTCGCATATTCTGTTGCATGATGTCTGAAAGACAAGAACGCCAAACACTTGCGATTTTCATATGAAGCAGAGAATCAAAAGTCGACTTCTATAAGAGCTCTCACAAGTTATTCGTTCAATGTTTGCACTTCAGCTCGCTAGCATTCACACAGAAAACCCTTCGACACGTCTTTCACACCCCTCTCATTCATTATACTAACCACTCATTCTCTCATACACCAATCTCTCAGAGCTGAGACGTGTCATTCGAGCCTTGATCTTGATTCACATAATCAGAATCATAGAGTGCAAAATAGCTAATAGACTGATTCGTAGAATTAGTGGTCTGATCTTGGTCTTGACTCATATAATCAGGATTGTAGAGTGTAGAATAACTAGTAGACTGATCCGTAGAAATAGTGATTTGACCTTCATTCTCGAAGTTTGCGTCGTGAACTGAGTATTCAGTACGTTGATTCTCAAGATTGTGCATTTCTAAGAGATTTTGACGAAACAGCTGATCTTCATTCGCGAAGACTGAATTGTGAACTGCAGAGTATTCAGTAC
>JAABUV010000193.1_pt1 | contig 90482 bp, 92 predicted proteins | sample 5559971 | NCBI WGS metagenome assembly JAABUV01 (sample SAMN10711881, study PRJNA513362) | rock metagenome | isolation source: Antarctica rocks | place: Antarctica: Victoria Land, Knobhead nord | collected 2015-12-19 | reverse complement strand
ACGTCCAGCGTGCGCGCCAGCTCGATTTGCGCCGCCTCCAGCGCTGCGGTGGCGGTGGCCAGGCTGGCCCGCAGCGCACCGAGTTCCTGGTCGACCGCGACCACCCCGGCACGGCTGCGGCTGAGCGAACGCGCCCCGACCGGACCCCGCGAGCGTGCCGGCCACTAGAACGCCTGCAGCGGCAGCCAGCAGGCGTCGACGCGAGGTGGTCATCGATCCTCCGTCTGGGAACGTCCGGGGGCTGGCGTCGGGCGGTTCCCAACACTCCCCAGGTCATCACCTGAGCACCGGGCATGCAACGACCGCGCCCGGCGCGTCGCGGATCGGGTTCAGCAGCCTCGCAGCATGATCGACCACGCAGTCACCCCTCAGGGGCACCCGCGGCATAGGCCGAGGAGGCCACGAACGCACGGCAGCGCAAGCCGCCTAGGTCATCTGATGCCCGACGGACGAGCCCCATCAATGGCTTCGTCAGACTACATAGGACACTACGGTCATCATCCCGAGCTCGCCGTGATAGATGTTGTGGCAGTGCGTTAACCACTGGCCCGGGTTGTCGGCCTGGAAGTCCACGGTCAGCGTCTGCAAGGGCAGTACGATCGCGGTGTCCTTCCGGATCCCGGCACCGGGTCCTGTGGCCAGGGCGAAGGTGTGCCCATGCAGGTGCATGGGGTGAAACATCATCGACTGGTTACTCATGGTGAGTCGCACGCGCTCACCGGAGCGGATGTCCAGGGATTTGTGGTCGCCGTAGGCAGCACCGTTGAGAAGCCAGCGCCGTCCGCCGTCCGCCATCTGCAGGTCCAAGGCGATCTCGCGGTCCGGGGCGCGCGGGGCAAGGGTGGCCGCCGCGGTGGGGGCGAGGTCGCCGTAGGTCAGAATCTTTCTGGTCAGCTCAGCCGGGCGAGGGTCGGCGCTCGGCGTGGGCCCGCTGGCGGTTCGCAGCACTGCAAGCGCAGCCGGGTCTGGTTTGCCCTCCGGCACCGCCACGATCGGGAAGGCCCCGTCGCCCGCGGTGACCACCACGTCATAACGCTCACCCATGCCGATCACGAGGGCGTCCACCTCCACCGGCTGAACCCCGAAGCCATCGGTGTGGGTGACGGTGAGGCGGTGACCGCCGATGGCGAACCGGTAGGCGGTGTCGCTGCCGGCGTTGATCAACCGGAACCGGATCCGGTTGCCCGGAGTGCTGGCGATCGTGGTGGGGGCGGTGGGCAGCTTGCCGTTGATGAGGTGGGCGGGGTACTTGACGTCCCCCGTGTCAGTTCCCAGCGGCTGGTCCGGCGACGGGGGAGCCATATTCATCCCGGACATGTTGCTCATGTCACCCATGCCACCGCCGGCCATCTGCATGCCCTGGGCGCGCATCCGGTCCAGGACGGCGGTCGGTGAGTCGCCGAGGCCATCGGTCCAGTCGTCCAGGATCAGGACCGCCTCCTGGTCGTAGGCGCCCGGCTCGTTCGGGTCGGCCACGATCAACGCTGCCAGCAGGCCGGTGTCGATCTGTACCCCGACATGTGGGTGAAACCAGTAGGTGCCTGGGTCGGGGACGATGAAGTCGTAGTCGAAGCCGGCACCCGGGGCGACAGGCTTCATTGTCAGCTCGGGCACGCCGTCCATGTCGTTGCGCAGCGCCAGGCCGTGCCAGTGCACGGTGGTGGGGTCGGGCAGCTGATTGGTGAGGCTCACCTGCAGGCGGTCCCCGGCGTTGAGCCGGATCTCCGGGCCGGGCACGGTGGCGTTGTACGCCCAGGTGGACACCAGCTTGCCGCCCAGGTCGATCGTCGCCGGGGCGGCTTGGAGCTGACGCTGCACGACGGCACCAGTGGTGCGCCGGGCTGCCTCGGTCGTGGCCACTACCGGCGCGCCGGGTCCGACTGGCGTCGCTGCGGCTGCAGATGGACTGCCGAGAAGTCGAACCCCGGCGGCGCCGCCCCCGAGCACCACCGCGCCAGCCGCACCGATCTGCAGGAGGCGACGCCGGCTGATCGGGGGTCGTGCGGGGTCGGTGGAAGATGTGGTGGCCACGCAGACACTCCAGACGGACACTCGACGACAAATACTAGCTGCCTTAGTAGATAGTACCCCCCATGGGTAACTACGGCTGCTCGTAGGCTGGCAAGTGCAGGCAAGGCTGGCCTTGCTGGCGGCGCGGGTCCACCGTCCATAACCTGAACCGGTGACCTCTTCTTCCGACGTTTCCGACCAGCACGGTGTGGAGCCGCACGGCGGCGGGATCTCGCAACGACTGAACTGGCTGCGGGCCGGCGTCCTGGGCGCCAACGACGGCATCGTTTCGGTGGCCGGCCTGGTGGTCGGTGTGGCTGGTGCCACCACCGCTACAGGCCCCATCCTGACCGCCGGCATCGCGGGCCTGGTTGCCGGGGCCGTCTCCATGGCACTGGGCGAATATGTCTCGGTGAGCAGCCAGCGCGACACCGAGCGCACCCTGTTGGCCAAGGAACGCGCCGAACTCGAGGAATACCCCGAAGAGGAACTCGACGAGCTGGCGGCGCTGTACCGCGCCAAAGGCCTCAGCGCCAACACCGCACAGCAGGTGGCTGAGGAACTCACGGCCAAGGACGCCTTCGCCGCGCATGTCGACGCCGAACTCGGGATCGACCCCGACGCGCTCACCAACCCGTGGCATGCAGCGGGTGCGTCCGCGGTGGCATTCGTCGTCGGTGCGCTGCTGCCGCTGCTGGCCATCCTGGCGCCGCCGCCGTCGGCACGGGTAGCGGTGACCTTCGCGGTGGTCCTGATCGCCCTCGCCATCACCGGCGCCCTCAGTGCGGCGATCGGGGGCGCCCAACGCGGCCCTGCCGTCACGCGCCTGGTCGTCGGTGGTGCGTTGGCGATGGCCGTCACCTATGGGGTGGGCCAGCTGGTAGGTACGACCGGACTCTGACCCCCGAGTGATAGGCGACACTGTGCCCGCTGGTGTTCGTCGCTGCGTCGGGGGGAGCCATCATGACCGGATTGGGTGAGCTGGAGTCGGCCGTCATGGGGGTCTTGTGGGGTGCCGGGCAACCCCGCACGGTACGGGCGGTACTCGACGAGCTGAACGAGGACCGAGCGCTCGCCTACACCACAGTGCTCACCGTGCTGGACAACCTGCACCGCAAGGGTTGGGTGCAGCGGGAGATGGCCGGTCGCGCGTTCCTTTACCAGCCCACCGAGTCCCGCGAAGCGGCGACGGCGCGGGCGTTGCGTGAGCTGCTTGACGCGGCCAACGACCCCGCGGCGGTGCTGTTGCACTTCGCTAAGACGGTGTCGCCCATGGAGTCGATCACCCTGCGCCAGGCGTTGACCCCCGACGGTGACTCGCGGTGAGTGTCGCGGTCGCGCTGGTCCTGGGTGCGCTGCTGGCCGCCACGGCCACTCCCGCCGTGCTCAACAGCAGTCGCATGCACCGTGTTGCACCCGGTGTGCGGCTGTCGATGTGGTTGTCCAGCATGCTCAGCGTCGGGATCTTCGCTCTGGCCTCGGTGGTGGTCGCGGCGTGGCGCCAGCGCGTCCCGTCCGGGGGTTTGGTGGGGGCAGCGTGGGGGTGCGTGGCGTTCGTGGCGCACACCGTCGCGCCCTGGGCCGACGAACTGGCCGCGATTGCCGCCGCCGTGGTGGCCGCCGGCTGTCTCGCGCGCGCAGCGTGGATCATCCACGGGCAGTTGATCGCTGGCGGCCGGCTCACCGCGCGCCACAGCGACGTGCTGCGGTTGGTGGGCACACCCGATGCCACCGTCGGCGCCGTGTGGCTGGAGCATCCGACGCCGATGGCTTACAGCGTGCAGGGCCGACCGGGCATGGTGGTGGCCACTACCGGGCTTCGATCGACGCTGGCGCCGCGGGAGGTGGCGGCGGTCCTGGCCCACGAGCGGGCGCATCTGGCCGGTCGCCACCATCGCATCGTCGCGCTCACCGCGGCGCTTGCTCGTGCGTTACCTGCGGTCCCGCTGTTCGCCAGGGCACCGGCCGAGGTCAGAACGCTGGTCGAGTTGTGCGCCGACCGGGCCGCGATGCGGGCCACCGACCCGACCACGGTTCGCTCTGCATTGTCCAAGGTGGTCTCGGCGTCGATACCGGACTCGGCCGGTCTCGCGCCACCGGCCGGGGCGCTGGGGGTGGCTGCCACCGCATTGCAGCTGCGGCTGGCGCACCTGGACCGGAAAGTCTCCCCACGCGGGCGCGGTTCACTCCTGGCGTATGCCACCGCCACCGTGCTCACGGTGGCGCTTCCCGTCCTGGCCGGCGGGGCTGGCGTCGCAGCGGTGATGTCGCTGTGCGCCGTGCTGTGACCGATGCGGTGCACCACGGAAGACTACTAACGACTGTAGTAGCCTGGGCGGCGTCGATCGGGAGGTGCAGGCACGGTGAGCGGTCAGGCTCGCGCGACAGTGGGTGTCCTGGTGGTGGTCGCGGCGCTGGTGGTCGCGCTGTGGCCGCGCCCTGGTGCCAACGCGGGCTCGGCGCCCTCGCTCACCACCGCGTCGGCGGGTACCCGCGGCCCCTCCGAGACAGCCCAGCAGGCCGACGCGGCCCTGGTGGGACCGCGGGCGCAGGCCGCGTTGCGCTCCTGCCCTACGGCCAGCCCGGCGCCCGGTGTGACCCCGGTGCCGACCCTGGCCGGGGTCACCGTGGATTGCCTGGGCGCGCCAGGCCAACTCGACCTCGGCGCGGCTATAGCCGGGCGGCCGGTGCTGGTCAACGTGTGGGCGTCGTGGTGTGGACCGTGCCGGCAGGAGATGCCGGTGCTCGCCGAGTACGCAGCCCAACCCGGGTCGATCGAGGTGCTGGGGCTCAACGTGCAGGACACCCCCACGGCGGCATTGGGATTGGTCGCCAGCCTCGGAGTGCGCTATCCCTCTGTGGTGGACAGCACCGGGCGGGCGCTGCCGGCGCTGGCGGCCCCACCGGTGTTGCCGTTGAACTTTTTGGTCCACCCCGACGGGTCCGTGCAACGGCTTCGCGACCCGGGAACCTTCGCCAGCGTTGCCCAGGTGCGCCAGGCGCTCGTGCAGGCGGGGCGATGAGAACCGCGGGGATGTCGGCATGATCGCCGCGCCGAGCCGGTTGCTGGTGCTGCTGGCGGTGCTGAGTGTGGTGGCTGCCGGTTGCGCGACGGGCAAGGACGCCGTGGCGACCGGGGGTAGCTTCACATTCGTCTCCCCCGGTGGCAAGACCGACATCCTGTACGACCCACCCGCCGCCCGGGGCACGATCGGGGTGCTGGCCGGGCCGGACCTGCTGACCAACGCACCGTTGTCGGTGGCGGACTTCCCCGGCAAGGTGGTGGTGATCAACCTGTGGGGCCAGTGGTGCGGCCCGTGCCGGGCCGAGGCCGATGACCTGCAGCGGGTATCGGAAGCCACCAAGGCCTCTGGGGTGCAGTTTCTCGGTATCAACGTCCGAGACCCGCAGCGGGACAAGGCCCAGGACTTCGTCCGGGACCGCGCGATTACCTATCCGTCGGTGTACGACCCGCCGATGCGGTCGATGATCGCGCTGAGCGCGAATTACCCGACCAGCGTCATCCCGTCCACGATCATCTTGGACCGTAACCACCGGGTCGCGGCGGTGTTCCTGCGCGAACTGCTCGACCGCGACCTGCAACCAGTGGTGGAGCGCATCGCCGCCGAGTCCCCGGTGGCCCCGTGAGCCTGGCGGGCATCGCCCAGACGTTCACCAACACCGCGGCCACCGGCCCGTTGGTGCTGGCATTGGCGGTGTCGGTGCTGGCGGGGGTGGTGTCCTTCGCGTCGCCGTGTGTGGTGCCGTTGGTGCCCGGTTACCTCTCCTACCTCGCTGGACTGGTCGGCGCGGAATCACCGGAGGTTGAGCGCGCGGCCGCCCTCCCATCCGGGGGTGTCCCATCCGGAGGTCGCCGGGCGGGTGTGGGTCCTGCGGTGGCGCGGCAGCCGGCGTGGGTGCGGTGGCGGGTCGCGGGTGCGGCCGGGTTGTTCGTGGCCGGGTTCACCGTGGTGTTCACCCTGGCCACGGTGTCGCTGTTCGGGCTGATCGCCGTGCTGCGGCTCAACACCGATCTGCTGCAGCGCGTCGGCGGGGTCGTCACCATCGTGATGGGTTTGGCGTTCGTGGGTCTGCTACCCGCGCTGCAACGCGACACCAGGCCGCAGCCGCGGCGGATCCCCAGTCTGCTCGGCGCGCCCGCACTCGGCGCGGTCTTCGGCCTGGGCTGGACCCCGTGTCTAGGTCCCACCCTGGCCGGGGTGCTGTCGGTGGCCGCTGGCACCGAGGGTGCGACGGCATGGCGCGGGGTCACGCTGGTGGTTGCCTACTGCCTGGGCCTGGGCTTGCCGTTCGTGCTGCTGGCGCTGGGTTCGACGAAGGCCGTCCGCAGCGTGGGGTGGCTGCGGCGACACACCCGGGCCATCCAAGTCTTCGGCGGCGTGCTGCTGGTCGTAGTCGGGATCGCGCTGGTCACCGGCTGGTGGGGGGACATGGTGTCCTGGATGAGGTCAGGTCCGATCGCCAACGTCACCACCCCGATCTGAGCCGGCGATGACCACGACCCGCGAACGACCGAGCTCGCCGATCCCAGCCCGACCGGGGCCCGGGCGCACGCTCCTGGCGGCGGTACGCAACGCCTGGCGCGGCCTGGTGAGCATGCGCACCGCCTTGGTGCTGCTGTTCCTGCTGGCCCTGGCGTCGTTGCCCGGTGCGCTGCTGCCGCAACGCAACCTCAACGCCACCAAGGTCGATGCCTACATCAACGCCAGACCGGCTCTTGGCGCGTTGATGGACCGGGTCGGTCTCTTCGACGTCTTCTCCACCCCCTGGTTCGCCGCCATCTACGCCCTGCTGTTCATCTCCCTGGTCGGTTGCCTGCTGCCGCGCACCGTCGAGCACGCCAAGACGCTGCGCGCCCGCCCGGTCGCCACACCGCTCCACCTGTCCCGCTTGCCGCACCACGACACCATGACCACGGCCACACCTGTCCCGCAGGTCGTCGAGGCCGCCACGGCACGGCTGAAAGGGTGGCGCACGGCGGTCGTGCCGGGATCGGGTGCCACGCACGGTCAGGTGACGATCTCGGCCGAACGCGGATACGGCCGGGAACTGGGCAACCTGGTGTTCCATTTCTCCTTGATCGGGCTGCTGGTCGGGGTCGCGATCGGCAAGCTGTTCGGCTATGAGGGTCAGCTGATTGTGCTGGCCGACGGGGGCCCGGGTTTCTGCAACTCCTCCCCGGCCGGGTACGACTCGTTTCGCTCCGGTCTGAGCGGTGACGGCACCGGGCTGGAGCCCTTCTGCGTGAAGGTCGACAACTTCGCGGCGAACTACCTACCCACCGGTCAGGCCAATTCCTTCCAGGCCGGCATCGAATACCAGGAAGGGGCGGATCTGCAGTCGAACACCTGGCGCCCCTACGACCTGCGGGTGAACAGTCCGCTGCGGTTGGGCGGAGACAGGGTGTACCTGCTCGGGCACGGCTACGCGCCGCGATTCACCGTCACCTACCCCAACGGGGCGACCCGTACCGAGACGTTGCAGTTCCGGCCCACCGACGCCACCACCCTGCTCAGCGAGGGCACCGTTCGATTCGACCCGCCCGCGGGACTGTTCCCCGATCCCGACCAGCGCCGACGCAACCAGATTGCCGTCACCGGGCTGTTCGCCCCGACCGCGGCCTTCAACGGCACCCTGTTGTCGTCGTCGTTCCCGGCGTTGCGGGACCCGGCCGTGGCCGTGGACATCCTCAAGGGTGACGTCGGACTGGACTCCGGTAAGCCGCAGTCGATCTTCGCGTTGGACCCGGCCATGCAGCAGTCCGGGCGGCTGGTCAAACAGGCGCGGGTGAACCTGCGGCCAGGGGAATCCACCGTGCTCGCCGACGGCACCTCCGTGCGGTTCGACTCCACCACCGAGTGGGTGTCCTTGCAGACCTCGCACGACCCAGGGCAGATCACCGTGCTGATTTTCTCGGTCACCATGACGCTGGGCCTGATGGCTTCACTGCTGATCAAGCGCCGCCGGGTGTGGGTGCGCCTCGTTCCCGCCGCCGGCGGCATCGAAGTGCACCTCGGTGGCCTGGCCCGCACCGACCAGGCAGGCTGGGGTGAGGAGTTCGGGAGGATCGCAGCGGACCTGCGGCGGGAACTCTGATTGCTACTATCTGCGGTAGTTATGAGCCGCTATGTGATGGACCGAGCATCGGACCGCGGGGAGCACGCGTGACCAAGAGCAAACGGAGCCAGCCACGTAGGGCGGCCAGCTCCGCACAGCCCGTACGAGCAGCACAACCGGCGCCGACTGAGCCAGCGGCTGCTGCGGTGAGCGCGCCGAACCGCAAGGTGCCCGCCGGCCAGGTACCCCCGCTGTTGGCCCGCACCCCGACGGTGGCCCAGCCACTGACCGGACGCCGTGCGGCGATCGCACTGGATGTGCCGCAGCGAACCGCCCCGAAGCGGGTGACGCCGTCCCCCGCCCAGCCCGTCCCACCGTCAGCCGACCCGCAGAGCGCGGCCGTTGTCGAGGCCGACGCGGCGGGGCCGCTGGACGTCGTGCAGTTTCACTGCGGCCCGCTCGCGGAACTCGAACCGCACGCGTTGGGGGTGACCTACTCCTTCGACGCGGCCGCGCCGGATGGTGTGCCCGGTGGTAAGCCCTACTCGATGGCTGTGCAGCTGACCGGTCAGCGCGAGATCGACTCCAGCTCGCGTGCACCCGGTGACGACTTCGACGTCATCACCACCGTGGACCGGGTCATCCCGGGTAGCGGCCGGGTCACCGTTACTACCCGGGTCGGCGACGTCACCCCGGGGCAGTGGCGCATTCGGGCGACTCCCGTCGTGCCGGCAGCCAACGCCGGTGACCCCGACTCGCGGCTGACCGGCCTGCGGCCCGCGGTGGCGACCGGGGCCACCGGCTTTGCGCCCGGAGTGGCCGCGCGGGCGCCGGGGGTCCGCCCGGGCGCCTGGCCCAGCCTGGTCGGTATCGGTGCGGTCGCCGCGGTGAGCGCGCAACTGCTCCTGGCCTCGCGCGCCGGCCTCGATCTGACCCGGGTGTTGCTGATTAGCGTGCTGGCCTGCTTGATCGGGCTGGTCGGCGCCAAGGTGTACGCCTTCGCCATCCACGACAAGGCCACCCGCAGCATCCTGACGGTCGGCATGTGCATCCAGGGCTTCGTGCTCGCCGCTATCGGCACCGTGGTGCTGGGCGCCCTGGTGGGGGGTGTACCGGTCGGCCGACTACTGGACGTGACGGTGCCCGGCTTGCTGCTGGGTATGACCATCGGGCGGATCGGCTGCCTGTTCGGCGGGTGCTGCGCCGGGCGACCCACCGCGTCACGATGGGGCATCTGGTCCTCTGACCGCTTCCTGGGAGTCCGGCGCATCCCGGTGCAGCTGTTGGAGTCGGCGATGGCGGCGACGCTCACCGCAATGACCGTGCTGGTTCTGCTCCTCGTGAACACCCCCGGGTACGGCACCGTGTTCGTCGCGGGGCTCGCCGCCTATACCTTCGGCCGGCAGTTGTTGTTCCCGCTGCGCAGTGAGGCCCGCAAGACCAGTCACGGCCGGGTGCTGGTGATGGCGTTCACCGGGATCGCCGTCGTCGTCGCGGTCGCGGTCACGCTGCTCTGACACAGTAACGCTGCGTCGAAACCGGAGGCGACCATGGCAGAGCTACTCACAGCAGCGACGATCATCGCGCTGGCGACCGCGCTGATCGGTGGCCTCTACCTCGCTCACGGCGTGTTCTCGGTGGACCGGCACCCGGTGGTGGTGGAGCCGTTCCTATCGGGTCACGCCGTCACCGAGCACGCCGTCTCCCGGTACCACGCCCGCTGGTACGCCGTCACGCTGGTCTTCCTGGCCTTCGACATGGAGATGGCCTTCATGTACCCGTGGGCGCTGGTGGTCGCCGACACCGGGAGTAAAGGTGTGGTGGAGATGTTCGGCTTCCTCGGGGTGCTGGCCGTGGGAGTCGTCTATGCGTGGCGCGAAGGGGCGCTGCGATGGGCCTGAGCGCCGCGCTGCGGCGGTTCGCCACCGCCCGCCCGCATCTGCTGCTGCTGGAGGAACCGGCGGCGGGGCCGTCGGAGCGGTGGGCGGTGGAGCGGTATGCCCGGGAGCAGGGATGGCCGCTCGTCGACACCCCGGCCGACGCCGACGTCCTGGTGCTGACCGGCGCAGCGTCGGGTCTCGCGCCGTTCGCCGACCGCGTGTGGGATCAGTTGCCCGGACCCAGGGCACGGACCCAGATCACCGCGGCCGGCGACGTCGCGGCCAGCTTGTCGCGGGCCCGGGCAGAGCTGCTGGACACCTCCGCGGCGCATCGCGCGGCTGCCCCCGAGGCTGCCCCGCCCGACCCGGCAGCCGGGCACGACATGGGTGGCCACGACACGGGGGGTCACGACATGGAGGGTCACGACATGGGGGGTGGCGGCGACCCGCATGCCGGCCATGACATGGCCGGCATGGAGTTGCCGGCAGGTCTGGCGATGGCCGATCGGGCACCCGACCGTGACGGGCTGATGCTGGATGTGCTCACCGTGCCGTGGGGTCCAGCGTTGCCGTGGTGGCCGGCCGGCCTGGTGCTCAGCACGGTCGTGCAGGGCGACGTACTGCAGCAGGTGCACGTCGAGCTGATGGGCGACCCGGCAGTTCGGCGCGCCGGCTGGGACGGCGCGCTCGCGCACCTGCGCCCCGCCCGGTCAGCCGCCGTGGTTCGCCTCGATGCCCTAACCCGCCTGATGGCCGTCCTCGGCTGGGAAGGCGCCCGGGTGGCCTGCCAGCGGGTGCGCGACAACCTGCTCGTCGACGACCCGGTCGCAGGCACGACACCTGCTGCGGCCCTGTCCCGACTCACCCGGCGGGTGGGTGGCTCCCGCACGCTGGCCCGAATGACGTCGGGGGTCGCCACGTCAGGAGGTGAGGATGTCACCCAGCGGTACCGGCGTTGGCTGCAGGAGGCGGTGAACGCGGTGGAATCGGGCAACCCGCCCCCGCCGCACCCCGGCTGCGACAGCGGGCAGTTGGCTGCCCTGCTGAGCGGTGTGGGGGTGGGAGCTGCCCGGATGATCGTGGCCAGCGTCGACGTGGAGCTCGGCGCTGCGGGGTCTGACCGTGACTGACGGGCTGATCAGCGCGTCGGTGCTGCTGGTGCCGATAGCTCTGCTGGCGCTGACCACTATCGCCGCGACGGTGTCCGCCGGGCAGGACGCGCTGGCCTCAGGGCGGCGCCTTACCTTCGCGGAGTTGCTGTCACCGGTACGCGAATGCGTCCGACTGCTGCAGGTCCGTCGGCGCACCACGCTGCACCCGGACGCGTTGCTGTGGCGGATCGGCGGGTCCGCGATCTTGGTCACCGCCGTGTTGGCGTTGGCCGTCGTGCCGATCGGTGACCGGGCGATCGTGCCGACCACCGTCGGCGTCGTCTGGTTCAACGCCGCTGAAACACTGCTGTGGGCGGCGCTGTGGCTCACCGGGTGGGGGGCCAACTCAGCCGCCGGGCTGTTCGGTGGGTACCGATTCCTGGCTCTGGCGCTGGCCTACGAACTGCCGTTCATGCTGGCGCTGATCACGGCGGCGGTGCGGGGCGCGTCGCTGAACCCCGTGGTGATCGCAGCCGCCCAGGGTGGGCTGTGGTCAGTGGTGGTGATGCCGGTGGCGTTCGCGGTGTACCTCGTCTCGGCGGCCGCTTTCACCTTCTGGGGTCCGTTCGCGCAGCCGGCTGGCGCCGACGTCGCCGGGGGTGTGCTGGCCGAGCTGTCCGGCGTGGACCGGCTGGTGGTGCTGTTGGGCCGCTACGGGTGGCTGAGTGCGGCGGCGGCGATGGCGGTACCGCTGTTTCTTGGCGGCGGTTCCGGTCCGCTGCTTGGGCCGGTGGCCTGGCAGCTGATCAAGACGCTGGCCGTGCTCGTCGGGCTGGTCGCAGTCCGCCGGTGGGTACCGGTGCTGCGCGCGGACCGCTTCGAGGAGATCGCGTGGGTGGTGCTGCTGCCGGCAATCCTGCTGCAGGCCCTGGTCGTGTCGGTGCTGGTGTTGTGACGGGCGCCGTGGTGGGGGCGGTGCTGGGGGTGATCGCTGTGGCAGCGGGCGCGGCGGTGTTCGTCGTCGACTCGATGGCCCGGGCGACCTACGCCCTACTGGTGTCGTTCCTCGCGGTGGCCGCCTCCCTGGTGCTGCTGGGTTCGTCCTACGTGGGGTTTCTGACGGTGCTGATGATGACCGTGGAGATGGCGATCATGGGCGTCTTCATGCTGATGTACATGATGAACCCGGCGGGATTGATGCCGATGTCGATGCGGCACAACACCCGTGGCTCGCTGGTGCTGGCGGTGGGCACGTTCGTGGTGCTGGCCGCGGGGGTATTCGGCGTGCCGTGGCCGGTCCGCGAGGGTGTCCCAGCCAGCGACGTCACCTACCAGCTCGGGACGTCGCTGATGGGTCGGCACATGCTCACCATGATCGTCATTGGTGTCGCGTTGCTGGCCACCATGATCTCCGGGGTGATGCTGGCCAACGCCCGGGGCCGCTACGACCGCTACGGCGACCAGCTGCAACGGCAGCACCCGAGCGACCCGGTACGCGGCGGGGTCGGCCGGTGAGCCTGCAGCTGTTCCTGCTGGTGGCGGCCGGCCTGTTCTCCGTCGGGCTGTTCGGTGCGCTGTCGCAGCAGTCCGTCGTGATGATCATGATGGGCCTGGAGCTGATGGCCAACGGGGTGCTGCTGGCCGGAGGGGCGTTCTGGTGGTTCGTCAGCCCCACCAGCCCCGACGGGCAGGTACTGCTGCTGGTCGTGCTGGTCGTGATGGCGATCGAGATGGCCATGGGATTCGGGGTGACCACGGCGATCTTCCGGGCCAGGGACGTGGACATGACCGACATGGCCGCGGACCTGCGGGGATGAGCGTGCCATCGACCGTGCTCCTCTGGGCGCTGCCCACCCTGCCGATGATGGCCGGCGCCCTGCTGGTGCTCGCCGGGGTGGCCCGCCCCGCGCTGGACCGCCGCGCCGCACCAATCGCGCTGGTGGTCGCCGTCGCCGTCGTGGTGCTGGCCGCGCTGGTGGCGACGGGGCGGCCGACGGTGCGGGCACCGCTGCTGGCGGGGGTGGACGCCACCCTGGCGGTGGACGGGCTCTCGGCGATCCTGGTCGTCACCGTCGCCGTGGTGGCCCTGGTGGTGCTCGCCTTCGCCGCGGTGGACCTGCGGGCCGGTCAGGCCCGGTTCTTTGGGCTGATGCTGGCGTTCGTCGGGGCGATGCTGGCGACCGTCACCGCGTCGGACCTGCTGGTGCTGCTGGCCTCCTGGGAGCTGATGGGGGCGATGTCCTACGCGCTGATCGGGTTCTGGTGGCGCGACCCGGAGCTCGGTGACGCCGCGGTGACCGCGTTCCTGGTGACCCGTGGTGCGGACCTCGGGCAGTACCTGGCGGCCGGTGCCGCGCTGGCCGGAGCCGGGTCAATGGCGTTCGCCGCACTGCCCGGTGCGTCCCCGGGGTGGCGGGAGGTGATCACTGCCGGAATCGTGGTCTCGGCCCTGGGCAAGTCCGCCCAGCTGCCGTTTGCGTTCTGGATCTCCCGGGCGATGGCCGGGCCATCACCGGTATCGGCCTTGCTGCATTCGGCGACGATGGTCGCCGCCGGCGGGTACCTGCTGCTGCGGATGCGCCCGCTTTTGGAGTCCACCACCTGGGCCGGCCCGGTGGTGGCCTGGGCCGGTGCGTTGACGGCCTTGGCGCTAGGCGCGGTGGCCGTGGCCCAAACCGACCTCAAACAACTGCTGGCCGCCAGCACCAGCGCGCAGATCGGGTTCGTGGTGTTGGCGGCCGGGGTGGGCGCGACCGCGGCCGGCACCGCGCAACTGGTGGCGCACGCCGCGGTGAAGAGCGCACTGTTCCTGGCCGCCGGGGCCTGGCTGAGCACCCGGGGCACCAAGGCGCTGCGCTCGCTGCGCGGAGTGGCCCGGGAGCACCGGGTGCTCGGGGCGGCCGCCGCCGTGGGGCTGCTGACCCTGGCCGGGGTGCCGCCCTTGTCGTTGTGGCTGACGAAAGACTCGGTGCTCGCGGTGGCACGGGAGCAGTCGGTGCCGCTGTACCTGGTGGGGTTGGCCGCCAGTGTGGTCTCGGCCGCCTACGCCGGGCGCGCGCTGGCGGTCGTCTACGGCCGCAGCGGCCCCGTCGATGCCCGCGACGTCGAAGAGGAACCGACGGGCGGTGTCGGCTGGGTGGGCGCCGCCGCCGTCGCGGTGCTGGCCGCGGCCGGTGGGCTGGGCGGGGTGCAGGCGCTGCCCGCGGTCGAGCGCGGCTACGCCGCCAGCCTCGGCGGGGTGGCGATCGTGGCGAGCCTCGGTGAGCTGGGGGTGTCCGCAGTGCTGGCGGTGGCGGTGCTCGCGGCGACGCTGGCACTACGCGGGGCGATCCCGGCCCCCGGCGCGCCGGGCTGGGCACCGTTGCGGGACTGGCTGGGCCTGGAGCGGGTCGCCACCGCGGTGGTAGTGCGTCCCACGCTGGCGCTCGCCCGGGTGTGCGCCTGGTTGGATGACGCCGTCCTCGACCGAGGGGTGGACGCTTCGGTGCTGGCGGCACGACGGGTGGCCGGGCGGGTGGCAGTGGCCGACGTGCGGGGCGTGGACGGCGCGGTGGCGGCCGTGACGCGTGGCACCCGGCGGCTCGGGAGGCTGGCTCGTCGCCCGCAGACCGGCCAGCTGCACCAGTACTACGCCCAAGCCGCGGTGGGTCTGGTTGTCCTGTTGTTCGTCGTGCTGATCGGACGGTGAGTGTGCTCAGCATCCTGGTGTTTGCGCCCCTGGTGGTGGCCGTGCTGCTCGTCGCCCTGCGGCGGCGGTTGCCCGGCCGTGCCGCGACCTGGGTGTGGATCGTGGCGAGCGGGCTGGAGTTGGTGGCGGTCGTCGGGCTGTGGCTCGGGTACGACGGCGGGCCCGGTCTGAGCACCGGTTTGGCCTACGAGCAGCGGGTGCAGTGGATCCCCGGGGTGGGCAGCTCGTATCACGTCGGGGTGGACGGGTTGTCGCTGCCGTTGGTGGCGCTGACGGCGTTGCTGTTCTTCGTCTGCGCGGTCTACTCCCTGGGAGAGGATTCCGAGCGCGCGACCTTCGCTGCGCTGATGCTGTTCCTGGAGACCACGGCGCTGGGGTTGTTCGTCGCCCTGGACCTGATCGTGTTCTTCGTGTTCTTCGACCTGTCCATCGTCGGCATGTACTTCGTCATCCTCGGGTGGGGCCACGGCAACGCTGGGCGCGCGGCACTGAAGTTTTTCCTCTACACCTTCCTGGGCTCTCTGGCGCTGCTGCTGGGGTTCATCGGGCTCTACGTCGCGAGCGACCCGCACACCTTCGACATGGTGGAGCTCACGGCCCGCCCCCCGCTGGAGGGTCGTCCGGGCTTCGCCGGGCTGGTGCTGGCCGCGGTGGGGATCGGGCTGGCGGTGAAGACCCCGACGTTTCCGTTCCACACCTGGTTGCCCCCGGCGCACACCGAAGCGCCGGCCGCTGGGTCGGCGATCCTGGCCGGGGTGCTGCTGAAGATGGGCACCTACGGGTTCGTGCGGATCGCGATGCCCATGCTGCCGCAGGCGTGGAGCCGCTGGTCAGGGCTGATCCTGGTGATTGCGGTCATCAGTGTCCTGTGGGGGGCGTTCGTCGCGCTGGCTCAGACGAGTTTCAAACGGATGGTGGCGTATACCTCCGTCAACCACATGGGGTACGTGTTGCTGGGCCTCGGCGCGGCCGGGGCTGCCGGTGGGGACGCCGCGGCCAAGGCGGTCGCAGTGTCGGGGGCGCTGACCCAGATGGTCAGCCACGGGCTGATCACCGGGGCGTTGTTCCTGGTGGCCGGGGTGATGTGGCAGCGTCGCGGCAGCTATGAGATGGACACCTACGGCGGCGTCGCTGCCAGGGCGCCGGTGTTCGCGGTGATGTTCGCGGTGGGGGCGTTCGCGTCGCTGGGGCTACCCGCGCTGAGCGGATTTATCGCCGAGTTCCAGGTGTTCGCCGGCAGCCTCGGCCCGGCCCCGGTCGCCACCGGGGTGTCGCTACTGGGCATCCTGATCACGGCCGGGCTATTCCTGTGGGCCATCTCCCGGGTGCTGCTCGGCCCGCAACGCTCCCCGGGTGCGGAGTTCGCCGATCTGCGCGCCCACGAGAGCCTCGCGATCGCCCCGCTGCTGGTGGCGTCCCTGGTGGTGGGGGTCTTGCCCCGCTGGTTGCTGGACGTGATCGAACCCGCGGCGCGCACCGTGGTGGGTGTGCTCGCCGGGAGCGGCGGGTGAACGAGAACCCGGTCGCGCTGGCGCCGGAGATCCTGCTGCTGGCCGGTGCCATCGGCGGTTTGCTGCTGGGGTTGTTCCTGCCCAGGGACCGGCAGTGGGTGGTGCGGATGGTGGCAGCGGCGGCCCTGCTCGCCTCCGTCGGCGCCGCGCTGGCGGCGGCCGGCACACCCGCGGGTCCGGTGTTCGACGGGGTGTACACCGTCGACACCGCCACCACGGTGGTCCGCGTGGTTGCCGCCGTGGCGAGCCTGTTCGTGCTGGCGCTGGCGGCCGACGAGCTGGCCGGGGACCCGCGGGAGACCGAGCTGTACACCCTGCTGCTGCTGGCGACGTTGGGCACCGTGCTGCTGGCCGGCGCCGACGACCTGCTGTTCCTGGTGGCCGCATACCTGCTGGCCAGCGTCCCGTTGTACGCGCTGGCCGCTTTCGCCAGCGACGCCCCGGGCACCGAGGCGGCGCTGAAGTACTACCTCATGGGGGCGTTTCTGGGCATTGTGCTGTTCACCGGCACGGTGATCCTGAACGGCGTCGGGCGCTCCACCCGCTACGTCGAGCTGGCGGACACCCTGGTCACAGCACCGCGGGCGGCGGTGGCGCTGGGTGGGATCGGGGTGCTGGGGGGGCTGCTGTTCAAACTCGGCGGGGTTCCGGCGCACTTCTGGGTGCCCGACGTCACCGAGGGCGCCACCACCACCGTGGCCGCGTTCGTCACCACGGTGCCCAAGATCGGCGCGGTGGTCGCGGTGTACCGGCTGCTGGACTCCCCGCTGAGCGCCGCACCCGGGGACTGGCGGTTGATCGTGGCAATCCTGGCGGCGGCCAGCATGACCCTGGGCAACCTCGCGGCGTTCTTCCAGGACTCCGTGCGCCGGTTGCTCGCGTACTCCACGATCAGCCAGGTCGGGTACCTGCTCATGGTGCCGGTGGTGGCCGGGCGCAGCGCGCTGGCGTTGCCGTCGCTGGCGTTGTACCTGGCCGCGTACGCGGTGACCAACGTCGGGGCATTCGCGGTGCTGGCCGCGGTCCGCACCGGGCCCCGGCTGCAGGATTGGACCGGGGTGGGCCGTCGCCACCCTGGGCTGGCGATCGCGCTGATTGTGTGCCTGCTGGGCCTGGTGGGCACCCCGCCGACGGGGGTCTTCGTCGGCAAGCTGGCGGTGTTCAGCGCGGTGGCCCAGGGCGGTTACGGCTGGCTGGTGGTGATCGCCGCAGTGAACACTGTGGCCAGCCTCTTCTACTACCTGCGGTGGATCGGGCCGGTGTTTCGCACCGCCAACAGTGCGGTGGACGTGGTGGCCGGGCCGCGGCGGTGGAGCCGGGTCGCGGCCCTCGGTGCGGCGGTGGTCAGCGTACTGGTCGGCCTCGGTGCGGGGGCGGTGCTCGCGGGCGTCACCGGCGGCTAGCATCGCGTGCCGTAACACCACGTGCACGCGCACCACCCTCAGCCTCAACGACGACGTCCTGCTCGCCGTGCAGGAGCGCGCTCGACGAGAGCACCGCAACCGCGGGACAAGTGCTGTCCGACCTGGCGCGTCAGGCGCTCACCGGAGCACACCGCCAGTCCGGCCGCGCCGAGTCGGCCCAGCACGGATTTCAGCCGTTGCCACGCCGCGGGGTCGCCATTTCCAACGCGTTGATCGACCGGCTCCGCGAGGAGGAACCCGAGTGAGACGGGCGCTGCTGGACGTCAACGTCCTCATCGCGCTGCTGGACGCCGATCACGTCGATCACGACCGGGCACGGGACTGGCTGCACGAGGAGATCGCGGGCGGCTGGGCCTCCTTCGCCGTCACCGAGAACGGCTTCGTGCGGATCCTCAGTCAGCCCCGCTATCCGAGCCCGGTCTCCCCGACCGAGGCCGTCGAGTTGCTGAGCGCCGCGCGCGATGGCGGCCATCACGAGTTCTGGCCCTGCGCTCTCAGTCTGCTCGACGCCCGGGTCGTCGACCGCACCCGGCTGCACGGGCCGCGTCAGGTGAGCGGTGCCTACCTGCTGGCCCTGGCGGTGGGCAACGACGGCCGCTTCGTCACCTTCGACTGTTCCCTGGGCTTGTCCGCAGTGCACGGCGCTGCCCCGCACCACCTGGTGATCCTGTAGGCCAGGGTGATCACCGTTTGGGCATGGATCCGTGTGGTGGGCGCACGTCGTCATGCCGAAACGTTGATCACTCAGGACGCGGTGAGGGAGCGGAACCGGCGCAGCCGCAGGCTGTTGGTCACCACGAACACCGACGAGAACGCCATGGCCGCCCCGGCGATCACCGGGTTGAGCAGCCCGGCCGCGGCCAACGGGATCGCCGCCACGTTGTAGGCGAACGCCCAGAACAGGTTGCCCTTGATGACCGACAGGGTGCGCCGGGCCAGCCGGATGGCGTCGGGCGCCACCCGCAGGTCACCGCGCACCAGCGTCAGGTCGCTGGCCTCGATGGCGACGTCGCTGCCGGTGCCCATGGCCAAGCCGAGGTCGGCCTGGGCCAGCGCGGCGGCGTCGTTCACCCCGTCGCCGACCATCGCGACCACCTTGCCCTGGGCCTGCAACCGGGTGACGACGTCGACCTTGTCCTGCGGCAGGACCTCGGCGATCACGGTCTCCGGGGTGAACTCGATGCCCACCTCGGCCGCAACAGCCCGGGCCACGGTGGCGTTGTCACCGGTGAGCAGCACCGGGGTCATGCCGAGGGCGCGTAGCTCCCGGATCGCCTGCGCGGACGTCGCTTTGATGGTGTCCGACACCGACAGCACCCCGCGGGCAGCACCGTCCCAGCCGACTGCGACCGCGGTACGCCCACCGGTCTCGGCCGCGGTCATCGCTGCGGTGAGCTCCGCCGGCAGTGGCAGCGCCCAGTCGGCCAGCAACCGCGCCCGCCCGACCAGCACAGCGTGGCCGTCCACAGTGCCTTGCACGCCCAGCCCGTCCAGGTTGGTGAAATCGGTGACCGCGGGCAGTGCACCGACCCGGTCTTGCGCACCGGCGGCGATCGCGCGGGCGATCGGGTGCTCACTGGCCGCCTCCAGGGCGCCTGCCAGCCTGAGCAGCTCTGCTTCGTCGGTTCCGGCCGCCACCACCACGTCCACCAGGCTCATCTGCCCGGTGGTCACGGTGCCGGTCTTGTCCAGCACCACGGTGTCGACCCGGCGGGTGGACTCCAGCACCTCCGGGCCCTTGATCAGGATGCCCAGCTGGGCGCCGCGCCCGGTGCCGACCATGAGCGCGGTCGGCGTGGCCAACCCCAGCGCGCAGGGGCAGGCGATGATGAGCACAGCGACGGCTGCGGTGAACGCCGCCCCCGCACCCGCCCCGATCGCCAGCCAGAAACCGAGGGTGGCCAATGCCAGCACCAGCACGATGGGCACGAAGATGCCGGAGATGCGGTCGGCCAGGCGCTGCACCTGGGCTTTGCCGTTTTGGGCGTCCTCCACCAGCCGCGCCATCTGGGCGAGCTGGGTGTCGGCGCCGACCCGGGTGGCCTGCACCAGCAGCCGTCCCCCGGCGTTGGTGGTGGCGCCGATGACGGCGTCACCCACACCGACCTCCACCGGCACCGACTCCCCGGTGACCATGCTGGCGTCCACCGCTGAGGAGCCCTCGACCACGACCCCGTCGGTGGCCAGCTTCTCCCCCGGCCGCACCACGAAGGTGTCCCCGACGGCAAGGTCCTCCACCGGGATGCGGGTCTCCACCCCGTCGCGCAGCACGGCGACGTCCTTGGCGCCCAGCTCCAGCAGTGCCCGCATCGCCGCACCCGCGCTGCGCTTGGCCTTCGCCTCCAGGTAGCGCCCGGCCAGGATGAACGTGGTGACCCCGGCGGCGGCCTCCAGGTAAATGTTGCCGGCCCCGTCGGAGCGGACCAGGGTCAACTCGAAGGGGTGGCGCATGCCGATCTGCCCGGCGGTGCCCAGGAACAACGCGTACAGCGACCACGCGAACGCCGCGATGGTTCCTACCGAGATCAGGGTGTCCATTGTGGACGTACCATGTCGCAGGTTGGTCCACGCGGCCCGGTGAAACGGCAGCCCGCCCCACACCACCACCGGTGCGGCCAGGGTCAGCGACAGCCACTGCCAGGCGTCGAACTGCAACGCGGGCACCATCGCCATCGCCACCACCGGCACGGTCAGCACCAGGCAGACCATGAGCCGTTGGCGCAGCTGCGCTGCCGGGTCGTGCTCCACGGGTGCCTCGGCAGCGGCGGAGCGGGGTGCGGGCAGTGCGGCGGAGTACCCGGCGGCGGCCACCGTGCTCAGCAGCTCCTCGGTACTCACCGCACCGTCGTAGCTGACCCTGGCCTTCTCGGTGGCGTAGTTCACCGTGGCGGTGACCCCGTCGAGCTTGTTCAGCTTGCGTTCGATGCGGTTCGCGCACGAGGCGCAGGTCATCCCGCTGATGGCCAGCTCGACCTGCTGGGTCCCCGTCGCGGTAGGGGTGGTGGTCTGGGTGCTCACGGGCTCTCCTCGCCGGATGTCAGACAGGTCAGGCGTCGACGAGGGAGTAGCCGGCTTCTTGCACGGCCTGGCGTACCGCGGCGGCGTCGTCGGCTGTGTCGCCAGTGACGGTGAGGCGGCCGGATTCCAGGTCCACGGCGACGTCGGTGACCCCGGGCAGCTCGCTGACCTCCTCGGTGACGGAGGAGACGCAGTGACCGCAGGTCATGCCGGTGACGGTGTAGGTGGCGGTGCTCATGGTGGTGCCTTCCTTCGGGTGGGGTGGTTAGCTGCGGACGAGGCGAGCGATGGCGTCGGAGGCCTCCCGCACTTTGGCGTCCTGCTCGGCGCCACCGGCTTTCGCGGCTTCGACCATGCAGTGCGCCATGTGCTCCTCCAGTAGTCCGATCGCGACGGACTGCAAGGCCCGGGTGGCCGCCGAGACCTGGGTGAGGACGTCGATGCAGTAGGTGTCGGTGTCGACCATCCGTTGCAGGCCGCGGATCTGGCCCTCGATGCGCCGCAGCCGCTTGAGCTGGTCGTCTTTGGTGTTGGTGTACCCGGCCATGTCGCTACTCCTCGGTCCGCCCGGTCGGGCTCTGCCTACAGTACCCCCCTACCGTATGCTGACGCAAGATCGCCGTGGCCTGTTGCCTGTGATCACCCGGCGGCGGTGACCCCCGATCGGTACGATGACCGCTATGACCATGTCCCCGTCGGTGATTGGCGCGCGTTCGCGCTGGCTGCTGGTCGGCGCGATGGTCTTTGCGCTGCTGGGCATGCACTCCCTCGTCTCGCCCATGGGGTTCGGACCCGCTGGTGCCCCAGCGGCGATGTCCCCCGCGGGGATGACGTCGCCCGGGATGACGGCGGGGGACATGACGGCGGGGGATGCGCGCACTGTCGGTTCGGCCGCGGCGAGTTCCGTGCTGATGGCCGCCGCGAACCACGCACCCGCCGAGGGCCATGGCCACTCCTTGGCCCACCTGTGCCTGGCCATGCTGGGGGCAGCGATGTTGGCCCTTGCGCTGGGCGTACTCGGCGGGTCCCCGCGGGGCGTGGCCAGCGGGGTCGCACGGTCGGTGCACCTGCGGGTATCCCGACTGCGGGCGCCACCGTGGGTCACTCCCTCGCTAGCTGAGCTGTCGGTTCTGCGGGTGTGACAGGCCGTCGGGACAACCCACCCGACGCCTGACGGTCCAGCCTCGCGTGCTGGTGCCAGCGCAACCCGCCAACATCCGCACACTCATCAGGGAGTCACCTCATCATGCGTACTACCACGATCACTCGTTCCAAGAACACGATGTTTCGCACCCTCGCCCCGGCCGCGGTCCTGGGCCTAGCCCTCGCTGGCTGCAGCTCCAACGCCTCGAGCCCCGCGAGCGGATCCATGGGCGGGATGGACATGGGGTCGGGATCGATGTCCGCGTCAACCTCGGCGTCGGCGCCCGCTTCGGCGCAGCCCGGCGTGGTGTTCAACGCCGCGGACGTGACCTTCGCCAAGGACATGTACCCCCACCATGCGCAGGCCGTGGAGATGGCCAAGATGGTGCAGGGCCGCACCCAGAACAAGGCGGTCATCGACCTCGCCAAGGCCATCGAGGGCGCGCAGGCTCCGGAGATGCAGCAGATGACGACGTTGCTGACCAGTTTCGGTGAGCCGGCGCCGTCGGCGGACATGGGGGGCATGGCAGGCATGTCCGGGATGTCGGGCATGTCCGGCATGATGTCCACGCAGGAGATGGACGCGATGAAGAATGCCTCCGGCGCCTCGTTCGACAAGATGTGGCTGACGAACATGGTCAAGCACCACACCGGGGCGATTCAGATGGCTCAGACCGAGCTGAAGGACGGGCAGAACCCGGATGCCAAGAAGCTCGCGACGGACATCGCCGCTGCCCAGCAGGCGGAGATCCAGACGATGAACGGGTTGCTCGCGCAGGCCTGATGTGCCCACCACCGCCCCTGGGCACGCGCGCCGTCCCCGGGGCGGTGTGCGTCCGCAGCCGTTCGGGCCGCCCGGATCGGGGTGGAGGTCCTACCCTGTGGGGGTGAAGGTGCAACAACGGTCCGATTTCGTGCTGGACGCCCAGCTCTGCTTCGCCCTGCACACCGCATCACGGGCGATGACGGGGTGCTACCGGCCGCTGCTGGATGACATCGGCCTGACCTACAGCCAGTACGCCGTGATGTTGGTGCTCTGGGAGCAGGACACCGTCTCCCTCGGGACGTTGTGTTCCCGGTTGCAGCTGGACTCCGGCACCCTGTCTCCGCTGCTCAAACGGTTGGAGACGATGGGCCTCGTGCACCGGCACCGCCGTGCGCAGGACGAGCGCACGGTGCAGGTGGAGATCACGGCGGCCGGGTCGGAACTGCGGGGGCGCGCGGCACAGGCGCAGGAACAGGTGGTGCTGGCGACCGGGCTCGCACCGCAGGAGCTGACGGAGATGCGCGATGAGCTGCACGGGCTCGCCGCGCGACTCAGACAGGCGCGGGCAGCGTCGGGTACCTGAACGGGCCGGTGGCGTTACCGCACCTGCGCGACGCCTGCCCGGCTGCCGCGGTCGGCTCGGCGGCCGAGCAGCCCGGCACTGATCGCCGAGCCGGTGACGATGAGTGCGGCGAGCCAGCCCAGGTGGACAGTGAGGGTGAACGCCCCGTACATGGTGATCCCCACCCCGAGCAGGCACACCGTCAACGTCAGGAGCGCCGGCCACCAGACCCGGTGCACAGCGAGCACCAGGGCAACGGCGGGCACCCAGTACGCCAGTCGACTGCTGGCACCCATCGCCCGGACCGCGTCAGCGGCGCCACCAGTTCCGGGGACCGCGGCCACCCAGGGCGCGAAGAACATTGCTGCGCAATGGAACACCAGAGCGGCCGCGCTCACCGCAGCGACAAGCAGCGCGCCGTCGGGGATAGCCCGGGCCCGCCGAGGTAGCAGCGGTCTCCCGGCGCGCAGCCGGACGGCAACGGCCAAAGCTGCCACCACGAGCAGCATTGCCCAGAACCATGGCTGGCTCACGCTGCGCTGCCCGCGCTGACGGTCTGCGGGCTCGGGAAGCCGCCCACAGCGCGCTCAAAAGCGCTCGCCACCCGCAGCACCGTGGCGTCGTCGAAGTGCTTGCCGACGATCATCATCCCGGTGGGCAGACCGTTGACCAGGCCGGCCGGCACGCTGCACGCCGGGTGGCCGCTGACGTCGAGGGTCGCGGTGTTCGCCAGCATCTCCAGCGCGCGGCCGATGACCTCCTCGCGGGGGGCGTCGGGGCCGGGGATGACCGAGGCCTGGATCGGTGTGGTCGGCATGACCAGGACGTCGAAGCGGGACAACGCCTCGTCGTAGCCGGCCCGCAACTGTGGGACGAGGTTGCGGGCCATGGCGTAGTGCTTGCCGTAGTAGCGGTCCATGGTGTGCCGCCCGGCTAACAGCACCAGCTTGACCGTCTCGGAAAACTGGCCGCCGTCCGCGCGCCAGGTGCGGCCGTAGTGCTCGATCAGCTCCGGGTCGTAACAACCGTCCCAGTTCATGCCGTAGCCGTTGGCGTCCACCATCTGGGCGGTGGCCCCTTCGGTGGCGATCACGTCCCAGATCTTGGCGCCATGCAGATGCCACGGGACGGACACCTCCTCGGCGGTGAGCCCGCCGGCGCGCAGCACGTCCACGGCGGCGCGCACCGCGTCGTCCACCTCTGGTGCGGAGTTCGGGTGCCCGAAACCCTCGGTGAGCACCCCCACCCGCAGACCGTCGGCGCCCTGATCGAGCGCGGCCAGGTAGTACTGCGGCACCAGATCGCGGGGCTGGCGGGGGTCGTAACCGTCCCGCCCGGCGATCACCGACAGCATCAGCGCGGCATCGGCCACGGTGCGGGTCATCGGGCCGACGTGGTCGATGGTCGCCTCGATCGGGAACGCGCCGGTGTAGGGGACCAGACCGTGGGTGGGCTTGTGCCCGACGAGCCCGCTGTAGGACGCCGGCATCCGGATGGAACCACCCTGGTCGCCCCCGGTCGCCATGTCCACCACGCCACCGGCGACGAGAGCGGCACTGCCGCAGGAGGACCCACCGGTGGAGCGGGTCTCGTCCCAGGGGTTGCGGACCGGCCCGGTGCGCACGGTGTGCGACCCGCCGGAGAAGCACAGGTCCTCGCAGGCGGCCTTGCCGGCGATCGTCGCACCGGCCGCCAGCATTCGGGTGACGATGGTGGCGTCGCGGGTGGGCACGAAGCCCTGCACCGTGTTCGACCCGTTCATCATCGGCACCCCGGCGACCATGGTGTTGTCCTTGATCGCGACACTGCGCCCGGCGAGGGGTCCGTCCGTGCCCTCGGTGATCTGCGTGGTCACGTACCAGGCGTTGAACGGGTTGTCCGCGGCCGCCGGGCGCGACCACTCGCGGTGCGGCGCTGCGGGTGCGGATTCGGAATACAACTGCTCGACGACGTCCCAGGACGTCAGCAGCCCGTGCACCATCGGGGTGAACGAGGCAATGTCGGACTGGGACAACGCCAACCCGTAACGCTGGGCGACAGCAGCGAGGGCAGCAGGATCGGGCGGTTGCACAGGCATGGCGGGCACTCCTCGCAGATCGGCGGCGTACCAATCACGGTAACGATCGGCACGCCGCCCCACCACCGGTGCCGCTGGGTCCTCCGCAGTCTCAGGCGGCCAGGAACTCCAGCAACGCGGTGTTGAACTCCTGGACATGGCTGGCGTTGATGGCGTGCGGGCCGCCAGCGATGAGGACCAGCGTGGCGCCCGGGATCAGCTCGGCCGAACGCTTGCCGCTGACCTCGAAGGGCACGATGGCGTCGGAGTCACCGTGGATGACCAGGGTGGGCACGGTGACCTTCGCGACGTCGTCCCGGAAGTCGGTGCGTCCGAACGCGGCGATGCAGTCCAGCGTGCCCTTCGCTGAGGCGAAGGCGGCGATGTCGCGGGCGTAGGCGCGCTGTGCTTCGCTCACGGTGAGGGTGCCGCCGGCGCTGAAGAAGTTGGTCGTGAAGCCGTCCAGGAATGCCAGCCGGTCGCCCCGCACCCCGTTCTCGAACTCGGTCGGTGCCGTAGTTGCCGATGTAGCGGACCACCTCGCCACCGCCCATCGAGAAACCGACCAGGGTCGCCTCGCGCAGATCCAACTGCACCATCAGCGCATCCAGGTCGGCGGCAAAGGTGTCGTAGTCGTAGCCATCCCACGGCTGGGAGGAGTCGCCGAAGCAGCGACGGTCCACCGAGATGACCCGGTATCCGGCGTCCACCAGGGCCGGTACCTGGTTCTCCCAGGCGCGGCCACTCAGCGGCCAGCCGTGCAGCAACACCACCGGTCGGCCTGCGCCGTGGTCGGTGTAGTGCAGCTCGATGGGGGCACCGTGCTCGGTGCCGATCGTGATCCTGGCCATCATCCGGTCTCCGATCGCCCCCACCCCGCAGGGCCCCTGCTCCCACAGCAGCACCCTGACCAGGTACTGCGGGTACGTGAGGTCCAGGGCGGCAAGGGCGGGTCGGTACCGGGCGGTCATGGCGCGGGACGCGGTGTACAGCGCCAGGCACAGCCGCTCGTCGAGCTGCAGATCACTCGCCGTCGGAATGGGTCCAGACATCGGAAAAGCGTACCGCCGACCCCCCGACTCGGTGGGCAGCCACCGGCGTGCGCACCCTCCGACCTGCGCACATATGCGCACCAGACAACGTGGAAACCCAAACCGAAATGGGTATCGTTTGCAACAACACCGAGTGCGAGGACGAGGTATCTGCCATGCGTGGACCACTGATCGCCGCCGTGGTGCTGGTGCAGGTGCTGGTGCTCGCTGCCGGGTGTGCCACCGCGCCGTCGCGGGTTGGGTCGGATGGGCGGCCCGGGCCGATCCAGGTGGTCGCGGCGGAGAACTTCTGGGGCAGCATTGCCGCCCAGCTGGGGGGCGACCGGGTGCAGGTCACCAGCATCATCGACAACCCCGACGCCGACCCGCACGACTACGAGGCGACGGCGGCTGACGGCAGGGCCTTCGCCGGGGCAGACCTGACCATCGTCAACGGCGTCGGGTACGACACCTGGGCCAGTGACCTCACCGCCGCGAACCCCTCCACCAGCCGCGTCGACCTCTCCGTCGGTGACCTGGTCGGCGCCGGTCCCGGTGCCAACCCGCACCGCTGGTACGACCCGGCCGACGTCGCTGTCGTGATCGATGCGATCACCCGCCGCCTCGATCAGCTGGACCCGGGTTCGAACGGCTACTACGACCAGCGGCGCGCTGCGTTCGGCACGACCGCGCTGGCCGAGTACCGCGGCGTTATCGATGACATCCGGACCCGCTACACCGGCACCCGGGTGGGGGCGTCGGAGAGCATCGTGTCCATGCTGGCGCCGGCGCTGGGCCTGGACGTGATCACCCCATCGGGCTTTCTGCTGGCCGTCACCGAGGGGGTGGACCCCACCGCCGCGGACAAGGCGGCCGCCGACCGCCAGATCGCCACCGGGGCCGTCGCCGTGTACGTGTACAACCCGCAGAACGCCTCACCCGACGTGCAGGCGCAGATTTCGGCCGCGCAACAGCGGGGCATCCCGCTGGTGAGGATGTCGGAGACGATGACGCCGGCCGGGGCGAGCTGGCAGCAATGGCAGACCGCCCAACTGCAAGCGCTGCGCGCCGCACTGGAGCGGGCGCGAGGATGAGCACGGCGCGAGAGCCGGTGCTGCGCCTGAGCGGGGCCGCCGTCGCCGTGGGCGGGCGCACCCTGTGGAGCGGGGTCGACCTCACCGTTGCAGCGGGGGAGTTCGTTGCGGTGCTCGGGGCCAACGGGGCCGGCAAGTCCACCATGGTCCGGGCACTGCTCGGGCAGGTGCCGCTGGCGCGGGGCAGCGCGGAGGTGCTCGGTCGCCCGGTGCGGGCGGGCAACCCGCAGATCGGTTACCTCCCGCAACGCCGCAGCATTGACCCGGCGCTGCGGGTGCGGGGGGTGGACGTGGTGCGCCTGGGTGTGGACGGTGCGCGCTGGGGGCTGCCGTTGCCGGGTGCGTGGCGGTGGAGTCCGCGGGCCCGCGCCGCGCAGGACCGGGTGCGCGAGGTCATCGCCCTGGTGGGGGCGCAGGCCTACGCGCACCGCCCGATCGGCGAGCTCTCCGGCGGTGAGCAGCAACGGCTGTTGATCGCCCAGGCGCTGGCCGCCCACCCCCGCCTGCTGCTGCTGGACGAGCCGCTGGACAGCCTGGACCTGCCCAACCAGGCCGCGGTCGCCGCCCTGATATCCCGGATCTGCCAGGCCGAAGGGGTCAGCGTGCTGATCGTCGCGCACGACGCGAACCCGCTGCTGAGCTACCTCGACACGGTGGTGTACCTGGCCGAGGGTGGGGCGGCGGTCGGGGCGCCCCGCGCGGTGATCACCAGCGCGACGCTGACCCGGCTGTACCGCACCCCGGTGGAGGTGCTCTCGACCTCCGACGGGCGCCTGGTGGTGGTCGGGCGGCCCGAGAGCCCGGCGGTCCACGCCGATCGGCACCAGCGGTGATCACCGGAGCCGATCCCCAGCTCACCTGGAACCTGGTGGCCGACGTGCGGCAAGCGCTGAACTTCCCGTTCATGGTCAACGCCTTCCGGGCCGGCGGGGTGGTGGCGGTACTCGCCGGGACGGTGGGCTGGTTCATGGTGCTGCGTAGGCAGAGCTTCGCCGGTCACACCTTGGCGGTGGTCAGCTTCCCCGGGGCCGCCGCTGCAGTGCTGGTGGGGGTCGGCTCGGTGTACGGGCTGTTCGCCTTCGCGGTTGTGGCGGCACTGGTGATCGCGCTGGTACCGGCTGCGGTGGGGCGGGGTTACAGCGAGGCGGCCGCGGTCACTGGCACGGTGCAGGCCATGGCGCTGGCGTCGGGGGTGCTGTTCGTCAGCGTGTCCGGGCGCAACCTCAACGGGGTGAACGCCCTGTTGTTCGGCAGCTTCCTGGGGATCACGGCGCAGCGGGTGACGGTGCTGGTGGTCGTGGCGGTGGCCGTTCTCGCGGTGGTGGCCCTGATCGGGCGCCCGTTGTTCTTCGCCTCGGTGGACCCCGCCGTCGCCGCAACCCGTGGGGTGCCGGTGCGGGTGCTGTCGGTGGGCTTCCTGGTGCTGCTGGGGGTGGCGGCCGCGGCGGCCAGCCAGATCACCGGCAGCTTGCTGGTGTTCACCCTGCTGGTGGTGCCCGCGGCCACCGCACAGCTGCTCTGCGCCAATCCCCGTACGTCACTGCTGTTGACGGTGCTGCTGGGTGTGGGGCTGACGTGGGGATCGCTGCTGGTCGCCTACTACGTCGACGTCCCGCTGGGGTTCCTGCTGAGCAGCGCTGCGTTCATGGTGTACGTGCTGGTGGCGGGGGCGAGCAGGGCTGCGGTCATGCTGGGCCGGCGTCGGGTGAGGGGGTGAGCGCCTGGCTGGGGATGGCCCCGTTCCTGCGCTATGCCTTGCTCGCCGGGGTGCCGATCGCGGCGTTGTCCGGTGTCGTCGGGTACTTCCTGGTACTGCGCGGGCAGGTGTTCACCGGGGACGCGTTGAGCCACGTCGCTTTCACCGGGGCGCTCGGTGCGTTGGCCTTCGGGATCGACCCCAGGTGGGGCTTGGCGCTGTCGACCGTCGCCGTGGGGATCGGTCTGGGCCTGCTGGGCGAGCGGGGCCGCGCCGACGACGTGGTGATCGGCACCGTGTTCGCCTGGATTCTCGGCCTTGGGGTGCTGGCGCTGTCGGTGTACGGCGCCAGCGGGGCCGGCGCGCGGAACGGGGCAGCCGGGGTGAGCGTGCTGTTTGGGTCGATCTTCGGTCTGGGGGGCGCTTCTGCGAGGACCGCCGCGCTGGTGGCGGTAGCACTGTTGGCGCTGATGCTCGCGTTGGCGCGGCCGCTGCTGTTCGCGACCCTCGACGAGGCGGTGGCCGCCGCCCGGGGGGTGCCGGTACGCGGGTTGGGGTTGGCGTTCCTCGCGATAGTGGGGGCGACGGCGGCTCAGGCGACGCAGGCGGTGGGGGCGCTGCTGCTGCTCGGGCTGCTGGCCGCACCCGCCGGTGCGGCACGGCATCTGACCGACCGGCCCTACCGGGGGATGGCCCTGGCTGCGGTGCTCAGCGTGGCGTCGATGGTGGGCGGACTGCTGGCGGCCGCGGTATTGCCGAAGGTACCGCCGAGCTTCGCGATCCTGGTCTTCGCCAGCGTGCTGTACGCGGGGGCGGGGCTGCTCAGCGTCTGCCGCCGCCGCTCTCGTTCCGGGTGACGAGCCCAGGACAACTCGCCGCCGCCGCCGACGGGACCGGCGGTCCTGAGATGACCGGTCAGCCTGCCGGCACCGGATCTCGTTCCACCGCCGGCCCAGTGGCAGCAGGCTCCTTGGGTGCCAGGGGTGAGGGCTGCACCCGCAGCACTCGCGCGAGCCCGGCGGGCAGCCACCAGTTCCACCGCCCGAACAGGCTGACCAGCGCCGGCACCAGCAACGCCCGTACGATGGTGGCGTCGATGAGGATGCCCACCCCCAGCGCGGTACCCAGCACCTTGATGTCGGTGCCGGGGGCTGATGCGAGGGCGGCGAAGGCGAAGAACAGGATGAGTGCGGCCGAGGTGACCAGCCGCCCGGTGCGACCGAGCCCGCCGATAACGGCCGCCGGGGTGGACCCGGTGGCGTCGTACTCCTCACGCATCCGGGCCAGGATGAACACCTCGTAGTCCATCGACAGTCCAAACAGGAACGCGAAGATGATCACCGGTAGCCAGAACGTGATAGCGCCGGTGGGGGCCACCCCGAACACGGCCTGCGAGCCGTGGCCCTGCTGCCAGAAGAACACCACTGACCCAAATACCGCAGCCAACGACACCAGGTTCAGCAGCACGGCCTTCAGCGGCAGCAGCACCGAACGGAAGGTACGTACCAGCAGGATGAACGTGATCGCGGCGATGATGAGCAGCACGTAGGGGAAGTTGTCGTACACGGCGGTGCCGTAGTCCTGCACGGTGGCCCCGGCTCCGGTGACCCCGACCGGACCCCCGGTGGCCTGCTGCACGGCGGTGCGAACGGAGTCAACCACCACGGTGCCGTCGCTGTCCACCGTCTCGGCTCGGGGCAGCACGTCCACCACGGCGGTGCCGTTGCGGCTGGCGCCGACCACCGCGGTGCGCACTGCGCTCACGGCGCGAGCAGCAGCAACCGCCGCCGGGGCCTGCGCGTCCGGCACCAGCACCTCAATGGGGGTGAGCACACCGGTGCCTACTGCGGCCTGGCGCAGCTCAGTGACGGTGTCGAACGCGGGTCCACTGCTGGCCAACGAGTTCACTCCGGCCTGGCCGATCCGCAGATCGAGAACCGGTGCGGTGAGCAACCCCAGCGCGAGGAGGGCGACACCAGCCGCCAACCAGCGTCGGCGCACGATCATGCGGGACCACGACGACCACCCGCGGGAGGCGGTGTCCTCATGCCGGATGCGAGGCCAATCGATGCGGGGGCCGATGCTGGACAGCAACGCGGGCAGCAGGGTGAGCACCACGGCCACGCTGACCAGGGGGATCAGCATTCCGCCCAGGCCCATGCTGCGCAGGAACGGCACCGGCACCACGAGCAGCGCCAGCAGGCTGATGGCGACGGTCACCCCGGACGCCACCACGGCGTGCCCGGCGGTGCTCATCGCGATGACCACGGCGGTGTGGTTGTCGTGCCCGTGCGCCCGCTCCTCACGCCAGCGGGACACCAGCAGCAGCGAGTAGTCGATGGCCACCCCCAAACCCACCAGGGAGATGAGGAACTGCACCACGAAGCTCACGTCGGTCAGCGTGGTGAGTCCCAGCACGAGCAGAAACGTCGTCAGGATCGACACGGCCGCGATGGCCAGGGGCACCAACGCCAAGAACGACGCGAAGACGAACGCCAGCACCGCGAGGGCGCCCACCGCACCGAACAATGTCTCGACCAGCACGCTCGGCCCGCTGCTGTTCCCGCCGGCCGCGAGCAGCTCGTAGGACGTGACACCCAACTGCAGGCCGGCGGAACCGGCCGCCTGCTGCAGCACCGGGACGACCGCGGCCGCGGTGCCTGGCCCAAAGCCGGTGGGCGCCGGGCCCTGCACCAGGGCAAACGTGCTCCGGCCGTTGTCGGAGACGAAGGCTGCGTCACCGGTGCTGGACAGATCCACCACCCGCACCTGCGGCAGCCGCGCGCGGACGGTGTCGAACACCGCTGCCACCTCGGCGCTGCGGCCCTGCACGGTCTGCCCGGCGGGCACGGTGAGTACCGCGACAGCGGTGTCGGCCGAGCTGACACCGAAGGTGTCGACCAGCCGACGTTCAGCCTCGTAACCGGGTTGGCCCGGCAGGGAGAAGTCGAAGGTGAGCCGATCACTCAACCGCCCAGCAGCGGCTCCGCCCCCTACCAACAACACCAACCACACCGCTGCGACCATCCGTCGGTGACGGAGCACGAACTCGGCGAAACGTTGCACGGGATCCTCCGGGGTCAGGCGCTGGTGCGGGGAAGGTTCGAGTGCCCCTTCCGGTGTGCAACAGGATGACGTTGCCCGCCCAGGTAGTCAAGCTTGAATAACACTTTGGGCGCTCCACCCTTGCCGTGGGCCGAGCTCGGGGAACCCGGGCTCGCCAGCGAACCGGTAGGCGCCCTCGCGAAGCCGACGCGCGAAGGCGCGGGTCCAATCCAGTTCGGCCTGATGACGCGCCGTGATGAAGTCGAGGATCTCCCGGACGTGCTCGGGAATGCCGCCGTCGGCCCCGGTGGCACCGTCGACGATAGACGCGCGGGTATGGGCGGTGGACCCCAGCTCGGTCTGCAGCACTGCGACCCGGGCGGTGAGGGCGGCGACGAGCTCCTCCCGGGGCAGGAACAGCATCAAACACAATGCCGGGACCAGGGGCTCAGCCGCTGGAGTGACCGTCCACCACGCTTGGCGCAGCAGCACGTGAAACTCCTTCTCACCCTCCCCGGTCAGCACATAGGTAGTCCGCGCCGGCCGGTTGTCCCCACTCTCCCGGGAGTGCACAGCGATCGCACCGTCGCGCTCAAGGGTGTTGATTGCCCCGTAGATCGACCCCGCCTTGACGTTCGCCAAGGCCTCCAACCGCCAGGTGATCAGCTCACGACGCACGTCGTAACCGTGCACCGGCTGCATGATCCTGATGACGCCGAGAACCAACATTCGAGTTGCAGACATGACGCTGATAATAGTCACCGATGACTAGGTCAGGGTGCCTGCACGAGCGGGCCACCCTCGACGTGGGCCGTGACGACCCGGTAACCCAGCTATGTCGCCTGCACAAGCATGGGACCACCCTGAGCGGATTTCTGCCGTCCACATGGGACCACCTGGATTACCAGTCGTGGGACCACTCGGCTCGCCGCGGCGAGGTTTTCTCGGTCTGCTCGTTGACTCCCCACGTCTTGTTCGTCGACGCGGAGGTCATCAGCACGAATCGATGGGTGCCAGCATGTCTCCGTAACATGTAACGTGAGGCTGTGGGTATGGATGTGACGAAGGCAATCCCAGCGCGAGCGAGGGTTGCCGCCCATCGCGCGCGGCTACGCGAGCAGGGGCTGCGACCGGTGCAGATCTGGGTACCTGATGTGCGGGCACCGGAGTTCGCGCGGGCCGCGCACGAGCAGTCAGCTGCCATCGCGGCCGGCGAGCAAGACGCCGACGACCAGGCGTTCGTGGATGCAGTCTCGTGGGACTGGACCGCTGATGAGGAAGACAGCGCGAGCAGCGTAGAAACACGAGTGAGGCGGGGGGACGTCTACACCGCCGCCGTGCGTGGTCCGTACACGGGGAAACCCCGTCCCGTAGTGGTCTTGCAGGACGACCGCTTCGACGCCACTACGTCGATCACAGTCTGCCCGCTGACCACAAGCACGGTCGCTGCACCGCTTGCCCGCGTGCCGATCGAGGCCACCGATACCAACGGGCTCGGTGAGGTCAGTCGACTCATGGTCGACAGGGTGACCACCATGCCGCGGGAAAACTTGCGTACCCGGCTGGGCCGTCTCAGCGATGAGGACGTGGTGCGGCTGAGCCGGGCGGTGATCGTGTTTCTCGGTCTGGTGTGATCGGTGCCGTATTACGCCTTCTGTCGTCTGGCACCAGGCATTTAGGCCAGCGGTTGATCAACTTGTCGCAGCAGCCGTTCGCTGACCGGGGATGACCGAGCGCGCTAACGCTGTTGGCTTACCTGCAGCGGCAACGCGACCTGGTTTTCTGGAAGCTGAACGTACGATGGTCCGGCGCTCGCGCGAGATCATGATCACCATGTGGGAAGCGTCGGCGCCGGGTGTGCTGCACCTGCCGTCGGGTCGAATGCTGCGGGGGCGTGGACTGCGCCGGCCGGCACCCGACGGTCAGACCCCGACGTTCGCGCTGTACCTGCTGGGGTCCATGCCGCCGCCGATGGCCTGGGAGTCGCGCTGGGTGTCGTGGCCGGACTTGTGGGTGCCCCGCGACCGCGTCGACGCTGCGGCCGCACTGCGTGAGGCGTGGCTGCGCGCCGCGCACGAGCGGGTGGAGATCGCCTGCGCGGGCGGGGTCGGCCGGACCGGCACGGCGCTTGCCTGCATCGCGGTGCTCGACGGCGTCCCGGCCGATGAGGCGGTCGCCTTCGTCCGGGGTCACTATGACCGTCGCGCGGCGGAGACGCCGTGGCAGCGCCGGTTCGTCACACGATTCCAACCCGGCTAGCGTCCCCCGACGGTTTCGGCATGGATCCATGCGCACTCCGCCCGGATCCATGCCGAAGCGGCGATCACCCGGGAATGTCGGGGGGCTCTGGCACGCTCGCCGTGGCAAGAAGGACGGGGGTGGGCATGGGCGAGGACGTCACGGTGCACGGGCTCTGGTCGCCCGGGACTGGGTTGCTGTTGTGGTTCGAGACGGTGCACGCCGCTCCGCTCGACGCAGCGTTGCACCCGCGCGCGGTGGCCGATCCGGCGCTGCTGCCGGCCCCGCCCCGCGCGTGGGCCGGCCGCCTCGCGGATGCACTGGCCCCGGCCGCGTTGCGTAGGCGCCCGGAGTTGCTGTTGCCCGCCACGGGCGGGTTCCCTACTAAGGGAGCACAGCCAGCCGGGGGCCTGCAGCAGTGGCGGGTGCCGGCCGGTGCGCTGGCGCCACCCGACGCAGCTGAGGTGTTACATGAGGTCGCGCACCTCTACACCTCTAGCGAGGACGGCTGGATACTGAGCCCTGAGCTGCGCTTCCTCGGCGAGGTGGCCTCAGGGGTGGCTCGGTGGGTGTACTCCGGGCGGGTGGTGCCCGCGGTGCACAGCTACGACGACGAGCACTGGGCGCGGTGGGTACTGGTGGATGACGGCCCGGTCCGCACCTGGCGGACCCAGGTGGTGGTGGCGCTGCCCCCGGTGCTGCGGGCGGAGGTGCTGCACGGGGTGACCCGGTCCGGCGCGGACGTCGCCGACGACCTTATCCGCGAGCTCACCGACGCGGTGGTGCGGGCCACCCTGAGGCTCAGCGGCCCCCAGCCGGCACCCGCGCACCCCCTGGTCCAGGCACTGCACACCGGGCAGCCGCTGGCCGGCGGCCCTGGCGGGCAGTGGTGGGCGGCGGCGCTGCAAGAGTGGGCGTCGAGCTCGACCCTGGATCGCCCGGAGGTGATCTTCCGGCTGGTGGAACCCGCCGCGACGGACCCGGTCGCCGTAGTGGACCAGGATGCCGGACAGGGCGGCCCGTGGGAGCCCACTTGGCTGCTGGAGGCGTGCCTGCGCACGGCGGATACCGCGCCGGTGCCAGTGCGCAGCCTGCCGCGCTCACCGGAGACCGCCGCCGTGGCGTTGGACGCGCTGAGCCGGGCGATGACGGCGTGGCCGCGGTTGCGCGCGATCACCCCGGATGTGCGCGAGCATGTGGTAGCCCTGCGCACCGCCGATGCCGTAGAACTGCTCACCCGGGGCGCCCAGCAGCTGAGGGCCGCCGGCATCACCGTGCTGCTGCCCCGGGCGTGGACCAGGGCAGACCCGTCGCTGGCGCTGCGGGTGAGCACCCCGCCGGCGGCAGCCGCAGTCACCTCCGGCGCGGTCGGCATGGCGCAACTGGTCGACTACCAGTGGGAGCTGTCGCTGGGTGATGTGGTGCTGAGCGCAGCCGAGCTCGCTGAGCTGGCGCACAGCAAAGCCGAGCTGGTGCGGCTGCGCGGAGACTGGGTGCGGGTGGACGCCACGGCACTCGCGCGGGCCGCCCGCTACGTCGCCGCCCACGCCGCAACGCCGTCAGCCAGCCTCGGCGGCGTGCTCGCCCAGCTCACCGCCGCCGACCCGCCACCTGTGCCGGTCACCGAGGTCGGGGCCACCGGGTGGCTGGGGCAGCTGCTGGCCGAGCAGCCGGATCGTCAGCTCGCCTCCGTAGGGGCACCGGCGGGCCTGCGGACCACACTGCGCCCCTACCAACAGCGCGGGGTGGACTGGTTGGCGTTCATGAGCCAGCTCGGACTGGGGGTGGTGCTGGCCGACGACATGGGCCTGGGCAAGACGGTGCAGCTGCTGGCGTTGGTGCTGCATGAGTTGCCCGGGGGACCGTCCCCGACGCTGCTGGTGTGCCCGATGAGCGTGGTCGGTAACTGGCGGCGGGAGGCGGCCCACTTCGCCCCCGACCTGCGGGTCTTGGTGCACCACGGCGCCACCCGGTTACGCGGGCCGCAGCTCACGGTGGCGATCACCGGGCACGACTTGGTGATCACCACGTATCAGCTGCTGGCGCGGGACTGCGCCACGCTCGCGCAGACGTCGTGGGGCCGGGTGGCACTGGATGAGGCTCAGCACGTCAAGAACACCGCTACCGCGCAGGCCCGGGCCGTGCGGGCGCTGACCGCCCGGCACAGGGTGGCCTTGACCGGAACCCCGGTGGAGAACCGGTTGGAGGAGCTGCGGGCGGTGCTCGACTTTGCTAATCCGGGGATGCTCGGCTCGGCGCAGGGTTTCCGGGCGCGGTTCGCGGTACCCATCGAGCGCGACCGCGACCCCTCGGCGCTGACCCGGTTGCGCACCGTCACCCGCCCGTTTGTGCTGCGCCGACTCAAAACAGACCCGGCCGTCATCACCGACCTGCCGGCCAAGACCGAGCTGACCATGCTGGCGAACCTGACCGCCGAGCAGGCGGCGTTGTACAAGGCGGTGGTGCAGGACATGCTGGCCAAGATCGCCGAGTCCGACGGGGTGCGCCGCAAGGCCCTGGTGCTGTCCACCCTCACCCGGCTCAAGCAGGTCTGCAACCACCCGGCCCACTTCCTGGCCGACGGATCCCCCGTGCAACGGCGCGGCGCACACCGTTCCGGCAAGCTGGACCTGGTCGAGGATGTGCTCACCTCCGTGCTGGGTGACGGGGAGAAAGCGTTGCTGTTCACCCAGTTTCGACAGTTCGGTGAGCTGGTCGGGCCGTGGTTCGAGCAGCGGTTCGGCGTGCAGGTGCCATTCCTGCACGGCGGGGTGAGCCGCGTGGGGCGCGAGGCGATGGTGTCGCGGTTCCAGTCCGACGCGGACGGGCCGCCGCTGATGCTGCTGTCGCTGAAAGCCGGGGGCACCGGGCTCAACCTCACTGCCGCCAACCACGTGGTGCACCTGGACCGGTGGTGGAACCCGGCGGTGGAGAACCAGGCCACCGACCGGGCCTTCCGCATCGGCCAGCGCCGCGACGTCGCGGTGCGCAAGCTGGTGTGCGTGGGCACCGTGGAGGAGCGCATCGACGCGCTGATCGCTGGGAAGCGGGAGCTGGCAGATCTGGCGGTGGGCGCCGGGGAGGGGTGGGTGACCGAGCTGGGCACCGAGGAGCTACGCGAGCTGTTCAGCCTGGGCGCCGACGCGGTGGGCGAGTGAGCACGTGGTGGGGGCAGCGCCTGGCCGACGCGGTCGCCGAACTGATCGACCCGGGACGGCTCGCCCGGGGCCGCACCTTGGCGCGCACCGGCAGCGTGGTGTCCCTGCACGTGCAGGCGGGCCGGGTAACCGGCGCGGTGCAGGGCTCGCAGGCCCGCCCGTACACGGCGGCGTTTCTGCTCGCCCCGCTGGTGGACGCCGACGCCACCCGCATCGCTGAGCTGTTCGCCGCTGACGCGAACCTGCTCGCGCAGTTGGTGACCGGGCAGCTGCCCGACCAGTTCGGTAGCCCGCAGCACGGGCTGTTTCCGCGCTTCGCTGACGAGCTGGACTTCGAGTGCACCTGCCCCGACTGGGGCTGGCCGTGCAAGCACGCCGCCGCGCTCGTGCACGTGCTCGTCGACGGAATCGACGCGCAACCGCAGGCCCTGCTGCAGCTGCGCGGCGTCGACCTGAGTCCGACGTTGGGATGGCAGTCCGTTGTGGAGACCGAGGTCCCGTTGGGGGAGGCCATGGTGGACTACTGGGAACCCCGCGGCGAGCTGGTCGCCCCACCGGTGCGCTTCCGCCCCGCCCTGGACGACCTGGACTCGGGCGTGCTGCGGGCAGCACTGCGCAGCGCCGGCGGCGGCCCGGAATCGGCCGAGGCAGCGCTGCGGTGGTTACGCGAGGCCTACCGACGCTTGGGTTGACCTCAATGGCCCACCCCACCCCGGGCCAATAGTCACCTTTTCGACGCTGCCGGTGCCCGCGTGCGGGCGTTAAGTCACCCTTTCGCCGTTCGTGCCGTCCGTGGCGACGTGCCGTGGAGGCGGCCCCCGCGCCGGGCCAGCACGGTCGGACCCGGCGCGAGGGGTCGCGGGTAGCTGTGCCACCCTCGGGTCTCGATGAGAGCGCACCGGTGACCGTCCTGCAGGTGGTTTTGCTGACGATCGCCGGGGTTGTGGCCGGGGTGGTGGGTTCCACTGCCGGGCTGGCGTCGCTGATCTCCTATCCCGCGCTGTTGGCCGTTGGGCTCGCGCCGGTCACCGCGAACGTCACGAACACCGTCGCACTGGTGGCGAGCGGGTTCGGCTCGGCGCTGGGTTCGCGTCCGGAGTTGCACGGACAGGTGCCACAGGTGGCCCGTCTGGCCGGGGCGGCGGTGGCGGGTGGGATCACTGGGGCGGTGCTGCTCCTGCTGACCCCTGCCGGCACCTTCGAGCGGATCGTCCCGGTGCTGGTGGCCGCGGCGTCGCTGCTGCTATTCGTCCAACCCCGGGTCCGAGCGCTGCGCCAGGACCACGTGGACAAGGGTGGACGGTGGCTTCTCACCGGGGGTACATATCTGATCGGGGTCTACGGCGGATACTTCGGTGCGGCCGCGGGCGTCATGCTGCTGGCCATGCTGCTGGTGCTCGGCGACGACACCCTGGTGCGGTCCAACGCCCTGAAGAACGTGCTGTTGTGGATGGCCAACGGTGTCGCCGCGCTGGGTTTCGCGGTGTTCGCCGATGTCCGCTGGGCAGCGGCCGCCCCCCTGGCGCTGGGGTTCCTGGCCGGCGGCGCCCTGGGCCCGGCGGTGGCACGGCGGCTCCCGGCCGACGGGCTGCGCATTGCCGTGTCGCTGGCAGGGTTGGCTCTCGCGGTGCGGCTCTGGGTCACGGCCGGGTAAGCGCGTACCGTCGTGGCTCCAACCGTGGCGGCTGTCTCACCCCGGACCGAAAAGCAGGGCGTCGCATGACGGCGCCGGAGGAGTCCGCATGGCCGGCAAGAACAAGGGCGGACGCGAAGCCCGCAAACCCAAGGCCGAGAAGCCGAAGGGCAACGCCTCCCAGCCCAGCGCCAAGGGCGCGAACGAGCTGATCCCCTCGGCCAAGAGCACGGCGAAGCGGCCAGGCGGGCGGTAACGTCGCAGCGCGGTGCCGGTCGCGACGGGGCCCGGAGAAATTCAGGTGAGCCGCCGCCGTCGCCCGCGAGAGAATGCGGCGTGGCCCACCACCCGCGAACTTACCGTCGACGACTTGCCGCAGGCTTGGCAGCTCAGCCGGATCGCGTTCGGTGGCCCTCCGACGGCACCGCCAGGATGGGCCACCGACCGGGCGGGCAGGCGCACCTGGGGGATGTTCGAGGGCGGTCGCCTGGTGGCCAAGGCGATGGACCGCGAGCAACACCAGTGGTTCGGCGGACGGGTCGTTCCGACAGCTGGCGTCGCCGGGGTGGCTGTTGTTCCCGAGCGCCGCGGTGCCGGGCTGGCCCAAACGGTGCTGACCCACCTGCTGGAGCGCGCGCGTGAGCGGGGAGCCGTCCTGAGCACGCTGTTCCGCACTACGCCGCTGCCTTACCGCCGGCTCGGGTATGAGCAGGTGGGCACGCTGCGGTCGACCGCGTTGGCCACAGCGGCGCTCACCGGCGTGCGCTGCCCACCGGGGGTAACGCTGCGAGCGGCCACACCCCTAGACGTCGCGGCCGTGCGGGAAATCCGTCGCTCGGTGGCCTGCACTACAACCGGTGGGATGGACCGTTGCGGGCCGATCTACGACCTGGCCGCTGCTGCTGAGTTCGACGCGCACGATGGCACCACCCTCGCAGTGGACGCCACCGGCATGGTCCAGGGGTTCATCACCTGGGATCGGGGGGCAGGTTACGACGCGAACGCCGTGCTCACCGTGCACGACTTGGTGGGCCTGACCGCGGACGCCACGACGGCCCTGTTGGCGAATCTGGCCAGCTGGGCCTCGGTGACACCGACCCTGCACCTGCGGTTACCGGAGCCCGATCCGGCAGCGCTGCTGGCTAGCTTCGCCGGGGCGCGGGTGCTCTCTGAGGACCCCTGGATGATGCGTCTGGTCGATGCCCCCGCAGCGGTCGCGGCTCGGGGGTGGCCGCCGCACCTGGGCGGTGGCCTGGACCTGGACCTCGTGGACGACGTGTGTGCCTGGAACGCCGGCGCCTGGCGGTTGGAGGTCGGCGACAGTGCCGCGGAACTGACGCGACGGACGACCACCGCGGCCGCCGACTGCGTGCAGCTGACGGCCCGGGGGGCGGCCGCGTGGTACGCGGGCACGTCACCTGCGGTGCTCCGGCGCGCCGGGTTGATCTCCGGCGGCAGCGCCGAGGACGACGGATTCCTGCAGGCCGCCGCCGCTGGTCCCCCGCCGGCCTTGCTCGACTATTTCTGATTGGCCGGCGAGCCTGGGTGGCGACCCGGGGTCCAGCAGCATTGGTACCGTCGTACCGCTTCGTCTGGATCGATCAGGAGGGCTGTCGATGAAAGCCGTGACCGCTGCGACCGTGCAGCGCGCCAAGGTCGCCGTCGCGCTGGCGTTCGCGTTGAACGGGCTGGCACTGTCGTCTTGGCTGTCCCGGGTGCCGGCGGTGCGCGACGAACTGGCGTTGAGTACCGCCCAGGTCGGGCTGCTGCTGTTGTGCCTGTCGCTGGGCGCGGTGCTCGCGATCCCGCTGTCCGGTGCGCTGGTCACCCGGCTGGGACCGGCGCGCGCCGTGCTCGCCGGTTCCCTCGTGGTCGGCGTCAGCTTGGCCGGGCTGGCCCTGGCGCTGGTCGTCGGGTCAGCCCCGCTGGCCGGGGTGTTTCTCTTCACCTTCGGTACCGGCAGCTCGCCGTGGGACGTGGCGATGAACGTCGAGGGCGCAGACGTCGAACGCCGGGTCGGCCGGCCCATCATGCCCCGCTTTCACGCCGGTTTCAGCTTGGGGACGGTCGCTGGTGCTGGGCTTGGGGCGTCCTCGGCGGCGCTGCGCATACCGGTGTCCGCGCAACTGGGCGTGACTGCCGTGCTGGTCGTCGCCGTGATGGCCGCCGAAGTCCGGCGCTTCTTGCCCGTGCACCCCCCGGCGGAGGACACCGGCCGGGTCCGGGCCCGCGACGCCTGGCGTGACCGCCGCACCATCCTCGTCGGGCTGTTCGTCCTCGCCTTCGCGCTCACCGAGGGGGTGGCCAACGACTGGTTGGCGCTGGCCCTGGTGGACGGGCACGGCGCGTCGCAGTCGGCGGGGGCCGTCGGGTTCGGCGTGTTCGTTGCGGCGATGACGGTGGGCCGGCTGACCGGGGGCTCGCTGCTGGCGCGCTACGGCCGGGTGCCGACCCTGCGAGCGGCAGCGGTGGTCGCCCTGGCGGGCCTGCTGCTGGTGGTGTTCGGCGAGCCGCCGCTGCTGGTACTCACCGGGGCCGCGCTGTGGGGTGTGGGTGCCTCGCTGGGCTTTCCGGTCGGCATGAGCGCGGCTGCCGACGACCCGGCACGCGCCGCGAGCCGGGTGGCGGTGGTGGCGTCTGTCGGTTATACCGCCTTCCTGGCCGGCCCGCCGCTGATCGGAGTCGTGGCTCAAGCCAACGGGATCCTGCGGGCGTTGCTGCTGGTCGTGGTGGCGCTTGTGGTGGCGTTCGTGCTGGCGGGCTCGACAAGGCAGGACCGCGCTACGGTCCAGGGGTGAGCGAGCCAACCAAAGCCTGGGACCTGCTCATCGACCGCCACCACCTCAGCAAGACCGAGCTGCAGGACACGGTCGTCGCCGACCCGGCAGCCGGTCATGCCGTCTTGCGGACTGCCCGGGTAGGGCTGACGGCGAACAATGCGACCTACGCCGTGCTGGGCGACACGCTGCGGTATTGGGAGTTCTTCCCGGCCCCGGCGGGTTGGGGTCGGGTGCCGCTGTGGGGCTTCGCCGACGTCGTCGCCTCCCGCGCCGACGGGGTGGACGTGGGGCAGCGGGTGTACGGGTTCCTCCCCACGTCGAGTCACCTGGTGGTGCGCCCTGAGCGGGTTGGTGCGCACGGCTTCCGCGACGGCACCAAGCACCGATCGGCACTGTCCGCGGTGTATAACGCCTACGCCGAGACCACCGCTGATCCGGCCTACCAGACGGGCAGCGAAGACCTGCAGGTGCTGTACCGGCCGTTGTTCATCACCTCCTTCACCCTCGCTGAGCAGCTTCGCGGCGCGGCGGGTGACGGCGCGCGAACGCTGGTGTTCAGCTCCGCGTCGAGCAAGACCGCCTACGGCGCCGCGGCCCTGCTGCAGGGCGGTCCGAGGCAGGTCGTCGGGCTCACGTCCCCGGCCAACGCCGCCTTCACCCGCAGCTTGGGCTGCTACGACGTGGTGCTCACCTACGACGAGGTGGATCGGCTCACCGCGGTGCCGACGGCCTATATCGACCTGGCCGGGAGCCAATCGCTGCGCGAGCGGGTGCATGCCAGGTTGCGCGAGGATGTGCTGCTCGACCTGATCGTCGGTGTCACCCATCAGGACACCGGGCGGGCCAGCGGACTCCTCGGTGCCAAGCCGACCCAGTTCTTCGCCCCCGATGTCATCGCCGCGCGCATCGCGGAATGGGGGCGGGCGGGCTTCGACGAGCGCTACGGCGCCGCATGGGCGAGCTTCGCCCCGCGGGCGCAGCAATGGGTGGACGTCGTGACTTCAGGGGGGCCAGCCCGGCTGCAGGAGCTATGGACCCAGACGGTGGAGGGCAGGATCGACCCGCGCACCGGCCACGTCGTGACCTTCTGACCCCCACGGCCCTTGCACAGCTGCGGACCCGGTGCCCGCGGCTGCCCACCTCTGCTGATGCGAGATGGGCAGCCGCGGCCGGGACGGGGATCAGGAGCGCGGGATCAGTACCAGTGCGCCCGGCCACCGATCTGGCGCCCCGCTGCCCCGAGCGCGAACAGCACCGCGCCGACGACGAGCAGGATGATCCCGAGTGTCCACAGGATCGGGATCTTCACGAGGAAACCGATCACGAGCAGGATCACACCAAGAGTGATCATGACGTTCCTTCCACTGAACTCTCCGCCGTTCCGGTTGGAGTGGCGAGTGATCTTTCTACCGCTGCCAGGTGTCGAATGGGAAACGAAACGCGGACAAGCTGCCGTGGCGTCGTATTCAGTGGGTCCTCACCGGGGTCATCGCACGAGTAGCCCGGACAGCCCGGGTGCCGAACCTTCCGCAGCCCGTGCCCGGTCGGGGTCCCTGCCCGGTGACGTGCAGTGCGACCGCAGCATCGGGCAGGCTGGGGTCGATCGAGCTCGAAGCGCGCGGCTCAGGAACAGTGGCTGCCCTCCTCGGCGTGCGGGCCTCGGGACGGCCAAAGAACCATCCCTGCCCCAGGTCCACCCCGAGGTCGGCGGCCGCGGCCGCCTGCTCAGCGGTCTCCACGCACTCGGCAAGGACCAGCCCACCGTAGGCGTGGGTGATCTGCACGATGGCCGCCACGACAGCGCTACTGACCCGGTCGGGCAACGCCTGCACCACGTCCTTGTCGAGCTTGACGATGTCTGGCTGCAGCCGGACCAACATGTTCAGCGACGAGTACCCGGCGCCCAGGTCGTCCAGGGCGACCTTGCAGTTGCGCGAGCGGTAGTAGTCGAAGACCCGTTGTAGGTGGTCCAGATCGTGCACCTGGTGGCCTTCGGTGACCTCGAACACCAGCTGGCTCAGCTGTACGCCGGCTTGGCGTGCCGCCAACTCGGTGGTGCGCAGACACACCTCCGGCCGGTAGATCGAGGTGGGAATGAAGTTGATGAACAACAGCTCCTCGCCCAGCCAGCGGCCGGCGTCTCGTAACGCTGTGGTGCGCCCCACCCGGTCCAGCACATGCGTCCACCCCGCCGCCTCCGCTGCCGGGAACAGCACGTCCGGCCAAACCGCAGCACCGTCGGGGGTGGTGGCCCGCAGCAGCGCCTCGTAGCCGATAGTGCGGCGCTGCGCCAGCGTCACGATCGGCTGGTAGACCGAATGGAAGCAGCGCTGCTCGTCGTCAAAGAGCGGCAGTAGGTCGGCGTGCTCGACCCGGGCACTGGCAGCGGTCAAGGTCGGCGCTGACATGGCCTGGCGCAACAACAGGGCATCGCCCAGGTCCGGCCGGTCCACCACCATGGCCCGGACCTCTTCGGCCTCGACCGAGGACAACTCGCGGCGCGCCTCGGCGATGAACTGCGCCAGATCCGTGCCCTGAAGCGACAACAGGCCGGGAGCGAGGGGCTCGAGCCGCACCCCGCGGCGCAACGCCAGCGAGCGGAGCGCGGTAGCGGTGTGGTCCACCGCGGTGGCCAGCACCAGGCGGCCCGTTGCCGCAGTTCGATCCGCCGAGCTGCACACGCAGCCGGCACAGTCCTCGGCCATCACGGCCCCTTCTCGCCCTGTGGCGCACCAGCTGGCCACTCTCGGTCATATCCTCGAACGCTCGCACCGCATTCTTGAGGCCTTTGGCATCCTGGCGTCATGCAGAAGATGCACGTGGTCGGGGCGGTCGCGCTCACATCCGTTCCGGGGACCTGAGGTGCAGTTTCACGGGGTGGACCCGCGCGTGGCCGAGCTGGCAGCTCAAGTGCAGCCGCGCATGGCGGAGATGGCTGAGCGCACCGTTGCCCAGATCGTCGCTGAGATGGGGGTCTACGGCGACGAGCAGTTCGTGGCCCGCGACGAGCTGCAGCTGTCGGTGCAGCGCAATCTCGACGTCGCCGTGCGCACACTGCGAGCGGCGACCGAGCCGGATCTCACGCAGGCAGTCACCACCGGCCGGGTGCGGGCGCTGCAGGGTGCTCCCTTACCGGAGTTGGTGCGCGCATACCGGATCGGACTGACTCAGGTGTGGCTGTGCATGGTCGAATTCCTGCGTGAGGGCAACCCCGGTGACCTCGCGACGCTGGCGGCGGCGACGACCGCGATCTGGGCTCTGGCCGACGACTACGCCGAGGCCCTGACCACCGCATACCGGGGCGCCTCCGGTGAGCTGATGATCGCCCAGCAGGTCCAACGGTCCGCGCTGGTCGAAGCGCTGTTTGCCGGGGGGTCGGCCACCGAGGGCATGCTCTGGGACATCGCGCGGGTGCTGGGGATCTCCCCGGACGGGGACTTCGTGGTGGTGGCGGCCGAGACGCCGGTCCTCGGCCGGGAACCGCTGCCCCAGATCGAGGCACGGTTGCGCGAGCGTAACCACGCCTCGGCCTGGCGGTTGACGCCCGAGCTGCAGGCGGGGGTGGTGTCGTTGCGGCACCCGCAAGCGTCGGAGACCGTCGCCCAGTTGGTCCGCGACGCCGACGCCGCCCGGGTCGGCCTGAGCCCGGTGTACTCCGGGCTGGGCAATACTGCCCGGGCACTGCACTTCGCCAGGGTCGCGCTGTCCAGCCTGAGCCCCGGGGCCGCCGGGATCGTGCAGTTCACCGCGTCGCCGCTGGCGGGGCTGGTGGCCAGCTCGCCCGAGGCGTCGATGCAGCTGGCCCACCAGGTGCTCGGCCCGGTGCTGGAGCTGCCCGCAGAGGAGGGTAACGTCCTGTTGCTCACGTTGCGGGTGTGGTTCGCCAGCCAGGGCTCCACGGACCTCACCGCGGCGGCGATGTTCTGCCACCCCAACACCGTCCGGTTGCGTCTGCGGCGAATCACCGACAAGCTCGGCCGCCCGCTCAGCGACCCCGAACACATCGCCGAGGTGGGCGCTGCCCTGCGAGCGCTGAACATGTTCCCCGACGCCGAGCACCTGCCGGCTCCGGGATCACACTGACCGACTGGATTGCCCTGTTCGCCGGTTTTCACTGTGGGTGCCCACACGGTCACCGCAGTCGATCATGATTGCGTCACACAGTTGCAGTGTGGCGGCCGTCTGGCGTTGACCTGGTCGCTGTGACGTCCCTAACATCCTGGACACCATCCGCGCCGGTGTACACCCCGCTGGCCGGAGTTTCCCGGTCCTCGACAGTGCGCAGCGCCATCGTGTTGCGACGACAGGACCTGCGTTAGCCCTCGGGTGGGTGCTGCCTCTCCGCACCCTCCCTGACCAGGCATGACCGCAGCCCGACGTGGCCATGCCCGACCGCGGAAAGGACCACCAGTGCCTGCTCGTGCGCCGTACGCACCGCCCGTTAACGGGGTGGCAACACGGCGTCAGTACTACGGAAACCCCCAGCGCGGACGATCGACCGCATGACCGTCGTGCTGGCAAGCTCGCTGCCCGAGGCGCTGACCGCCCTGCACGAGCTACCCGGCTCGCTCGCGCTGGCCGGTGGGACCGACCTGGTGGTGGCGATGAACGCCCACACGGTGCACCCGTCGTCGTTGGTCACCCTGCGCCGGGTACCCGAGCTTCGGGGTGTCCGCGTGGGGGTGTCCGCCATCGGCTACGGCGCGCTGACGACCTACACGCAACTGCTCACCGCCGGGACACCGCTGTTGCGCGCGGTGGGGGCCGCCGTCGGGTCACCGGCCTCGCGCAACGCGGGCACGATCGGCGGGGCGCTCGGCACAGCGTCGGCCACCGGTGACGTGTGGACAGCGCTGATGGCCGCGGGCGCGCAGGTACAGCTCGCGTCGGCGCTGCGCGGGACCCGCCGCTGCGACGTGCATGAACTCGCCCTGGCCCGCGACGAGTTAATCACCGGTGTGCTGGTGCCGGTGCCCGCCGGCCCGCAGGTGTACCTCAAGGTCGGCCAGCGCCAAGCCGCCGTGGGGGCCACGGTGGCATGCGCGTTCACCGTCGACAGTGCGCGGGCCACGGTACGGATCGCGCTGGCCGGCGTCGGCAGCACGCCGCAACGCGCACTGGCCGCCGAGGCGTTCGTGCGCGACGAGCTGCGGTGGGTGGGCGGCCTGCCCGCCGTCAACGAGGGGTCCTGCCGTCGGGTCGGTGAGCTCACCGCGGCGGTTCTGGCGCCCTTCGAGCATGCCCGCGCCAGCCCCGCCTACCGCCGCCATGCTGCGGCGGTGTTGGCGGCCAGGGCGCTCGGCCGGGTCGCGCGGTACGCGTCGGTCGCCGCATGAGCGTGCGAGTGGACGGCGTCGAGGTGGCTGCACCCACCGATCCGGCCGCGAGCCTGCTCGCCTTCCTGCGATACGGGGCTGGGCTCACCGTGGTCAAGGACGGCTGCTCGCAGGGCCGCTGCGGTGCCTGTTCGGTGCTGGTGGAGGACACCTTGGTCACCGCGTGCACGGTGCTGGCCGCTGACGCCGACGGGTGCGTGGTCACTACCGCAGCCGGCCTGACGACGCCCAGCGGACCAAGCGACCTGCAACGGGCGTTCCTCGACGCCGGGGCGGTGCAGTGCGGCTTCTGCACCCCGGGAATGGTGGTGGCAGCCCACGAGCTGCTGGCCCGGGTGCCGGATCCCTCCCCGGCTCAGGTGCGCCAGGCCTTGGCGGGCAACCTGTGCCGCTGCACCGGGTACGGCCGTATCGTCGCCGCGGTCTGCACAGTCGCGGCGCTGCGGAGGTCCTCGGGCGGACAGCTCGGTGACCCGACCCCGGCTCAGGTGCGGTGACCGAGGCAGGCCCACTGGGCGCCGACATCCGCCGCCCGGATGGGGTGGCCAAGGTGACCGGTGCCTTCGCCTACGCCGCCGACCTCGACGCGCCCGGCGCGCTGTGGGGGGCCACGGTACGCAGCCCGCACCCTGCCGCGCGCCTGCTGGGAGTCGACGCTAGCGCGGCCCTGGCGCTGCCCGGGGTGCGCACGGTGCTCACCGCCGCCGACATCCCCGGCCTGCCGACGTATGGCCTCGACGCCGCCGACCAGCCGGTGTTGGTGGCGGACGAATGCCGCTACCACGGACAGCCCGTCGCACTCGTCGCCGCCGACACCCCGCAGATCGCGCTTCGTGCCGCCGAGCTGATAGAGGTGCGGTGGGAGGTGCTCGCACCGGTGGCTGATCCCGCTGAGGCGTTGCGGGTGGGGGCACCCCGCTACCGCGAACTGGTGGTGCAGTGCGGGGACGACGGCACCGAGGGGCCGGTGGCGGTGGCGGGCACCTACACCGTCGGGGTGCAGGACCAGGCGTTCCTCGCACCCGAAGCCGCGTTGGCCCGGCCCACCCCCGACGGCGGGGTGCACCTGCTGGTGGCCACCCAATGGCTGCACTCCGACCGCGACCAGGTGGCCGCGTGCCTGGGGCTTGCGCCCGAGCAGGTGCAGGTAGAGCTGGCCGGGGTAGGCGGGGCCTTCGGTGGTCGGGAGGACGTCACCCTGCAGGTGCACGTGTGCCTGCTCGCGTTGGCCACCCGCACCCCGGTTCGGATGGTGTGGACCCGTCAGGAGTCCTTCCTCGGCCACCCGCACCGCCACCCCGCGGTACTGCATTACCGGCACACCGCCACACCGGACGGTCGGCTGGTCAGCGTCCGCGCCCGAATGCTGCTCGACGGCGGCGCCTACCGCAGTTCCTCGGCTGCGGTGCTGGGCAACGTGGTCACCATGGGCGCGGGTCCCTACCGGGTGCCCCACGTGCACCTGGACGGGGTGGTGGTGCAGACGAACAATCCGCCGAACGGTGCGATGCGCGGTTTCGGCAACGTCCAGACCTGCTTCGCGCACGAGGCGCAGATGGACGCGCTGGCCACCGCACTGGGCATGGACCCGGTGCAGCTGCGACTGATCAACGCGCTACGGACCGGGGACCGCCTGCCCACCGGGCAGCTGATCACCGGCACCGCTCCGTTGACGCAGGTGCTTACCGCGCTGGCGGCACTGCCCGCCCCGGCCGAGGACGCGGACTTTGCTCCCGGTGGGCAGGGTGACTGCGGTGACCCGGCGCGGGTCCGGCGGGGGACCGCCGTCGCAGCCGGGTTCAAGAACCTGATGTTCAGCGAGGGGTTCGACGACCCGGCCACGGCGGAGGTGTTGCTGGAGGGCACCGACTGCGGCCGGGTCCGGGCCATCGTCGCCTCGGCGTGCGCGGAGGTGGGTCAGGGTTTCGTCACCCTCGCCGGTCAGGTGGTGCGCAGCCAGGTCGGCCCAGGTTGCGTGGTGGACGTGGTGCTGGCACCGGTGAACACCGACATCGCCTCGGCCGGGTCGACCAGCGCGTCGCGGCAGAGCTGGATGAGCGGAGGGGCGGTGCAGGCCGCCACGGTGGCAGCGTTGGACACCGTGGTCGCCAAGGTGGCCGCCGACCTGGGCGAGGAATGCGAGCTGGTGGACGGGGTGGTGGTCAGTGCCAGCGGCGCGCGGATTGCGCTGGCCGACGCCCTGCGCGTGGGTTCGGCCAGCGCGCAGCGCACCTTCCGCCACCACCCGACGGCCGCGCTCGGCCCCGGGGGGCAAGGCGACGCGCACGTGTCCTGGGCTTTCGTCGCGCACCGCGCCACGGTGGATGTCGACCTGGACCTGGGCACGGTGGCATTGGTGCAGCTGGCCACCGCGCAGGACGTCGGGACGGTCCTCAACCCGCTGGCCGTCGTGGGACAGCTGGAGGGTGGCGCAGCGCAGGGTGTCGGCCTGGCCCTGACCGAGGAGCTGGTGCTGGACGCTGCCACCGTGCGCTCCCTGACCTTCAGCGACTACCTGCTGCCCACCTCCGTCGATATGTGCGAGGTCCCCATCGCGCTGGTCACCGCGCCGGAGCCGGGGGCGCCGTGGGGGGCGAAGGGTGTGGGCGAGCTGCCCAACGTCAGCTCCACGGCGGCCGTGGTGGCAGCACTGCGGGCAGCGACCGGAAAAGACCTGCGCCGCTGCCCGGTGCGCCTGGAGCATCTGGTGGACCTCGGGTGACGACCCCGACGTCAGCCGCCCGACTCGTGCTGCGGGGTGCGCGCTGGCCCGGGGACGTGGCGGTGCGCGACGGGTGGATCACCGCCGTCGGCGCTGTGGCGCCGGAACCCGGGGACCGCGAGCTGCGGGTGGATGGCGACATCCTCACCGCCGGCCTGGTGAACACCCACCACCACCTCTACCAGTGGATGACCAGGGGCCGGGCCGTCGACGAGGACCTGTTCGGCTGGCTGAGCACCCTGTACCCGGTGTGGGGGCGCCTGGACGCCGAGGACGTGCACGCCGCCGCCACCGTCGGGTTGGCCGAGCTGGCGCTCAGCGGCTGCACCACCGCCGCCGACCACCACTACCTGGTGCCCCGCGGCGACGACTCCGTGTTCGACCGCATCGCCGCCGCCGCCAGCGCGGTGGGTATCCGGGTGCACATCTCCCGCGGCTCGATGGACTTGGGCGAGAGCGCGGGCGGATTGCCGCCGGACTCGGTCGTGGAGGACACCGACGCCATCCTGGCCTCCACCGTCGACGTGCACGCCCGGCTGCACGACGGGGTCCGGACCAGCGTCGTCGTGGCACCTTGCTCGCCGTTCAGCGTGACCCGTGAGCTGATGACGCAATCCGCGGCGCTGGCCCGGCGCCTTGGTGTGCGCCTGCACACCCATCTGGCGGAGACGTTGCAGGAGGAGCACGACGCCCTGGCCCGCTTCGGTATGCGACCGGTTGCGCTGATGCAGGAGTGGGGCTGGGTCGAGGACGACGTGTGGGTGGCGCACGGCGTCCACCTCGACGACGCGGAGGTCGCGCTGTTCGGTGCCCGGAGAATCGGGGTGGCGCACTGCCCGTCCAGCAACGCCCGGCTGGCGGTGGGTACCTGCCGGGTGGCCGATCTCGACGCAGCAGGCGCGCCGGTGGGCCTGGGGGTGGACGGGGTGGCCAGTAACGAGGTCGGCAGGCTGTTCCCGGAACTGCGCCAGGCGCTGTACGCGGGGCGGCTGCGGTCCGGGCGGCCGGCGGCGTTCGGGGTCGCGACCGTGCTGCGGTTGGCCACCGAGGGTGGGGCCCGTTGCCTGGGCCGCACCGACATCGGGCAACTGGCGCCGGGTTACCGCGCCGACATCGCGGTCTGGCCAGGCGATGACCTGGCCGACGTGGCTGACCCGTTGGCCGGGCTGGTGCTCGGGCCCGACCGCACGGTGCGTCACCTGCTGGTCGATGGCCGGTCGGTGGTCACCGACGCTCAGCTGGTCGGGATCGACCTGGCGGCCGCGCGCCGCACGCTGGCCACCCGGGCACGCAGGTTGTGGCCGGACGGGTGCTGAACAAGGGAAGCTGAGCTCGGCAAGGAACACCAGAGCGCCCCGCAGCCTTGCATTAGCCATGACATCACTCGCGATCATCGGGGCAGGCGCCGGGCTCGGCGCGGCGGCGGCCCGCAGGTTCGGCGCGGCTGGTCTCGCCGTCGGGCTCATCTCCCGTAACCAGGCACGGGTGGACGCCCTGGCCAAGGAACTCACCGGCGATGGGATCACCGCACGGGGGTTCACCGCCGACGTCCGCGATCCGGCGTCGGTGACCGCCGCGCTGGAGCAGGTGGCCGACACCCTGGGCACGGTCGAGGTCCTGCAGTACAGCCCCCTGCCGCAGAAGGACTTCATGCGTCCGGTGCTGGAAACCACCCCGGCGGACCTGGTGGGCCCCGTCGAGTTCTCCATCTACGGCCCGGTCGCCGCCGTACACCAGGTACTCCCTGGAATGCGCCTGCTCGGCGACAACCGCGGCACCATTCTGTTCGTCAACGGCGGATCGGCGATTACCCCCGGGCGCAACGTCACCGGGACGTCGATCGCGTTCGCTGGCCAGGCTGCCTACGCCCAACTGCTCAACGAGGTGCTCGGCGAGGAGGGCATCCAGGTATCTCAGCTGGTCATCGGTGGTCGGATCATCGCCGGGGACGCCGAGAAGGACCCCGACGTTCTCGCCGGGCACTTGTGGGACCTGCACACCCAGCGCGACCGCTTCCGCCACCAGGTCAGCGCCGACTGACCCGGTGTCCCCGCCGACTGACCCCCACCCCACCTTGAGGAGAAACCCATGACCTCCAAGACCTGGTTCATCACCGGCACGTCCCGCGGCTTCGGACGGGAGTGGGCGATCGCCGCTCTGCAGCGCGGGGACCGCGTCGCTGCCACCGCCCGCGACGCCGCCAGCCTGGCCGATCTCGCCGCTCAGCATGGTGACGCCTTGCTGCCGATCGAGTTGGACGTCACCGATCACGACGCCGCATTCGCCGCCGTCGCCCGGGCACACGCACACTTCGGCCGGCTGGACGTGGTGGTGAACAACGCCGGTTACGGCCAGTTCGGCATGGTGGAGGAGCTCAGCGAAGCCGAGGCCCGCGCCCAGATCGAGACCAACCTGTTCGGGGCGCTCTGGGTCACCCAGGCGGCGCTGCCGTTGCTGCGCGCGCAGGGCAGCGGGCACATCCTGCAGGTGTCCTCCATCGGCGGGATCTCCGCGTTCCCCACCGTGGGGATCTACCACGCCTCCAAGTGGGCGTTGGAAGGTTTCAGCCAGTCCGTGGCGCAGGAGGTGGCCGGTTTCGGCGTCAAGGTGACCCTCATCGAGCCCGGCGGGTACTCCACCGACTGGGGCGGCAGCTCCGCCAAGCACGCCACCCCCATCGCTGCCTACGACGACGTCCGCGAGCAGGCAGCCAACCGGCCCAGCCGGCGCGGCACCCCGGGTGACCCGGTCGCCACTCGAGACGCGGTGCTCACCCTGGTGGACTCCGAGAACCCCCCGCTGCGGGTGTTCTTCGGTGCTGCCCCGCTGGCCATCGCGACCGCCGACTACGAATCGCGGCTGGCGACGTGGAACGAGTGGCAGCCGTTGTCGGTCGCCGCGCACGGCGGGCAGGGCTGAGCGCTCCGACGGGTGGCGGTTGCCGCTCAGCGCGCTGTCGCTACCCCGAACCGCTTGGTGACGACGGACTCGACGGCGCCTACCAGGTAGTACAGCAGCACTGATACCCCGGTCAGCACCACCACCGACGACCACAGGTGGGCGTAGGCGAAGGTGGAGGCATCCTTGAGCATCTGGTAGCCCAGGCCGGTTCCGGTGGCCAGCCACTCCGCCAGCAACGCCCCGACGATCGCGCCGGGCACCGAGATGCGCGCCGCGGCGAACAGCGCAGGGAGCGCGCTGGGCAGCGCCACCATCCGCAGCACCGTCCAGGTGCCCCCGCCGTACGCCCGGACGAGGTCGGTGGCCTGCGCGGGCGCCGACCGCAAACCGAACACCACCGTCACCAGCGCCGGGAAGAACACCACGATTCCGACGATGACGGTGACGCCCAGCAGGCCGCGACCGAAGACCAGGACCAGCAGCGGCGTCATCGCCACCAGCGGCACCGACCGCACCACCATCGCCACCGGCGTCAGCGCCCTCTCCACGGTGCCGATGGCAACGAACAACACCGCCACGACGACGGCTGCCAGCAGCCCGGTGGCAAACCCCGTGCTCGCGTGCCGCAGCGTGACCATCAGCGCATCGGCGATGCTCGCCGCGGTTGGTCGCCGCGGCTGGCGCCGAGACCAGGAACGTCCACACGTCGATGGGGCCCTTGCCGACGAGGCGGTTCACGTTCGCCAACCGCAGGAAAGCGGTCCACACCGCGACGACCAGCGCCAGCGACACCCCGGCCGCCAGCACGGTGATTGCCAGGCGGCGCAGCAGCGCCCACGCCCCGCCGGTGGGTACCGGCGCGGGCGCGCCGAGCGCCGCGGCAGCATCCACCGGGGTCTGCAGTCGGATACTCACCCGTTGCCCCGGCCCGTCGAAGCAGCGGCCCACGGCGTCACCATGCGACCCACCAGCCCCAAGAGGGCGTAACCCAGCCCGGCCACCGCGCCGGAGGCCAGGGCCAGCCCCCAGGTCCGGGGCACGTTCAGGGACTGCTGGGCGACGACCATGGCGATCCCCAGGCCGCGCTCGCCGCCGAGGAACTCGCCGATGATGGCGCCGAGTACGGCAGCTGGCGCGGCGATCTTCAGCGAGGTGAACAACCCTGGGAGCGCGGCAATGAGCTGAACCCGCCGCAGCTGCTGCCAACGCCCGCCGCCGTAGGCGCGCACCAGGTCCATGCTCAGCGGGTCGGCTGCGCGCAGCCCCAACAACGTGCCGACCAGGGTGGTGAAGAAGACCGAGAGGGCGGCCAGCGCCGCCATCGAGGTGGTCCCCTTGAACACGGCAGCGAGGATGGGTGCCAGCGCGATCACCGGCAGGCAGAACGACGCGATGCCCAGCTGCAGCACTACCCGCTCGGTCACCGGGATGAGCACCACCACCGAGGCGGCGGCGACCGCGGCCAGGTTGCCCCAGACGAACCCGCGCCCCGCCTCCGATAACGTCGTGCTGACGTGTGGGGAGTAGAACCGCCACCCGTCGCTCAGCCAGCCGCGTGCCACGGCCGCCGGGGTGGGCACCGCGCCGCCGTTACGCAGCACCGTGAGCGCCAGTGCAGTCCACCCGAGCAGGACCGCGAGCACCCCCAGGGCACCGGTCAGCGCCCGGGTACCCGCAACGGCCTTGCCGGCGCTGGCGGCTCTCATGCGTGTGCCTGCGCTGGCTCGTCCACCAGGTCGACGCTGGCGACGTCAGGGCCGCCGAACAGCAGGTCCGACAGTTGGTCGGTGTACCCGTGAAACTCCGGGGTGCGCATCAGCTCGGGGGTGCGGGGTCGGGGCAGGTCGATGGACACCACGGTGCGCACCCGGCCGGGACGCGGTGTCATCACCGCGACCGAGTCGGACAAGAACACCGCCTCGGTGATGGAGTGGGTCACCAGCAGCGTGGTGGTGGCGCGCGCAGCCCACACCCGCAGCAGCTCCAGGTTCAGCCGCTGGCGGGTCATATCGTCCAGAGCACCGAACGGTTCGTCGAGCAGCAGCACCCGCGGCGCCACCACCAGCGCGCGGGCGATAGCCACGCGTTGGCGCATACCACCGGAGAGCTGGGCGGGCCGAGCGCGTTCGAACCCGGTGAGCCCCACCAGCTCGATGAGTTCGGCGATCTGCCCAGGTTGGGCTTTGATGCCACTGACCTCCAGCGGCAGGGCGATGTTGGCCGTCACCGAAACGCCAGGGCAGCAGGGCACTGTCTTGAAAGGCGATGCCCAGGTGGTGGTTCTGCCGCATCACCGCAGGCGACTCGCCGTGCACCAGGGCCGTGCCGCTGGTGGGCTGCTCCAAGTCGGCCAGGATGCGCAAGATGGTGGACTTTCCACAGCCCGAGGGCCCCAGCAATGCCAAGAACTGCCCATCCACGGTCTGCAAGTCGACGTCGTGCACCGCGCTGACGGTGCGCCGGCCCAGGGTGAACTCCTTGCCGAGCCCCCGCAGGTCGATGCCGGTGGCGGTGGGGGGCGTGTGATGTGGCCGGGTCATTTCAGGGTGGGGTCCTCGGCGAAGGCTTCTTTGATCAGCGACATGTCAAACAGCTGGCTGGCGCTCAGGCTCGAACCGCCGACCGCCAGGCTGCCCATCGACTCCGAGATCAGCTGGTCGGTGACCGTCAGCAGGCCGTTGGCTTTGGTGTCGGCACTGACCACCAGGGCGTTCTGCGCCGCGGACTGCTGGGTCTGCGACGCCAGGTTCAGCCCGAGGTCCTTGCCGTAGACGTCGACCGTGTACCCGGCGGGCAGGGCTGGGTCGGCAACGGCGTCCTTCCACCCCTTGACCTGCGCGGTCAGGAAAGCCTTGAGCTTCGCCCGGTCCTTGTCGATGCTGTCTTGGGTGACGACGTAGGTCTCCGACACCATCGGGTAGCCGTTGTCGGCGAACAGCATCGTGGCGGTGTCGAAGCCCTTGGCTTTGAGGTCGATGGGCTCGTTGGTGACGAAGGAGAACCAGCCGTCCACCTCGCCGGTGGTGAGCCCCAGCGGGTCGAACTGCACCGGCACTTTGGTGATCTTGGTGGCATCCAGCTTGTTCGCCTTGAGGAATGCCGCCCAGACGGACTCATTGCCCGACTGCACCCCGATCGTCCTGCCGTACATGTCGGTGGGTTTGGTGATCGGCTTCTTCGCCATCGACATGATGCAGAACGGGTTCTTCTGGTACTCCGCACCGATGATCTTCAGCGGGGCGCCCTGTGCGATCGCGGCCGCGGTGATGTCCGGCGAGGAGATGCCGACCAGGGCGGTGCCGCTGAGCACGTCGGACTCGATCGGGGAGGCTGTGGGCCCGCCGGCGATGAGGTTCGCCGGCCCGGAGAACCCCGCCGCGGTGTAGTAGCCCTTCTGATCAGCGACGTAGCAACCGGCGAACTCCACGTTCTTGATCCAGGACAGCCGCACGCTCAGCGGGCCGAGGTTGGCTCCGGACCCGGCAGCGGCGGCCGGGGTGGTCGAGCTGCTGCCGCATGCGGCGAGGACCGGGCCGGCGGCGAGCACTCCGCCGAGTTGCAGACCGCGCAACAGCACGGTGCGGCGGTCGAGGGCTCGCGGGGATGGGCGGTCACTGCTCATGGGGCTCCTGTAGGCCGTCGCCGCGGGGGTGTCGCGGCAGTGCGGTGAACGTAGAAGGGCCACAAGTCGCCGGCGTGTGCCGCACGTTTCGCCACCGTTACGCATGGTGGGTGGGGCCGGCAGGCTCGGTACGCTGCGCTCGTGGGCCTGCGCTTCGACCTCGAGCAGTGGTTGTCCTGCTGTCACTGCGCGCGATGGGCGGGTGAGATGCGCGGCGGGCAGCCCTACGCCGACCTCGAGGAGTTGCTGGCCGCGGCCGCCAGGTCGTGGGCCTGCGCCGCCCCGGCCGACGTGCGGGAGGCGGTTGCTGCGCATCCGCGGATCGGCGAGCGCACCGCGGCTGGCAGTCTCCCTGCTCGGGAACAGGCTGGCACCGCGGGAGCATCGGCGGAGGTCATGGCGGCACTGGTCGACGGCAACCGGCGCTACGAGCGGCGTTTCGGCATGACCTACCTGGTGCGGGCGGCGGGGCGCTCCGCGCAGGAGATGGTTGCGCTGCTACACGAGCGGCTGGCGAACGACCCGGTGACCGAGCTTGCAGTGGTGGCGCAGCAGCAGGGCGAGATCACCGCTTTGCGCCTGCGAGCACTGGCAGGGGACACCCAGAGTCGGGTGAGCAGGATGCCCGAGTGAGCCTGTCGACTCATGTGCTGGACACCGACTCGGGTCAGCCGGTCAGCGGACTCCGGGTGCAGGTGCAGCGGGTGGGATATGACGAGGTCACCGAGGTCACCGAGGTCACCGAGGTCGCCTCGGCCGTCACCGACGACGATGGGCGAGTGCGCGAGCTACTGGGAGCCGAGTGGGGGCCGGGTCGGTGGCGGGTGGTGTTCGACGTGGCAGGGGTGCGCGCGGATGCCTTCTTCCCCGTTATCACCGTGGAGGTGCAGGTTCCCGACACCAGCCACTACCACGCCGCCGTGCTGTTGGGCCGCTACGCGTACACGACCTACCGAGGATCCTGACCTCAGCGCGCCGGGTCTTTCTAGGGTTAGGGCGCAGGTCGGTCAGAACGACAGCCACGCCAGGCCGGGTTCGGGTGCGTCGTCGCGGGTCACCGCCCCTTCGATGAGGCCGTAGGGGCGGTCGGCGGCGACGTACACCTCGTCGTCATTGGTCAGCCCGAACGGGCGGAGATCCACCAGGAAGTGGTGGCGATTGGGCATGCTCAGCCGCACCTCGGCGACCTCGGCGTGTGCCAGCAGTACGGCCTCGCCCATCCGGTACAGGGTGTTCTGCAGCGACAGGCTGTGCACCGCCGCGAAGGTCTCCACCAGCCGGGTCCGGACGTCGGCGTGCACCGCCGCGAAATCCAACTCCGCGAGCGCAACCGGGTCGGTCTCGCTGTAGCGCCACTGCGCCGTCACGGCGGTGGCCAGGATGCGGTCGGTAGTCTCCGGCAACGACGTGTACTCGTCCTTGGGGAAGCCGTGGAACTCCGAGCCGGTGGCGTTGAGCACCACCAGGTCGCTCAGCCCGGCCGTCACCCAGGCGTGGCGGCCCTCCCTGGTGACCGTCGCGAGCCGCCGCTCGGCGCCGTCGCGGACGAAGGAGTGCGGTGCTGGCTTGCCCGCCACGGTGAGCCGGATCCAGCCGAGCTGCTCCAACCGCACCTGCGCCCGGTGCACGGCGGGCTGAGATTCGACGAAATGCGCGCTCAGCCGCAGACCGAACTCCTCGGGCTCGCCGACCGGGGCCTGCGCGGCGAACGCGTACACGGTGTTCTTCTGGGTATCGGTGGTCAGCACGACGCTGTTGTCGCCGTACAGGTGCACTGCTTCGGTGTCGCCGTAGAGCCCGGTGCTGACGGTGAGGTCCTGCAGGTGCCGCACCCTGGGATCGGTGCTGTCCTTCGTCACCCGCACCAGGCGCACTTCCGCTTTGCCCCACCGGTTCTCACCCAGGACGATGCTCACCGGGCGGCGTTCTTGATGAACTCCTCCGCCGCACCGACCTCGGGCCTGCCCCCACCGAAGTAGCTGCCCCGCACGTGCCGGCGGGTCGCGTTGTCGTCGGTGGCGCGCGCCGCGGAGTGCCACAGGTAGGCGTCGTGCAAGATGACGTCGCCACGTTCGGCGTACACCGCCACCTCGCCCCGGATCTTCTCGAAGCCCAGCGGCATGGGGAACGGGGGCGGTGTGCTCGTGCGCCCTCCGGTGGCCTTCGCCGTCGCCGGGACCGCCACCCCGTTGATGTTGCGGTACGGCGCCGGCGTAGCCCACAGGTGGCTACCGGGAACGACGCGGAGGAATCCGTTGGCCGGGCTCGTCGCGTCGAGGTGAAACGTAAACGCGACGGACGGCCAGATGTCCTTGCTGGGGCTCGCCTGCCAGTCAGAATGCCAACCGATGCGGGTGTAGCCGGACTCCTTGCCCGGCCGGGCATCCTGGTAGACGACCCCAAACTGCTCGCTTTCCCGCAGCCAACACCGCTCGCCGAGCAGACCGGCCATGATCGCGGCCAGACCCGGGTGGGTGATGGCGTCGTGAACGGCACCGGAGAGTTCCGAGACGTACTCCACGTAGTTGGCGAACTTCTCCGCCTTAGCCGCTTCGTCGAGGAAGATGGTGGAGCCGTAGCGGGCCGGCAGTTCCCCGGTGACGACCTTCTCCTGCGCGTCGACGCATTCGGAGTCCATCCGGTCGAGGGCATCGTCGGTGATCAGGCCGCGGAGCACCACGTAACCGTGGGAGAGGAAAAACCAGGTGACGGCGCCAACGTCATCGGGGGCGAACACACCGGGCTCGTGCAGCATCGTCGTCATTCGTCGTCTCCTGTTCACTGGTCCGCGCGCGGACCGTCGGTGGGTGGGGGGGTCTGCAACGCAGCCCGTCAACGCAGCCCGTCAACGCAGCCAGGCATCCACCCCCGCGACACCGAGCGTCTTCGTCTGGCCCGGGGCTCCGGAGTGCTCGATGGAGCAGCGGGCCAGTTGTGCCAGGCCCTCGTCGTCCACCCCCAGCTCAGCCCGGGCCAGCTCGTACTCCTGCGCCAGTCCAGGGCCGAACAGCAGGGGGTCGTCGCCGTTCAGGCTGCAATGCACCCCGGCGTCGAGCAAGGCCGACAGTGGATGCTCGGCCAGCGAACCCACCACCGCCAGAGCGACATTGGACGATGGACACACGTCGAGGCAGATCTGCTCGGCGACCAGGCGCGCGAGAAGCTCGGCGTCCTCGATGGCCCGCACCCCGTGCAGCACCCGATCGGCCCTGAGCACGTCGAGCGCGCCGCGCACACTGTCGGGCCCGTCGAGTTCCCCGGCGTGCGGGGTCGCCAGCAGACCGGCTTCCCTGGCGATGGTGTACGCCTTGGCGAAGGGCTGCGGCGGCCAACCAGCCTCGTCGTTGTGCAGCCCGAAGGAGACCACCCCGGCGTCGGCCCGTTCGGCGGCCAGTACGGCAAGGTGCTCGCCGTCCTCGGGCGCCAGCGTGCGGTCGGCTGCCACCATCAGGCCGAAACCGATGCCCAGCGCACCGGCCGCCGCATGACCTGCCGCGAGCACCAGGTCCAGAATCTCCGCGTCGGATCCGAGCGCTCCGCGGTGATGCAGCGGGGTGAACCCAGGCTCCACCCAGACCGCGCCGGCCAGCGCCGCGTCCTGCACGACCTCGAACACCAGCCGCTGCAAGTCCGCCGCCGTCCGGATCACCGCGCAGGCCGCCGCATACGTCGCGTTGAAGTGGGCGAACGAGCCGTACCCGGCGATCACCGGGACACCGATGCCGTCGCGGGCGCAGAGTTCGGCGAGCGTGGCCGGGCGCATCGCCCCCTCTAGATGCACGTGCAGGTGAGCCTTCGGCAGGGCGAGGAGATCGCGCACCAGCTCACGGTAGGGCAGCGTCGTGACGACTGTGTTTCGTCTGTGGGTGTGCTCGCCGGGATGGGCGTGACAGCGCTACCGTCGCCCGATGCCCGCAATCCGGTTGGACCCCGTGGTGCTCGACGATCTGCTGGCCCCGGTCGACGCCGCGCTGGCGCGGGACTATCCGGGGCCGCGGGCCGGCGTCCAACCGGTACACACCGTGTACGTGCCCGCCCCGGATGCGTCGCCGGACGTGGTGGCGCAGTGGGGGATGCAGGCGTTGCAGTTGCTGGACTCCCACCCCGTACCCGACCCGGACGGCGTGCTTGAGCGGGTACGGCAGGTGCTGCGCACCGGCGCCGTGCAGGACCTGCGGCTGGATTTCGAAGACGGTTACGGCTGGCGTGGCGAGGCCACCGAGGACGCCGACGCCATCCGCGCCGGGCAGACGCTGGCTGCGCTGCCCGCCGGGTTGGGCACCCGTGGCGTGCGGTGCAAAGGGCTGGAACCGCACGAGCGCCGCCGCGGGCTGCGCACCCTGGAGTTGGTCCTGGACGGCGCGGGCGGCGTACCCGACGGTTTCGTCTTCACGGTGCCCAAGCTGCGCCACGCCGGGCAGGTCGACGCCGTCGTGGCGTTGTGCACCGAGCTGGAACGAGCTCACGGACTGCCCTCGGGTGCACTGCATTTCGAGCTGCAGGTGGAGACCCCGCAGGCCGTCCTCGGCGCCGACGGCACGGCCACCGTGGCGACGGCGCTGCACCGGTCCCATGGGCGGTGCACCGGGTTGCACTACGGAACCTACGACTACAGCGCTGCGTGCGGGATCGCCGCCGCCCACCAGTCCTTGGAGCACCCGGTGGCCGACCACGCGAAGGACGTCATGCTGGTGGCCGCGGCGGGCACCGGGGTCTGGGTGTGCGACGGATCCACCAACGTCGTGCCGATCGGGACCCGTCAGCAGGTGCAGGCCGCCTGGGGTCTGCACCGCCGGCTGGTTACCCGCTCCTTGCGGCGGGGTTTCGCCCAGGGGTGGGATCTGCACCCGGGCCAGCTGGTCACCCGGTGGTTGGCGGTGTTCGGCTTCTATCGGGCGGCGCTGGAGCCCACGGCGGCGCGGTTGCGGGCATACCTGGATAACATCGGCGGTGCAGTGCTGGACGAGCCGGCCACCGCCCAGGCGCTGGCCGCGGTGCTGGTGCGCGGAGTGGACGTGGGGGCTGTCGATGAACGCGAGTTGCTCGCCGCGACCGGCGTCGATCGTGGCGTCCTGCAATCGCTGGTGACCAGGACGGCTCGCTCCGGTGCCTGAGCTGATCCTGCGGGCACAGCGTGCGATGCTGCCCGAGGGTGAGGGGCCTGCCGATGTCGCGGTGCGCGACGGGGTCGTGGTGGCGGTGGAGCGCGTGGGTGCCCTGAGCGGGGATGTGCGGCAGCTGCGCACCGACGAGGTGCTGCTGCCGGGGCTTGTCGACACCCATGTGCACGTCAACGAGCCCGGCCGCACCGAATGGGAAGGATTCGACTCCGCTACCCGTGCCGCCGCAGCCGGCGGTGTCACGACCATCGTCGATATGCCGCTGAACTCCGTGCCACCCACCGTCGACGTCGCCTCCCTGCGGGTCAAGCAGGACTGTGCCCGGGCGCAGGTGCACGTCGACGTCGGGTTCTGGGGTGGCGCGGTGCCTGGCGGACTCCCGCAGCTCCGCCCGCTGCACGACGCCGGGGTGTTGGGGTTCAAGTGTTTCCTGCTCGATTCCGGAGTGCCCGAGTTCGCACCGTTGTCCACACCTGAGCTGGCTGCGGTTCTCACCGAGCTGGCAACGTTCGACGGGTTACTGGTGGTGCACGCCGAGGACCCCGATACCGTTGCGGCGCAGCCTGATCCACGCGGACGGATCTACGCCGACTTCCTGGCCTCGCGTCCAGGCACGGCCGAGGACGTGGCCGTGGCACGGCTGATCGTGCTGGCCAGGCGAACCGGGGCTCGCATCCACGTGCTGCACCTGTCCAGCGCCGGTGCACCGCCGATGATCGCCGACGCCAGAGCCGACGGGGTACGGATCAGTGCTGAGACCTGCCCGCACTACCTGACATTCGCCGCTGCGGATGTGCCCGACGGCGCGACCCAGTTCAAGTGCTGCCCCCCCATCCGTGCCGCGGCCAACCGCGAAGCACTGTGGGCGGCATTGCAGAACAACGTGATCGGGCTGGTGGTCAGCGACCACTCGCCGTGCACCCCCGAGTTGAAGGAACTAGCCACCGGCGACTTCGGCCGGGCGTGGGGCGGGGTGGCGTCGCTGCAGCTCGGGTTGTCGGCGGTATGGACTGGGGCGCACGCCCGCGGGCTGGGGCTCTCCGACGTCGTCGGGTGGATGTCGCAGGCTCCGGCGGACCTGGTGGGGTTGCATCGTAAGGGGCGCATCGCCGTCGGCGCGGACGCCGACCTCGTGGTCTTCGCCCCGGACGAGGAGTTCACTGTGGACGCAGCTGCGTTGGAGCACCGCAACCCGGTGACGCCCTACGACGGTAGGCGGCTGCGGGGCGTGGTCCGCGAGACCTGGTTGCGGGGTGTGAGGATCGATCGGGTGAACGCTCGTGGACGACTGCTGCGCCGATGAGTGATTTTCTGCTGCTGCCGGACCTGGCGGCGAGGGCACTCGGCGGTGCCGTGATCGCCGCCAACAACGACTTCTTCGCTGACCGCGCGCATCTCCTGCTGCCCTACCCGGTGTCCGAGCACCCGGAGTTCGGGTTGCGCGGCAAGGTCTATGACGGCTGGGAGACGCGCCGGCGGCGCTCGCCGGGTTCCGACCATGCGGTGATCCGGCTCGGGGTGCCGGGGATTGTGCACGGGGTGGTGGTCGACACTACGTACTTTACCGGCAACCACCCGCCGGAAGTGTCGGTGCAGGGCGTGCAGCTCGACGGGCACCCCGCGCCGGCGGACCTGGACGCGGTGGGATGGTCTGAGATCCTGCCGCGTTCGGTCGCGTTGGGCGACACCAGGAACACCTATCCGGTCGCCGACGGGGGCCGGTGGACGCATCTGCGGTTGACCATCCACCCTGACGGCGGGGTCGCGCGTTTGCGGGTGCATGGCATACCGCGGCCCGATCCGGCACTGCTGGCCGGCACCATCGACCTCGCGGCGACGGAGAACGGTGGCCGCGTCGTGGCTGCCTCGAGCGAGTTCTACAGCGCCCCAGCGCAATTGCTGCTGCCCGGCCCGGCTCGGCACATGGGCGAGGGTTGGGAGACTGCCCGTCGGCGCGATGAGGGCAACGATTGGGTGGTGGTGGCCCTTGCCGGCCTCGGCGTACCTCGGGAGGTGGAGGTGGACACCTCGTGCTTCCTGGGCAACGCCCCCGGCTGGGCGCGGGTGCTGGGGTCGGCGGCTGCGCCCAGCGTGACCGACCCCGGTCACGGTTGGACGGAACTGTTGGCGCACAAGGCGTTGCTCCCCGACACCCGGCACCGCTTCCTGCTCCAGGGTGCACCGGCGATCAGCCACGTGCGGGTGGACATCTACCCCGATGGCGGCTTCGCGCGGCTGCGGGTGCGCGGCGAACTGAGCTGAGTTCCTCTTGCCGTTTTTGTCGGGGGTGGTGGTTAGTCTTCGAACATGAGTTCTACTCAGGTGGTGGCGGCGGTGGCGGGGTTGGCGGCGGCGGTCGACGCCCTGCACGCCCTTGCGTTTGACCGGCTCGGTGATGAGGAGGTGCTGGGGGTGTTGGCCGCCGTGGAGACCCAGCGCCGCCGGTTACCGGTGATCGATCACGCCCTGATCACCGAACTGGAGATCCGATCCCTGGCCGTGAAACACCTGCAACGGGGGACGGCGGGGTTACTCGGCGACCTGCTGCACCTAGACCCCCCCGCGGCCCGGGCCCGGGTGCGGGCCGCCCAAATGTTGGGTCCCCGGGTGAGTATCACCGGGCAACCCCTACCCCCCGTCCTTCCCGCCACGGCCGCCGCTCAAGCCGGCGGGGGGATTGACCCGGCGCACACGGTGATCATCACCCGGGTCATGCACGCCCTCCCGCACAGCCTGGACCCGCAGGTGGTGGCCGAAGCCGAACACAGCCTGGCCACCCACGCCACCCAACTGCGCCCCGCGGAGTTGGCCACCGCCGGTGAACGGCTCCTCGCGCACCTGGACCCCGACGGGCACCTCAGCGACGACACCGACCAAGCCCGCCGCCGCGGGCTGGTGATCGGCGCCCAAGGCGGGGACGGGATGAGCCCCATCCACGGATTACTGGACCCCACCACCCGGGCGTTGTTGGATGCCGCCCTCGGCGCCCTCGCCCGACCCAGCACCACCAGGCCGGCCAACAGCAACAACGGGGACAGCGGTGCGGGTGTGCCGGACCCGCGGTCCCCCGCCCAACGCCGCCACGACGCGTTAGCCGCCCTGTGCCGCACCCTGCTCGCCACCAGCACACTGCCCAGTAACCGGGGCCTGCCCGCCACCGTCATCCTCACCATGACCATCACCCAGCTGGAAGCCGCCCTGACGAATACCGCGCCGTCAGTAGCAGGCCCGGTGCGCCCGGTGCCGAACCCCGACGGGGCGCTGGTGCGCACCGCCACCGGCACCACCCTCACCATCCCCGACGCCCTCCGGTTGGCCACCACCGCCCACTGGGTGCTGGGGCTGTTCGACTCCGGGGGACAACCCCTCTACCTCTCCCGCACCACCCGCCTCGCCACACCAGCCCAACGCCTCGCTCTGACCGCCCGCGACCGGGGTTGCACCCGCCCCGGCTGCGACATCCCCGCCGCCTGGTGCGAAGTGCACCACCTCACCCCATGGCAACACGGCGGGCCCACCGATATCACCAACCTCGCCCTGGTCTGCCCCTACGACCACGCACTCATCACCCACGACGGCTACACCGTGGGAATCGGCACCACCGGGCACGTGGAATGGACCGCCCCGGCCTACCTCGACCCCACCCGAATACCACACACCAACCCGTTACACCACCCACCCCACCTCACCGCACAACCCCGAGCCGGATGACACCGGCGGCAGAGCAGCGGCGGCCGAACCGCACGCGGTGACCCGTCCGTAACACGGCGTCGTTAGCCTGCAGACCCTCGACGATCGGAGCACCCGTGCGCCTGTCACCGCACGAGCAGGAGCGTCTACTGGTGTCCTACGCGGCGGAGTTGGCCCGGCGTCGGCAGGCCCGTGGCCTCGCCCTGAATCATCCGGAGTCGGTGGCGCTCATCACCGACCACTTGATGGAGGGTGCGCGCGACGGCCGCACGGTGGTGGAGCTTATGAGCTCCGGCCGCGAGGTGCTCACCCGCGCCGACGTCATGGACGGCGTCCCCGAGATGCTCGGTGAGGTCCAGGTGGAGGCCACCTTCCCTGACGGCACCAAGCTCGTCACCGTGCACCGGCCCATTCAGTGAAGCGGCCGATCCAGTGATCCCGGAGAGATTGTCCCCGCCGACGGGACGCTTGAGCTCAACGCCGGTGCTGTGCGCACCACGCTCGACGTGCTCAACACCGGTGACCGTCCGGTGCAGGTGGGCAGCCACGTGCACTTCGCGCAGGCCAATGCGGCATTGGAGTGCGACCGGGCCGCCGCGTACGGCAAGCGGCTGGACATCCCGGCTGGCACCGCTGTCCGGTTCGAACCCGGCCTGGGCCAGACCGTGCGCCTCGTCCCGCTCGGCGGCACCCGCGAGGTGCACGGGCTCTCGATGGACCCTCCTGGAGAGCTGGACCACTGATGGCAGGGCAGTACAGATGACACAGCTGAGCCGCGCCCGCTACGCCGAGCTCTACGGCCCCACCACGGGTGACCGGATCCGCCTCGCCGACACCGACCTGCTCGTCGAGGTCACCGACGACTGGTGTGGCGGCCCGGGCCGCGCGGGCGATGAGGCGGTGTTCGGCGGCGGCAAGGTGCTGCGGGAGTCGATGGGCCAGGGCCGGGCCACCCGGGCTCAGGGGGCACCGGACACGGTGATTACCGGGGCGGTGGTCCTGGACCACTGGGGTGTGGTCAAGGCCGATATCGGCATCCGCGACGGGCGCATCGTCGCCCTGGGCAAGGCGGGCAACCCCGACACCATGGACGGGGTGCACCCGGATCTGGTGGTCGGGCCGTCCACGGAGGTCATCGCCGGCAACGGCCGCATCCTCACCGCCGGGGCCATCGACTGCCACGTGCACCTGATCTGCCCGCAGGTCGTGGACGAGGCCCTCGGCGGGGGCATCACCACGATCATCGGCGGCGGCACCGGTCCGGCGGAGGGCACCAAGGCCACCACCGTCACCCCGGGCGCCTGGCACCTGGCGCGGATGCTGGAGGCGATGGACGGGTTGCCGGTCAACGTGGCGCTGCTGGGTAAGGGCAACACGGTCAGCCGGGAGGCCATGTGGGAGCAGCTGCGGGCTGGGGCGTCGGGGTTCAAGCTGCACGAGGACTGGGGCTCGCCCCCCACGAGCCTGCCGATGGCGCAGCGCTACATGATGTTCTGAGATGCTGACGGCCCTGCTGGCCCTGGCTGACTCGCGGATGCCGACCGGGGGTCACGTGCACTCCGGGGGCGTCGAGGACGCGGTGCACCACGGGCTGCTGACCGACATCGCGTCGGTGCGCGCATTGCTGTCCAGGAGGGTGCGCACCACCGGCCTCGTCGCGGCCGGTCTGGCGGCGGCGGCGTGCTCCGGTGCGCCGCTGGGGTGGCTGGACACCGAGGCCGACGCACGCACCCCGTCCCCCGCGCAGGGCCGGGGTCGGCTGCGGTTGGCCCGCGCCACGTGGCCCGATCACCCCTGGGGTGCCCTGGGCTCGCGCCCGCACCAGGCCGTGGCCCTGGGGGTAGTGGCCGCCGCGGCGGGGCTGAACCCGGCGGACGCGGCACTGGCCGCCGTGTACCTGACGATGACCACGTCAGCCACCGCAGCGGCTGCTGGCCTTGGACCCCGGTCAGGTCGCGGCGTGCACGCTGCAGCTCGCATCCCTCTGCGACAGCGTCGTTTCCCAGGCCAGCACGGCGGCGCCCGACCTGCCGTGCGCGTCCGACCCCTTGCTGGACCTGTTCGCCGAGCGGCAGGCCGCTCGCGCCGACACCTTGTTGGCCTCTTGAGAAAGGAAACCCGATGGCCCCTCACGCCGACGGCGGCGACCCGCACGAGCCCGTCCCCCGCCGCGACCGCGGTCCGGTCCGCATCGGCATCGGCGGCCCGGTCGGCTCAGGCAAGACGGCGCTGGTCGCGGCGTTGTGCCGTCAGCCGCAGGGGCGGCTCTCCCTGGCGGTGGTGACCAACGACATTTACACCACCGAGGACGCCGACTTCCTACGCCGCAACGCGGTGCTGCCCGACGTACGCATCACCGCCGTGCAGACCGGGTGCTGCCCGCATACCGCGATCCGCGACGACATCACCGCCAACCTTGACGCTATCGACGACCTGGTGGCGGCCAACCCGCCGCTGGACCTGGTGCTGGTGGAGTCCGGCGGGGACAACCTGACCGCCCCCTTCTCCCGCGGCCTCGTCGACGCCCAGATCTTCGTCGTGGACGTCGCCGGTGGCGACAAGGTGCCGCGCAAAGGTGGGCCCGGGGTCACGTTGTCGGACCCGTGCTGCTACCGCTGGCCGGTGGCGGAACGTTGCGCACCGAACTGCGCACCCAACTGCACCCGACGTGACCGCCACCGCTGCAGGCTTGCGCCCAACCAGGCGGTGCGCAACAGTTCAGTGTGACCCAGGACACCGAGGTTTCCGGCAGTTGCCCGACCGTGCACCGCCTCACCGTGGAGGAACCGTGACCGACACCGCCCCGACCCCCCCGTACATGGCCGACCTGTTGCAGGGAACCGCGAGCAACTGGGGCAAATGGGGCCCGGACGACGAAGTGGGGTCGCTGAACTACCTGACCCCGCAGGAGGTTTTGCGGGGGGTGGCCCACATCGAGACCGGGTCGGTATTCACGTTGCAGCGGCTGATCAACGACCCGAAGGGGGACCCCGTCTGGCCGGGGCGCACCCCAGCCAAGCGCACCATGGTGCTCGACGAGTCGACCTGGGACAGCGACGACGCCCCGCAGTTCCCCGGCGGCCTGCACTACGCCGACGACACCATCAATGCCTTCTTGCAAGGCTCCACGCAGTACGACGCGCTGGGCCACGTGTGGTTCGACGGCAAGATCTGGAACGGCTACGACGCCCGGACCACCATCGGTGGGCTGGACAAGGCCAGTGTGGCCCCGATCGCCGAGCGCGGCATCGTCGGGCGCGGGGTGCTGCTGGACATGGCCCGCTTCCGCGGCAAGAACAACCTGGACAAGGGTGAGACCTTCGATCACACCGATATGCAGGAGTGCGCGGCCGCCCAGGGCCACACCATCGAGCCGCACGACATCGTGATCATCCGGACCAACTTCCTGCAACTGTTCTTCGATCAGGGCGAGGCGTTCTACGAGGGATTCAACGAGCCAGGCCTGACCTACTCCCCCGAACTCGTGCAATGGTTCCAGGACATGGAGATCCCCAACCTGGTCACCGACACCATCGCCAACGAGGTCACCTACGACCCGGTCAGCGGGGTGGCGCTGCCGCTGCACTGTGCGCTGATGCGCAACCTCGGGGTCACCCTGACCGAGATCTGCGACTTGGAGAAGTTGGCCGCCAGCTGTGCGGAGGACAAGCAGTACACGTTCCTCTACACCGCAGCGCCTCTGAAAGTGCACCGGGCGACGGGTTCGCCGGTGAACCCCATCGTCATCAAGTAGGGCGGCACTGGTGAGCGTTTACGACGAGCGCGTCTGGCTGCAGCACTACACCCCCGACCAGGCACCGGACGTCGCGGTGGAGTTCAGCGACGCCCTGGCGATGGCGCGGGCCACCATCGCTTTGCGACCCGAGGACCCAGCACTGAAGTACTTCGACGGGGTGCTGACCTGGCGCGAGCTGGATGAGCAGTCCACCGCACTGGCCGCCGGGCTCATCGCGCACGGCTTCAGCCGCGGTGACCGTCTCGCGGTGTACCTGCAGAACGTGCCGCAGTTCGTCGTGGCAATGCTGGCCACCTGGAAAGCCGACGGCATCATGGTGAGCGTCAACCCGATGAGCCGGGAACGCGAGTTGCGTTATCAGCTCACTGATTCCGGTGCCACGGTGTTGGTGTGCCTGGAGTCGTTGTTTGAGGCGGTGGGCCGGGCCGTGGTGGGTGAGACGGACGTTCGGCTGGTGCTGACCACCTCGGAGTTGGAGTACCAGAGCCGCACCGACCAGCGGGTATTCGCCGGGATGAGCAAGCAGCTGCCCGCCGACACCAAGGATTTCGCGGCGTTCATCGACACCCACCGAGGCCAGTCCGTGCCGGAGGTGTCCTACTCCGTCGACGACGTCGCCTTCCTCACGTACACCTCGGGCACTACCGGCACTCCCAAAGGGGCGATGAACACCCACGGCAACGTGTGCTTTACCGCCCAGGTGTACCGCGACTACGTAGGAGTGGGCTCGCACGGCTCGGTGCTGGGGATCGCCCCGCTGTTCCATATCACCGGGCTGATCGGGCATGTCGCGGTATGCCTGCTGTCGGGGTCGCCGCTGATCCTGGCCTACCGGTTCGAGCCGCAGGTGGCGCTGGACACCCTGCGGGAGCATCGGCCGACGTTCACCATCGGCGCGATCACGGTGTTCATCGCGCTGATGAACGCACCGGGGTTCGCCAAGGAGGACTTCGCGTCCTTCGACTACATCTACTCCGGTGGCGCGGCCATCGCGCCGAGCACGGCGAATGCGTTCCTGGCGGCTAGCGGTGTGCCCATCCACAACGCCTACGGGCTGACCGAGACCACCTCGCCCATGACGGCCACCCCACGGGGGGCGCCCTCACCGGTGGACCCCGCTTCGGGGGCGTTCTCGGTGGGCGTCCCGGTGAACAACACCACCGTCAGCATTCTCGACGACGACGGCCACCCGGTGCCGTTGGGGGAGATCGGCGAGATCTGCGCCGCCGGCCCCCAGGTGGTGCTCGGCTACTGGGGTAAACCGGAGGAGACCCGGCACGCTTTGCCTGAGCGGGTGCTGCACACCGGTGATGTGGGGTTCATGACCGAGCAGGGCTGGGTGTTCATCGTAGACCGTAAGAAGGACATGATCAACGCCGCCGGCTACAAGGTGTGGCCGCGGGAAGTCGAGGACGTCCTCTACGAGCACGCTGCCGTCCGGGAGGCCGCGGTGGTGGGGGTGCCCGACGAATACCGCGGGGAGACGGTGAAGGCTTACGTGTCCCTGAAGCCGGGCAGCTCAGCTACCCCCGAGGAACTGATCGCGTTCGCCAAGGAGCGGATGGCGGCCTACAAGTACCCGCGCTCGGTGGAGTTGGTGGACGAGCTTCCCAAGACCGTTACCGGCAAGATTTTGCGCCGCGAGTTGCGGGAGGTTGCGCCACGGCCGTGACCGGGTGGTACCGGCGCACGGCACCACCCGATCTTACGATCAGGCCTGCAGTACCGCCTCGATGTCGAGGGTGATGGTGATCTTCTCGCCGATCACGACGCCGCCACCCTCCAGGGGCATCTGGATGGTGATACCGAAGTCGCCGCGGTTGATGGTCGTGCTGGCCTCGAAGCCCGCTACCTGACCCGCGCCCATGCCGGGGTTCACGCCGCTGTACTCGACGGTGAGCTCGACGGGCTTGGTGACCCCATGCAGGGTCAGCTCGCCCTCCACCACGAGGTCGCTGCCGGAGGCACGCAGGCCGGTGGAGCGGTAGGTCATGGTCGGGTACTTCTCGACCTCGAGGAAGTCGGCGGAGCGGACGTGGCCGTCGCGCTGCTCGTTCTTGGTGTCGAAGGAGTCCAGCCCGATCTCGGCGGTGACGGCGGGGGTGCCATCCGCGGCGACCTCGATCTGGCCGGAGAAGGTGTTGAAGGTGCCGCGGACCTTGCTGACCATGAGGTGGCGCACGGAGAAGGCGACGGTGGAATGGGTGGGGTCGATGGCCCAGGTGCCGGTGCTCAGACCGGGCAGTGCGACGGCAGTGGTCATGGGGAGTCCTCCAGTGGTTGAAATGTTGACGTCTACGGTACCGCTAACGGTGCCCGCCTGCCACGCATTCCCGCGCCGCGCCGCCGCTGGTCGTCAGCTGCGCACGTGGTCGTCGAGGAAGGCGAAGATGCGCTGCCAGGCCGGTACTGCCGCGCTGGCCACGTACTGCGTGCCCGGGACCGGTAGGACACCGAACACCTTGACGTCGGAGGTGAGGAACGCGTGCGCGGCGCCGTCGTAGGTGTGCACCTGGTTCGGGACCCCGGCGGCGTCCAATCGGGTGCGCAGCGTGTCGCCGGCGCCGACGAGCGTGCGGTCCTTGGCACCGAACGATGCGATCACCGGCGGGCAGGCCGAGAGGTCGGTATCCGGCGCGGGGAGCAGGCCGTAGTTGTCGCTCACCGCCCGCAACCCGTCCGGGCCCAGGGTGCCCAGCAGCAGTGCGAACGCCCCGCCCATACAGAAGCCGATGCTTGCGCAGCGCCCTGCGTCGACGTCCTCCCGGTTCTGCAACCAGGTCAGCGCCTGCTGCAGGTCGGCCGTCACCGCCCCGGCCCGACCGGCACGGATCTCCCGGATACTGCGCACCAGGCAGCCCAGCCGGTTCCCGGCGGAGAACAGGTCGGGCACCACTGCTGCCCAGCCGCGCGTGGCGAAGACGTCGGCGACGTCGCGGATCGACGGGGTGAGCGAGGGCACCTCGTGCACCACGAGGACACCGGGCCAGCCACCGTCGGGAGCCACGCCGGTGGGCAGTGCCAGCGCGGCGGTCAGCCGGCGGCCGTCCGGCAAGGTGATGGTGTGGTCGGTCTGCATCAGGAGGCTCCCTGGCCGATGGTGGATGGTGCGGTGGCCGCATCGGCGACGTCGTCGGGGTGGTCGTGGTTGTTCGCTCGGAACAAAATCGCGAAGACCGTCCAGCCGACCACCGCCACGAGCAGGAAGCTGACCAGCCGGTATACCAGCACACCGGGCAGTGCCTCGCCCGCCGACAGCCCGCCGGCCACCAGGGCCGCAGTCAGCGCGCCCTCCACCATGCCCACCCCACCGGGCAGCAGCGGAACGGTGGCGACCGCCTTACCCGCTGCGTAGGCGATGACCAGCCCGCTGATGCTCGGTTGCGCCCCCGCCGCCAGGATCGCGAAGCCCAGGCAGGCGACGTCGGCTACCCAGTTCAACGCCGCCCAGCACAGGGCGACGGCGGTCTCCCGACGCCGCAGCGCCACCGTCTCCAACTGATCCAGGGTCTCCAACCAGCGGTCCAAACCCTCGTTGGCCGGACGGCGGCGCAACTGGTTGACCCGATGCAGCACCGATCGGCCGACGGCATGCAGGCAATCGGGGTGGCGAACGACGAAGCGCACCCCGTAGACCAGCGCGAATGCCAGCAGCACGGCGACGGCGAGCCCGACGGGGTTGGCGGTGCCACCCACCGCCAGCGCGGCCACCACCCCGAGCAGAGCGAGGGTCCCGGTGGAGAGCACCCCGCTCATCGCCAACTGCCACGACGCCACGACGCGGCTGGCCCCCCAGTGCCGACTCTGCCGGAAGGTGAACGTGGTGGAGAACAGCGGCCCACCGGGAAGCGACACGCTCATCGCATTCGACGCATAGACCACTGCCAACGACTGGGACTGGCGAACGGGCACCTCGGCGGCATTGAGCAGTTGCTTCTGCAACCGGGCGAAGGCACTCATCGACGCGGCCTCGGCGGCCAGCGCGGCCACCAGCCACCACCACTGAATGTTGCCCAATCGTCGGGCGGCGTCGGTCAGGGAGGGCCCCAGCAGGAAAAGTTCCACACCGAGCACCCCGGCCAGGACAGCGACGGCCAACCACTGCAACTGGCGCCGCCGGGTGTTGCGGGTCGTGGAGGAGCCACCCGCGGCGCGGTCGTCGGGCGTGGACACCGGATAAGCGTAGCGACCTGGGCGCAATCACCGGAGCAACGGCCTGGGCGGCGCCCGTGCTGGTGTGAGACGCTCGGCCACGCCCGGGCGCTAGGACCCGCCCTCGCCGCTCGCTATCGCCCCGCCGCTCGCCATCGCCTGGGAGGCCTACCGTGTCGACCCCCGCACCTGAGGTGCCGCTGCACGTCCCGGCGTTCGCCACCTGGGACGCCGTGCTCACCGCGTCGACGGCGCTGGCCCCGTCGGCGTTCGACGGCAACCGGATGCGCAACCTGCACGAAGGCCGGTGGCAGGCCACCGGTACGCCGACCCCGGTGACGAGCCCGGTGGACGGCACCACCCTGGCGCAGCTGCCTAAGCTCGACTCGCAGGTGGCGCTGTCCGCAGTGCACGCCGCGGCCCTCGAGCATGCGGAGTGGGGCCAGGTACCGCTGGGCGAGCGCTCCGCGCGGGTGGACGCGGCGGTGGCGGCGATGGGCGCCGCGCGCGACACGCTCGCGCTGCTGCTGTGCTGGGAGATCGGCAAACCATGGGCGCTGGCCTGCGCCGACGTGGACCGGGCGTTGGACGGGGTGCGGTGGTACCTCGGCGAGATCGAGGGGATGCTCGGGCGCGGCGTGGATGGTTCGGCAGTGCAGCGCACTCCGCTGTCGGGTCCGGTCAGCAACATCGCCAGCTGGAACTACCCGATGAGTGTGCTGGTGCATTCCGAGCTAGTGCAACTGCTGGCGGGCAACGCCGTCATCGCGAAGACCCCCACCCAGGGCGGCGCGGTGTGCCTCACCGTGGCGCACGCGATCATGCGAGAGGCCGGGTTGCCGGTGACCCTGGTCTCCGGTGACGGCGGGGAGCTCTCCGATGCCCTGGTGCGCAGCCCCGAGTTGGGTGCGTTGGCCTTCGTCGGTGGGCGGTCCAACGGCGGCAAGATCGCCGCCAAGCTGGTGGACACCGGTAAGCGGCACATGCTGGAGCAGGAGGGGCTGAACACCTGGGGGATATGGGAGTTCAGTGACTGGACGGGTCTGGCCGGGCACATTCGCAAGGGCTTCGAATACGGCAAACAGCGCTGCACCGCCTACCCGCGGTTCGTGGTGCAGCGTGAGCTGGTGGATTCCTTCCTGGGCGCCTACCTGCCGGTGGTGCAGGGGTTGCGCTTTGGCCACCCCCTCGCCGTCGCCGCCGACGTCACCGACCCGGGTACCGACGACCTGCCGGTGCTGGAGTTCGGCCCGTTGATCACCGCGGCCAAGGCCACTGAGCTGCGGGAGAAGGTGGACTCCGCGCTGCGCTACGGCGCGGTCCCGCTGTACCGGGGTTCGGTGTCGTCGGGGCGGTTCCTGGACGGGCAGGACACCTCCGCCTATGCCGCACCGGTGACCCTGCTGGCCCCACCGGGGGCGTCCCGGCTCATGCACGAGGAGCCGTTCGGTCCGGTGGACACCATCGTGGTCGTGGACACCGAAGCCGAGCTGCTGGCGCAGATGAACGCCTCCAACGGGGCGCTGGTCGCGTCGATCGCCTGCGACGAGGAGACCAAGGCCACTGAGCTCGCCGAGCACGTACAAGCGTTCAAGGTGGGGGTGAACAAGCCGCGCAGCCGCGGTGACCGGGACGAGCCGTTCGGCGGGCGCGGCGCGTCATGGAAGGGTGCCTTCGTGGGTGGTGAACTGCTGGTGCACGCGGTGACGATCGGTGGACCCGGGGAGGAGTTGTACGGCAACTTCCCCGGCCACCACCGCTACCCCCCGGTGTGACGAGGGACCCCCCCGCAATGGTGATGAGGAGTAGGCATGTGAACGATCTGGTGGGAGTAGTCGGGGGCAGCGGGTTCTACGCCTTCTTCGACGACGCCGACGAGCACGTCGTTGATACCCCCTTCGGCGCGCCCAGCTCTGCCATCACGGTCGGTGAGATCGCGGGACGCGGGGTCGCTTTCGTGCCTCGGCATGGGCGCCAACACGAGTTCCCGCCGCACCAGGTCAACCACCGGGCGAATCTGTGGGCGTTGCGCAGCCTTGGGGTACGGCAGGTGCTGGCCCCCTGCGCGGTGGGCAGCCTGCGTCCCGAGCTCCGTGCGGGCACGGTGGTGATCCCTGACCAGCTGGTGGACCGCACGTCCTCCGGCCGGGTGCAGACGTTCTTCGACTCCGGCGCGGTGCACGTGGAGTTCGCCGATCCCTACTGCCCGGATCTGCGGGCGGCAGCGTTGCAGCCAGGGACGGTGGACGGCGCCACGATGGTCGTCGTCGAAGGTCCGCGGTTCTCCACCCGGGCGGAGAGCCAATGGTTTGCCGCCCAGGGCTGGGACTTGGTGAACATGACCGGGCATCCTGAGGCCGTCCTGGCCCGCGAACTTGAGTTGTGTTACGCCGCGGTCGCGCTGGTGACGGACCTCGACGCCGGGGTCCAGGCCGGCGCTGGGGTCCGCGCGGTGGACGTCTTCGCGGAGTTCGCCCGCAATATCGAGCGACTGAAATCGATCGTGCGGGCCGCCATCGCCGCCGCCCCCACTCAGCGGGACTGCCCGTGCGTGCACGTGCACGACGGGGTGACGCTGCCGATCGCCCTGCCCTGACCCCAGCTGACCTGGACACGGCTGCCTTCACAGCTGCCCACCACAGCTAGGTGCCCCCGAGGATGGCCGCGTACTCGGCCAGGGCGATGACGGTGGCGTGCGGGCCGCGGGAGGGCACGACCGGAATGACTGAGGAGTCCACCACCTGCACACCTTGCACGCCGAGCACGCAGAATCGCTCGTCCACCACCGGACCCAGCGCACACGTACCCACCAGGTGCTGCGAGGTGCCCAGGTTTGCGCGGACCCAGGCGGGCACGTCCGGCTGGTCGGGCAGGCGCAACAGTTCGTGGGCCAGCCGTACGCCGTCGGCCAGCCCGTCGAGGTCGAGGGCGCTGGTGAGGTAGTGATGTTCGATCTGCGGGGCGTCGGCGGGCTCTGCCGAGCGCAGCCGCAGCTCACCGCGGCTGTCGGGCTGCATCAGCGCGACCCCGACGTACGTCTCGGCCCTGGCACGGCTGCCCGGCACCAGCTGGTCGAACGCCGCAGTGTAGGGCCGCAGCTCCACCGTCGCGGTGTTCAGCACCACCTCCAGTCCGGGTGCGCGCCGCGCGCCGAGGTCCGCCCCGTCTGCGCGGGCCACGGCGACGTCGGGATGGTCGGAGAAGCCCTGCCCCACCGGCAGGTCGGCGTGCACCGGAAGCCCAAGACGGCGCAGCTGCCCGGCCGGTCCCACGCCCGAGAGCATCAATAGCTGTGCGCTGGCGATCGCCCCCGCGCAGAGCACCACCCGCTCGGCCCGCAGCACCGCGCCATCGGCCAACTGCACCCCGGTAGCGCGGCCCCCTTCGATGAGCACCCGCACGACCGGGGTGCCGGCTCGCACCTGCAGGTTCCTCCGGGTCAGCACGGGGATGAGATACGCCAGTGCGGTGTTGACCCGGACACCGTCGCGGATGTTCAGGGGCAACGGCCCCACACCGGGTGGGGAACCAGCATTCTTGTCCGGCTCCTCGGGCAGGCCGGCTTCGCGACAGGCATCCAGGAAGGCGACGCTCAACGGGTGCAGGTCAGTGCGTCGACGCACCGGGAGCGGCCCGTCCCTGCCATGTAGCGGACCGTCGAAGTTCAGGTCCGTTTCCGAGCGGGTGAACGCGGGCAGCAACTGCGCGTACGACATCGTCCCCCAGCCGTCGATGTCGGCGGGGGTGGCTCGGAGGAAGTACCCGCCGTTGACTGCCCCCGACCCGCCCACCACCCGGCCCCGGTGCAGGTACCCGGTGCGCTGGGTGGTCAGGGCGCTGGTGTATTGCCAGGTCTCGGGGTGAGCAGCGGGGATCAGCCGGGCATCGAGCAGCTCGGGTGGCCAGTCGTCAACATGCAACGCTCCTGCCTCCACCAGCGTCACCTGACGCGACGGGTCCGCGCTGAACCGGGCCGCCAGGACGCACCCCGCCGAGCCAGCACCGACGATCAACACATCCGGGTCGGTGGCGGCCACCTGCCCATCGTGCCTGCCGGTCGCGGCCGCTGCCGACCCGTCGTGGACGCCGCAACGGCGACCCGGTCCGTCGTTTCGCTTTCGTGCAAAGCGACGTTTCGGCAGTGTGCCCGACCCCGGACCTGGCCGAAAGCCGCTTCAGTGGTCGGTGCGTCGCTCGTACACGCCAACCACCTCACCGGTCCAGTACTGCCCGATGCCGTCGAAGGCGGCCAGCACCTTCTCGTGGTCCCAGTCATCGACGACGTGCACTTCGTGACGGTTGTGCTCCAATGCACCCTGGGGGTAGTGCACGATGGGGATGGACAGGTACACCGCGCGCCGGGCGGCCATCGCTGCCCGGACCCAGAGGTCCTGCGCCTCAGCGCGTTCCATGTGCTCGGCAACATCCCCGAGGATGACAACGTCGGCGGGGGGAAGCTCGGTCGTCCGGGCATCACCGAGCAGCACCTCGTCGTAGAGTTCTCGCAGACGATAGGTGTGCACGTAGGGCTCGAACACCTCAAGCGCGGTCAGCCCGGTGGTAGGCAGGTCAGCGAGCAGCTTGGCGTAGGTGCCGGCGCCGGCCCCGACATCGAGCACGCTGACGGCCCCCAGCGCCCGGATGCGCTCGCGGGTCCAGGACTTCCCCTCCGTGGAGCTGATCGGCATGGAGTTGACCGTGCCAGCCGGGGCGGTGCAGCGCCGATCGAGCCCGGTTGGTAGCGGTTGCAGACGCCGTCCGGGGTAGTTGGTGGTACTTGCAGACACCCCAACTTGGCGGGCCGGCCGGACGTCCACTGCGCGGCGGCCTGACTCGTAGCACGATGACGGCCATGACTACTGCAACGTGGAACGGCTCCGTCATCGCACGCAGCGACGCCACCGAGATGGTGGAGGGCAACCACTACTTCCCGAAGTCCTCGGTCAACGTTGAGCTGCTCACCCCCTCGGCTACCACCTCGGTGTGCCCGTGGAAGGGCACCGCCAGCTACTACACGATCACCGTGGACGGGGCGGAGAACCCCGACGCAGCCTGGTATTACCCGACCCCCAAGGACGCGGCTGCCAACATCACCGACCACGTCGCGTTCTGGAAGGGCGTCGAGATCACTGACTGACGGGCGGCCCTCCGACGGAGAAAATTCCCCCATGCGCCTGGCCACATGGAACGTGAACTCCGTAACCGCCCGGCTACCCCGGCTGTTGGACTGGCTCGACACGGCGGCGCCGGACGTGCTGTGCCTGCAGGAGACGAAAACGTCCGTGGCCGCCTTTCCCGCCGCGCAGGTGCGAGAGCTGGGTTACGAGTCCGCCGTCGCCGGGCAGGGTCGGTGGAACGGGGTTGCTGTGCTGTCGCGGGTCGGGCTTGACGACGTCGTGACCTCATTCGACGGCCAGCCGACGTGGGATGGCGGCGCGGCCTGGGACATTGGCGCCGCCCAGGGGTCGAGCCCCGCCCAGGACGACGACACCGCCCAGGCGGCGTTGTTCACCCACGGAGGGGGCATCCTCGAGGCCCGTGCAGTCGGCGCCACCTGCGCAGGCCTGCGGGTGTGGTCGCTGTACGTGCCCAACGGCCGCGAGCTGACGCACCCGCACTTCGCCTACAAGCTGGCTTGGCTGGCGGCCTACCGCGACGCGACCGCAGCCGAGGTAACCGCCTACAGGGCATTCGCGGCCTGCGGGGATTTCAACATCGCGCCGACCGATGCCGACGTGTGGGACATCGCCGACTTCGCCGGGTCCACCCACGTGACCGAGCAGGAGCGCGCGGCCCTGGCGGCATTGCGCGACCTTGGGTTGCACGACGTGGTGCCGCGGCCGCTCAAGTACGACATCCCCTTCACATACTGGGACTACCGCGCCGGCATGTTCCATCAGAACAAGGGCATGCGGATCGACCTGGTGTACGCGAACGCAGCGGTCGCTGGCGCCGTGCGCGACGCCTACGTGGACCGCGCTGCCCGAAAAGGCACCGGGCCTTCTGATCATGCACCGGTGGTCCTCGATCTCGAGCTGTGAGGTGACGGTCGACTGCAACGACCCCCACTCGCCCTTCGGCTGGTCGGAAGCCCTCGGTTGGGAGGTGGAACCCAGCGACGGGGCGTTCATCCGGCGGATGGTGGCGGCCGGCCACGCGCTCCCCGAGGACGCCATCACCTACCGGGGCGCGCTGGTGTGGAGATCCGGGGCAGCGCTGCGGCGGCCAGACGGGTCGGGGTCGACGTTGTTGTTCCAGCTCGTCCCGGAGGCCGCCGGGGTTAACGCCCAGATCCGCGAACGGAGTGGTGTCGGGCACCACCAACCCGGCACGCATCGAAGCGCTCCTGCATCATGATGCAGGACCAGGTAATCTGTCATCAAGATGATAACGTGTTTGCGTGCGCACCACCGTGGACCTGCCCAAGAATCTGCACCGCGTCGCCTCGGCCATTGCGCGTGACTCCGGCACGACCCTGAGCGAAACGATCAGCCGGTTGCTGGCCGGTGCTTTGGAGACTCCTGGCTCGGTCCGCGTGTCGACCAGCAGCGTCACCGGCCTGCGAGTCGCAACGCTGGGGCGGCCCGTCACCAGCGACGACGTCCGGTCGCTGGACGACGACGAGTGACGGACCTGCTCGACGCCAACGTCCTCATCGCGCTCACCGTTTCCGATCACGTTCACCACGGCGTCGTGGAGAGCCGGTTTGCGTCTCGTCAAGGGGGTTTCGCCACCTGCCCGATCACGCAGGGCGCGCTGATCCGCCACCTCCTGCGTGCCGGGGCTCGGGCTGGCGATGCGCGGGAGGTGCTTGTGAGCCTGACGACCACCCGCGGGCACGAGTTTTGGCCGGACTCGGTTGGCTACGACGAGGTGAGTCTGCGCGGCGTGGTCGGTCACCGCCAGGTTACCGACGCCTACCTAGCCGGACTTGCGCGAGCACGCAGGGGGCATCTGGTGACGCTGGATGGCGGCATCGTAGCGCTGCACCCCGACGTGGCGACGTTGCTCGATCCGTGACTCTCGCACACCGCAAATAGCCCGCTATCCGGCCCCAGCAGAGCGCATCCACCGCACATAGCCCGCTATCTGCGGGGGAGGGGGCGGGGCGGGGGCGGAGCGGGGGATAGCGTCAGGCCAATGCAAGTCCTGCTCACCGGAGCCGCCGGGTTCATCGCCGGCCACGTCCACACTGCGCTGCACGAGGCAGGCCACGAGGTGGTCGGCATCGACGCCATGCTGCCCCTCGCGCACGGCCCCGGCGCCGCACCCCCAGCGGGCGTGCAGCACTGCGACGTGCGGGATGCCACAGCGCTGGCACGGGTGTTATCGGGGGTGGATGTCGTTTGCCACCAGGCCGCGATGGTAGGTGCGGGGGTGAACGCCGCCGACGCCCCCAGCTTCGCCAGCCACAATGATCTGGGCACCGCCGTGCTGCTCGCGGCGATGGCCCAGGCCGGGGCGCGGCGGCTGGTGCTCGCCAGCTCCATGGTGGTCTACGGCTCCGGCCGCTACACCTGCACCGAGCACGGCACCGTCGACCCGGCGCCGCGGACCACCGACGACCTCGACGCCGGCGTGTTCGACAGCACCTGCCCGCATTGTGGTCGCCGGGTGGACTGGGCGCTGGTCGACGAGGACGCCCCACTGCGCCCCCGCAGCACCTATGCGGCCAGCAAGCTCGCGCAGGAGAACTACGCCCTGGCCTGGAGCCTGGCCACCGGTGGCTCGGTCACCGCGTTGCGTTATCACAACGTCTACGGCGAACACATGCCGCGGGACACCCCCTACTCCGGGGTGGCGGCCATTTTCCGGTCGTCGTTGGAAGCCGGGCAGCCGCCTCAGGTGTTCGAGGACGGCGGCCAGGTGCGCGACTTTGTGCACGTTTCCGATGTCGCCAGCGCCAACGTGGCCGCCGTGCAAACCGATCTGGGTGGGTTCACCCCGCTCAACGTGTGCTCGGGCGTCCCGGTGCGCATCGGTGAGGTGGCGGCCACGTTGGCCCGCGCACACGGGGGCTCCGAGCCCCAGGTGACGGGCCAGTACCGCCCCGGGGACGTGCGCCATGTCGTCGCCGACCCGGCGCGCGCCGAGCTACTGCTGGGCTTCCGGGCGAGCATCGGTCCCGCGCAGGGCATCACCGAGTTCGCGCATGCGCCGTTGCGGGCGGTTCCGCAACCGTGACCGAGGAGTACTCCGCTGCGCTTGGCCGCCAAGGAAGCGGCCCCAACCCGGCCCGCAATGCGGCCTCTTGAGATGCGTGCCCGCGCTGCCGATACCACCAGCGTGACACTTCGCAAAGCGAGAGTTCTCCGCCGCAACACACTGGTACGGATCGGCGCGCTCAGCTCCGCGGCGGCGCTGGTGGCGTTGCTGGGCCCGTCGTTGCCCGCGGCGGCACAGGCCGGTCAACCAGGCACCCGAGTGGTGGTGCGGCTCGTTTCGGACGCCAACCCCACGGTCAAGGCCCAGGATTCGCAGCAGTCCGGCAGCCAAGTCACCCAGGTCTACGACGGGGCGATCACCGGCTACGCCGCGACGGTCCCTGCCGCCGAGCTGGGCCGCTTGGCCCGCGACCCCGCAGTGCTGTCGATCGAGCCGGACACCACGCTGCGCACCAGCGACACCCAGAACTCGGCGCCGTGGCCGCTGGACCGGATCGATCAGGCGGCGCTGCCGCTGGACAGCTCCTACACCTACCCGATCGCCGGCCAAGGGGTCAGTGCATACGTCATCGACACCGGCCTGAACGCCACCCACACCGAGTTCACTGGCCGGGTGCGGCCCGGCTTCGGCTCCGTCTCCACCTTCGACGCCAACGGCGCCGTCACCGGCACCGACACCAGCACCGGTGACTGCGACGGGCACGGCACCCACGTTGCCGGTGAGCTGGGCGGGCGCACCTACGGGGTGGCGAAGGCCGTCACCCTGGTCCCCGTGCGGGCACTCGACTGCGCGGGCGGGGGCGCCCTGTCCGATGTGCTGGCCGGCATCGACTGGATCATCGCCGATCACCAGGCGGGCCAACCGGCGGTGGCGAACCTGAGCCTGGGCGGTCCGCCCAGCCCGGCCCTCGACGCCGCCGTGCAGGCCATGGTCAACGACGGCATCAGCGTCGCGGTCGCTGCGGGAAACTCAGCAGTCGACGCCTGCAGCCAGTCACCCTCGCGTGCCCCAGCGGCGCTCACCGTAGCGGCCGCCGACATCACCGACACCAAGGCCTCCTTCTCCAACGACGGAACCTGCGTGGACCTGTTCGCCCCCGGCGTGAACGCGGTCTCCGCCTGGATCGGCAGCAACACCGCCACCAGGGCGCTCTCCGGCACCTCCATGGCGGCACCGCTGGTCGCCGGGACAGCGGCTGTCGTGCTGGCGCAGGACTTCACCCTGACCCCGGACCAGGTGGCCGCCCGAATCGTCGCTGCCGCCACTCCCAACGGGATTCTCGGGTTGCTGCGGGCGGGCACCCCGAACCGTGAGCTGCGCATGGTGGCCCTGCCCAGAGCACCGGCCCCGGCTGGGGTGGACGTGTTCTACGCGCTGGTGCTGCGCCGCTGAGGTTGCTCAGGCGAGCACCGGCAGCCGCACCTCGAACTGGCACCCCGCATCGACGTTGTGCACGGTGAGGCGCCCGTCGTGGGCTTGCACCAGCCCCGCAGCGATGGCCAACCCCAGCCCCGACCCGCCCGGTTGACCAGCGGGTGCGGGGCTGCGGGCTGAGCTGCCCCGAAAAGCCAGGTCGAACACCCTGGCCAGCTCCTCTTCGGGGATGCCACCGCAACTGTCCTGCACCCGAACCCAGGCATGCCCGGCGTCGGCACCGCAGGTGACGTGCACGCTGCCGTCGGGCGGGGTATGCCGGATGGCGTTGCTCAGCAGGTTCACCAGCACCCGGGTCAGCTCCGGGTCGCTACCCAGCACCCGGGTACCGCTGGCGGCGTCGGAGTGCAACCGCACCCTCTTGCGTTGCGCCTGGGGTCGGATGGCGGCCACCGCCTGCGCCGCCACATCCGACAGCGCCACCGTTCGCATCGTCAGGCTCAGCGCGCTGGCGCTGATCCTGGACATCTCGAACAGGTCGTCCACCATCGCCGACAACCGAACCGACTCGTTCTCGATCAACCGGGCGTACTCGGCCACCTCGTCCGGTCTGGTGACCACGCCGTCGGCCAGCGCCTCGGTCATGGCCCGAATCCCGGCCAGCGGGGTCCGCAGGTCGTGGCTGACCCAGGCCACCAGCTCGCGCCGGGATCGTTCGGCGGAGCGTTCCTGATCCCTGGCTTCGCGCTCCCACACGGTGCGGCGGGCCTGGAATCGGCCCAGCGCAACCGCAGCGGGAACCGTGATCACCGCGACCACCGCGCCGACCAGCAGGGTCCGGTACAGGTCCTGGGAGAACATGAACCCGGTCGCCCCGGTGATCCCCGCCAATGTCGCCAGAGTGGGGATGAGCACCAGCACACCCATGCTGGCGGTGAGCGAGGTGCTGCGCAGCCGCCGTAGCAGCAGCCAGCCCACCGCGACCACCGGCACCGCGCACAGCAGCACCCACGGCAAGGTGATGAGCGCATCGCTCAGCACGGTGTCACCCTGGCAGGGAACGCGCCGGGCTCCCACCGGTAGCCCACCCCCCATACCGTGACCACCGGGTCGCCGGCTGACCCGGAGGCCGCGGCGAGCTTCGCCCGGAGCCGCTTGACGTGCACGGTCACCGTCGATAGGTCCCCGAAGCTCCAACCCCAGACGCGCTCGAGTAGCTGCTCACGGGAGTACATCTCGTCGGGGTGGGCGAGGAAGAAGCTGAGCAACGCGAACTCCCTGGTGGTCAGGGCGATGTCGGCTGCACCGAGCAGCACCCGGCGCGCACCGGGCTGCACCTCCAGCTCGCCATCGCGGAGCACCCCGTCCACCGAGGACCCGACCGGCCCGCTACGCCGGAGCACCGACGCCACCCGCAGGGCCAACTCGCGCGGGCTGAATGGCTTGGTGACGTAGTCGTCGGCGCCCATCTCCAGGCCCAATACCCGGTCGTCCTCCCCGCCCAGGGCTGTCAGCATGATCACCGGGACGTCCGGCGCTACCCCGGCCCGCAGCCGCCGGCAGACCTCGATGCCATCGACGCCGGGCATCATCACGTCGAGCACCACCAGATCCACCCAGGTGGCGGCCGCGAGTGCCAGCGCCCCGACACCGTCGGCGCACACGCTGACCCGCAGACCGTCCCGCTCCAGGTAGCGCCGCACCACGTCGCGGACCAGCGGGTCGTCGTCAGCCACCAGCACGTGCGGCACGGGGTGGCTCACCGCGGGGGAGGTCACGGCCGGCTCACCAGGCCGTGAGTAGCAGGTGGTTGATGGCCAGCGCGATAACCGCGCCGGAGGCCAACCACCATCGCTGGTAGCGGGGGGGCAGCAGCGCCGTGGCCGCCAGCAACCACACCCCGAACGGCAGCCAGATGCGTTCGGTCTCGGACTTGCTCAGACCGCTGACGTCGGCGAAGGCCACCGCCGCCAACGCACCCAGGACCAGCAGGGTGAGCCCCTCGCGCAGCCGCAACCGCGACGGCGCGAGCGCACGCCGAACCCCGGCGGGGGTGGCGATCCCGACTGCGCAGACGAGTGCGGCGACGTTGCCCCAGACCCAGTAGGACAGCGGGCGGCGGGCGGCGATGCCCTGGTAGTAACGCTGCACCACCAGCTGGTAGCCCTCCCACCACCAGAATCCCAGCGCGGTGAACACCGCCACCACTGCCAGCGCGGCCACCACCGCCGCCAGCAGTGGCCTGATAGTGCGGGCAGCCACCAGTACGGCGATCGCGGGAAGACCCATCAGCACCAGCCCGTAGGACAGGTAGATGCCGAAGCCGAGCAGGAGGCCGGCTCCGACCGCAGCCCACACCGGGCGCGATGTGGTGCGGGTCGCCGCCAACGCCAACAAGGCGATGCCCCAGGCGGTGACCCCGGCGAACATCCCGTCTGCGGACACCGCAACCCAGCTCGCGGCCGGAGCCAGCGCCAAAAACGGCGCTGCCCGGCGCGCGAGGTCCTCCCCGGCGGGCGCACCGTTCCCCGCGAGCGCACCGCTGCCCGCGAGCGCCCGCACCGCCACCAGGATTGCTACCGGTGCCGAGCACCCGATCAGCACGGTCACCACCGACGCCCAGGTGCCACCGCCGAGCCCGATGCGGTCCAGGCCGAGGTACACCAGGAACGCACCGGGCGGGTGGGCCGAGACATGCGTGGTCCAGCGACCGGGCTGGTAGTCGATGATGCGGCTGGTGAACTCGTGCAGCATCAGCGGAATGTCGCGAACTCCTGGCACCTCGGCGAGGTATTCGTCGTCGCTGGTCAAGTTGTTGGTGAAACCCCTGGTCCACCCGTCCACCAGCGCCAGTGCCATCGACCAGGCCAGGTTCAGCGCGTAGGTAGCGCCCAGCAGCCGCCGCCAGGGCAGGCGCGCCGCTACCAGCGGACCCCACATCACCGTGGCGATGGCAATGAGCATCGCGAACGGCGTCCCGGGACCCACGTGCGGTGCGAAGTTGGCCAGCAACGGTGCCACGGTCTGATCCAGCTCGGCCCGCGGGTCGTAGCTCAACAGGAATGGAGCCACCCCAGCGGCGAGCACCAGCACGACCGCCCCGGCAGCCACCCCGAGGTCGATCCGGTGCCCGCGGCGCTGCACCAGATCCGCGACGGGCGCCGGGGTCTGGGTTGCCGGTTCGGGGCTGGTACGCACGGCCATGACGATAGTTGTCACACTGCAGTGCAACCGAAGCGCGCCGCCAGTGTCACCAGCCCGTCACCGCAGCACCGCTAACGCGCCACGACTGCCCACCTATGGTCACCACCATGACCCCTGAGATGGCACCCCCCGAGGCGGCGGTGGACGTGGTGATCCCCTGTCGCAATGAGGCGGGATCGCTGGCCGCGGTGCTGGCTGCCCTGCCGCCGGGTTACCGCGCGCTGGTGGTGGACAACGGCTGCACCGACGACACTGCCGCGGTGGCTCGGGCGGGCGGGGCGGTGGTGATCACCGAGCCGGTGCCGGGGTACGGCGCAGCGGTGCACGCCGGGGTCGTGGCCGCCACCGCCGAGGTGGTCTGCGTGCTGGATGGTGACGGTTCGATGGACCCCGGCCAGCTTCCCATGCTGGTAGCGCTGCTCAGAGGCGGCGCTGACCTGGCCGTGGGCCGTCGGCGGCCGATTCGGCGCGGCGTCTGGCCCTGGCACGCCCGCCTCGGCAACGTGGCGATCTCGGTTCTGCTGAGGAAGCGGTTCGGCCTGCCGGTACACGACATCGGAGCGGTGCGCGCAGTGCGCCGCAAGGCCCTGCTGGACCTGCAGGTCAGCGATCGCCGTTCCGGCTACCCGCTGGAGCTGCTGGTGCGCGCCGGACGGGCCGGTTGGACGGTGGCCGAATGCGACATCACCTACGCACCGCGCACCGCCGGGCGTTCCAAGGTCTCCGGGTCGATCACCGGCACGCTGCACGCGGTGCGGGATTTCCGGACGGCACTGGCGTGAGCGTTGCGGTGCCGGGGGTACTCACTGTGCTCGTGGTGGCCAAGGCGCCGGTGCCGGGGCTCGCCAAGACGCGGCTGATGCCGGTGCTCACCGCTGAGCAGGCGGCGAGGGTGGCTGCCGCCGCGTTGCTGGACACCCTCGACGCGGTGGCCGCGGTGCCGGGGGTCAACCGGGTGGTGGCCCTCACCGGTGACCTGGCCGCAGCCACCGACGCCGAGGAGCTACGCAGCTCCCTGCACCGTTTCACTGTGCTGCCACAGCGCGGTGACGGCCTCGGCGAACGGCTGGCCGCCGCCCATCACGATGCCGCCCTGGCCACCGGCGGCCCGGTGCTGCAGATCGGGATGGACACCCCGCAAGTCAGCGGCGAACTGTTGCTGCGGTGTGCGGATCGGTTGCTTCGCCCCGACGTCGACGCCGTCCTGGGGGTTGCCCACGACGGGGGATGGTGGGCGCTGGGGGTGCGCACCGCCGAGCTGGCCGGCGTTCTGCCCGAGGTGGCAATGTCGCGCGCCGACACCGCCGCCAGAACCATCCGGGCGCTGCGAAGCCGGGCAGCACGGGTCGCTCTGCTGGCGGAGCTGGGTGACGTGGACGAGGTGGGTGACGCGGCGAGCGTAGCGATGCTGGTGCCGGGCTCGCGCTTTCACCGGGCGGTGTCCGCGGTGGGCCTGCTGGACATCGCGGACGGGCAGTTGACGCGCTGACCTGACGGGGTGGGCGCGCCAGCGGTTCGGGGCTGGGTGACCTGGTTAGGCTCACCCCGTGACCAGCCCGAAGCCCGCTGCCCTCGGCCCCGAGCGGCGCAGCAGCCACGACACCGTGACCTGGGGTCTGCAGGTGGCGGCGTCCTGGTCGTGGCGGATCCTCGTCGTCGTCGGGGCCTTGTACGTCGTCGGAACCGTGCTGGGCCGGCTCAGCGAGGTGGTCATCCCGGTGGGGGTGGCGCTGCTGATCGCCGCGCTGCTGTCACCAGCCGTGGGTTGGGCGCAGCGCCGCGGGGTGCCGCGTGGACCGGCCACCGCCGTGGTGCTGGTGGCGGGCATCGCGCTGCTGGTGGCTGTGCTGACCTTCGTGGTGCAGGCATTCGTCAACGGCCTGCCCGACCTGGAACGGCAGGTTGCGGCCAGTGTCACCTCCATGCAGCAGTGGCTGGTGAATGGTCCGCTGGGATTGCGGCAGGCTCAGATAGATCAGGCCGCCAGCACCATCACCGGTTCCCTCAGCTCCAATCAGCAGGCCATCACCTCCGGTGCGCTGAGCACCGCGAGCACGCTGGGCCAGCTCGCCTCCGGCGCGGCCATCGCCTTCTTCACCACCATCTTCTTGGTCTATGACGGGCGATCGGTCTGGCGTTTCGTGCTTGGTGTGGTGCCGGTAGCGGCCCGCGGGCGGGTCGACCTAGCTGGTCAGCGGGGGTTTGCCGCCCTGGTCGGCTACGTCCGGGCGACGGTGGCGGTCGCGGCGGTGGACGCGATCGGCATCGGCATCGGCCTCGCGGTCCTTCGGGTGCCCTTGGCGTTGCCGCTGGCGGCGTTGGTGTTCCTCGGGGCCTTCGTGCCAATCATCGGCGCGTTCCTGACCGGTTTCGTTGCGGTGCTCGTCGCGTTGGTCACCCAGGGCTACGTGGTCGCCCTGATCGTGCTGGGGTTGATCATCGCCGTACAGCAGTTGGAAGCGCACGTACTGCAGCCGGTGATACTGGGCCGGGCGGTGGCGCTGCACCCGCTGGCTGTGGTGCTCTCCCTTGCGGTGGGTCTGGTGATGGCCGGCGTGGTGGGCGCGTTGCTGGTGGTCCCGATGGTGGCGATCGGTAACGCCGCGGTGCGCTCGCTGTTCGAGGAGTACCCACCGCCCAGCGAGGCGGTCGATGCCACCGACCCCGACGAAGCGCGGGGCCCCTCCAGCGATCCAGCCGATCTCGGTCCGCCGTCGGCCCAGCGGGCGCCAAGCGCCGGCTGAACTGGGGCACTCAGGCGGTGCACACCCGGTTGCGTCCGGTGCGTTTTGCCTGTAGCAGCGCACCGTCGGCGGCCAGCAGCAGATCCGGCAGCTCGAAGCCGTTCTCGTCCGTGCCGGCCACCCCCACGCTGACGGTGAGGCCGTCGACGCGCAGGGCCGACCCGTCCACGCCGCGCGTCATCACCTGCAGGTCGCTGACGGCACTGCGCATCCGGTCACCGACCACCCCCGCTTGCTCGGTTGTCGCGCTGACCAGCAGGGCGACTATTTCGTCGCCACCGAACCGGCCGATGACGTCACCGCTGCGCAGCTGGCCCGCCGAGGCCTGCGCGACCGCGGCAAGCACCGCGTCCCCGGCCACGTGCCCGACGGAGTCGTTGACCGTCTTGAACCGGTCCACGTCCAGCAGGACCAGCGCGGCCGACCTGCTGTGCTGGCGGGCGGTGGCCAGCCGCTCGGCGGCTTGGTTCTGCCAATGCAGGGTGCTCTGCAGGCCGGTCTTGGCGTCCAACTGCGCCGAGCGCCGCAGCAGCGGAACGTGCGAGCTGCCCTCGATGAGCAGCAGCACCGGGACGGCCAACACGGCGAAGGAGGCATCCGCGGCGATGGCCACGCTGAGTAGTGCGCCCAATGCCAGAGCGCTGGCCTCGGCGAGCAAGCCGGCGGGTTCGCCGACCGCAGTAGCCCACGACCTGGTGATGAGCACCATCCGGCTCAACGCCAGTACCACCGCGCCTTGGACCACCAGTAGGGCGGCGGCCGCACCCAATACGCGCAGCACGGTGAGCTCAGGGGCAACCCAACCGCCGACCGCGCGGGCGGCCAGCATGGCAAGGACGGCGGCCCCCCAGTACAGACCGGCCCGCGCGGTCGGCACGCGGCGTACCCACAGCGCCTGCACCAGCAGCAGCAGCGACATCAACAGCGCGACCCTGATCGGCAGCAGCAGCACCGCGGTCAGCAGCCACACCGAGTGAACGTCCCAGCTGGGACCCGACAGCAGCTGCCCGCGGCGACGCTCGGAGACCGCACTCAACGCCAGTGAGCCCACCGCCAGTGCCACGACCACCACCAGGTGCGCAGTAGGTATTGCCGTCGCAGTCGCCTGCACGGCGGCCAGCGCCCCGGCGGTTAAGCCAAGGACGAACACGGTGAGGCAGTAGGCGAGCGCGAACCCACGCCCGACACTCGCGTAGCGCAGGGTGCTGGCCGACGCCGGGCTCAGCTCGGCAATCCGGGCGCGTTCAGTGCCGACGCTGGAGGAGAGCCCGACGGCAGGCAGGGCAGGGCTGCGGCGTACCACCTGGCCTGCCCCCTTCCGTCCACCGTCGACCCACGTTCACGCACAGTGACGAGTTGGGCGCAGAACTGACCCCCCCCGCTGCTGCAGTGGAGCCTACGACTGCGGATGCTCCCTGCACATGGCTGCATCGCGGCCTCTCGATCACTGGGCGTGATCGCTACACGGTACCCGCGGAATCCACACCGACGGGCTGGACGGTAGGCAAGAATGGGGTGATGACCGGGCCGCCGACACGTGTCCGGCGCTCGCACGACGCGGCGGTGGACCCGTTGAAGCCGATGTGGCGGGGCGCGGCGGTGTTCCGGGTACTCACCTTCGCCTTCGTGCTCGGTGTCCAGCTGACGCTCTCCGCCGACTACGCATGGCCGGGGCTCAGCTGGGTCTTGGTGGGCCTGATCGGGGTATGGACGGTCGTCACGGTGTGGGCGTTCAGCGTGGCCGACGGGCGCCGGGTGTGGCTGGCGGTCGCCGACGTTGCCGTCGTGACGG
>JAABUV010000192.1_pt1 | contig 90590 bp, 78 predicted proteins | sample 5559971 | NCBI WGS metagenome assembly JAABUV01 (sample SAMN10711881, study PRJNA513362) | rock metagenome | isolation source: Antarctica rocks | place: Antarctica: Victoria Land, Knobhead nord | collected 2015-12-19 | reverse complement strand
AATGATCCAGCCGGGTCACAGACACTGCCACGCCCATCACACGCTCTCCCGGCTCGGACATGAGCAAAGTGAATCAGATTAGAACGGTGATGGGAATCCAGGCCCCGCGAGAGTCAGGCGTTTTGGCAGTTGGTATCAGTCCGACCCGGCTCCGGACCGCCCGCCCGGCTCGGACGGGCAGTGCCGCTCCACCAGGTAGAGCGGCCGCCGCTTGGTTTCGTTGAACACCCGCCCGAGATACTCGCCGATCACGCCGAGCGTCATCAGCTGCGCCCCCCCCAGGAACAGCACCACCGCCATCAGGCTCGGGTACCCCGGCACCGGGTTGCCGAACAGCAGCGTGCGCACCACGAGCTGCCCACCGAAGATTGCCGCGAACACCGCCACCGCCAGCCCGAGGTACGTCGCGACCTTCAGCGGCACCACCGTGAACCCGGTGATCCCTTCCAGCGCCAGGTTCCACAGCCGCCAGTACGACCACGACGACGTGCCCGCATGGCGCGGCGCACGATCGTACAGCACCGCCACCGACGGATAGCCCACCCAGGCGAACAGGCCCTTCATGAACCGGTGCTGCTCGCGCAGCCGCAGCAGCGCATCCACCGCGCGCCGGCTCATCAGCCGGAAATCTCCTGCGTCGCGCGGCAGCTTCACCCCGCCGACACGCTGCATCACCCGGTAGAACCCGTCCGCCGTGGCGCGCTTGAGCCAGGTCTCGCCCTCGCGCACCCGGCGTTGGGCATACACCATGTCGAACCCCGACCGCCACGCCGTCACCAGCGCCGGGATCACCTCCGGCGGGTCCTGCAGGTCCGCGTCGATCACCACCACCGCCTCGCCCCGCGCATGGTCCAGCCCCGCCGTCAGCGCGATCTCCTTGCCGAAATTGCGCGACAGGTTCACCAGCGCCACCCGCCGATCCGCCGCCCGCAACGCCTCCACCCGCGCCAGCGTCGCGTCCGCGCTGCCGTCGTTGACGTAGACGACCTCCCAGGCCGATCCGAGCCCGTCCATCACCGCGCGCAGCCGGGCATGGAACACGCCAAGTCCCTCGGCCTCGTTGAAGCAGGGCACCACCACGGAGAACGTCGGCGTGCTCACAAACGGCAAGCAAGCAAGGCCAGAGGCTCTGCCTCTGGACTCCGCCAAAGGCAAGCCTTTGGAATCCAATACTTAAAGGAGGGGTTTCCAAAGGCCTCAGGCCTTTGGTGGGTCTGGGCAAAGCCCAGCCTTGCTGTCTTCGCGTCGCTCACACGCGCCGCTCCCACCCACGCTCGTCCTGCTGCCAGTAAGCCACCCCGTGCCCCGCCGCCTTCGCCTCGCCCCAGCGCAGCCGCGCCGCCGCGACCGCGCCCTCCTCCGCCCCGTCGAACAGGTCGAACACCCGCTCGAACTCCGCCAGCCGCGCCGAACGTGCCCCGTCCAGCAGGAACAGGTAGCGCGCCCCGTTCGGCGCCTCGTCGCGTTCCGTGAGCCAGATCGGCTGCAACGTCGGGTCGCCCGCCAGGCCCGTGCCCCGCGCCGTGCCATGCGGCAGCCAGTCCGGGTCCGCCGACAGCCACAGCGCGTCGTCCATCGCCGCCACCCGAGCCGCATCCGCGCACATCACCACCGCCCGCTCCCCCGCCGCCAGGGTGCGGCCGAGCAGCAGCGGCAGCGCCCGGTCCGCCCCTGTCCGCGTCAGATGATAGAAGCCGATCGCCGTCACCGCGCACCTGGACAACAGGAGGGAAGGCAAGGCCAGAGGCTCTGCCTCTGGACTTCGCCAAAGGCAAGCCTTTGGAATCCATTACTGAAGCAGTTGGTTTCCAAAGGCCCGGGCGTTTGGTGGGTCTGGGCGGGGGCCGGCCTACGCGGCGCCCTCGTAGTGCTCCGCCACCAGCCGGTCGAGCAGCCTGACCCCGAACGCCGTCGCCCCCTTCGGCACGCAGGCCGCGTCCTTGCTGCTCCATGCCGTGCCGGCGATGTCGAGGTGCGCCCACTTCGTCGTGCCCACGAACCGCGCCAGGAACTGGGCCGCGGTGATCCCGCCTCCCGGCCGCCCGCCGATCTGCTTCATGTCGGCGATGTCGGAGCGCAGCATCCGGTCGTAGCTGTCGTGCAGCGGCATCCGCCACAGCCGCTCCCCGGTCTCCGTGCCCGCCGCCAGCAGCTCGCCCGCCAGCGCGTCGTCGTTGGCGAACAGGCCCGCGTGCTCGTGCCCCAGCGCCACCACCATCGCCCCGGTCAGCGTCGCCAGGTCCACCATCAGGCGCGGCTCGTAGGTCTTCGCCGTCCACCACAGCACGTCGGCCAGCACCATGCGGCCCTCGGCGTCGGTGTTGAGCACCTCGATCGTCTGTCCGGACGCCGAGCGCACCACGTCGCCCGGCCGGTATGCCGTGGAGGAGAGCATGTTCTCCACCAGGCCGACCACGCCCACCGCGTCCACCTTCGCCCGCCGCCCGGCCAGCGCCGCCATCAGCCCGACCACGGTGCCGGCGCCGGCCATGTCCCATTTCATGTCCTCCATGCCCGCGGACGCCTTAATGGAGATGCCGCCGGTGTCGAAGGTCACGCCCTTGCCGACAAAGGCCAGCGGCTTCTCCATGCTGTCGGCGGCCGTGCCCTTCCAGCGCATCACCACCATGCGCGGCGGCTGCGCGCTGCCCTGCGACACCGCCAGCATCGCGCCGAAGCCCAGTCGCTCCAGCTCCTCCTGCCCGAACACCTCGACCAGCAGGCCCAGCTCGCGCAGCGACTCGATGCGGCGCGCGAACTCCGGCGGCGTGAGGATGTTGGCCGGCTCGCTGACCAGCTCGCGGGTCACGAACACGCCCTCCGCCACCGCGCGCATCGCCGCGTCCGCCTCGGCTGAGGCCGCCGGGTCGGCGGCCAGCACGGTGAGCCGCTCCAGGCGCGTCCGGTCCTCCGGCTTCTCCCGGGTGCGGTAGCGGTCGAACCGCCACAGCCGCAGCCGCGCCCCCGCCGCGGCCGCGGCCGCATCGGCGGGCGCCATCCCGTCGGCGGACAGCGCCGCTACGGTGTCGCGCGCCAGGGCCGTGGCCACGGTGCCGCCCGCCTCCTCCAGGCCGCGGCGCGTCTGCTCCGCCTTCGGCCCCAGCCCCACCAGCACCACGCGCGAGAGCCCGGCGCCGGGCGCCAGCACGACGCAGCTCTGCCCTGCCCGCCCGCGGAACTCGGCCGCGGCCGCCGCCCGGGTGAGCGCCCCGCCGGTCGCCTCGTCGGCCTGCGCGCGCAACCCCAGGGATTCCTCGCCCTCCGTGACCAGGAACGCGAGCGCGCCGGCAGCCGGAAGCACGGGAAGGTCGTAGTCGATCTCGAGCATGCGGGGACGGCCCTTCGATACATGGCGCCCTGGCGCCGGAATGACGGGGCCGAGACTAGCAAGCGCCGCACCGTCCCGGTAGCCGGCGCGGTCCGCCCGTCGGCATGGCAGGCCGGTCCGGCAGCAAGCAAGGCCGGACTCTCCCTTCGCCTGCCGTTCCAACGACCCAAGAGGGTCCTCGGAACCTTTGGCAGGCTACGCCCGGACCCGCCAAAGGCCCGAGGCCCTTGGAAACCATTTTCTTAAACAAGTGGACTCCAAAGGCTTGCCTTTGGCGGAGTTTGAGGCGGAGCCTCAACCTTGCTTCCTGCCCTTTGCGCGTTGTCTGCGGCACGGCTCACTTCCGCCGGAGCGCCTGCCTTGCCTCGCGCTCCGCCCCGGCGGATGCTGCCGCCATGGACGACACCGCGCTGCTCTCCCTTGCCGCCGACCTGGCCCGACGCGCCGCCGGCGTGATCCTGTCGATCCGAGCACGCGGCTTCGAGACCGTGGCCAAGCCCGACGCCTCGCCGGTGACCGAGGCCGACCACGCCGCCGAGGCGCTGATCCTCGCCGGCCTGCGCGCCGCCACCCCGGAGATCCCGGTGGTCGCCGAGGAGGAGATCGCGGCCGGCCATACCCCGGACTACGGTCCGGTGTTCTGGCTGGTCGATCCGATCGACGGCACGCGCGAATTCGCCGCGATGCGCGAGGACTTCACCGTCAACATCGGCCTGGTGCGCGACGGCCGCGTGGCGCTGGGCGTGGTCGGACTGCCCGCGCACGGCGAGATGTTCGGCGGCATCGTCGGGCGCGGCGCCTGGAAACGCAACGGCGCCGGCGAACGCCCGATCCGGGTGCGGATGGCGCCGGCTGCCGGGCTGGACGTGCTGGCCTCGCGCCACTACGCCGACGACCCTCGGCTCGCCGCCTTCCTCGGTGGCCGCAAGGTCGCGTCGGTGCGCAACATCGGCTCCGCGGTGAAGTTCGTCCGGGTCGCCGAGGGGATGGCCGACCTCTATCCCCGGCTCGGCCGCACCATGGAGTGGGACACCGCCGCCCCCCAGGCGGTGCTGGAGGCCGCCGGCGGGCACGTCCGCACCCTGGACGGCGAGCCGCTGCGCTACGGCAAGCCTGGCTGGGAGAACCCGCACTTCCTGTGCACCGGCGCCTGAGGCCCGACCTGACCGGTACCGTCCAGCAGGCAGGGCCAGTCCTTGTCCAGACTCACCAGAGGCCCCCCTCTTCCAAGCATGGGGGTTCTGGAAACCATCTTCTTAAGTATCGGATTCCAAAGGCTTGCCTTCGGCGGAGTCCGGAGGCGGAGCCTCTGGCCTTGCCTGCTCTCCCACCCAGGCTTCACCGGGTGGCCACGCCGTCGTGACGCTCGCCCTTGCCGACCCTGCCGAGGCCGCCCGCCTGCTTCGCGCCGGCCGCTTGGTCGCCTTTCCCACCGAGACCGTGTACGGCCTCGGCGCCGATGCCGCCAACTCCCGCGCCGTCGCCGCCATCTTCGACGCGAAGGGCCGGCCGCATTTCAACCCGCTGATCTGCCACTACCCCGACGCTGCGGCGGCGTTTGCCCATGTCGTGGCGAACCAGCTCGCGCGCCGCCTCGCCGAGGCGTTCTGGCCGGGTCCGCTGACCCTGGTGCTGCCCAGGCGCGTGACCTGCCCGGTCGCCCTGCTGGCCGGCGCCGGGCTCGACAGCCTCGCGGTGCGCGTCCCCGCGCATTCGCTGGCGCTGGCGGTGCTTCGCGCGGTCGGCCGCCCCGTCGCCGCTCCCTCCGCCAACCGGTCCGGCCGCATCAGTCCCACCACCGCTGCCCACGTCCACCAGGAACTCGACGGCCGCATCGACGCGGTGCTCGACGGCGGTCCCTGCGCGGTGGGGCTGGAGAGCACCGTGCTCGACCTGTGCGGCGCCGGCCCGGTGCTGCTGCGTCCAGGCGGGGCCCTCGCCGAGGCGATCGAGGCGATCGCCGGGCCGGTCGGCCGCCCGATCACGCCGGCCCGGGCGAAAGCGGCGCGTACCCTGCGCTCTCCCGGCCTGCTGGTCTCGCACTACGCCCCCACGCTGCCGGTGCGCCTCGACGCCGCCAAGTCAGACTTGGGAGAAGCCCTGCTCGCCTTCGGGCCGCTTCCCGGTCCGCCGGGCGATGCGGCTGCCGCTGTCTTTCAGCTCAGCGCCGGTGGCGACCTGGTGGAAGCCGCGGCGCGGCTGTTCGCCGGCCTGCGTCAGCTCGACGAGGACGGCCTGCGCCTCGGGCTGCGCGGCATCGCCGCCATGCCGATCCCCACGCACGGCCTCGGCCTGGCGATCCGTGATCGCCTCGAGCGGGCCGCGGCACCACGGGGGTGACGGCGCACGGTGCAGGGCCGGAGACGCTGCCGTCCCGAAGGTCCGCCGGCGCCTGAGGGCCGGACCCGCAGCCTGGCCCGCTGGGCCGCTTCGGGACGTCTCGTCCTTTGAGCGCGCTGGAAGATGTCGCGCCATCCGTGCAGGCCGCCGGGATCGCCACAAAGGCGACCTCCACGCACCGCCTTCCGTCGCGGTTCCGCCACGCCCGACCGGCAGACACGGCGACCGGCACGCGATCTTTTGTCCGCCCTCGCCCCGCAGACGCGGCGCGGCCTGCCAACTGCCTGCGCCGCGTCGCGTTCACGCCTGACCGGCCATGCGAGGACGCGCTCGCCCGCATCTGCGCCGGACCAATCAACAGTCACCTGCCAGGAGCAGCGCCATGACCTCGTCCAAGCATCCCACGCACGCGCCCACCGGTCCCGACGACCTCGGCGCCGACACGCCCCGTCCGCCCGACGACCTGGAGCGCAACCCCGGCATCGGCGCCTCGAAAGGCGCGTTCGCCCGCACTGGCGCCGACCCGGAGACGGTGGAGGCGGACAACACCGTGGAGGGCGATGTCCTCAGCGACGGTGCCAAGGGCGGCGGCGTCGATCCGAACAAGGTGGGCCGCACCAACAAGTAGCCGCTGGCGGCGGACGGGCGTGGCGGCCTGCGTCTGTCAGGCCGCTCCCGTTTGTTCCCACGTTCGGCCGTCGGCAGGTCGCGCTCCTCTGGCTGCCGGTGCATCCGCCGCCCTCCGACCACCTCGCCATGCTCGAACCGCCCGCCACCTCGCCCGATGCCGTGACCATCGAATCCTGCCGCGTGTCAGACTCTGGCGGCGTCGCATCCCGGTGGCGTACGCAACCTCGAGGCAGGCTCATGCGTGTGTGCCACCGGGCATCTCGTCCCGGAGACATCGATTGCCCAGACATACCAGGCTGCTGGCTCTGGCTGCCCTGCTCGTGCCTCTGCTGGCCGGCACAGCCTCCGCGCAAAGCACACGCACCGACGCCCGTACCGGCACCATCACCAGGACCCGTCGCGACGGCAGCACGGTGTCGACACGCGGCGCCGAGCCTGGCGCCCACACCGGCCGGATGACATCCGCACCCGTGAGCCCCCTGTCCAACACACCGTCGCCCAGCGCCAGCGCGGGCAGCGAACTCGGCACCACAGCCGGGTCCGGCAGTTCCGGTGCCAGCGCCAGCGTCGGCAGCAGCGCCGGCGGTGTGGGGACGATCGGCCTGGGCGGCATCGGTCCCGGCGGCCTCGGCGGCGGCGAACCCGGCACGAACACCCTGGGCGGCGGTCTCGGGGCGGGTGGCGGCCCGGCTGGCGGCTCAAGGGTCGGCCCGAACCTGAACACCAGATAAACCTGAGCACCGGGTGGACGGCCATCCCTGCGCCGGAACCGCGCCACGGCCGGCGCGCCCGGCAGGCGCGGTCTCGCCCCTCCGATGCCTGGTCCGCCGTGTTCAGGCTCCGGGCGGTCCCCATGCCGGGCCATCGGGCTCGCGAGCGAATTCCACATGGTCGAGCCGTTCCCATGGGCCGCCAAGATAGCGCCACAGCGTCACTCCCACGCCCTGCGCGGTCCACGGCATGAACCCCGCCTGCAGCCGCGCCAGCGTGTCGCGCGCCACCTCCATCGCGACCTTGTTCTGCACCGTGACGTGTGGCCGGTAGCCCTGCCGGTCTTGCGCGCCCAACCATCCGGCCCAGCCCCGCGCCAGCTCGGCACGCAGCCCGTCCAGCGCCGCCGACCGCAGCTCGTAGGCGCAGCCCCGCCCCAGCGTGCGCACGCCGCACACCTCGACCGCCAGCCTTGCCCGACCGCGCAGCGCCTCCAGCCGCCCGACGATCGCGACCAGCTCCGCGCCCGGCAGCGACTGGAACATCGAGACATGCGCCGGGATGTGGTTGCGCGCCGCCGGGAAATGCTGCCGGCGTTCCCGCTCGAACCGCTGCTGCGTCAAGGCATCGAGCGCAAGCGTGAGGATCAGCGGGTCATCGTCCATCGCCGCACGATGCCCCGCCCTGCCCGGTGCTGGCGAGGGGCGACGCACCGCCCCCGCGATCCTGCGACAGAACCCGTGGACAGCCCCCGGCACCCGCAGGCGCGAGCCTGGCGTCAACCGTGACCGGCAGCCCGGTCGGCATGCCGCCCAGGCGCGCGTCGCCTCCAGGACACCGGCCGCGGGAGCCCGACCTGCTGGGCCACGAAGCCGCGCCGCCGGGAGCGCGCGCCGAGGCGGTGGCTCGCTGGCTGCACCTGACCCGTGTCGTGCTGCCGGCACTCGCCGCTCCGCACCGCTGGCCGATCCGCAACGACCACTGCTTCATGCGCGTCTGCCTCGACCTCGCGATCGGCGCCCCGTGGCACGAGCAGGTGCGGCGTCCCGCGATCCGGCACCTCGACGACGCGCAGCTCGCCCGCGCCATCGCGCTGGCCGAACGCATCGCCGCGGACCCGGCGAGCCTCGCGGTGCGGAACTGCGAAAGCCTCGCGATGCGCGGCAGGCACCGCGGCCGATGACAGCCGCCCTAAAGGCGGGGCGGAGGTTCCGGCTCCGGCACAACTCCCCCGCTGGACACCAGCCCGGGGGAGCGGCGCGACGCAGCGGCTTGGAAGGGCGCGGGTCCGGACGCGCTGTCCCGGCGGGTCCTCGCCTACAGGCGCGGGGCGGGTCCTGCCTGCTCCGGCCACGTCGCCACGCGGATGTGTAACCGGAGGTAGGGCAACCTTTTGCCCCGGACCTCAACTCTGTATGGTGCCGCCGCCATGGCCGAACCCCGCACCCGAGACCGCGACGACCCCGGCCCCGTCCCGCAGCCGGCCCGGCGCCGACCGGTCGGCCGCCGTCGTCCGAGTCGGCTCGACCGCTACGTGTTCCGCCAGCTCCTGGTCTCGCTGGTCGCCGCCACCACCGCCCTGGTGGCGCTGATCTGGCTGACGCAGTCGCTCCGCCTGGTGGAGCTGGTGGTCAACCGTGGACTGTCGCTGCGGGTGTTCCTTCATCTCACCGGCCTGCTGATCCCGGGATTCGTGTCGGTGATCCTGCCGATCACCACCTTCGTGGTGGTGCAGTTCGTCTACCAGCGACTCGCCGGCGACCGCGAGCTGACCGTGATGCGCGCCGCCGGCCTGTCCCAGCTCGCCCTGTCGCGACCGGCGCTCGGCCTGGCCGGGCTCGCGGCGCTGTGCTGCCTCGTGCTCAACGTGTGGATCGTGCCGACGAGCTACGCGGCGTTTCGCGAGTACCAGTTCGCGATTCGCAACCGGCTCGCCGCCTTCCTGCTGCAGGAGGGCGTGTTCACCGCGATCAGCGACCAGCTCACGGTCTACGTGCGCTCGCGCGACACCAACGGCACGCTGCGCGGCATCCTGGTGGAGGACGACCGGCAGAAGAACACCCGCGCCACCATCCTCGCCGAGAGCGGGCGGCTGGTCGACACCGGCGGGGGCGCGCCGCGCGTGCAGCTGTTCCGCGGCTCGCGCGAGGAGATCGACAAGGCCACCGGCCGGCTCGACGTGCTGACCTTCGCCGAGAACGCCATCGACCTGAGCGACCCGAAGAAGGCCACCGAGGTTCGCTATCGCGACACCACCGAGATGAGCATCGCCGAGCTGCTGCACCCCGACCCGCGCGAGATCACCAATCCGCGCGACCGCGGCAAGTTCCTGGTCGAGGCCAACCGCCGCCTGTCCTCGCCGCTGACCGCGCTGGGCTTCTCGCTGGTGGCGCTGTGCTCGGTGCTGACCGGCGGATTCCAGCGGCACGGCACCGTGCTGCGCCCGCTGATCGGCGTCGCCACGGTGGTCGGCCTGCTCGCGCTCGGCCTCGCCACCGCCAACCTGGCCGCCCGGCTGCCGGTGCTGATGCCGCTGGTCTGGCTCGCCGCCGGGCTGCCGATCCTGGCCTGCCTGGCCGGGCTGCTGATGCCCGGCCTGCGCTCGCGCCGCGCCATGGCCGAGATCGCCGCGCGGACCCTGCTGCGCCAGGCCAGCGGCGGCCATGCCGCGTCGGGCCGCGCATGAACCTCGCCGCCACCCTCTCGCTCTATGTCGGCCGGCAGTTCAGCGCCGCGGTGCTGGCCATGCTCGCCGCGCTGTCGGGGCTGGTGGCGCTGTTCGACTACATCGAGCTGCTGCGGCGCGCCGCCACCAAGCCGGACGCCTCGTTCGGCCTGGTCACCGAGATCGCGGTGCTGCGCCTGCCCTACATCGCCCTGCAGATCCTGCCGTTCGCGGTGCTGCTCGGCGGCATCCTGGCGTTCTGGCGCCTCACCCGCTCCTCGGAGCTGATCGTGGCGCGCGCCGCCGGCATCTCGGCGTGGCAGTTCCTCTCGGCGCCGCTGCTCTGCGCGCTCGGCTTCGGCCTGCTGGCCACGGCCGGCATCAGCCCGCTGTCCTCGGCGATGCTCGGCCGTGCCGAGGAGCTGGACAACATCTACCTCAAGTCGCTCGGCGGGCCGCTCTCGCTCGCGGGCGGCCAGCTCTGGCTGCGCCAGTCCGACGACGGGCTGCGGCCGCAGGGGGTCGCGATCCTGCACGCCCGGCAGGTGGCGCTCGTGCGGGGTCGGCTGGTCGGCGACCAGGTCAGCGTGTTCCGCCTCGACGGCGACCACCTGCTCTCGCGCATCGAGGCGCGTCAGGCCACGCTCGACCCCGGACACTGGAATCTGGCCGACGCCCGCACCATCCGCCCCGACCATCTGCCCGAAGCTGTCGGCACCATGCCGCTGCCCACCGACCTCACCGTGGGCCGCGTGCAGGAGAGCTTCGCCTCGCCGGACACGCTCTCGGTCTGGGCGCTGCCCGGCTTCATCGCACTGCTGGAGCGCTCGGGCTTCTCGGCGCTGCGCCACCGGCTGCACTTCCAGTCGCTGCTGGCGCTGCCGCTGCTGTCGGGCGTGATGGCGCTGGTCGCCGCCGGGTTCTCCATGCGCCCGACCCGGCGCGGCGGCGTCGCGCGCATGATCGGCGGCGGGGTCGCGGCCGGCTTCGCCCTGTTCACCATCTCCAAGGTGTCGGCCGAGTTCGGCCAGTCCGGCGCCCTGCCCGCGGTGCTCGCCGCGTGGGCGCCGGCGGCGGCCGGGCTGATGCTCGCCGTCTCCCTGCTGCTCCACCTGGAGGACGGCTGATGCGCCGCACCGAGCCGGACTCTTCGACCGCAGATGCATAAGCAAGCAAGGCCGGGCTCCGCCCGGACCCGCCAAAGGTCCCCGTTCTTCAAGCATGGGGCCTTTGGAAACCCATCCCCTAAGCAACTGGATTCCAAAGGCTTGCCTTTGGCGGAGTTCAGAGGCTCCGCTTCCAGACAATGGGCCTCTGGCCTTACTTGCTTCCCGCACCTCGCCGCGGCCCTGTTCTGCCTGCTCCCCGGCCTGGCGCACGCGCAGCTCTCCTCCTTCGCGCATGTCGCCACCAGCCAGACCGGACCGCGCGACGCCCCGGTGACCTTCAACGCCGACAGTGTCTCCTACGACAGCAAGGGCGGCCTCGTGACGCTGGAGGGCCACGTCGAGGCCTGGCAGAACGACCAGGTGGTGCGCGCCGACCGCGTCACCTACGACCGCAACACCAACGTCCTCGCCGCCACCGGCCACGTCGTGCTCGCCGAGCCGGACGGGCAGGTGCTGTTCGCCGACTACGCCGAGCTGACCCAGGGCATGCGCCAGGGCGTGCTCACCGGGATGCGCGCGCTGCTGGCGCAGAACGGGCGTCTTGCCGCCAACGGCGCGCGGCGCACCGCGGGCCACGTCAACGAGCTGAGCCGCGTCGCCTACACCACCTGCAACGTGTGCGCGACCGACCCGGGCCGTGCGCCGTTCTGGCAGATCCGCGCCTTCAGCGCGACGCAGGACCTCGAGCACAAGCAGATCGAGTTCCGCGACGCCTTTCTCGACATCTTTGGCCTGCCGGTCCTGTATCTACCCTATTTCGCCACGGCCGCCCCGGACTCCAAGCGCCAGAGCGGCCTGCTCACCCCCGGCCTGGGCGTCACCGACAAGCACCTCGGCACCTTCGTCTCGATCCCGTACTACTACGTGATCGACGGCGCATCCGATGTCACGGTGATCGGCGAGGTCGGCACCAGGGCGGGACCGCAGATCGAGGCTAACTACCGCCGCCGCTTCAACGACGGCTACGTCAACCTGCGCGGCGCCCTCGCCTACGATCAGAACGACGTGCAGGCCTTCCTCCTCGGCAGCGGCCAGTTCTCCTACGACGCGACCTGGCGCTACGGCTTCGACGTCAACGTCGCCAGCTCGGCCATCTACACCCGCGACTTCCGCCTGCCCGGCTACGGCGCCGACACCTACGCCAGCAGCGTCTATCTCGAGGGCTTCGGCGTCGGCTCCTACGCCCGCGTCGACGCCCTGGCGTTCCAGGCGCTCAACACCACGGTGGTCAACCAGAACCGCCTGCCGTTCGTGACGCCACGCTACACCTACAGCTACTTCGGCCAGCCCGACGCGCTCGGCGGCCGGCTCACCCTCGACACCATGGACTACAACGTCCTGCGCCAGTCCGGCACGAGCGACCAGCGCGCCTCGCTCTCCGCCAACTGGGACCGCCCGTTCCGGGGCGCGCTCGGCGAGCGCTACCTCGCCACGCTGCGCGTCGACAGCGCCGCCTACCACTACGCGGCCCTCGACCAGCAGCCCAACTTCGCCGCGGGCTACGCCGGCGACTCCGCCCATGCCCAGCCGCAGGCCGCGCTCAAGGTGAACTACCCGTTCGTGCGCAACGGCGCCGGGGGCAGCTCGCAGCTGGTCGAGCCGATCGCCCAGGTGATCGTCGCCCCCCAGTTCGGCACCTCGCGGCGCAGCCGCATCCCCAACGAGGACGGGCTCGACTACGAGTTCACCGACAGCACGCTGTTCTCGCTGAACCGCTACGCCGGCCAGGGCGTGGACCGCGTTGACGGCGGCGCGCGGGCCAACATCGCGCTGCACGCCAACTGGACGTTCGCCGGCGACCAGCAGATCGACGCCCTGGTCGGCCAGTCCTACCGCCAGCACGTCGACCACTCTATGCTGCCCCTGACCGGCCTGGAGAACCACGCGTCCGACATCGTCGCGCGTGCCACCTACGTGCCCACCGGCTGGCTCGACTTCACCGGGCGCACCCGCGTTAACCACCACAACGGCGACATCACCTACGGCGACGGCCTGTTCAGCGCCGGCACCCGGCTGCTGCGCTTCAACGCCGGCTACATCTACGACCAGCGCAACCCCTACACGCTGTATGACGGCGCCGCATACAGCCCTGTCCTGCCCGCCGCCTACTTCATGCAGCGCAACGAGATCGAGATCGGCGTCAACAGCCAGCGCGGCCCCTACCGCGTGAGCGGCTTCGCGCGGCGCGACATCCGCAACAACCAGATGGTCGCGATCGGCGCCCGCGGCACCTACGAGAACGAATGCTTCATCCTGGATGCCAACTTCTTCAAGCGCTACACCTCGATCCTGGGCGACAACGGCGACACCACCATCCTGTTCACGCTGACGTTCAAGACGATCGGCCAGTTCGGCTTCAACGGCTGAGCGCGCCCCGTCCCGTCGCACACCCTGCTGCGCCAGGACGACACCCGAACGCTTCCCGACAGCAGCAAGGCCGCCCGTCATGACGACACCCCTCCGCAACGTCGGGCCCTGCGCCCCCCGCCAGGCGACCCGCCCCGCCCCGGGTGGCCCGGGCCTCGCCGCGCTGCTCGCGCTCCTGCTCGTGGCGCCCGGCACCAGCGCCCATGCGGCCCGCCCCGGTGCGGCACAGGCCGGCATGTCTCAGGCCGGCGTGGCCCAGCCTGCGGCGGCACAGTTCGGCGACGCCGGCCCGGGCGCCCCGTCCTCCGCCGCCAGGCCGGGTGTCGCCCAGCCGGAGCCCGTCACGCCGCAGGACGCCATCGTCGCCGTGGTGAACGGCGAGCCGGTGACCCGCGCCGACGTCACCGCCCGCGCTCGGCTGTTCGCGCTCTCGACCGGCCTGCCCGTCTCGCCCGAGCTGCTCGAGCGCCTCCGCCCGCAGATCACCAAGCAGCTCATCGACGAGCGGCTGCGCGCCCAGGAGATCCAGCGCCGACACATCGTGGTGGCCGACGCCGACGTCGCCGGGGCGATCGGCGAGATCGAGAAGCGCAACAACCTGCCCGCCGGCCAGCTCCGCGCCAAGCTGGAGGGCGAGGGTGTCGCGGCCCGCACCCTCTTCGACCAGATCCGCACCCAGATCGGCTGGACGCGGGTGCTGCGCGAGATGGTCGGCGAGAAGGTCCGCCCCAGCGAGGCCGACATCGCCGAGCGGCAGAAGGCCTACGCCGCCGACACCGGCAAGCCCGAGTACCACGTGGGCGAGATCTTCGTCACCGCGGACGATCCCGCCCATCAGCAGGACGCGCTCAGGTTCGCCGACACCGTGATCCAGCAGCTCCGCGCCGGCGCTCCCTTCGCCGTGGTCGCGGCGCAGTTCAGCCAGAACCAGACCGCGCTGGAGGGTGGCGACCTCGGCTGGGTGCGACTCGACCAGCTCGACCCGCCGGTCGCCGACATCGTCCGCCAGATGCCCGACGGCGCGATTAGCAACCCGATCCCCGTGCCCGGCGGCGTCGCCATCGTCACCCAGCATGGCAGGCGCGAGCTCGGCCGCGACACCGTCACCGCGATGTCGATCCGCGAGGCATTCCTGCCGTTCACCGCGGCGCTCGACCCCCGCAACCCCACCGACCAGCAGAAGAAGCAGCTCGCCAACGCCACCGAGCTGAGCAAGGCCCATGACTGCGCCGCCGTCGAGGCCGCCAACAAGGCCGCCGGCTCGGCGCGGCCCGCCGACCCGGGCCCGCTGACGCTGGAGGCCCTGAACCCGCAGATGCGCGCCCTGCTGGCCTCGCTGGCGCCCGGCAAGGCGAGCCGCCCGCTCGTCGCCCCCGAAGGCATCGCCATCATCATGGTCTGCTCGCGCGAGACCAAGGCCGCCGCCGCGCCGGCGAAGGAGAACCTCCTCGGCCAGATGGTCGAGGAGCGCGTCGAGCTTGCCTCGCGCCAGCTGCAACGCGACCTGCGCCGCAAGGCCATGATCGAGCAGCGCTCCTGACCCGCCAGAACGAAGCAGGCAGGGCCAGAGGCTCCGCCTCTGGACTCCGCCAAAGGCAGGCCTTCGGGATCCTTGTTCTAAGAAAATGGTTTCCAAAGGCTTCGGGCCTTTGGCGGGTCTGGGCAGAGCCCAGCCTTGCCTGCCTGTGGGCCGGCAATCTCGATCGCGGGTATCGGACCACGGAGGAGGCCGGAGACAGAGCTTGCGGCCGTCCCTGATGTTTTCGGATGCTCTGCCCCCCCTGCGCGAGGTCATCGCCCGCCACGGCCTCGACGCCCGCCGCAAGCTCGGCCAGCATTTCCTGCTCGACGGCAACCTGGTCGCCCGCATCGCCCGCCAGGCCGGTGCGCTGGCCGGCCGCCACGTGGTCGAGGTCGGCCCCGGCCCCGGCGGCCTTACTCGCGCCCTGCTCGACACCGATCTGGCGACGCTGACCGCGATCGAGGTCGACCCGCGCGCCATCGCCGCGATCGAGGAGCTGCGCGAGGCCGCCGGCGAGCGCCTGCGCGTGCTCGACGCCGACGCGCTCTCGCTCGACCTCGCCACGCTCGTCCCCGCGCCGCGCCAGATCGTCGCCAACCTGCCGTACAACATCGCCAGCCCGCTGCTCGTCGGCTGGCTGCGGCAGGCCGCATCGTGGGAGCGCCTCACCCTGATGTTCCAGCTCGAGGTCGCGGAGCGCATCTGCGCCGCGCCGGACACCGAGGCCTACGGCCGGCTGTCCGTCCTCGCGCAGTGGTGCTGCACCACCTCGCTGCTGCAGCGCATCCCGCCCTCCGCGTTCACGCCGCCACCCAAGGTTCACTCGGCCGTGGTCGGGCTGGTCCCGCTGGTCGAGCAGCCGCCGCCCGACCTGTTCCGCACCATGGAGCGCGTCACCGCCGCAGCCTTCGGCCAGCGCCGCAAGATGCTGCGCGGCTCGCTCAGGTCCCTGGGCGGCGAGGCGCTGCTGGGCCGCGTCGGCATCGCGGCGGACCGACGGGCGGAGACCCTGTCCACGGCGGAGTTCGATCTCCTGGCGCGGGCAGTGGGCTGAGGGAAGAACGTGACCGATCAGACAAGAAAGGCCAGAGGCTCCGACTCAGGACTCTGCCAAAGGCAAGCCTCTGGAGTCCGCCTGCTGAGGAAAGGGTTTCCAAAGGCCTCAGGCATGGCGGGTCTGGGCAGAGCCCAGCCTTGCTTGCTGATCGGTCAATCAGGGGCCAAGCCCTTGGAAACCCCGACGTGAGGCCGGCACGACCTGCCGACGTGCCGCGAGCCTGGACCGGAGGCGGGTTCGGGGTCGCCGGCCCTGGCGGGTCCAGGGCAGAGCCCTGGCCGTGCGGTGCACACCGGCTAAGGGATCTTGCGCGTCTCGATGCGCGGCCGCGCCGCCTTCTCCGCGATGCCGCTCACGCCCTCGCGGCGCACCAGCTCGCCCCACACCTCGTCCGGCCGTACGCCCGCGTCGACCCACAGCACCAGCAGGTGGTACAGCACGTCCGCACTCTCCGCGACCAGCGCCATGCGGTTGCCGGCCACCGCCTCGATCAGGCATTCGACCGCCTCCTCGCCGAACTTCTGCGCCACCTTCGCCGTGCCGCGCCCGAGCAGGCGCGCCGAGTGGCTCGACGCCGGATCGGCGTCGCGGCGCGCCTGCACCACGGACCACAGCCGGTCCAGCACCTCGGAGCGCGCAGCCTCCGCAGCGCCGTCCTGCCGCGGCGCCGGCTCCTGGACGCCCGCAGCGGCAGTCTCCACGGTCGCCCCGGACCGTACCGCCTTCGACCGCCCTCCCGTCCCGGGCGCCGATTTTCGTTTCTGCGCCTTGGTCCCCGACGGGATCTTGGGCTTCGCGATCTTCCGCTTCACGGGCTTCGAGGAGATGGTCATGTCCTTGCTTGCTCGACCTGCATGGGGGACGAGACATCGGATAAGGCTGCAACGGACGGCTGCACGCCACCCGGCAACGCGCTGCGCCCTGACGCCGCCGGCAGCAGGCGCACCGGATGCCCCGCCTCGTGCAGGGCCTGCTTGACCTGCGCCACGCTGAACGTCGCGAAGTGGAACACGCTGGCCGCCAGCAGCCCGCTCGCCCCGGCGGCGGCACCCTCGGCGAAGTGCGACAGCGCGCCGACGCCGCCCGACGCCACCACAGGCACCGTGACCGCGCCGCACACCGCGCGCAGCAGCGCGAGGTCGAAGCCGGTGCCGGTGCCGTCGCGGTCCATGCTGGTCAGCAGGATCTCCCCCGCGCCGAGCGAGGCGACGTGGCGGCACCACTCGACCGCGTCGAGCCCGCTCGCCTCGCGCCCGCCGCGGGTGAACACCTCCCAGCGTCCCGGCCCGACCGCGCGGGCGTCGACCGCGACCACCACGCACTGGCTGCCGAACTTGCGCGCCGCCTCGGCGACCAGCTCCGGCCGTGCGACCGCCGCGGAGTTCATGCTGCACTTGTCCGCCCCGGCCAGCAGCAGGCGACGCATGTCGTCCACGGTACGGATGCCGCCGCCCACCGTGAGCGGCAGGAACACCCGCGCCGCCGTCCGCCCGACCACGTCGAGGATGGTGTCGCGGTTCTCATGGCTCGCGGTGATGTCGAGGAAGGTCAGCTCGTCGGCGCCGGCGGCGTCGTACACCATGGCCTGCTCGACCGGGTCGCCGGCATCGCGCAGGGCCACGAAGTTCACGCCCTTCACGACGCGCCCGTCCTTCACGTCGAGGCAGGGAATCACCCGCAGCTTCAGCACATCGTGGCCCTCCCGGAGCGAGCGTTATACGGCCGGGGACGCCCATGACAACGCGCTATCACGCAACCTGCGGCTGCACGCGGGCTTGGAATGGCGGTTTGCTGGGAGAAAGCAAGGCCAGAGGCTCTGCCTCTGGACTCCGCCAGGGCGAGCCGCCCTGGACTGGCGCATGATGCTGCGGCCGGCAGCGGCCGAGTCGGTCCAGGGGCCGCTCAGGCTGCGGCCGGCATGGCGGCAGGAACTATCGTGTGCTCAGCGCGCGAGCAGGGCCAGCGCCGCCGCGGGGTCCACCCGGCCGTCGTACAGCGCCCGGCCGACGATCACCCCCTCGACCAGCCCCGCGCCGTCCCGCCTCAGCGCGGCGAGGTGGTCGAGGCTGCCGATCCCCCCGCTGGCGATCACCGGGATTGCGACGCTTCGCGCCAGCTCCAGCGTCGCCGCGACGTTCACCCCCGACAGCATCCCGTCGCGGGCGATGTCGGTGTAGATCAGCGCCGCCACCCCGGCGCCCTCGAAGCGCCGCGCCAGCTCGGCGGACCGCAGGACCGACGTCTCCGCCCAGCCCTCCGTCGCCACCATCCCGTCCCGCGCGTCGATGCCCACCGCCACGCGTCCCGGATGCGCCCGGCACGCCTCGCGCACCAGCGCGGGGTCCTTCACCGCGGCGCTGCCCAGGATCACCCGACGCACCCCCGCCGCCAGCCAGTGCTCGATGCCGTCACGGTCGCGCAGGCCGCCGCCGAGCTGCACCGGCACCTCGGCCGCCGCCAGGATCGCCTGCACCGCCGCACCGTTGGCCGAGCGCCCGGCGAACGCCCCGTCGAGGTCCACGACATGCAGCCAGCGGCACCCCGCCGCCTGCCACGCCCGCGCCTGCGCGCCCGGATCGTCGGAGTACACCGTAGCATCGTCCATCTCGCCGCGCCGCAGCCGCACGCATTGCCCATCCTTGAGGTCGATCGCCGGGTACAGGGTCATGCCCGGTCGGGTGCCCGGATTTTCGTCAGCGCCCGGATCGCCGCCCGCCTTCAGGGCCGCGCCGGCCTCGCGGCTCCCGCTCCCGTCAGCGCCGCCCGCGCTCACGCCTTCGGCTCGCGTTGCAGCCGCTTGCAGTAGTACAGCCCGCTCACCGTGCGGCCGCCGACCCGGGCGTAGCACGGATGCGTGCCCCAATGCTCGTAGCCCAGCGACTCGTAGAGCGCGATCGCCGCCTGCTGCGTCTCGCGCACGTCGAGGTTCAGCACCTGGTAGCCCAGCGCCCGCGCGCCCTCCTCCGCCGTCGTCGTCATCAGCCGCGCCAGCCCGAACCCGCGCGCATACGGCGCCACGAAGGCGTGCATCAGCGTCGCCGCGAACGCCTGCGCCTCGTTGTTGCGTGGCGGTCGCACCAGCTGCGCCGAGCCCACCACCACCCCGTCCAGCCGCGCCACGAACAGCGAGCGCTCCGGCACCATCAGCACGCCCACGAAGTAGCGTTCCAGCGCCGCGCGGCCGGGCGGCGTGACCCAGCCGAAGCCGCCGCCCTCCAGGATCGCGGCGTCCGTGGCCTCGCACAGCGCCAGCAGGTCGTCCTCGTCGAGCTGCAGCACGCGCTCCACCGCCACCGCGCCGATGCGCAGCCCAGGCAAGGTCGACCTGGGATCGACCGTCACGGCGCCCACCGCAGGAAGTTGGCCAGGATGCGCAACCCCGCCGCCTGGCTCTTCTCGACATGGAACTGCGTGCCCGCGCGGTTGCCCCGCGCCACGATCGCCGGCACCGCGCCGCCATACTCGGCGGAGGCCAGCACGTCCTCAGGATCGTGGCCGCGCAGCGCGTAGCTGTGCACGAAGTAGACGTGCTCGCCCGGCTCGATCCCGTGCAGCAGCGGGTGGTCCGGACGGTGCAGGTCCAGCGCGTTCCACCCCATCTGCGGCAGCCGCAGCCCCGGCGCCGCCATGCGCGCGATCTCTCCGCCCACCCAGCCGAACCCCGCGGTCTCGCCGTGCTCCAGCCCGCGCTCCGCCATGAGCTGCATCCCCACGCAAATGCCGAGATAGGGCGCGCCCGCCTCCACCCGCGCCTCGATCGCCGCGCGCAGGCCGGGGATCGCCGCCACCCCGGCTGCGCAGTCCGCGAACGCCCCCTGCCCGGGCAGCACGATGCGGTCGGCGCGCAGCACCTCCTCCGGGTCCGCGGTCACGACGACCTCGGCCGCCAGCCCCTCGCGCTCCGCCACCGCCGACAGCGCGCGCGACGCCGACGCCAGGTTGCCGCTGCCGTGATCCACCACCGCGACCCGCATCACGCCCGCTCCGCCAGCACCTGGCGCATCCAGCCGTCGCGCAGGTCGGCACGCGCGTCGAGCAGCCGCGCCAGCGCCGTGTCGCGGCCGCGCGCCACTACCACGCCCGCCACCACGAACCCCCGCCGGCGCAGGCTCCATCGCCGCAGATCCTGGCCGAGCAGGCCCTGCAGGACCACCACCGCCGCCACCGCCGGCGGGAACACCGCGCCGCCGATCGCCCACAGCGCCGCCACCAGCAGCGCCGGCAGCCATGCGCCCACCGCCGCGAACCACAGCGGCCCCAGGAACAGCGCGCCCCAGGAGAACCGCTCCGGCACCAGCGTCACGCCCGTGTTACGCGGGGCGGCGGCGGTCGGGTCGGAAGGGGCCGGGCGCACGTGCACCGTGTAGCGGCGCATCATCCGGGACCACGGCAGCAGCAAGCAAGGCCGGGCTCTGCCCAGACCCGCCAAAGGCCGAGGCCTTTGGAAACCGTTACTTCAAGTAAAGGACTCCAGAGGTTTGCCTTTGGCGGAGCCCAGAGGCAGAGCCGCTGACCCTGCTTGCTGCGTGCGCCCGGCCTCACAGCGACCCCTTGGTGGACGGGATCACGTCCGACGCCCGCGGGTCCGGCTCCACCGCCATGCGCAGCGCCCGCGCCACCGCTTTGAACGTCGCCTCCGCCACGTGGTGCGCGTTGCGCCCGGCCCGGCGCGTGACGTGCAGCGTCAGCAGCCCGTTCATCGCCAACGCCCGGAAGAACTCCTCGAACAGCTCGGTGTCCATCGCACCGATCTTGTCGCGCCCGAACGCCACGTCCCAGGCCAGGAACGGCCGGCCCGACAGGTCCAGCGCCGCCTCGACCAGCGCCTCGTCCATCGGCAGCAGCGACTGGCCGTAGCGGCGGATGCCCCGCTTGTCGCCCACGGCGCGCGCCAGCGCCTGGCCCAGCACGATGCCGACATCCTCGGTGGTGTGGTGGAAGTCGATGTGCAGGTCGCCGCGCGCCCGGACCGCGAGGTCCAGCATCGCGTGACGCGCCAGCGCCGTCAGCATGTGGTCGAGAAAGCCGATGCCGGTGTCGACGTCCGCGGCCCCGACGCCGTCCAGCGACAGCGTCACCGTGATGTCGGTCTCCGCGGTGCGGCGCGCGACGGTCGCGCTGCGGGAGGGATGCGTGTCGTCCATGGTCGTTGACTACAGGAACACCGCACGCCGCGCCAAGGGCGACGCGCGGGCAGACAACGCCGAACTCCCACCTCCTGGCACGACATCGCATGTCATGCGGCCGGCCCCAGACAAGGGTCTCCAGAGGCCTCGGCCCGTGGCAGATCCGGACAGAGCCCGGCCCTGCCTGCTGCCTCGCTTGTGCCCCGCCTCCCGCCATCCCACTTCCCACCCCATGCGAAGCGAACAATCCCTCCCGCCGTACGACCCTGTGGGCTGGCACGGCACCACCATCCTCTGCGTCCGCAAGGGCGCGCAGGTCGCCATGGCCGGCGACGGCCAGGTCACGCTCGGGCAGACCGTCATCAAGGGCAACGCCCGCAAGGTGCGCCGCATCGGCGGCGGCAGCGTGATCTCCGGGTTCGCCGGCGCCACCGCGGACGCCTTCACCCTGCTGGAGCGGCTGGAGGCCAAGCTGGAGCGCTACCCGAACCAGCTCGAGCGCGCCTGCGTCGAGCTGGCCAAGGACTGGCGCACCGACCGCTACCTGCGCCGCCTGGAGGCGATGATGGCGGTGGCCGACGCGGACCACTCCTATACCCTGACCGGCAACGGCGACGTGCTGGAGCCGGAGGACGGCATCATCGCCATCGGCTCGGGCGGCAACTACGCGCTGGCCGCCGCACGCGCGCTGATGGAGGTCGAGGGCCTCTCCGCCGAGGACATCGCGCGCCGCGCCATGCGCATCGCCGGCGACATCTGCGTCTATACCAACCACTCCGTCACGGTGGAGAGCCTTTGATGCTGGACGTCCCCACCCTGACCCCGCCCGAGATCGTCGCCGAGCTGGACCGCTTCATCGTCGGCCAGACCGACGCCAAGCGCGCCGTGGCGATCGCGCTGCGCAACCGATGGCGGCGTGCGCAGCTGCCAGAGGGCATCCGCGAGGAGGTGGTGCCCAAGAACATCCTGATGATCGGCCCGACCGGCTGCGGCAAGACCGAGATCGCGCGCCGCCTCGCCCGGCTCGCCCAGGCGCCGTTCCTCAAGGTCGAGGCCACCAAGTTCACCGAGGTCGGCTATGTCGGCCGCGACGTGGAAAGCATCGTCCGCGACCTGGTCGAGGCCAGCCTCGCCATGCTGCGCGAGGCCAGCCGCCGCGACGTGCAGCCCCGCGCCGAGCAGGCTGCCGAGGAGCGCCTGATCACCGCGCTCGTGGGCGATGGCGCCGGCGCGGACACACGGCGCAAGTTCCGCCAGATGCTCCACGACGGCGAGCTGGAGGACAAGGAGGTCGAGGTCAGCCTCGTCGACACCGCGCCGCCCGCAGGTGGCATGGACATCCCCGGCATGCCGCCCGCCCAGATGATCAACCTCGGCGACATGATGAAGGGCATGTTCGGCCGCCCCGCGCGCGCCCGGAAGATGACGGTGGCCGCTGCCCGCGCCGCGCTGGTGCGCGAGGAGGCCGACAAGCTGCTCGACACCGAGCAGACCACCAAGGACGCCGTCAGCCACGCCGAGAACAACGGCATCGTGTTCCTCGACGAGATCGACAAGGTGTGCGCCCGCTCCTCCGAGGGAGGCGGGTTCCGCGGCGGCGACGTCTCGCGCGAGGGCGTGCAGCGCGACCTGCTGCCGCTGATCGAGGGCACCACCGTGACCACGAAGTACGGCCCGGTGAAGACCGACCACATCCTGTTCATCGCCTCCGGCGCCTTCCATCTCGCCAAGCCCGCCGACCTGCTGCCCGAGCTGCAGGGCCGCCTGCCGATCCGCGTCGAGCTGGCGCCGCTGTCGCGCGACGACCTGCGCCGCATCCTCGTCGAGCCGGAGCACTCGCTGCTCAAGCAGTATTCCGCCCTGCTCGACACCGAGCACGTGCGGCTCGACTTCTCCGACGACGCGGTGGACGCGCTGGCGGAGCTGGCCGCCGACATCAACGACCGCGTGGAGAACATCGGCGCGCGGCGTCTCGCCACCGTGCTGGAGAAGCTGCTGGAGGAGGTAAGCTTCACCGCCTCCGACCGCGCCGGCGACCACGTCCAGGTCGACGCCGCCTACGTCAACGAGCGCGTTGCGCCGCTCGCGCACAAGGGCGATCTCAGCCGGTTCATCCTCTGAGGAGGACAGCAAGGCCAGAGGCTCTGCCTCCGGACTCCGCCAGGGCGAGCCGCCCTGGACTGGCCTCCGAAGGCAGTTGTCTCAAGCGTGCGGAGCCTTGACGCCCCGCGCCTGCGCCGTCACTTCCCCTCCATGTCCGACCCCTTCGTCATGCCCCCCGAGCCCACCGCCGTCGAGGCCATCGCCGCCATTGGCGACGAGCTGGAAGTGTTCGACGACTGGATGGACCGCTACGGCTTCATCATCGAGCTGGGTCGCAAACTCCCCGCCTTTCCTCCCGAGTGGGCGAACGACGCGCATCGCGTCCCGGGCTGCCAGAGCCAGGTTTGGATGGAGGGCGAACATCGCGACGGTACCCTGCGCCTCGCCGGCGCGTCGGACGCGGCGATCGTGTCCGGCCTGGTCGCCCTGCTGCTGCGCGTCTATTCCGGCCGCACGCCCGAGGAGATCCTGGCGACGGACCCCGGCTTCCTGCGCGACCTCGGCCTGATCGGCGCGCTCTCGACCAACCGCGGCAACGGCGTCGCCGCCATGGCGCGCGCGATCCAGAGCCTGGCCGCGGCGTCGGCCTAGCAGGGGAGCAAACAGGGCCGGGCTCTCCTTTCGCTGCCATTCCAACGACCCAAGCGGGTCGTCGGACCCTTCGGCAGCTACGCTTGGACTCGCCAAAGGCCTGAGGCCTCTCGAATCCCTTCCCTAAGTCGAGGTTTCCAAAGGCTCGCCTTTGGCGGAGTTTGAGGCAGAGCCTCAACCTTGCTCGCTGCCTTCCCAGCCTGCCCATCTTGACAATCCGGTCGTTTCCCGGCGTCACCAGCGCCGAGCCCTTCCGGAGAGCCGCCCCATGACATCCGCCCGCTCGGCCCTCCCTGTCGTCGCCATCGTCGGCGCCACCGGCGCGGTAGGCGTGGAGCTGCTGGACTGCCTTGCCCGGCGCGACTTCCCGCTCGCCAGCCTGCGTCTCCTTGCCTCGCCGCGCTCCGCCGGCCGCACCCTGCCGTTCCGCGGCGAGGCGCTGCCCGTCGAGGTGCTGACCGCGGAGGCTTTCGACGGCGTCGACATCGCGCTGTTCTCCGCCGGCGGCTCGATCTCGCGCGACTGGGCGCAGGCCGCCGTGCGGCGCGGCGCCGTGGTGGTGGACAACTCCTCGGCGTTCCGCATGCATTCCGACGTGCCGCTGGTGATCCCCGAGGTGAATCCTGGTGACGCGAAGCGCCACCGCGGCATCGTCGCCAACCCGAACTGCTCTACCATCATCGCCGCCGTGCCGCTGTGGCCGCTGCACCGGGCGACGCCGATCCGGCGCATCATCGCCTCGACCTACCAGGCCGCCTCGGGCGGCGGCGCCGCCGCGATGGCCGAGCTGGAGGACAGCACGCGCGCCGCCCTGGACGGGAAGAATTTCGTGCACCGGGTCCTGCCGCACCCCTATGCGTTCAACCTGTTCAGCCACAACTCCCCGATGGACGTCGCCTCCGGCTACAACGAGGAGGAGCTGAAGATGCTGAACGAGACCCGCAAGATCTTCGGCGACGACACGCTGCGCATCGCCGCGACCTGCATCCGGGTGCCCGTGCTGCGCGCGCACGCCATCGCGCTCAACGTCGAGTTCGCCACCCCTGTCACGCCGGACACGGTGCGCGCCATCCTGCAAGAGGCTCCCGGCGTGCGGGTCGTGGACGACCGCGAGGCCAACCGCTTCCCGATGCCGGTCGAGGCGTCCGGCCGGGACGAGATCCTCGTTGGCCGCATCCGCTCCGACACGAGCGATCCGTCCGGACGCTCCGTGGCCCTGTTCGTTGCCGGCGACCAGCTTCTGAAGGGCGCCGCCCTCAATGCCGTGCAGATCGCCGAGTTGCTGCAAGCCGCGTGATATCACGCGCTGTCGCAACGCGACGCCAGGCAACCCTGAATGCGACAGGGGCGATACGACAAGGTCCTGGTAGGGCTAGAGGCTCTGCCTCGTGCCCTGCTCCAAGCCAAACCGTGAGACTCAGGTTCCTGAAACAGAATCGGTTCAAGTCGAGGCAATCTAGTTAAGACGCCGGGCGTAAACAATAAGCCAATAACGCCAAGTGACCAGATTTGATCCGGTAAAGCTGCGACACCACCGGCGCTTGGGGGTAATCGGTTAGGCAAGTAAGCAAGGCCAAAGGCTCTGCCTCTGGACTCCGCCAAAGGCAAGCTTTTGGCATCCATTTGCTTAAGGAAGGATTTCCAAATGCCTCAGGCCTTTGGCGGGCCCGGGCAGAGCCCGACCTTGCTTTCTGACAGACCGGCGCGTGGTGGGACCCGAAGCGCGCGCTTCGGGTCCCTGCCGCCTGTCAGATCTTCGGCTTGACGGGATCCACAGTGGTCGAGGTCGTGGTCTGCACCGCCGGCTCCTGGACGATCTCGACATCCTGGCGGCGCACGGTGTCGCGCACGGTCTCGGTGCGGTCGCTGGCTTCCTTGCGCACCGCAACCTCCTCCACGATGCGGCTGGTCTTGCCCACGACGGCCTGCTCGTCGGTCTCCGTCGCCTCCAGCACCTTGTCGCTGAAGTCGACGGTCCCGGCGACCTGCCCGGCAACCGGGCGGCGATCCACGACGACCCGCTCGCTGTGCAGGCTGACCTGCTCCTCGACAGGAGTCTCGATCACGTAGCGGCGCACGCGGGTGGTGCCGCGGTTCAGCGCCCGCTTGCCGACGGACAGCGACTCCTCAGCGAGCTGGATGGTGCCGCCGACCGCCTTGTCGGGAACGACGCTGGGCGCCGTGGACAGGCCCGCAACCGACGCGGCGCCGGCGCTGGTCGACAGCGTCGACGCCGCCGCGGTGTCCGTCAGCGTGGAGCCGTAGGTGGCGGCACGATCGTCGATGTCGACGGGGTTGTGCCGCTCTAGGATCTCCATGACCTGCGTCATCGACTGCTCCGGCGCCTTCACCGAGACCACCGTGGAGCCGCCCTGCATGCTGCGGTCGTACACGGCGGTATCGTAGCCCTGCTCAGGCTCCGCGCCGAACAGGCTGGCCCAGAAGCCCTGCCCCTGCCCCTGCGTCCCCGTGGTGGTGCTGGCAGTGGTGCCGGCGGTGCCGCCGCCGGAATGCTGGGTGATGGCGTCGGACGGCACACCGGCGGTCTCCAGGTCCCGCACGGCCGCTGCGGCATGCGCGGCGGTGTCGAAGACGGCGACGATGGTTTCCATGCTCATGAGGCCTGATCCTTGATGGGGTGTGGTGAAGTTGCAGGACCCGGAGTCACGGCCGCCCTGGCCGGGTCCGGACTGGAACGCTCGACGGCCGCCTCCTGGACGCGGAGGCTGACCGTCTCGCGGTGGTGTTCCGTGACCCGCACGCGCCGCATGCGAATCTCTTCCCGGAGCACGAGCTGGCGATGGATGACCACCACCTCCTCGACCACGGGGATCACGGTGGTGTCGCCTTCCTCGCGGTCGGGCGGAATGGCGTCCACCGGGAGCCCGATGGGCACACGCTCGATCTCGACGCGCTCGTGGGTGAGGATCTCGTCGACGGCGTGCTCGCGCGTCACGGTGTGCACGTGCACCTGGACGCGCTGCTCCACGTTGCGGCGCGCCACCGAGATTTCCTCCGCGTAGAGCGGAAGCACCGTCGCCGTCGCAACCGCTGCCCCGATCGCGGGAGCCGTCGTTCCGTCCAGGTCCGAACGTTCGGTTGCCTGGGGCAATCCGCGATCGCCGATGCCGGGGATGACGCCTCGAGGCGTGAGGGTCTCGCCCGTGCTCATCGCGGCGCGCTTTGGCTCTGCTCCGGAAGCTCCTTGCGCACGGCGTCGTCGCCGGCCTTCAGGATTTCCGTGACAGCCTGCTTCGCCTCGCCTGCCAAGTCGCCGCTCAGCGCGGCGTCCACGAGCTGGCCCACGCTCCTGCCCCCCGTGAGCCCGTGCGCCCCGGCACTCTCCTTGCCGGCGTCGAGCACCGCCTGCGTGACGTGCGTGCCGCCATCGACGGCTTGCTGCGCCAGCCCGCGCACGGTATCGCGCGCCTGCCCGGCGACACCTCCCAACGCGGCGCCCTCCTGCTCGGACTGCGGAAGCAACGCTCCCAGCAAGGCTCCTGCCGCGACGCCGAGAGCCCCGAGCAACACCGGGCTGTCGGTGAGTGCCGCGAGGAGGTTGCCGCCAGCGGCGCTGGCCGACTGGCCGCCCTGGGACAACGCGCCGCCCGCCCACTGGACGCTTCCCTGCGCGGCGCCGCCGGCGGCCTGCACACCGCCCCTCAGGCCGGCACCGAGGGAGCCGACCGCGTTCCCCGCCGCTCCCGCCGCGGCGCCCGCCTGGTCGCGCAGACCGGATGCGCCACCACCAAGCGCCTGTGCCGCGGAGGCGAGCACGTCACGGATGCGCTGGCCGAACGACTCCGTGGTCTCCTGGGCGTGGCGAGCCAAGCCCATCGCCTGGCCACGCGCCTGGTCGAGACGCTCCGTGTAGGCGTGATTCGCCTCGTCCGGATGACGGGAGACGGTCTGCTCCGCAGAGCGCAGCCGCTCGGCCATCGCCTCATGGCCGCCCTCGTCGAAGGCGGGCGTGCGGGGATAGTAGACCCGGACCCCGCCGGACCCTGCGGGCGTCGGACCGGCGGCACTGCGCGGGCCGGTGGCCATCAGCCAGGCGAGGCCGATGCCGGTCACCGCGGCCGGCAGGGGGTTGGCGCGCACGTTGTCCAGCAGGCTGCGGCCGAAATCCGCGCCCTCGCTGCCGCGGAAGTAGCCCATCAGGTCGTCGAGCACCTGGCCCGGCGACAGACGGTCCTGCAGCTCGGACAGCCGGTTGTCGAGACGGGCGCGGGTCTGGTCGAGATCGCGCTCGATCCGGCCGGGTTCGGAACTGGACTGCGACATCAGGTGTGGTCCTTCACGACATGCGCGTCCTTGCGCAGGCTTGCTGCCATCCGGTCGGGCATCAGCGTCTTGAGCGACAGCATCCCTAGGCCTGCCCGGGCCAGGAGTGCGCCGATCGCCACGATCGCGACGCCCACGATCAGCGACGCCGCCCAGGTTGGCAGCACCAGCGCCAGCGCCGCCGCAACGCCCTGCAGCACCACCACCAGGCCGGCAAACGCCAGCAGCGCCCCGCCCACCAGCCAGATCGCGGCCAGGATCACGCGTTCGAGCTTCTGGTTCAGCTCGGCACGCGCCAGCGAGATCTCGCCGCGGATCAGGTCCTGGATGTCGGTGGCGAGGCCGCCCAGGATCTCGCCGATGCCGTGCGTGCCCTCCGTCCTAGCCGTTGCCATCGGAGGCCTCCGGTGCCGTTGCGGCGACATGCGGCAGGTCGGTCTTCGACGCGCCGGCCACCGCGACCCGGCCCACCCGCGCCAGGGCGAAGCCGGCGGCGAGCGAGGCGCCGGCGAACAGCGCAGGCTGCTGCTGGGCCAGGCGGCCGAGATTGCCGAGGATGCCCTGCAGGTCGTCGGTGCGCAGCGTCCTCGCCAGGGCACCCAGCTCGTCGGCGCCGCGCTCGACGAGGCCGGCGATCCAGTCCTGGTGGCCTTCGAGCTGCTCGCCGGAACGGTGCACCGCCTGCGCCATGTCCTCCAGCCGGTCGGCAAGCTGGCCCTTCTGGGTCTGCGCGCCGGACGCGACACGATCCTTGACCTCGCCGGCCAGCGAGGCGGCCCGGGCCTGGGCGTCCTGGGCGACGTCCTGGGCGTGCCCGAGCGCCTGGGTGCCGGCCTGCCCTGCCTGGCTGCCGACCTGGCCCGCGGCGTTGCCGACCGCCTGGAGGCCGGACATCGCCGTTTCCACCAGGCCGCTTCCGGCCTTGTCAGTGTCACTCATTCCGCACCTCCGTTTGCTGCCTGGCCCGTCGACGTTTCAAACCGGCCGCGAGCCGTATCGTTCTCTGTCGAACAAGGTGCAGCCGATCACATTGTCAGAACCCCGGTGCGAAGCAGCCCTGCGCCGAGGTGCAGGCTGCCGCGCCAGGCCGGGGGGAACTCCCGGCCCGAGACCCACCGCTTCCTGGCCGTCCCTGCCGGGTGACTGCCTGGCACTGTCGCCACGCCTTTGGCGAAGCGCCAGCCTGCGTTGCCGATGTCCATCCGACGGGAGCGGCCCGGACGACCGTGGAGTCGAGAGTCCGGGCCGATCCGTTGGTTTGTCTCAGAGCACGCGTTGTCCGACGACAGCGACCTGCCTGCGGCGCTGAACCGCGAGCGAACCGCCAATGGCGGCGGCGATCCCGCCAAGCACCAGGTCGATGAACACGGCGAACGAGGTCTTGGAGGCCGCTGCCGCGCTGGCGTCGGCGGCGTTCTTCGCCGTCTGCACCGCCTGCGCCTTGGTCTGCTGGAGCTTGGCCTGCGCGTCGTCGAACTTCCTGGCCGCGTCATCGTGGCTGATCTTCATCTGCGCGGCCATGTCGGAGATGACCCGCTCCTTCGCCGCGGCGGCGTCGGGGCCGCCCTTGGCATAGGTTGCCAGGTTCTTGGCGACGTCCTTCTGCGCGTCCTGCGGCGTCATCGTGGCGGGGTCGGCATCGGTGGGCTGGAGGTAGGCCTGCGCCTGGTCGTGCACGGCGTCCGGCGACACGCCTGCGGCCTGGGCCAGCGGCTTGGCGGCGGAGCTGATGCCGCTGCCGGCGGCCGAGGCCACGCCGCCCAGGGCCGAGAAGCCGCCGCCGATGATCCCGCCGACCGCGGAGGACAGCAGGTAGATCGTCAGCAGGGTGGCGATGCCCCAGGTCACCAGGCCGTGCAGCATCCCGTCGAAGCGAATCTCGATGCCGGCGAGCCAGGCTGCGACGTAGCCGCCGAGGAACAGGGCCACGCAGCTGCTGACCAGCCACCACGCGCCGGCGCCGATGCCGAATCTGCTGGCGTCCGGCGTGGTGCCGGCGTTCACGTTCACCGTGCCGAGGCCGATGCCCGCGCCCAGCATGCTCAGCAGCACCTGGGTCACCACGACCAGGATCACGCCGCCGAAGAGGGCACCCCACGAGATCCGGCGGTGGACGTGCGCTCCGCCGTCGCGGGCGGTGCTCTCGATCACTCTTGCCGCCGGATGGGACGGGTCGCGGTAGCTCGTGTCGGACATGGTGGTTCCACTGGGTGTCGGCACCGGACATGAAGTGCCCGGACCACAGGTTTGATCAAGTGAGGATCATGCTCGTTGGCCTGGCGAGCGTGTGTCCGACGCAGTACAAGTGAAGCAACCTGTTTCGTCCTCGGCCCTTCGAAGAGTTAGCCTGCGTGCGGCGCTGATGGAGGTCGGTCAGGTTCGAAGCCTTGGTCCCGAAGGGGACGGTCGCGATCTGCCCTTCGGAAATCTGCGCAGGCACTCGCGGTGCCGACACAAACCGTTTTCCGCCCGCTAGTTTCACCTGCTGGTTACACGACCGATATTGATCGGGTGCTGAACGGACCTGCCTGTGCCTAGTTCCAGCCACAGGCACAAAAATGTAAATGTTATTAGCATTCACATCACGGCGCATCAGGGTGTCGATCCGCAATTCGAGGGTGGCCCGCCAGACTTTCGCGAATGCCAGCAACCCGCCTGGAACAGGCAAGTCTGTGGCACGCAGTCCGGCCTCGGCGCTGGTTCACACCCACCAGGGTCGGTCGTCGCATCCCAGGCTCTCTTGGCATCCGCTTCTAACCCGCACGGACGGGTGGAGACCCGACGATCGCAAGACCGGTTCGGAGGCCGACTCGTCCCGGCAAGTCCGGGCTTGCGCCCGGTCCCGCCTCTGCGCCTGGTGTTAAACCTGCAGCACCGAGTTCAGGTCGAAGGTCTCGCCCGGCGGGTTCTCGCCGATCCGCACCGTGGTGGCGTTCACCATGGCATAGGGCGGTACCGGCAGGTTGTACGGTGCCGGGACCCCGGCATACACCCGTCCTGCCAGGTCGTACTTCGACCCATGGCAGGGGCACAGGTATCCGCCCGGCCAGTCGGGCGCCGGGTCGGTGGCGCTCACGTTCGGGAAGTATCCGGGCACGCAGCCCAGGTGCGTGCAGATCCCCACCAGCACCGCGTATTCCGGGTTCACCGAGCGGTGCGCGTTCTCCGCGTATTTCGGCTGCTGGTTGGTTCGCGACGACGCGTCCGCCAGGCGGCTGAGCAGCTTCGGCTCGCTCAAGCCCTTGACCGCCTCGGGCGTGCGGTTGACCACGAAGATCGGCTTGCCGCGCCACACCACGACGATCTGCTGGCCCGGCGCCACCTTGGTCAGGTCGACGTCCACCGCCTCGCCCGCCGCCAGCGTGTCCGCCGCCGGCTCCATGCTGTCGATGAACGGCCACACGATCGCGCCCGCGCCCACCGCGGCGCCGGCCAGCGCCACCATGGTCAGGAAGTCGCGGCGGGTTCCCCCGGGCGGCGTGTCGTCGTGCAGCGGGGCATTGGCGGTGGTCGTTGACATCGCGAGGCTTCCTTGGACGGCGCGTCGGGAATCTGGCGTGGAAAATGGCCCACTCCTGACGCGAAGGAAAGGGGCATGCGACGCGGGGCTCGCACCGGCCGGGAGGCCCTGCGCCGTCGCGGAACGAACAGGGCTAGGGTCCTGCGGCGACCCGCCTAGCCCCGCGCCAGCATCCGCGTCGTCGCCTCGTCCGCCGCCCCGCCGAAATAGCGATGCAGCGCGTCGCGGAACACCGCCGCGTCGGGCTGCGCGGCGGCGAACAGCGTCATCGACGAGCGGAACTTCAGGTCGTCGGGACTGCCCAGGATCTGGAGCGCCGAGCGGCCCTCGACCGCGTTGACCAGGCCCGTGCACTCCGCCAGCCGTGCGCCCAGGACCGGATGCGCCAGGTATGCCCGCGCCTCCGCCAGCGACCTGATCGCGTAGCGCGCCGCCATCGTGCTGTGTCCCAGCCCCTCGAGCTGCGGGAAAACGAACCACATCCAGTGGCTCCGCTTGCACCCCGATGCCAGCTCGCGGCGAACCGCCGCCAGCACGGGGTCCTGGGCCTGCACGAACCGGTCGAAATCAAACGCGGCCATGGCCGAACTCCCGACGTGATCGTGGTGGCGCAGCATACACGACCGGCCGGCCGGGTACGGCGGTGGCGATCGCGGCGTCCTGCCCGACCCTGGTCCGACGAACTCCGGGCCCATGCCAGCGGTCCTGGGCATTGACCTGTCAGCAAGCAAGGCCGGGCTCTGCCCGGACCCGCCAAAGGCCAAGGCCTTTGGAAACCCATTTGCTTAAGTAATGGATTCCAAAGGCTCGGCCTTTGGCGGAGTTTGAGGCAGAGCCTCAACCTTGCCTGCTTCAGCGGCCACGCACGTCAGGCCTGTGCCAGCGCATCCGCCGTCATCTCCGCCCCGAGGTGCTCCGCGAGCCGCACCGCCAGCGCCACCACGGTGAGCGTCGGGTTCGCCTGGCTCGACGTCGGGAACACCGCGCTGCCGGCGACGTAGAGGTTGCGCATCCCGTGCACCCGCCCGTCCGCGTCCACCACGCCCTCGCGCGGATCGTCCGCCATCCGTGCCGTGCCGATGTGGTGCCCGCCGTATGCCCCGTCGCGCAGCATCGCGTGCTCCACGCCCTCCGGCTCGTCCTCCAGCATCGCGAGGCCCGATCGGCCGAGGTCCTGCGCCAGCAGCCGCATGCCGACCCGCACCGTGCGCAGGTCGAGCGCGTCCGGCCGCCAATCCACTCGCAGCACCGCCATCCCCAGCGCGTCCACGCCCCGCCCCAGGGTCACCCGGCTGGCGGGGCTGGGCACCTGCTCGGCGTGCAGGTCCAGGCTGAACAGGTCCGCGCGGGGTCGGATCACCACCGAGGGGAACTTGCGCTCCGCCAGCGTGCGACGCCGCAGCCAGTGCAGCAGGAACCCCGCCGTGCCCGGCGCGTCCGCCACCAGGTTGCCCGCGTGACGCAGCCAAGCCGTCCGGCCTGGGGCCTGGCCCGACAGCCGCCTGCCGTACTCGTAGCGGATCAGCCGGCGCGCCAGCCAGATCCCCGACAACGCCCCGGTGCGGTGCGCCGGGTCGGGGATGCGCGGGTGGTGCAGCCTGGCCACGAAGCCGCCCACGCCCTGCAGCCGCTGCGCCGCCTCGCCCAGCGCCCAGCGCCTGCAGCAGTAGCTCCCGTCCGCGTCGCGCACGTAGCCGTGGAACGCCCGCGCCCCGTCCGCCAGCCGCACCGTGCCGTAGGTTCCGGCGACGTGGCACATGTAGAACCGCCCCACGAGGCCGCGGGCGTTGCCGATCCCGTCCATGTGCGGCCCGCCTTCGGGGCCGCGCGACGCCAGCAGCAGGCGCGGCACCTCCAGCCCGCCCGTCGCCAGCACCACCCGGCCCGCCGCCACCGAGAACCCCCGGTCGCCGTCGCGCACCGACCGGCCGACCCGCGCCACCTCCAGCCGCTCCACCGCGGCCCCGTCCGCCGCCGTCACGATCCGCGTGACGCTCGCGCCCAGCACCACGCGCAGCCCCGCCTGCGCCGCGAGCCGGTGCCGGTAGCGGCGCCCGAAATCCGTGGGGCAGGAGAATCGCTCGATCGTCGCGGTGTCGAAGTGCTCCGGCGCGAACCCCGCCAGCATCTCCGGCACACCGCCCGCCACCGCGTCGGCCGCATAGGCGAACGGGCCCGACTCGCACAGCGCGCTCGCCGTCGCGTAGTGCGGCAGCAGGGCGTCGCGCCCGAACGGCCAGCCGCTGTGCGGCACCCAGGCGCGGCGCTCGAAGTCGATCGCGTCGAACGGCACGCACCGCCCGCCCCAGATCGTCGTCGAGCCGCCGAACCGGCGTTGCCGGTAGCGCTCCGGGGCGGAGTGCAGCGCCGGGTCCGCGACCTCGCCCCGGTACAGCGCCTGCGACGCCGGCTCGGCCCGCTCGCCGCCGGCCTCCAGCAGCACGACGTCCAGCCCGCTGCCCCGCAGCGACAGCGCCAGCGTGATCCCCGCGGCACCCGCGCCGACGATGCACACGTCGGCGTGCAGCACGGAGCCGGCATCGATCGCCTCTGCCCGGAGAATCACGGCGGCGGTTCCGGGGACAGCAGGCAAGGCCAGAGGCTCTGCCTCTGGCCTCCGCTCAAGGCGGAGCCCTGAGAATCCACTTGTTTCAGCGAAGGGTTTCCAGAGGCTCCACGCCTGGAGGAGGGGGTGCTTGGCGGGTCTGGGCAGAGCCAAGCCCTGCGTGCCCTCACAGTCCGACCTCCGCGTGCAGCGCTGCCACCCGTTCGGCGAACACCGGCAGCGTGAACTCGCGTTCGTACAGCGCACGACCGCACTCCGACAGCCGCGCCGCCAGCGCCGGGTCGCCTGCCAGGCGCCGCAGCGCCCCGGCGAGCGCCGCGATGTCGCCCGGCGGCACCAGCAGCGCCGTGTCCCCGTCCGAGAGCACCTCCGGGATCGCGCCCACCGGTGTCGTCACCACCGGCACGCCGAGGCTCAGCGCCTCCAGGATCACCAGCGGCAGGCCCTCGTCGTAGGACGGCAGCACCAGCGCGTCCGCCCGCGCCAGGCACGCGGCCGCCTCCGCCTGGTCCACCCAGCCTGCGAACCGCACCCGCTCGCCCAGCCCGAGCGCCGTCGCCCGGGCCGAGTAGCGGGCGACATCCCCGCCGCCGGCCACCACCAGCACGCACGCCGCTGCGCCCGCGCCCACCACCGGCCCGCCCGCAGCATCCACGTGCGCCAGTGCGTCCAGCAGGTCCGCGATCCCCTTGCGCTCGAACAGGTTGCCCAGGAACAGCAGCCGAAACGGCTCGCCCGCCGCGCGCGCGCCAGCCGGCGAGCCGCGGCACCCCGTTGCGCAGCACCCGGATGCGCGCGTCCGGCACGCCCAGGGAACCCACCCAGCGCCGCCACGGCTCGCCCAGCACCACGCACAGCGCCGCCGAGCGGAACATCCGCCGCACCAGCCACTGTCCCGCCCGCGGCAGGCCGTCGTGGAACGCCACGATCTGCGCCGCGTGGAGGTGCAGCACCACCGGCACCCCGAACAGCCGCGCCACGCCCGCCAGCACGCCCTTGCGCACCACGCTGCCGCGCTCCGCCACGTTGACGTGCAGCACCGAAACCCGGCCGCGCACCGCCAGCGCCGCGATCCGCGCCGCGGCCCACGCGACCCACACCGCCGACAGCGCCGCCGCGCCGCCGCCACGGCTCTCCAGCGCTTCCAGCGGCGGCAGGTCGGTCCGCCCCCGCTGTTCCTGCAGCAGGTAGGCGGTGATCCGCCCCATGCCGCCGCCGGCCTGTCCCTGCGGCGCGGCGATCAGCCGCAGCCGCCCGGCCGGCAGCGCCTCCACCCCGCCGGCCTCGCCCGTACGGCCGGCGACCGCGCCGGTGCGTCCCCCGGTTCCAGCCTGCGCCGTCCGCGCCAGGGGCCACGCCGCGCCACGTCCCGCCATCATCAAGGTGCGATACCTCGTGCTACTGCAATCCGCAGTAGCATTCATGGCAGGGTCTTTCTACAACAACTGCCGGTCCGGCCTGCCGGGCTTTATGTCCAGGAGAGGAACGCGATGCAGCGCGTGATCGTGCTCGGCGCCAGCGGGTTTCTCGGCCGCCATGTGCTCGCCGCCCTTGCCGCCAGCGGCTGGGCCGCGCCGGTCGCGGTGTCGCGCAATCCGTATGCAGCCCCCCGCACATCATTGCTGCCGCACGGCATGCGCCGCGACGGCGACGCATCCGACCCGACCGGGCCAGTCTCGACCGAGCGTCTCGCCTGCAACGCCACCCGGCTTGCCGACCTCCTGCGCGTGCTCGCAGGCGCCGATGCCGTGGTGAACTGCACGGCCGGTTCCCCGACCGACACGGTGGATGTCGCGCGTGCGCTCGCGCAGGTGCCGGCCGACTGCCGCATCGTGCACGTCAGCTCGATGGCGGTGTACGGCGCCGCCGCCGGACGGGTGGACGAGGCCAGCGCGCTTCCCGATGGCCTCGGCGGCTATGCCGGCGCCAAGGTCGCCGCGGAACGGGCGCTGTCGGGCCATCCCAACCACGTCGTGCTCCGCCCGGGCTGCATCTTCGGTCCGGGCGGCGAGCAGTGGACCCTGCGCATTGCCCGCCTGCTCCGCGCCCGCCGCCTCGGCGACCTCGGCGCGGCCGGCGACGGCGCGTGCAACCTGGCCCCGCTCGACGACGTGGCGGCGGCGGTGCTCGCCACCCTGTGCCGGCCGGTGTCCGGCGTGGCGTTCAACATCGCCCTGCCCGACCCGCCGAGCTGGAACGCCTTTCTCGTCTGCTTCGCCATCGCGCTCGGCGCAACCCCCGTGGCGCGCGTCCCCGCGCGCCAGCTCCGCCTGGAGGCCCGGCTCGCCGTGCCGCTGCACGCCGCCGCCCTGGCGCTGCGCCGGATCTCGCCGCAGGCTGCCACGCGGCTGCCCGACGCCCTCACCCCCTCGCTCCTGGCTCTCATGCGCCAGGACATCACCCTGGACCATCGCCGGGCCGACCGCCTGCTGGGCTTCGCGCGCACCCCCCTGGGCACCGCGTTGGCACAGGCCGCCGCGTCGCTGCGTCCGGCAAAGTCGCACCCGATCGTCCGGACGCCCGTCGCCTGGACGCCCCTCGCCGACCCCTGCATCGTCGCGGCCCGGGCTCCGGTCGCCTCCGCCGCCCTGGCAGGCAGGGATCTGGCAACCAGGGACCTGGCATCCGGAGACCTGGCGGCAGACGGCCTGCCCGCCTCCGGCCCGGCGCACGCCGCATGAGCGACGCCCCGCCGCCCGCTACCGGCGCCACCCTGCCGTCGCTGCGCGAGGTCGCCACCTCGGCCTGGGCCGACCGCCGCCGCATCCGCCGCGCGATGGCGGCGACCCTGGCGCTCGCCGCGCTGCTCGCGGTGCTGGCGCCGGCGCGCTACGTCACGTCGGCCTCCCTGGTCGTGCTGCTCGGCTCGGAGTTCACCTACCGTCCCGAGGCCGGCACGCCCCAGAACGTCAGCAGCGCGCTCGGCGCCGACCAGATCATGAAGGCTGAGGTGCAGATCCTCGCCAGCGACGACCTGCACGAGGCCGCGCTGCGCCGGGTCGGGCTCGACCGCGTCTATCCGGGCTTCGCCGACCCGCCCGGCCCGCTCGGGCGCCTCGCCGCCGCGATCTCCGGCCTGCCCCGCGCCGCCCGCGAGGCCGTGGGCCTGCCGGTCCCCGTGCTGCGCGACATCGATCCCGTGGCGCTCGCCGTGGCCCAGCGTTTCGACAACGACCTCGCCACCGAGACCGCCAAGGACGCCAACGTCCTCACCGTCACCTTCCGCAACCGCGACGCCGATGTTGCCGCCGACGTGGTCAACACCCTGGTCGCCCTCTACCTCGAGCGCCGCCACACGCTGTACGGCGACGTGCAGTCCGCCAGCGTGCAGACCCAGGTGCGCGGCCTCGCCGACGCGCTGCAGCAGGCCGACGCCGCGCTCGCCGGATTCAAGGCCTCGCACGACATCGACTCCTTCGGGCTGCAGCGCGACCTGCTGCTGCACCGCCGCGACGACCTGGCCCGCGCGCTCGCCGACTCCGAGGCGGCGCGGGCGCAGCTCGTCGCCCGCACCGGCTCGATCTCCCGCCAGCTCGCCGGCACGCCCGCCTCCGTGCGCGGCGACACCGAGGACGACCCAGACAGCCGTGCCGCCACCCTGAACGCCTCGCTGCAGGACCTGCGCGGCCGCGCCGCCGACCTCGCCACCCGCTACCTGCCGGAGAGCCGGGTGATGCAGGACGCCCAGAGCCAGGTCGCCGCCCGCGAATCCGAGCTGGCCCGCCTGCGTGCCGACCACTCCAGCTCGGTGCAGCGCCAGACCCGCAACCCCACGCTGGACGCGCTCTCGCTCGACGGCGACCGCGCGGCCACCGACCTGCGCGCAGAGACCGCCCGCGGCGCGGCGCTCGCCGTCGCCGCGCAGGCGGTGGCCGTCGCGCTGCACGATCTCGGGGACAGCGACGAGGCCCTGCAGCAGCTCGAGCGTCGCCGCGAGGTGGCCGACGGTGCCTACCGCGCCTCCGCCAAGGTTCTCGACGACCGCCGCATGGTCGAGGCCGTCGCCGCCGAGCGCGCCACCAACGTCCGCGTCATCCAGCCGGCCTGCGTGCCGCTCCTTCCGCACCGCCTGACGCTGCCGATCCTGGCCGCCGGGGGGGTGTTCAGCCTGCTCGCCGGCGTGGCCACCGCGATCCTGTCCGAGGCGACGCGACGCGGCGTGCTGTCGCCCGAACAGGTGGAACGCCGGCTGGGGCTGCCGGTGCTGGCCTGCATCCCGGAGCTGTAGGGCCATGCAGGCGACTCTCCTGGTCGATCGGTTAAGGAAGCAAGGTTGAGGCTCTGCCTCAAACTCCGCCAAAGGCTCGCCTTTGGAATCCATTCCTTAAGTAGAGCCAGTCCAGGGCGGCTCGCCCTGGCGGGTCTGGGCAGAGCCCAGCCTTGCTTGCCTATCTCCGCCCCGCAGGTCCGCCGCCACCGCAGCCGCGAACCCTCCCGCCCCTGCCGCGTAGCGCGACGCCAGCCGCCGCGGCTCGCGCGCCAGCCGCCACAGCCACTCCGCGTTGAGCGCCGAGACCAGCGCCGGCGCGCGCCGGATCACGCCGGCCTCGATGCGCAGTGCCTGCCCCACGCACAGCGCCCAGCACGGCGGCAGCGCCGCGCGTTGGCCGTGCACGAACACCTCGCTCCGTGGCGCGCCCACCCCCATCAGCAGCAGCGTCGTGCCGTGCCCTGCGATCCGGCCCGCGAGCGTCGCGCACAGCGCCGGATCGCGCTCGAAGCCGTGCGGCGGCACGTGCATCGCCACCTGGCCGTCCATCCCGCGCCGGACGGCCCAGCGCCGCAGCCCGGCCGCCGTGGCCTCGCTGTCCGCCACGAAGAACGGACGGTGCCGTGCCAGCGCCTCGTGGCGCAGCAGGAGGCGGGCGAGGTCGCAGCCGGTCACCCGCCCGGCCGGCGCACAGCCGCGCGCCCTCGCGTAGTGGTAGACGGGGAAGCCGTCGCAGGTGACGATCGCGGCCGACGCATAGGCCGTTGCGAATGCCGGGTCGCGCCGCAGCAGCCTGACGTGGTCGACGTTCGGCGTCACCACCAGGCCGACGCCGCATTCCCCGTGCCCGTCTTCCCGCGCCCGACCTGCGGGTCCGGCGCCGTCTTCCGCCCCGGGTGCCTCGGGACGGCGAACCGTGGTCGCGATGCGCTCGGCGACGGCCCGGGCGTCGAGCCTGGACACGGCAAACCCGAAAATCCGCGGGGACGCCGCGGAGCCCGAGGCGTCGGCGCGCATCGCGTCCCGCCGCGCGGCCTGGGTCACGGTGCCCCGCTCGCGGACCGCGCCAGTGGGCAGCCGAGCCGCGCGAACAAGGCCAGATGCTGCGCCACGGCGTGCTCGGCGGTGAACGCGGCGGCCCGGCTGCGCAGCGCCGCCGGGTCGCGCCCGCCCGCCAGTGCCGCGCGCATCGCCGCCGCCAGCGCCGCCGCGTCGCCCACCGGCACCAGCGCGCCGTGCCGCCCGTCCTCCAGGATCTCGCGCGGCCCGTGCGGGCAGTCCGTGCTGACCACCGCGGTGCCGCAGCCGAGCGCCTCGACCAGGACGTTGCCCAGGCCCTCGTAGCGCGACGACAGCACCAGGGCGTGCGCCTCGCGGATCCATGGCAGCAGGTTGGCCTGGAAGCCCGCGAACCTCACCCGGCCGGCCAGCCCCAGCGACTGGACCAGGCGTTCCAGCTCCGGCCGCAGCTCGCCCTCGCCCAGCAGCAGCAGCCGCGCCGGCGGCGCCACCCCGGCGAACGCGCGCAGCAGGGTGTGCGGGTCCTTCTGCGCCACCAGCCGCCCCGCCCAGACCAGCACCGGCGCGGCGTCCGCGGCGAGCCAGGGATCGTCGACCGTGGCCGCCGACCGGGCCATGAAGTCGCCGGAGATCACCGGGTTGTGGATCACGGTGATCCGGTGGCGCGCGATCGCCCCGGTGCGCGCCAGGTCGTCCGCCACGCCGGCCGACACCGCCACGATGCCGTCGGCGCTCCCGCCCAGCAGGCGGTAGAGCAGCGGCACCGCGCGATACTTCCAGCCGTGCATGTGTTCCGCCTCGGCCGACAGGGCGTTGTGCTGGCAGATCACCAGCCGCGTCCGTCCGCCGGCCAGCCGACGCGCCAGCAGGGCGGCGACGTTGTTGTGGTCCAGGCTCGCCATGAGCACGTCCGGCCGCGCGCGGCGCAGGAACCACGCCAGCCTGGGCACGTCCTCCGCGGTGCGCCGCCCGCCCAGCACCACCACCCGGCAGCCCTGCGGCACCTGCCGCGCAAGCGCCCCGGTGCGGGCGTGCAGCACCAGCGTCACCGCGATGCCGCGCGCCAGGAACACCCGGATCAGCTCCAGCCGCATCCGCTCCACGCCGCCGCCCGACAGGTCGTGCATGTACACCGCAAGATGCCGCAGGCTGCCGCCACGCCCGGAGTCACCGGCCGCTTGCGGGGCCGGGCCCGATCGCCGTTCCGAGGCATGGGGTTCGCCCGCCTGGGCAGGCGCCGGGCCGGGCTGACGGGCCTGCGTCACCCCGCCGCCCTTGATCTCCTCCCCCGGCGCCGCAGTCCGGCGAACGTCGAGGACGGACGGTTCTTCCGTCGCGGCTGGACGGCGAAACGGCAACACCTGACTCATGCGTGAAGTCCCTGCTGCCCCGACGCCGGTGGCTGCGTCATCCAGGCGATCACACCGGCGTTGGTCGCCGCCCACACCGCGGCATACAGCCCGACCGCGAGGTCCGGGCTGCCCCATGCGGCACCCGCGCACAGCGCCGCCGCGCGCCCCAGCAGCGACGCCGCCTCGACGCCCAGATACGCGCGCTGCCGGCGCAGCACCGCCACCAGCACCGCGCTCGGCATCTGCATCGTCTCCAGGCACCAGGGCAGCGCGATCAGCGCCGCGTCGTGTCCCGCGCCGCGCCAGGCCGGCCCGAACACCAGGGCGAACAGCGCCGGCCCCGCCAGCATCAGCGCCGCCGCCACCGGCAGGCACAGCGCGCCCAGCAGCGCCGCCAGCCGCAGCGCCGCGCGTCGCGTGTCCTCGCCCGCCGCGTGCAGCGCCGCTGCTCGGCGGAAGAACACCGGGCGCAGGCTCTCGGTCAGCACCTGCTGCGGCAGGACCAGCATCCGGTACGCCAGCCAGAACAGCCCTGCCTGCGCCGCGCCGTAGAACGCCGGCAGCAGCATCGCCGGCAGCGAGGTCGCCAGCAGCCGCAGCAGCACCTGCGGCGCGCCATACAGGGCGAAGCTGCGGTGCCGCCTCGCCGCGCCGCGCAGCCGCTCCAGGCTCCAGCCCCTGAGCAGCGCCGTCCGCAGCGCCGGCCCGCCGGCCCGCGCCAGCCAGATCGCCGCCAGGCCCTGCCCCGCCACCTGCCCGCCCACCAGCAGCCCGGCCCCGAGACCGCCCGCCACGACGCCCATCCCGCCGCCGCGCCCGGCCACGGCGCCGCCGACCGCCTGGAGCACGACCGCGAGACCCGAGCGCGAGGCCCCATACGTCGCCACCGGCCGATACCGCTCGCTCCGCACGAACCACAGCGTCAGCGCCGGCACCACGCCGCCCGACGCCACCGCGCATGGCAGCAGCACCAGCACCACGCCCGACAGCGCCCCCGGCGGCACGGACGCCGCGCGCTGCCCGGCCAGCGCCTCCGACGTCAGCACGCCGAGCACCGCCGCCCCGAGCGCCGTCGCCAGCGTCACCACCCCGACCGACAGGACGCACAGACGCAGCACGTCCGCCGCCGCCGTCTCGTCGCGCTCCAGCAGGATCGCCTGGTCGAAGCGCAGCGTCGCCACGCAGGCCAGGCAGGACGCCGCCGCGCTGAACGAGCCGAACACCCCGAACGCCCCGACGTCGTACAGCCGGGTGAGCAGCGGCGCCGACAGCACCGCCAGCCCCTGCCCCAGCGCCGCGCCCCCCCCGAGCAGCAGGGCCTGGCGCACCGCCGTCGCCCGCAACCGCGGCAGGCGCACGCCAGGCCCGGCGAACCCCGACGCCCCGGCCGACACCTCGGGGTGCGGCATCACCGACGCGGCCCCCACCCGGACAGCAGGGTGTCCGCCCGTGGCCGCGCCGGCGTCAGGCGCCCGGCCGCGACCCCGTCCACGCGCAGCGACGGTGCCCGGCATCCGCCAGCCCGCTCGCGCTGTGGCGACGCCACGGCCGGCCGCCCTGCCGCCTCCCGCGCCGCATCTCCGGAACGCCGCAGCGCCGCCGAGGCCAGCGCCATCGGCACCAGCACCGTGAGCAGGTTCGCCTTGTGGCCGAGCGAGTTGCTGCTCGACGCCGCCAGCACCACCACCACCAGCATCAGCCGCCCCGGCAGCGCCGCCCTGCGGAACGCCCAGCCGAGGAACGGCACGAACCCCGCCGCGAACAGCGCGAACCCCGCCGCTCCCAGGTACAGGTAGATCAGCAGCCAGAAATTCTCGATCGCCCCGATCCGCCACTGCAGCGAAAGCTGGTGCAGCGCCAGCTCCTGGCGCGCCAGCGTCATGCCGAACAGCTTCTCCCCCGGGTCCATCATCGGCAGCAGGTGCCACTGCACGTTGCGCACCTGGGCGCTGTCGTCCCAGCACAGGTGCGACACCAGCCGCGCCCCCACCCCGGTCTGCGTCAGCAGCAGCGCGAGCGCCGCCGGCACCACGGTCGCCGCGCAGAACACCGCCGCGACATCGCTGCGCCGCAGCGCCCGCCGCCGCAGCCGCGAGAGCATCTCCACGCCCCGCCAGCCCACAAACACGGCCGCCGCCAGCGCCAGCGCCGTGCGCCCGCCGAACGCGATCAGCCCCACCCCGAACACCGCCGTCAACGCCGTGCGCCACCCCCGCCCAATGCCTCCGGAGTTGGCCAGGAACAGCCCCGCCGCGGTCAGCATCGCCCCGGTCAGCGGGTGGTCGTACAGCCCGGCTCCCCGGAAATCCTCCGCGTGCTCCAGCTCCTCGCGCCCGTCGAGCACGATCGGCACGAAATGCGTCTGCAGCAGCGTCTCGGCCACCGACATCCCGACGCCGAGCGCCAGCAGCGCCAGCACCACGAGCCCGAGCCGGCGCAGCGCCGCCTCGCTTGCACGGCCGAGCACCAGCGCCAGCAGCCCCGCCGGCATGAAGTTCTCCAGGAACACCATCAGGTGCACCCGCCCGGTCGCCGCCGCCGCGAACCCGCAGCACCCGGCCAGCGCGCCCAGGTACAGCATCGGCACCCGCGCCGTGGCCAGCAGCCCCGCCGCGGTCATCGCCGGCCGGCGCCACGCCATCGCCAGCACCGCCAGCACCGCGAGATACGTCCCTGGGTGCAGCTTCACCACCAAGCTGCCGCCCTCCGCCGCATAGGGGATGCCGACCGCCGCGAGCAGGTTCCCGCTGACCAGGAGGTTCACCGCCACCGAGGCGGCGGCCAGCCCGACCGCGAGCCGTCCCGACGATTCCCCGACGGGGCCATACGCAACCGTGATGCGCCACGTCGCGGCCGGCACTGATCTCCACCTCGCCCCGTCGCGTGGGGCGAAGCCTCCCGCTGCGTTTGCTGGGCCGCCTCGTGACGAAGGCCATGCGCCGGCCAGCCGCGGAATGGCACACGCACGGGTTGCATCAACCATGGTCATCTCGCCATGCTTGCCGAACCGGTGCGACCCCGACACCGCCTGGGCTGCGGTCCGACCCGCGCCACCGTCGGTCGCGACCCGCCGGGGCGGCCGCGCCCGCGCCCTGACCCTTCGGAGCTGCCATGCCGACCACCCGACGCGCCCTGCTGTCCGCCGCCTGCGCCCTCGCCGTGCCGGCCGGACCTGCCCGTGCCGGCGCAGCCCCGGGCCGCATCCTGCAGACCGGGGAGGCGGCACCCGCCGCAGGCTCCACGCCCGACACCGCCGCTGCCACCCTGCGCGGGCGTGCCGCCGCCCGTGGCCTGCTGTTCGGCGCAGAGGTGCTGGCCGCCGATCTCGGGGCCGATCCGGACTACGCCGCGCTGGTGGCGCGCGAGTGCGGCCTGCTTACCCCCGGCCTGGAAGCGAAGTGGGCCGCCACGGAGCCCATCGAGGGCGTGTTCCAGCTCGCGGGCTTCGACGCGATCGCGGGGTTCGCGCAGGCGCACGGCATCGCGCTGCACGGACACACCCTGGTCTGGGCGGTGTACAACCCGCCCTGGCTGCTCGACGCCCTGCGGGAAGGCCGCGGCGAGGCCGTGCTCGCCCGCCACGTCGACGCGGTGTGCGGCCGCCATGCCGGCCGTGTGCTCGCGTGGGACGTGGTGAACGAGCCGGTCGACCCGCGCTGGCCCGCCGACCGGCAGGGCCTGTGCACCACGCCGTGGTGGCACGCCCTCGGCCCCGACTACGTGGAGCGCGCGCTCCGCCTTGCGCACGAGGCCGACCCGGGCGCCCTGCTGCTGATCAACGACGACGACCTCGAATACGACGAGCCCGACCGGCAGACCAAGCGCGACCAGTATCTCCGCCTGGTCGAGGCCCTGCGCCGACGCGACGTGCCGCTCGCCGGCTTCGGCCTGGAGGCGCACCTCAAGCCCGAGCGACGCATCGCCGAACGTTCCTATCGACGCTTCCTGGCAGAGCTGGGCGGGATGGGGCTGGCGCTGTTCGTCACCGAGCTCGACGTCAACGACCGGACGCTGCCGGCCGACATCGCCGTGCGCGACGCGGCGGTGGCCGATGTCACGCGCCGCTACCTCGACCTGGCGCTCGACGAGCCGGCGGTGCGCGCCGTGCAGTGCTGGGGCCTGAGCCACCGCCACGAGCAGATGGGCCGCGATCCCGCCACCCGTCGCGCCGACGGCCGGCCCAACCGCGCCCTGCCGTTCGACGCGGCGCTTGCGCTCACCCCGATGGGCGAGGCGATCGGCCGCGCCCTGGATGCAGCGCCGCGGCGCTGACCGGAAGTCGGAAGGAAAGCAAGGCTGGGCTCTGCCCAGACCCGCCAAAGGCCTGGGGCCTTTGGAAACTCCTCCCTTAAGTAGGGGTTTCCAAAGGCGGGCCTTTGGCGGAGTTTGAGGCAGAGCCTCAACCTTGCTTCCTGCCTTGCTCACAGCAGCCGGTCCAGCCACGGCGGCAGCGCGCGCCTGCGCCGGTTCAGCACCACGCCGACGACATGGCCGCCGGCGCGCTCCACGGCGACATGGGCCTGGCGCACCGCGGACACTCGCGCCACCCCGGCCCGCACCACCAGCACGGTGCCATCGCAGTGACGCGACAGCGCCGCGGAGTCCGGCGAGCTGGCCGGCGCGCAATCCAGCACCACCGTGGCGTAGCGCTCCCCCAGGCCGTTCAGCAGACGCCGCAACGCGTCCGAGCCGATCTCCATCAGCGGATGCGCCGACATCCCCAGCCTGGCGCGCAGCAATCCCGCGTGCGCCCCGTCGCGCCACACCGCCGCCGAGGCCGCCTGCCCCGCTGCGGCGGCCTCGATCAGGCTCGGAAGCCCCGCGGGCGCACCGGTCGCGCCGGGCCCTGCGCCTGCCACAAACCCCCGCCCCGCGTCGGCGCGGGCGACATTGGCCGCCGGCTCGCCGCAGGACACCACCAGCACGGCGCCCGGCCGTTCCGACGCAGCCACCGCGGCAAAGCCCGTGGCCACGGTGCTGGTACCTTCTCCGGCGCCCGCCGACACGAACTGCAGCACCACCGGCCGCGCCTCGCTGCGCAGCGCCTCGATCGCGTAGTGCAGCTGCACGAAATCCGCCGGCAGCGCGATGCCCGGCACGACGCGACCCGGGGAGACCGCGCCGATGCCCGCACCGGCACCCGGCGCGGGACGGTCCGGTCGCGCAGGCGCCACGCCCTGTGTCGCCGTGAACCGCCATGGCCCTTCGGCGCCCGGTCCCGGACCGGACACCTGCGACCCGCCCCACGCCATGCCTTCCGGCGCCGGCCCGGTCTCGCCCAGCCCGTCCCGGCCTCGCCCGCCCTGGTCGCGCCCGTCCTGGTCGCGCCCGTCCTGGTCGCGGGCGCCCTGGTCGCGGGCGCCTCGGTCGCACCCGCTCATCTCCGGCCCGAGACGGGCCAGCTCGTCCGCCAGCCGTCGTTCCGGCAGACGCCAGCCCAGCTCCGGTCGATCCGATAGCGGCCTGTCCGTTCCCGGCGGCATCAGAACGCGCCGGCGGAGGAGAACACCTTGACCACCGTCATCGCCAGGATGCGCATGTCGAGCAGGAACGACCAGCGCTCGATGTAGTCGAGGTCGCATTCCACCCGCGCCCGGAGTTGCGCCGCGGTGTGCGTCGCCCCCCGCAGGCCGCGCACCTGCGCCAGCCCGGTCAGGCCCGGCCGGACGCGGTGGCGCTGCGCATATTCGGCGATGATCTCGTGTCCCAGCCGGTTCTCGGTGCGCATCTCCAGCGCGTGCGGCCGCGGTCCCACCAGCGACATCTCGCCGCGCAGCACGTTGAGCAGCTGCGGCAGCTCGTCGAGGCTGGAGCGGCGCAGGAAGCGGCCCAGGGCGGTGCAGCGAGGATCGCCCTTCACCGTCTGCAGCAGCTCCCGCCCGGCCGGCGCGGCCCGCATGGTGCGGAACTTCAGCACGGTGAAGCTCCGGCCGTTCCAGCCGTCGCGCTGCTGGCGGAAGATCGCCGGGCCGGCGCTGTCCAGGCGCACCGCCGCCGCGATCGCCAGCAGGAGCGGCGACAGCAGCAGCACCGCGGTGCCCGCCAGCGCCTTGTCCAGCGCGTGCTTCGCCACCCCGCCCCAGGCCGGCAGCGGCCGCTCCGCCAGCCGCAGCAGCGGCAGCCGGTCGAGCGCCCCGAGGCCGAGCCCGTTCTCGCCCAGCCCATGCCCGGCCGGCGCCAGTCCGACCAGCCCGAGCCCGGCCAGACCGAGCCCGGCCAGCCTGGCCCGCAGCTGGAAACCGTCGTCCGGCGCCGCATCGTCAAGCGTCTGGCCCACTTCCAGGGGGCGGCACAGCGAGATCTCCGCCGGCAGGACCTTGAGCCGGCGCACCACCGTGGCGAGCTCGTCCTCGCCGTCCCATCCTGCCTCGCCGCACGCCGCCGTCATGTCCCGATCGGCCGCCACGGTCCGTCCGGCCACGATGCCGGCCGCAGCCGGAGCGGCGACGATCACCCGGTCCGGCGCGCCGCGGCGCTGCGCGAGGCGCACCAGGTCGTCCACGCTGCCCGCCGACCAGCCGCCGCCGCTATCGGCGCCGCCGAACGGTCCGAGCAGCTCGACTCCGCTTCCCGGGCGGGACAGCGAGTGCATCACCCGCCGCGCCGCCTCGCCCTCGCCCACCACGGCCACCACGCTGCGCAGCGCCCCGCTGCGCAGCAGCCGCCGGACGTGCAGCAGCAGCGCCAGGCGCCCGAGCAGCGCCACCGACAGCGCCGGCACCGCCCACAGCAGCACCCAGAGCCGCGAGGTGTCGTCGAGCGGGCGGGTCGCGAACCCCACGCCCAGCAGCAGAGCCGCCGCCAGGCCGAGGCGCACCAGCAGGCGGCGCATCAGCAGCCCCGTCGCCGCGTAGCCGGCCGGCGTCACCAGGCCGCGATCGCGCAGCACCATGGCGGCGAGCAGGCTGCCGAACAGAACCTCGCGCAGCAGCGCCCCGCCCGGGGCGTCGATCGTCGCGTCGTGGCCGACGACGACCAGGAACAGCGGTCCGGCCGCCAGGCCGCTGAGCACCGCGCCCGTGAAATCCCACATCGAGAGAGCGTCATTCAGCAGCGAAAGATAGTCCGGCCCCCGCGTCCGTACGGCAGGGCCTTCGATGGCGGCAATCTCGACCTGGACGTCCACAACAACCTCGTGATGCTCTGGGAACACGAAAATGTGTACACCGGCATTCACGCGAACGGCAAGTTAATATTCACCTAAAGGTTGAGCAAAAACAGGTAGAAGCAGCTTTGAGTTATGGTTCTGCACTGTTCTGCACGCAGAGTTCTTGGCAACACAACAACTTGCCAACCGTTTCTCATGGTGGTCGTCAGGTGAGCTGGCAGAGGCCGCGGATTGCCGCCTGCAATCGCCGCGTGTGCTCAGACCGGCAGGGCCGCCTGCGCTGCGCCAGCCACGCCCGGTATCCCGGCACCGGTCGTCTCGGCGAAGTGGCACGACACCAGCCGCCCCGCCACGGCGCGCAGCGCCGGGCGCTCCGCATGGCACCGCGCTTCGGCGCGCGGGCATCTCGCGGCGAACGCGCATCCTGCCGGCGGCGCCACCGGCGAAGGCAGGTCGCCTGCGAGCGGCACCGGCGCCCGCCGCGCCGGATCGAGCGAGGGCGTCGCCGCCAGCAGCGCCTGCGTGTAGGGATGACGCGGCTGCCCCAGCACCGTCCCTACCGGACCGTGCTCCGCCACGCGTCCAAGGTACATCACCATCACCTCGTCCGCGACGTGGCGCACCACCGCCAGGTCGTGGCTGATGAACAGGTAGGCGAGCCCGAACTCGGCCTGCAGGTCGAGCAGCAGGTTGAGCACCTGCGCCTGGATCGACACGTCGAGCGCCGAGACCGGCTCGTCCGCCACCACCACCGGCGGGCGCAGCATCAGCGCGCGCGCGATCGCGATGCGCTGGCGCTGGCCGCCGGAGAAGGCGTGCGGCGTGCGCCCTTCCTGCTCCGGGCGCAGCCCCACGCGGCGCATCATCTCGCGCGCCGCCTCCGCCTGCTCCGCGCGCCCGCCGCGCCGGTTGATCGCCAGCGGCTCGCGCAGGGTGGCGCCGATGCTCTGCCGGGGGTTGAGCGCCCCGAACGGGTTCTGGAACACCATCTGCACGGACAGGCCCAGCATGCGCCGCGCCCGCCCGCGCAGCATCGTGGTCGGCTGCCCCGCCACCAGCAGCTCGCCCGTGCTCGGCCGCTCCAGCAGCGTCGCCATCCGCGCCAGCGTCGACTTGCCGCAGCCGGACTCCCCCACCACCGCCAGCGTCCGCCCGCGCCGCAGCCGGAACGACACCCCGTCCACCGCGCGCAGCACCCCGCCCGCCACCGCATAGTCCCGCCCCAGCTCACGCGCCTCCAGCACCACGGATGGGTCAGCTCCCCCCTGCGCCGGCCTGTCCCGCTGCACAGGGCGTCGTTCCGGACCTGAAGATCCTGGGTCAGGAACAGTCATCATGCTGTTTCCGCAACGAGGTATCCGGGGTGCCCGGTGGGCAGGCCGGCGGCGTCCAGCGGGTAGTGGCAGCGCACCCTCCCCGCTTCCTGTCCCTGCACGCCGCCGCCCACCCTGTCCGGCAGCGCCCCGGCAGCCTCGACGGCCGCTGCCGCATCCGCGACCTGCTCGCGAGGCGTCAGCAGCGCGGGCCGCACGGCCGCGCAATGCCCCACCGCGAACCGGCAGCGCGGCGCGAACAGGCAGCCTTCGCCCCGGTCCCCCGGACCCGGCACCAGGCCCGGGATCGCCGCGAGCCGCCGCCCCGCCGCCCGCTCCGGCAGCGCGTCCAGCAGCGCCACCGCATACGGGTGGCGCGGGCGGGTCAGCAGCGCCTCGGTTCCCCGCGCCTCCATCACCTGACCGGCGTACATCACCTGCACCCGCCCCGCCGCCTGCGCCACCACGCCCATGTCGTGCGTCACCAGCACCAGCCCCATGCCCCGTTCCCGCTGCAGCCGCGCGAGCAGGGCCAGGATCTGCGCCTGGATCGTCACGTCGAGCGCCGTGGTCGGCTCGTCGGCGATCAGCAGCCGCGGGTTGCAGGCGATCGCCATCGCGATCATCACCCGCTGGTTCATGCCGCCCGAGAGCTGGTGCGGATACGCGCCCAGCCGCGTCTGGGGCGCCGGGATACCCACCTGCAACAGCAGCTCGACCACCCGGTCGCGCACGCCGCGCCGCCCGGCGGAGCGCGGCACCACCCCGTGCGCCCGCAGGCTCTCGCCGATCTGCCAGCCCACCGTGTAGCAGGGGTCCAGCGCCGTCGCCGGGTCCTGGAACACCATCGCCACGTCGCGCCCCACCAGCCGGCGCCGCGCCCGCGCGCCCAGGGCCAGCAGGTCCGCCCCGTCGAAACGCAGCACGTCCGCCTCGATCCGGCCGGGCGGGTCGATCAGCCCCATCACCGCCAGCATCGACACGCTCTTGCCGGAGCCGGACTCGCCCACCACGCCCACGACCTCGCCGGGCTCCACCGCGAGGTCGAGCCCGTCCACGGCGAGGAAGTCGCCGAACCAGGCACGCAGGTTGCGGATCTCCAGAAGCGGCATCAGCAGAAAGCCAGCAAGCAAGGCCAGAGGCTCTGCCTCTGGACTCCGCCAAAGGCGAGCCTTTGGAAACCACTACGAAGCAAGCCGGTGTATCCCCACCTGACGTGCCACAGGCCCTGACGTGCGCAGGTCCAGGGGCGCTGCCCCTGGCGGAGTCCAGAGGCAGAGCCTCTGGCCTTGCTTTCTGCCCTCACCGCCGCAGCCTCGGGTCGAGCGTGTCGCGCAGCCCGTCGCCCACGAGGTTGAACGACAGCACGGTGGCCAGGATCGCCAGGCCCGGGAACGCCAGCAGCCACCACGCCCGCTGGTAGTACTGCAGCGCGCCCGCCAGCATCGTCCCCCATTCCGGCGTCGGCGGCTGCGCGCCCAGGCCGAGGAAGCCCAGCGACGCCGCCTCCAGGATCGCGCCGGAGAAGCCGAGCGACGCCTGCACGATCAGCGGCGCCAGGCAGTTCGGCAGCACGGTGCGCAGCGCGAGCCGCACCGGCCCGGCGCCGGCGCCGCGCGTGGCCGCCACGTAGTCGCGGCGCAGCTCGCCGAGTGCTGCCGCGCGCACCACCCGCGTGTAGTTCGGCAGCGTCACCACGGCGACCGCGAGCATGGCGTTCAGCAGCCCCGGCCCGAGGATCGCCACGATCACGATCGCCAGCAGCAGCGAGGGGAACGCCAGCACGATGTCCATCAGCCGCATCACCGCGGCGTCGACCACGCCGCCCGCCGACGCGGCCAGCAGCCCGAGCGTGGTGCCGATCGCGAGCGAGAGCGTCACCACCACCAGGCCGGTCAGCAGCGACAGCCGCGCGCCGTGGATCAGCCGCGACAGCATGTCCCGGCCGAGATCGTCGGTGCCCAGCGGGAACCGCCACATCCCGCCGACCTGCCACACCGGCGGAGTGAGGAAATGCTCGCGGAACTGCGCCACCGGCGGGTGCGGCGCCAGGACGTCGGCGAACACCGCCAGCACCGCCACGACGATCAGCACGGCGAGGCCGGCGACCGCGCCGCGGCTGCGCCCGAACCCTGTGGCGCGCCAGCGCCGGCGCGGCGCCTCCAGCAGGGTGGCGAGGGCGGGGTTGGCGGTCACCGCTTCGTTGACGCCCGAGCCGGCCACCGGCAGCGCCGTCACCACGACGCCGCCGCGGTCGAGGCCCCCGGCCGGACATCCTCCCTGGCGGCCGGTGCAGGGCCGCTTTTCCCGGCACGTGCCCGTGTCCGGACGGCGGGGCGGAGCCCTGGCCTTTGCTGCACCCTCATCCCCTCCGCCTCGGATCGAGCACGCCGTACAGCAGGTCCACGCCCAGGTTCACCAGCACTACGAGCGTCGCCACCAGCAGCGTGCCGCCCTGCAGCACCGGGTAGTCCCGCCGCTCGATCGCCTCCACCAGCCAGCGCCCGATGCCCGGCCAGGAGAACACCGTCTCGGTCAGGATCGCGCCGCCGAGCAGGCTGCCCACCGTGAGCCCGATCACCGTGACCACCGGGATCAGGGCGTTGCGCAGCCCGTGCACCACGACCACCCGCGCCGGCGACAGCCCCTTGGCGCGTGCCGTGCGGATGAAGTCGTCGCCCAGCACCTCCAGCATCGCCGAGCGCGTCATGCGCGCCACCACCGCGAGCGGCAGCGTGCCCAGCACCAGCGTCGGCAGCACCAGGTGCCCGAGCACCGAGCCGAACGAGCCGGGGTCGCCGCCGAGCAGGCTGTCGACCACCATCAGCCCGGTCACGGCGGGCACGTAGTACGCCTCGGACACCTCGCCCGACACCGGGGTCCAGCCTAGGCCGACCGAGAACACCAGGATCAGCATCAGCCCCAGCCAGAAGATCGGCAGCGACACCCCGGTCGTGGCCAGCCCCATCAGCCCGTAATCCAGCGCCGAGCCGCGCCGCACCGCCGCCAGCACGCCGAGCGGGATGCCCAGGCCGACGCCGAGCAGCATGGCGCAGGCCGACAGCTCCAGCGTCGCCGGGAACAGCGTGAGGAACTCGCTCCACACCGGCTCCTGGCTGACCAGCGAGCGGCCCAGGTCGCCACGCGCCACCTGCCCCTCGTAGGCGACGAACTGGCGCCACAGCGGCCGGTCGAGGCCGTACTCGTGGCGGAGCTGCGCGAGACGCTCCGGGGCGATGCCGTGCTCGCCCGAGCGCACCTCGATCGGGTCGCCGGGCACCAGGTGGATCATCGCGAAGCTCAGCAGCGTCACGCCCACAAGCGTCGGCAGCACCGACGCCAGCCGGCGCAGCACGAAGCGCCACATCGCTAGGCGCCCATCCCGGAGGCCATCCCCGGGGCCGTCGCCATCCTTGGAGCCATTCTCGGGGCCATTCTCAGGGAACGTCCACGGTGTCGAACTCGTGGGAGCCGAGCGGGCTCATCACGTAGCCGGTCACGGTGCGGCGCATCGGCATGAACACCGTGGAATGCGCGATCAGGAAGAACGGCGCCTCGTCGTGCAGGATCACCGCCGCCTGGTCGTACAGCGCCTTGCGCGCCGCCTGGTCGCCCAGCGTCGCAGCGCGGCGGATCAGGTCGTCGAACGCGTGGTCGCACCACTTCGCGGTGTTGCTGCCGCCCGCCACCGCCGCCGCGCAGCCGGCCAGCGGCATGTAGAAATTGTCGGGGTCGCCGTTGTCGCCGGTCCAGCCGAATTCTGCCGCTTGGTCGTCGCCCTGCGCCACGCGCTTCCTGTACTCGCCCCACTCCAGGCTGACGATCTTCGCGCGCACCCCCACCGCGGCAAGGTCGGCCTGCATCAGCTCGGCCACCCTGCGCGCGTCGGGGTTGTACGGCCGCTGCACCGGCATCGCCCACAGGTCGATGTCCACGCCGTCCTTGTAGCCGGCCTCGGCCAGCAGCGCGCGCGCCTTCTCCGGGTCGTGCGGGTAGGACGTGATCGTCCCGTCGTACGCCCACAGGGTCGGCGGCAGCAGCGTGGTCGCGGCCGTGCCCGCCCCCTGGTACACCGCGTCCAGGATCGCCTTGCGGTCCACCGCCATGTTCACCGCGAGCCGGACGCGCCGGTCGTCGAACGGCTTCTTCATGGTGTTGAGCCCGAGATAGCCGATGTTCAGCCCAGGCTGCTCCATCATCTGCAGCAGCGGGTCGGCGCGGATCGCCGCGAGGTCGGCCATCCCCGGGTAGCTCATCACCTGGCACTCGTTGGCGCGCAGCTTCGCCAGTCGGACCGCGGGGTCCTTGACGATGCTGAACACGAGGTTGTCGACGTGCGGCTTGCCGCCCCAGTAGCCGGGGAACGCCCGGTAGCGGATCACCGCGTCGCGCTGGTAGGCCAGCAGGGCGAACGGCCCGGTGCCCACCGGCTCCTGGTCGATCAGCTCCGGCTTGCCGGCCTTGAGCAGCGCGTCGCCGTATTCCCTGGACTGGATCGCCGCGAAATCCATCGCGAGGTCGGCCAGGAACGGCGCCTGCGGCTGGCTCAGGGTGAAGCGCACCGTGGCGTCGTCCACCTTCTCGACCGACTTGAGCAGGGTGGGGAACGCCATGTCGTTCCAGTACTCGTAGCCGCCGCCGGACACCGCGTGGAACGGGCTGTCCGCCCTGCCCTGCCGGTCGAACGAGAACACGACGTCGTCGGCGTTGAACGGCCGCGTCGGCTTGAACCGCGCGTTGGACTGCCACGCCACGCCCTGGCGCAGGTGGAACGTGTACACGAGGCCGTCCGCGCTGACGTCCCAGCGCTCCGCGAGCGACGGCACCACCGTGGTCATGCCCGGCGCGAACGCCAGCAGGCGCTGGTAGATCGGCCGGTTGGCGTCGAACGTGGTGCCGGTGGTGTTGAGCATCGGGTTGAAGTTCTCGGGCGATCCCTCCGAGCAATACACCAGCGTCTTGCCCGACGCCGCCCCGCCCATCGCCAGCCCGAGCAGCGCACCCAGCACCGTCCGCCCCGCGGCCCCAGCCGCACGCGCCGTACGGTCCGCCTTCGCCATCGCTGATCCCTTTGTTCTCATGGCCATTCTGACGGCGAAGCCACGGTGCGGCAAGCAACCGGCCGGCTGCCTGCCGCGGGGGCAGGATGCCCGGAACACAGGCAGTGCGGGCGCACCGGCAGGGCTTGCGTCAAAGCGGGCAATGCCCGGCCTCGCCCGGACCCGCCAAAGGCCCCGGACCTTTGACGGCCTCCGGAGGCGGACCCTGCGGCCTTCCGCATCCTGCGTCAGGGCCGTGGCCTGCGGCTGCACCGAGGCAAACCAGCCCACGAGCGGCAGCGGCCGGCCTTGACCGCGGACGCGCCGTGTCCCACCCCACACTCCGTCCGACCTCGCGGAGAGCTGACCATGACGTGCCGCCTGCCGACACTGCTCGCCGTCCTTGCCGCAACGACGCTGCTGTCCCCGCCGGCCCGCGCCGGGCAGGCGCAGCCCATGCCGCTGCCCCAGCCGTCGCCGATCGCGCAGCCGCAGGACACGCCATGGCCTGGGACCGTGACCCTTGCCGTGAACGCCACCGACCTCGCGCACCACATCTTCGCCGTGCACGAGACCATCCCCGTCGCCGCCGCCGGCGACCTGGTCGTGCACTACCCCGACTGGATTCCCGGCAACCACGGCCCCACCGGCCCGATCGAGCTGCTCGGCGGCCTCGTGGCGCGCGCGGGCGACGCCGTCCTCGACTGGACCCGCGACCCGGTCGACAGTTACGCCTTCCACATCCCAGTGCCCGCCGGCGCCCGCAGCGTCGCGCTCGACTTCCAGTTTCTCTCCCCGGTGGAGGATGGGCAGGGCCGGGTCGTGATGACCCCGGCGATGCTCGACCTGCAGTGGAACGCCGTGGTGCTCTACCCGGCCGGCGTGTTCAGCCGCGACATCGCCGTGGACGCCTCGATCCGCCTGCCCGACGGCTGGCATTTCGCCACCGCGCTCGAGAGCACCGCGGCAGGCGGCAACGACGCCGCCAGCGGTTCCGTGCAGTTCCGCACCGTGCCGCTCAACGTCCTGCTCGACAGCCCGCTGCTCGCGGGCCGCAACTTCCGCCGCATCGACCTCGCCCCGGGCGCCGCCGTGCCGGTGCACCTCGACGTCGTCGCCGACACCGTGGCCCAGCTCGCCATCACCCCCGAGGAGCTTGCGCTGCACCGCGCCCTGGTGACCCAGGCCACCCGGCTCTACGGCTCGCAGCACTACGACCACTACGATTTCCTGCTCGCCCTCAGCGACGAGCTGGGCGGCGAGGGCCTGGAGCACCACCGCTCCTCTGAGGACGCCACCGACACGGACTACTTCACCGCCTGGGACAAGTCCGCCGCCGGTCGCGACCTGCTGCCGCACGAGTACACGCATTCCTGGGATGGCAAGTACAAGCGCCCCGCCGACCTGTGGTCGCCCGACTTCAACACCCTGCCCGAGCGCGACAGCCTGCTCTGGGTGTACGAGGGCATGACCGAGTACTGGGGCCAGGTGCTCGCCGCCCGCTCGGGGCTGTGGACCCGCGACCAGGCGCTTGACGCGCTGGCATTCGACGCCGCGGAGATGCAGGGCGAGGTCGGGCGATCCTGGCGCACGCTGGCCGACACCACGCAGAGCCCGATCTTCGTGCGCCGACGCTCGCTGCCCTGGATGAACTGGCAGCGCGGCGAGGACTACTATCTCGAGGGCGCGCTGCTCTGGCTCGACGCCGACACCCTGATCCGCGAGCAGACGCACGGGGCGAGGTCGCTCGACGATGTCGCCCGCGGCTTCTTCGGCACCGACGACGGCAGCTTCGTCGCCTCCACCTACGGCTTCGACGACGTGGTCCGCGCGCTCAACGACGTGGCGCCCCACGACTGGGCGGGCTTCCTGCACGACCGCCTCGACCGCCGCGGCGGCGCAGCCCCTACCGACGGCCTCGCCCGCGGCGGCTACCGGCTGGCGATGACCGACAAGAAGTCCGACCTGCTCGTCTCCGAGGAGCACGAGCGCAAGTTCCGCGACTTCCGCTTCTCGGTCGGCCTCGTGCTCAAGGAGGCCAAGATCGTCAGCGTCGCCTGGGACAGCCCCGCCTTCCGCGCCGGCCTCGTCAAGGGCGACACCATCGTCGGCGTCAACGGCGCCAGCTTCGAGGACGCCGACACCCTCGCCAACGCCATCACCGCCGCCAAGGCGCCCGAGACCGCAGGCGCGGGCCCCGGCGCCCCGATCCAGCTCCTGGTCACCTCGGGCAAGCACTACCGCGTGGTCGAGATCGACGACCACACTGGCCTGCAATACCCCCACCTCGTACGCACCGGCGACGGGGCCGCCTCGATCGACAGCATCCTCGCCCCGAGGAACTGACGGCAAGCAAGGTTGAGGCTCTGCCTCAAACTCCGCCAAAGGCTCGCCTTTGGAAACCTCGACGTGGGCCGGAGGCACGTGGCCCTTTTGGATGCAGGTCCGGGGTCGCTGACCCCGGCGGGTCTGGGCAGAACCCAGCCTTGCTTGCCTGCCTTCCTACCGCCACCGCGCCAGGTAGAACCGCGGCAGCTCGTCCGCGAACGGCTGGAACACCAGGTCGCGGGTGAACGCGTAGGTCGTGATGTAGGTGGTGAGCGGCACCCAGTACGCCTGTTCGGTGATGCGGTGGATCGCCGCCGCGTAGGCCTGGCGTCGGGTGTCGGGGTCGGCCGCAGCGTCGCCCTTGGCGACCAGCGCCTCCAGCGCCGGGTCGCGGGCGTAGTCCTGCGGCCCGCCGCCGAAGAACTGCGACAGCACCGCGGCGATGTCGTTGATCGAGTACGACCCCCAGCTTGCCAGCGACAGCGGCACGTCGCCGGCCTGCGACGCCCCGACCGCCTCGTTCGCCGGAAGCTGCATCACCGTGGCGTCGATCCCCACCCGCTGCAGGTCCTGCTGGATCAGCGCCGCCGAAGCCGGCAGACCCGCCGCGAACAGCCGCGTGGCGAAGCCGCCCGCAAGCCCCGCCTTCGCCAGCGCCGCCTTCGCCGCGGCGACGTCGTGGGGGATCACGACCGCGGCGCTCTGGTCGCAGCCGAACTGCGTCGGATAGCACGGCGCGCGCAGCGGCCGGCCCGCGCCGCCGGTGGCCGCGCGCGAGAACGCGTCGCGGTCCACCGCGGCGGCCACCGCCTGCCGGACCTCCAGCCGCGTCAGCGGGTTGCCCGCCCCGGTGCGCCCGGCCGCGTCGAGGCCGAGGAAGCCGAAGCGCATGCTTTCCGCGCGCACCGACTGCAGCGCGGGCTGGTGGTCGATCGCATCCAGGGCGTCGGCGCCGAACTGCCAGGTCCAGTCCGCGCGCCCGTCCAGCAACGCCGCCACCTCGCCGCCGGCCGGCACGGTGTGGATGCTCAGCCTGCCGATCGCCGGCCGTCCCTTCGGTCCCGCGAAATACCCGTCCCAGCGCTCCAGCTCCAGGCCGTCTGCCTCCACCGCCGCGATCCGGTACGGTCCCGTCCCCACCGGCGCCGTGGCATAGCCCGCCGCCCCCACCCGCTCGCGGTAGTCGTGCGGCAGGATCGGCAGCACCGCGGCGATGGTGGCCAGCGCCGCCGCATACGGGTGGCGCAGCACCAGGCGCACATGCGTCGCGTCGATCCGCTCCGCGTGGTCGAGGAACGCCGTGTTGCCGGGCACCGCCACTGCCGGATCGCGCGCCACGATGTTCACCGTGTAGACCACGTCGTCCGCGTCGAACGGGTCGCCGTTGTGGAACCGCACGCCCTCGCGCAGCGTGAACTCCAGCGTCACGTCGTCCACCTGCCGCCACGCCGTCGCCAGCAGCGGCTTCATCGTCAGCGTGTTCGGGTCCGCATACACCAGGGTGTCCCAGCACTCCTGCGCCACCACCAGCCCGGAGCGAAGCTGGTTGCGGTAGGGGTCGATGTTGGTGATCGCGTCGCGCCACACGATGCGCAGCCGGTCCGCGTCCCGCTGCGCCCGCGCCGGCGAAGCCCCCGCACCTGCCATCAGCGCGATCAGCAGGGCAAACCATGCCGCGCGGCGCCGCGGCCCGCGCAGGCCGCAGGGCCTCGACCTCAGACGCCCCACGCGCATTGCACCCACCCTCATCGCCGTGTCGAGGTTAGGAGCACGGGTGCCGCTTGGCCAGCGCAGGCGGGGACAGCGCCCGCAACGCCCTCGTACCGACGCCGTGATGCAGGCCGCGAACGGGCAGTGCATCGGTTTGGAAGCCAGCGGGAAAGGCGAGGGCTCTGCCCTCGACCCGCCAAAGGCCAAGCCTTTGGAAACCTCCTGTCTGGTGAGGAGTCCTGCCACGCTATTGCGTGCCGCAGGCTTGAATGGAGGCAGGTCTGGGGGCGCTGCCCCCAGCGGGTCCCCGCTTCAAAGCAATGGGGCGGAGCCCTGGCCTTTCAAATTGAAACATGACCCGCGGACGAGGCGCATGGACACCGCTCGCCGTGCGGACGTAGAGACGAACGGCCGAACATCGCGCGCGAAGGATGCCGCCATGATCCCCTCGAACGCGCCCCGTGCCGTCCCGACGCCCACCGCGCCGACCGCCGCCCGTGCCGGTGCTGCGCTCGCCGCGCTGGCGCTCGCCGGGCTCGCCCCCGTCCCCGCCGCCGCCCACGCCGTGCTCGTGGCCAGCGTCCCGACCGTCGGCGGCAGCGTCGACGCCGGCCCGGTCGCCATCACCCTGCGCTACAACAGCCACGTCGACCGCGGGCGGTCCAAGATCACCCTGCTCCGCTCGGACAGCACCGCCGAGCGCCTGGCGGTGGAGGCAGCCGGTCCCCCTGACCAGCTTGCCGCTGCGGCGACCCTGGCGCCAGGCGCCTACACCCTGCGCTGGCAGGTGCTCGCCACCGACGGCCACATCACCCGCGGCGACGTCGCGTTCACCGTGATCCTCCCCGCCGGCGCAACCGCGCCGGCGCCGGGCGCCGGCCCCGCATCCGCCCGCACCGCCGGGAACTAGCCGCCGTGTCCCTGCTCGTCGACCTGTTCGGCTATCTCGGCATCGTGCTGCACGGCCTGACCATCACCGCGCAGTCGCTCGCGATCGGCGGCGTGCTGTTCCTCCTCGCCGTGGCGCGGCCGTTCGCCGCCACCGCGGCGGGCAGCGCGTCGGCCGGTGCCGTCGCCGTGGGGGCCGCGCTCGACGCCAGCACCCTGGACCCGGTGGGCCGCGACGCCACCCCGGCCCGCTCCCGCGGTGCCGGCGCCGACCGCCCGGCTGGTTCGCCGACCCTGCCGCCCGGCCTCGCCATCCGCCGCGCCGCCGCCCGCATCGCCGCATGGAGTGCGCTGGCCCTGGTACTGTGCGACGGCCTCAACCTGGCCATGCAGTCCGCCGTGCTGATGGACACGCTGGGCATCACCCTGCCCGACGCGCTCGGCGCGGACTACGCGGTCGCCGGCCTGGTCAAGATCGCCGCCGCCGGGACGGTGTCGGTGCTGCTGTTCCTGCCGCGCCGCACCCCCGCCGCGATCCTGCTGGCGCTCTGCGCGGCGGAGCTGGTGGCGGCCACCATGACCACCCACGCCGCCGCCCGGCTGTCCGGCAGCGCCGTGCTGCTCGGCGTCGAGTTCCTCCACCAGCTCGGCGCCGCGGTCTGGATCGGCGCGATCCCCTGCTTCGTGATGGCGCTGAACCGCGTCGACGACCTCGCCGGCTGGCGCTGGATCGGTCCGCGCTTCTCGCGGGTCTCGCTGGCCGGCGTCGGCTGCATCCTGGTCTCCGGCATCACCATGGGGGTGTTCTACATCGGCTCGCCGTCTGGGCTGTACGGCACCGCCTACGGCGTCATGGTATGCGCCAAGGTGGCGATGTTCCTGATGCTGCTCGGGCTCGGCTTCGCCAACTCCCGCGTCACCGCGCGCCTCGCCCGCGGCGATCGCAGCGCCGCCGTGCCGCGCATGAAGCGGTTCGCCGAGGTCGAGATCGGCATCGGCATCACCATCTTCTTCACCGCCGCCTCGCTGACCTCGGTGCCGCCGGCGATCGACCTCGCCCAGGACCGCGTCACCTTCCACGAGATCGTCGAGCGCAACACCCCGCACTGGCCGGTGCTGCGCTCGCCCGACCACGACCGTCTCGCGATTCCCGCGCTCCAGCAGACGCTCGACGCCGAGGCCGCCGAGCACGCCGCCCGGCCGCTGCCCGCGTTCGTGGAGGGTGGCGGCGAGCTGCCGCCGCGCAACGCCGACGACATCCTGTGGTCCGAGTACAACCATCATTGGTCCGGCCTCTTCGTGCTCGCCATCGGGCTGCTCGCCCTGCTCAACCAGGCCGGGGTGCGCTGGGCGCGGCACTGGCCGCTGGTGTTCCTCGGGCTGGGCGGATTCCTGCTGGTCCGCTCCGATCCCGAGGTCTGGCCGATCGGCGCCATCGGCTGGTTCGACGCCTTCCGCGACGTCGAGGTCGTCCAGCACCGCCTGTTCGTGGTGGTGATCGTCGTCTTCGCGCTGTTCGAGTGGGCGGTGCGCACCGACCGGCTGCGTTCCCACCGGGCGGCGCTGGTGTTCCCGCTGATGTGCGCCACCGGCTCCGCGCTGCTGTTCACCCACAGCCACGCCATCGCCAACGTCAAGGACCAGTTGCTCATCGAGCTGACCCACACGCCGATCGCGCTCGGCGGCATCGTCGCCGGCTGGTCGCGCTGGCTCCAGCTCCGCCTGCCGCCCGGCCGCACCACGCGCTTCGCCGGCTGGGTGTGGCCGACGTGCTTCGTGCTGACCGGCGTAGCGCTGCTGCTCTACCGCGAGGCCTGACGCCGAACCGCTGAACGTCCGACCGGCCGGGGCACGGCGAAGGGACGGCAAGCAAGGCTGGGCTCTGTCCAGACCTGCCAAAGCCCCCCTCCTTCAAGCATGGAGCCTTTGGAAACCCATTTCTTCAGTAAGGGATTCCAAAGGCGAGCCTTTGGCGGAGTTTGAGGCAGAGCCTCAACCTTGCTTGCTTCACTGCCCGTCGGCTGCGCCCGCCACCCACTGTGCCAGGGCGGTCGCCTTTGATCCGCCGCGCCCGTCCGCCATGCTGCGCCTGTCGCGACGCGACGCACGCCACCGACACGGATGCTTCGAACGCATGTCCAGCCAGCTCCCGCACCTGCTCCTCGTCATCGCCGCGCTGCTGATCGTGATCAGTGCCGTGCAGCCCCTGGCCCGTCGCCTCGCCCTGTCCGACAGCGTGCTCCTCGCGGTGGTCGGCACGCTGATCGGCGGCGGCGCGGTGTTCGTGCTCAAGACCCCCCGCGTCACAGCGTTCGACGGCGTCGCCCGCGCCCTGGTCCACCTGCCGATCGGCGCCGAGGCGTTCCTGTTCGTGTTCCTGCCGCTGCTGGTGTTCCACGGCGCGCTGTCCATCGACGTGCGCCGCCTCGCCCGCGACACCGCGCCGGTGCTGATGATGGCCGTGGTCGCCGTGCTGGTCAGCACCGCGGCCGTCGGCTTCGCGCTCGCCCCGCTCACCACGCTGCCGCTCGCCGCCTGCCTGATGCTCGGCGCCATCGTCGCCACCACCGACCCGTCCGCCGTGGTGGCCGTGTTCCGCGACATCGGCGCCGACAGCCGCCTGACCCGTCTCGTCGAGGGCGAGAGCCTGCTCAACGACGCCGCCGCCATCTCGATCTTCACCATCCTGCTCACCGAACTGACCCAGCACCACCTGCCCGACGTCGTGGGCGCCACCTGGACCCTGGTGTCCTCGCTCGCCGGCGGGCTGGCGATCGGCTTCGCCATGGCGCGGCTGACCCTGTATGCCGTGCCGCTGCTCGGCGGCAGCCGCGCCGCCGAGGTCACGCTCACCCTGGCGCTGCCCTACATCGCCTACATCACCTGCGACGAGTTCCTCGGCGCCTCCGGCGTGGTCGCCGCCGCCGCCGCCGGGCTCACCGTGAGCGCGATCGGTCCCTCCACCTTCCGCCCGCACTCCTGGGCCTTCCTCACCGACATCTGGGCGCAGCTCGCCTTCTGGGCCAGCTCCATGGTGTTCATCCTCGCCTCCATGCTGGTGCCGAGGCTGATGATCGGCATCACCGCGCACGACCTGACGCTTCTGGGCGTGGTGATCGCCGCCGCCTTCGCCGCGCGCGCCGTGGTGCTGTTCGGCCTGCTGCCGCTGCTCACCCGCCTGGGCCTGTGCCAGCGCGTGCCCAACCCGTTCAAGGTCACCATGCTCTGGGGCGGCCTGCGCGGCGCCATCACCCTGGCGCTGGCGCTCTCGGTCACCGAGAACCGCGCGGTCTCCGCCGAGGTGCAGCACCTCGTCGCCATCCTCGCCACCGGCTTCGTGATGGTCTCCCTGCTCGCCGGCGGCACCACGCTCGGCGTGCTGGTCGGCTGGCTCAGGCTCGACCGCTTGCCCGCCATCGACCAGGCGCTGCGCCACCAGGTCGTGGCCATCGGCCTCGGCGAGGCCCGCGACCGGGTGCGCCAGATCGCCGCCGAGCTAGGCTTCGCCAAGCCGGTGACGCAGCGCGTGCTCGAACGCTTCCACAGCCGCATCGAGCAGGAGACCGAGGCGAACGAGTTCGACGCCGCGATCACCGACCGCGACCGCATCACGCTCGGCCTCATCACCCTGGCGTCGCAGGAGCGCTCCGTGCTGCTGGAGATGTTCAAGGACCGCGCCCTGCCGCGCCCGATCATGGAGCACCTGCTCTGGACCGCGGAGAGCATGATCGACGGCGCGCGCTCCGGCGGCCGGCTCGGCTACATCCGCGCCGCCCGCAGGCGCCTGCGGCCCGGGCTGCGCTTCGCCCTCGCCCAGTGGCTGCACCGCTCCGCGCACATCGACACGCCGCTGATGCACCGCCTCGCCGAGCGCTTCGAGACCCTGCTGCTGATGCGCCTGGTCTCCGCCTCGCTGCTGCGCTTCATGCGCCGCCGCATGGAGCCCGTGCTCGGCCAGCGCGTCACCGAGATCGTCGCCGACATCGCCGAGCGCCGGCGCGAGCTGATGGAGGACGCGGCCGAGACCCTGCGCGTGCAGTATCCCGGCTACGCCGAGGCCCTGGAGCTGCGCGTGCTTCGCCTCATCGCCGTGCGCATGGAGACCGACGCCTACGACACCATGCGCCGCGACTCCCTGATCGGCGACGAGCTGCACGACGAGCTGCTCCGCACCCTGGAGGGCCGCCGCGACCACCTGTCGCGCCCGCTGAAGTTCAGCCTGCAGAGCGGCCTCGACACGCGGCTGCGCGAGATCCCGCTGCTGTCCGGGCTGCAGGACGCGGTGCTGCACGACGTGGCGATGAACGTCACGGTGCGCTTCGTGGTGCCGGGCGAGCCCATCGTGCGCCGGGGACGGCGCGCCCGCTCGGTGTTCTTCATCAGCTCCGGCAGCGTCGACGTCGCCGCGGACGGCGTCACCCGGACCCTGGGTCGCGGCGAGTTCTTCGACGTCACCGAGATCCTCGACCACGGCAGGCGCCGCGGCACCGCCCGCGCCCACACCTTCAGCCACCTGATGGAGCTGCGCGGCAGCGAGTTCCGCCGCCTGGTCGACGAGAACCCGCAGCTTCTCGCCCGTCTGGCCGCGCTGCGCACGGACCACAGCGCACCCGAGAGCCCCGAAATCGTGCCCGCAGCCCTGCTCGGCTTCGAACAGGCGCCCGTGGCGTCCACCGGGTTGCCGGAACGGGCGTGAGCTGCCTCGGCGACGGAACAAGCCTTCGAACGGTCTGCATCCGGCGTCTCTGGCGTCATGCCTGCGGTAACGGGCAACGGCCGCTCGGCAAGCAAGGCCGGGCTCTGCCCAGGCCCGCCAAAGGCCAGGAGCCTTTGGAAACCCCTCCCTTAAGGAAGGCAATCCAAAGGCCCAGCCTTTGGCGGAGTTTGAGGCAGGGCCTCAACCTTGCTCGCTTCATCGATCCAGCATCAGGGCTGCTGCTGGCATTAGAGGAATCGCAACGTCTCTCCCATACCCTGCCGACACCGGTCGCCAACACGGTGGCGGACAGTCGCGGGGACACGGATGAGGTGCGAGGCGACCCGATCCGACCACGACGCTGCGCTCCGGTCGCCGACCGCCCCGCCTGTCGCCTTGCGGCTATGCACCGCCGTCCTGCTCGCCCTCGCCGCCTACGATCTCGCCTTCCTCGCCATCGGCGCCTGGCGGGGCGACAGCCAGCGTTTCGGCGACTTCTTCGCGCTCTGGTCCTTCGCAGGCTACGCCTCGGAGCACGGCGCCGATGCCCTCTACGACCCCGAGGCGCTCCACCGGTTCCAGCGGCAGCTCGATCCCGGCTTCGATGGTGGCTACCCCCTTGGCTACCCGCCCAACATGCTGCTCCTGCTCTGGCCGTTGTGGCGCCTGAAGCTGACGGCGGCTTTCCTTGCCTGGACCGGGATCACCGGGCTGCTCTACGCGGCCGCCACGCTCGGACGAGACTGGCGCTCGCGGGCCGGCTTCGCGCTGCTGGCGGCACCCACCACGTTGATCCAGCTCTATTTCGGGCAGACCGGCTTCCTATCCGCCGCGCTGCTGCTGGCCGGGCTCCGGCACGCCCGCACCCGCCCGATCCTCGCCGGGGTCTTGTTCGGCGTGCTGACGTGCAAGCCCCAGCTCGGGCTGCTGGTGCCGGTGGCGCTGGCCGCTGCCGGGCTGTGGCGCTGCGCCGCCGCGGCCTGCGCCACCCTGGCGCTGCTGGTCATGGCCAGCAGCGTCCTGTTCGGCGCGTCGGTCTGGATGCAGTGGGCTGACTCCGTCCCGCATTATTGGAGCGTGTTCGCAGCCAGCCGCGGCGAGCTCGTCCATCTGATGCCCACCGTCGACGCGACGATGCTGCGGCTGGGCTCGCCTCCCGCCGTGGCCCGGGCGGTGCAGCTCGCGGCTGCGCTCGCGGTCGTTGCCGGGCTCTGGGCCGGCATCCGGCGCGCCGGCATCGAGCACGCGGCCACGGCGCTGCCGGTGGCGGCGTTCCTGGTCACGCCCTACGCCTTCGCCTACGACCTGCCGATGCTGACCGCTGCCGTGGTGCTGCACGTCCGCCGCCATGGCGTGTCGGCCTCGGCGCTGGAGATCGCGGTTGCCGCTCTCGCGCTCTGCATGCCGATCGAGATGCTTGTGCCAGGCGGCCCGCCGCTGGAGCTCCCCCTGCTCGCCGCCTTGTTCGCCCTGATGACCCGCCGCGCTCTGAAGCCACACGCCCTGTCCGGACGCGTCCTGGCTCCCGCCGTTCCGTCCGCCTCGCTCCCCTTGGCGGCACTGTCCTGACCTCGCGGCTGCACCCTGGCCTTCCCGCACCGCCTCGGCCACCATCTCCCGCATGACTCGCCTGATCCGCGGACCGCTCGGCGCCCTGTTCGCCATCCTTGTCGTGCTTGGCGCACTCTGGCCCACCGACCGGGTGCAGCCGCTCTCCACCTTCGACCAGCCTTTCTACCTCGGCATCGCCCACGACCTACGCCACGCCGGCCGCTTCACCGATGGCTACATGTTCGCCGACCCCGGGTCCGACGGCACCAGGGGGTCCGGCATGCGCTTCGCCCCGCTCTACCCCGCGCTGCTCGCCGCGGTGGCGTGGGTCGACCCTGCGCTGCGTCGCGGCATGGACTGCCAGGTCCGCAGCCACGGCCATGACCCGGCCTGTCCCGCCGCCGCCCCGGCGATGCGCTGGCTGCAGTTCGCGATGCTCGCCGCCACCTTTACCCTGTTCTGGTGCATGGCCGTGCTTGTCACCGGGCGGCGTCGTGTCGCCTGGCTCGCCCTGGTCCTGGCGCTGCCCACCGCCGACGTGCTGCTCCGCTCCGTCGACACCCTGATGACCGAGATCACCGCGCTGCTGCTCACCACCGCCTGTCTCGCCGCGGTGCTGGCCGCCTGGCGCCGCCACAGCCTGCCCTGGCTCGCCGCCGGCGGCCTGCTGCTCGGCCTGGCCATTCTCACCCGCCCGGCCTTCCTCTACCTGTTGTACGCCACGATCCCTGCCGGGCTGCTCCTCGCCGCCTGTGCCGGACGGTCCTCCCGGGCCGCCAGGCCGAGCGCCGGATCGCCGAACGCGGTCACGCCGGAGTTTGGTGCCGCCACGGCTGTCATGGCCGGACCCGGCGGTGCGGGCGCCTCGAACCGGTCGCTGCATCCTCTTACCGCACGTCGCGTGCCCCTCGCCGGTCCCCGTCCCGGCCGGCGCGCCCTGGCCGCGCTGGCCGTGTTCGTGCTGTGCGCCGCGGGTGTGGTCGCGCCCTGGATCATGCGCAACGCGCTGGTGGTGGGTCGCGCCTCGCTCACCCACGGCTACGACAGCCATACCCTGGTGCAGCGCATCTCGTTCGACTCGATGACCTGGCGCGAGTACGGCCTGTCCTACCTGTGCTGGCTGCCCGACGGCGCCGGCCTCGGCCATACCCTGCTTGGGCCTCACGCCTGCGACCGCTTCGGCTGGGACGAACGTCCCGACACCTTCTACAGCCTCGGCATGGGCCCGCTCATGCAGGCCACCCTCACGGCCGCCGGCGGATGGGACCATCATCTCGACTACCTGCTCGCGCACTACATCCTGCGCGAGCCGCTGTGGCACGCGGCCGTCACGATCCCGCTCGCGCTGCGGGCCATGTGGATCGACCACTACTGGGGCCTGTTGCTCGGCCCGTGCAGCGTGCTGCTCACCCTGCACGCCCTGCGCGGCACATGGCGTCGCGCCCGCGCCGTCCCGCGTCGCCGGGCCATGCCGCGACCCGGGACACTCCGGCTCGACACGCCCAGGGTCGGTGCAGTCCAGCCTGGAGCATCCGGGCCGGGCACGTCCCCAATCGACGCATCGCGTTTCGAGACGTCCCGCTCCGACGCTCCCGATGCGAGCAGGCACGCCTCTCGTCCGCCGCGCGAACGTTCTGCCGCCGTGGACGCCCTGTGGCCCGGCGACGGCACCTGGCAGCCGTGCTACCTGCTGCTTGTCGTGCCCGCATGGTTCATGCTCGGCTTCAACGCCGCTGTCGCCGTCAACCAGACCCGCTACAATCTGATGCTGATTCCGGGCTTCGCGCTCGCCGGCGCCCTGCTGCTCGACCTCGCCTTGCGCATCCTGCTGGACCGCGCCCGGAGCCATCATTGGAAGCGCTGGAACGACAGGCTCGCGCATATCGCGGCCCGCCTCCGGCTTCCGTCTTGGTCCCGCCTGCTGCCCCAGGGCCGCCTGCTCAGTTCAGCCGTGCCCGAAGATCCTCCACCTCCAGCCGGACCCTGGCGGCATCCGCCCCTTGCGGCACGAGCGTCAGGAAGCGCTCGAAGCAATGCAGCGCGGCGGCGACGCGGTCCTCGCGCTGGTTGAGCCGCCCGGCCTCGCGCCACAGTCTCGCCTCGTCCGGCGCGATGCGCATCATGTCACCCAGGCAGTCCAGCGCCCCCGCCCGGTCGTCCGCCTCGTGCTGCCTGAGCTTCACGTTGTTCTGCAGCCGCAACAGGATCGCCCGCTGCGACATCGGCCGCAGCAACCCCGGTCGCAGCTCGGCCCGGCCACCCTCCACCTGCTTCAGGAGCGTGCGCAGCTCGCGCACGTCGAGCGCGATGCCGCCCGCGAACACGTCGAGCACCATCTGCTGGCCCGGACTCCCGGTCCGCCCTCCCGCGGCGCGACTGCCCGGCCGTGCCGCGGCGGCCCGTCCGCCGCTCAGCGCCACCAGGAAGTGGCCGGGAAAATCCACCCCATGCGCCCGCCATCCCGCGGCCCGCGCGCAATGCAGCCACACGATCCCCAACGCCACCGGCAGCCCGCGTCGGCGCTCCAGCACCCGGATCAGGTCGGCGTTCGCGGGATCGTCATACGTCGTCCGGTCGCCCGCGAAGTGCCAGCGGTCCGCCAGCATCTCCGCAAGCGCCTCCGCCTGCCCGGGCAGGTCGCCCTCGTCCACCTCCGGTGCCAGCGCGACCGCGTCGCGCGCTAGCTGCGACAGCACCGCACGCGCGGACGCCCACTCCGCATCCGAAGCCCGGCCCCGCGCCAGCTGCAGCGCCGCGTCCGCCAGGTCGATCTCGTCGTCCGGCAACTGCCCGATCGCGTCGAGCGCGTCCTGCACCGTCGTGCTCATGCGTGCCTCGCGGTGCTGCCAGCCAGGAAGGACAGAGAGGCAAGGCCAGAGGCCCTGCCTCTGGATCCCGCCAAAGGCTGAGCCCTTGGAAACCTCTTGTCGGAAGCAGCACGACCCTGCCCGGCGTGCCGCGGCACGGCCACATGTGCGGGTCCGGGAGCGCCTGCCCCCGGCGGCTCGCTTCCAAGCCATGGGGCAGGGCCCCCGCCTTGCCTCGCTGCCGCCCTACTCCGCCGCGTGCGGCACATACAGCGCGCTCCCCTTCTCGGCGAACTCCGCGCTCTTCGCCTCCATGCCCGCCATCCGTTCCGCCTCGACCCGCAGGTCCTGGGTGATCCGCATCGAGCAGAACTTCGGCCCGCACATCGAGCAGAAATGCGCGACCTTGTGCGCCTCCTTGGGCATCGTCTCGTCATGGTAGGCCCGCGCGGTGTCCGGATCGAGCGCCAGGTTGAACTGGTCCTCCCAGCGGAACTCGAAGCGCGCGCGCGACACCGCGTCGTCGCGCATCTGCGCCGCCGGGTGGCCTTTGGCGAGGTCCGCCGCGTGCGCCGCGATCTTGTAGGTGATGACGCCGACCTTGACGTCGTCGCGGTTCGGCAGCCCGAGATGCTCCTTCGGCGTGACGTAGCAGAGCATCGCCGTGCCGAACCAGCCGATCATCGCCGCCCCGATCGCCGAGGTGATGTGGTCGTAGCCCGGCGCGATATCCGTCGTCAGCGGCCCGAGCGTGTAGAACGGCGCCTCGCCGCACTCGCGAAGCTGCTTGTCCATGTTGATCTTGATCTTGTGCATGGCAACGTGGCCAGGCCCCTCGATCATCACCTGGCACCCCTTCGCCCAGGCGATCTTGGTCAGTTCTCCAAGCGTCTCCAGTTCGGCGAACTGCGCCGCGTCGTTGGCGTCCGCGAGCGAGCCCGGCCGCAGCCCGTCGCCCAGGCTGAACGAGACGTCGTAGCGGCGCATGATGTCGCAGATCTCGTCGAACCGCTCGTACAGGAAGCTCTCGCGGTGGTGCGACAGGCACCAGCGCGCCATGATCGAGCCGCCGCGCGACACGATCCCGGTCACCCGCTTGGCCGTCAGCGGCACGTGCTGCAGCCGCACCCCGGCGTGGATGGTGAAGTAGTCCACGCCCTGCTCGGCCTGCTCGACCAGCGTGTCGCGGAAGATCTCCCAGGTCAGCTTCTCCGGGTCGCCGTCCACCTTCTCCAGCGCCTGGTAGATCGGCACCGTGCCGATCGGCACCGGGGAGTTGCGGACGATCCAGCCGCGGATGTTGTGGATGTTGCGCCCGGTCGACAGGTCCATGACCGTGTCCGCCCCCCAGCGCGTCGCCCACACCAGCTTCTCCACCTCGTCCGCCGCAGAGGATGTCACCGCGGAGTTGCCGATGTTGGCGTTGATCTTGACCAGGAAGTTGCGCCCGATGATCGTGGGCTCCAGCTCCGGGTGGTTGATGTTGGCCGGGATCACCGCCCGCCCGCGCGCCACCTCGGAGCGCACGAACTCCGGAGTGATGAAGGCGGGGATTTCCGCCCCGAAATCCTCGCCATCCGCCCGCCGCTCCTCTGCACCGTCGGCCATCGCCTGGCGGCCGAGGTTCTCGCGGTGCGCGATGTAGACCATCTCCTCGGTGATCACGCCGGAGCGGGCGAACTCGTACTGCGTCACCGGCTGGCCCTCGCGACCCACCAGCAGCCGCGGCGAGGCGGGGCATGGCGCCACCAGGCGATCGCCGGTCGCGCCGCCATTGTCCTCCGGGCGCACCGCGCGCGCCTCGGCGGTCTCGAACCCGCGCGCCGCGATCCACGCCGCGCGCACCGGCGGCAGCCCCGCCTCCAGGTCGATCGCGACGTCGTCCGTGTACGGGCCCGACGTGTCGTACACCCGCAACGCCGGCTCGTTCGCCGACGGGTCGAGCCCGATCTCGCGCATCGGCACCAGGATGTCGGGACGCCCCGCCGGGCTCGAATGCACCTTGCGCGACCCGGTGATCGGACCCGTGGTCACCGTGCCGGGAGCGGGGCCGGAGGCGGGCAGCTTCTGCTGGTAGGTCACGGCGGTCTCCTGTGTGGAGGAGAGCCGGGCGGGATTGCTGGCGTTCGCAGCCCCCCGTCCCTCCGCCGGTATGATCCGGATCAGGTTGCACGCCGCGCATCCGCGGCGCCAGGGTCACCGCGCCGCCGGAACCCCGGCCGTCGGACTCTCAGCCCCCTGCGGGACTCCCCTCGGTAAAGGGCAGCATCGCGGCCCGCACCTCGAGCTGTCAACGCCGGCCACAACGCGTTTGCGTGCGCACGCCGACGCGACGCCTGCGGCCTGAGACCCGCTTGCCCACGCCCGGCTGACGCCCGGAGCGGCGAGCCCGCCGGGGGACGCCAACCGGACCCGCGTCCTCTTCCGTCCGTCCGGCACCGGACCTAGCCTTCCTTCTCCGGCGTGACGTCCATGGCGGTCTTCGTCGGCGCGAGCGGCGCACCGGTCGCAGCCTTCGGCGGGGACGCGGGCGCGTGGTCGCTCGCAGCACCGTCCGACGGCGTCGCCGCGGTCTTCGGCGTGATGTCCATGGCGGTATCGGTCGGAGCCGGAGGCTCCTTGCTGGCCGAAGGTCCAGCCGCGTCGTTCTGCGTCATTCAAGTCGCCTTCCTGGGTTGACCGGCACCCACGATGGCCGAAGGCCGCCGGTCGTCGCAACGTGCAACCCGCCCGGCGATGCGCCTCGGCCCCCGTCCCGGTCAGGGCAGCCCGCCACCCGAGCGGTCTGCCGGCTACGTCGCCCGGCCTGGCACGGCGATCATCTTCCCCAGACCTTCGCCTCCAAACAGGTGGACGTGCAGGTGCGCCACCTCCTGCCCTGCGTGCGCCCCCACGTTGGCCAGCGCCCGGTATCCCGCCTTCTCCAACCCGAGCGTGCGCGCCACATGACCGACCGCGCGGAAGAACCCCACGATCTCCTGGTCGGTCGCATCCGCCGTGAAATCCGCCATCGACGCATACCGCCCGCGCGGGATCACCAGCACGTGGGTCGCCGCCTGCGGGGCGATGTCGTGAAACGCCAGCGCCCAGGCATCCTCGTACACCCGCTTCGACGGGATCTCGCCGCGCAGGATGCGTGCGAGGATGTTGGTGTCGTCGTAGGGCCCGAGCCCGGTCGGAGTGCTCATCGAGGGTTCTCCAGGGGCGCGCGGCCGGGGGCGCGCCCGATTCCGCCAGAGGCCGGTGGCCTCTCGGAACCATTCCCAGCAAACCCTGGCGCGGCGCAAGCCCGCCCGCGGGTCAGCGGTGGGCTCACCGGGCACGAAAGCCAGCAAGGTTGAGGCTCTGCCTCAAACTCCGCCAAAGGCAAGCCTTTGGAATCCACTTGCTGAAGGAAAGGGTTTTCAAAGGCCCCATGCTTGAAGGAGGGGGCCTTTGGCGGGTCCGGGCAGAGCCCAGCCTTGCTTGCTGACAGGTCAATGCTTGGGGCCGCTGGTATCAGTCCGCTGCCTGCAGCACCCCCGCCCGCCTCTGCGCCATGTAGTCGCGCGTCAGCGGCACCGCGTCCACGCTGCGCGTGAGCTGCATCTGCCAGACGAATACGCCGAGCCTGCGGAACGCCGCCTCGGACCCGCTCATGTAGGCCTCGAACATCCGGCAGAACCGCTCGTCGTACAGTCCCGCGATCCGGGCGCGGTTGTGCGCGAACCGCGTGCGCCAGTGCCGCAGCGTCTCGGCGTAGTGCAGGCGCAGGATCTCGCAGTCCGCGGTCATCAGCCCCGCGCCCTCCGACGCCGCGAACACCTCCGACAGCGCCGGGCAGTAGCCGCCGGGGAAGATGTACTTCGCCAGCCACGGGTTGGTCGCGCCCGGTCCGTCGCTGCGGCCGATGGCGTGCACCAGGGCCACGCCGTCCTCGGCCAGGCATCGGCGCACCACTCCGAAGAACTCGCCGAAGTGGCCCACGCCCACGTGCTCGAACATGCCGACCGAGACGATGCGGTCGAACCGGCGGTCCAGCCCGCGGTAGTCCGCCAGCTCGAAGCGAACCCGGTCCGACAGACCCGCCGCCTGCGCCCGCGCCCGCGCCACCCCGAGCTGCTCCTCGGACAGGGTGATCCCGGTGACCCGCACGCCGTGCTCCTGCGCCAGGGTGATCGCCATGCCGCCCCAGCCGCAGCCGATGTCGAGCACCTCCAGCCCCGGCCGCAGCAGCAGCTTCTTCGCGACGTGGCGCTTCTTGGCGAGCTGCGCCTGCTCCAGCGTCTCGTCGCCGCGCTCGAAGTAGGCGCACGAATACTGCCGGTCCTCGTCGAGGAACAGCGAGTACAGCGCCCCGTTCAGGTCGTAGTGGTGCGCCACGTTGCGCCGCGCGCGCGCCGCGGGGTTGAACTGCCGCAGCCGGCGCATCCGGGTGCGCAGCCGCTCGCGCCAGCGGATGATCGGGTGGAAGGCCAGCCTGGTCTGCATGTTGAGGAAGATCAGGTCGACGAAGTCGAACAGCTCGCACCCGACGGGCACCAGCGTGCCGTCCATGTAGCACTCGCCCAGCATCATCCCCGGGCTCGTCACCAGGCCGCGCACCGCCCGCCCGTCGAGCAGCGCGATCGACGCCGCCGGGCCCGGCCTGGTGCCGCCGTAGGTCTCCTCTCGCCCGTCCGGGTAGCGGACCGTCAGCCGGCCCCGCTCGATCAGGCCGCGCAGGATGAGATGGAGCAGTGGCGACACGGGCAGCCTCGGCGAAAATTCACGGCGCAGCAGAGGCACCATGGAAAAGGGCCGGAGGAAAGATCGCTCTCCCCCGGCCCCGTATGCAGCAAGCGAGGTCGGGCTCTACCCAGACCCGCCAAAGGCCTGGAGGCCTCTGGAAACCCCTCCCTTAAGAGAGGCAGGTCCAGGGGCGCTGCCCCTGGCGGAGTCCAGAGGCAGAGCCTCTGGCCTTACCTTATCTTCCTACCGCTCGTCCGAGTCGTCGCGCGGCGCGCCCTGCGGGTCGAACAGCTCACCCGGGTCGTACTCGTCCTCCTCGGCCGCCTGGCCCACGGCCTCGCCGCGCGCCTGCTTCTCCGCCTCCTCGACCGAACGGGCGACGTTGACCGTCACCGGCAGGTCGACCTCGGGGTGCAGCACCACGCGCACGTCGGTCAGCCCGAGCATCTTGATCGGCTGGTCGAGCACCACCTGCTGGCGCGTGACCGTCAGCCCGGCCGCGGTGCACTGGTCGGCGATGTCGCGGTTCGACACCGAGCCGTACAGCGCACCTGAATCGCCGGCCGAGCGGATCAGCACGACGGTCAGGCCGGCCATGCGCTCGGACAGGCGCTCGGCCTCCTCGCGTCTCTTGATGTTGGTGGCTTCGAGCTGCACGCGCTGCGTCTCGAACTGCGCGAGGTTCGCCTTGTTGGCGCGGATCGCCCGCTTCTGCGGCAGCAGGAAATTGCGCGCGTAGCCCGGCTTGACCCGGACCTTGTCGCCCATCTGCCCCAGCTTCTCGACGCGCTGCAGCAGGATCAGCTCAACAGATGCCATGACCGCGCCCCCTCAGGACAGGATGTAGGGCAGCAGCGCCAGGAAGCGGGCGCGCTTGATGGCCTGGGCCAGCTCGCGCTGCTTCTTGGCGGAGACCGCGGTGATGCGGCTCGGCACGATCTTGCCGCGCTCGCTCAGGAAGCGGCTCAGCAGGCGCACGTCCTTGTAGTCGATCTTCGGCGCGTTCGGCCCGGAGAACGGGCAGGACTTGCGGCGACGGTAGAACGGGCGACGGGCGCCCACGGCGGAGCGGCGGGCGGCCGGGCCGACATCCTCTGACTCGGACATGGCTATTCCTCACCCTGCTGGCGCAGCGCCGGCTCGTCGCCGCGCGCCCGGTACTCTTCGCGGTCGTCGAACGAGCGCTTGCGCCCGCTCTCGAAGCGCCCGGCGGGCTTGGGCCCGCGGAAGCCGCGCTCGCGGTCGTCGGAGCGGCGCGTCAGGATCGCGGACGGGTTCTCGTCGATCGCGTCGACGCGGATCGTCATGAACCGCAGCACGTCCTCGTTGAGGCCGAGCAGGCGCTCCATCTCGTTGACCGACGCCGGCTTGGCGTTGAGGCCGAGGAGCATGTAGTGCCCCTTGCGGTTCTTCTTGATGCGGTATGAGAGCGAGCGCAGCCCCCAGTACTCGCGCTTGTCCACAGTGCCGCCGTCGGTGCCGAGCTGCTCGGCGATGGTGTCCGCGACCGTCTCGACCTGGGCCTGCGTGACGTCGTTGCGTGCGATGAGCACGCACTCGTAAAGTGGCATTGTCGCCCCTATGGATGGGTTCAGCCCGGGAGTCGGGCATAGCCGAGGCGCGCCAACGCCCCAGCAGGGAAGCGGCGGAACAAGCACGGCGGCGCGCAAGAAGCAACAGGCGCGGGGCCGAGGGCTCCGGGTCTGGACTCCGCCACTGCGAAGCTGGCCAAGCTCCCGGTGCACGGACAAGCTCCCAGTGCACGGGAAAGGCCGAACGGGGCGACCGTCCTGAGCCGCACACAGATGCCCGGAGCCCGGCCCATGCCCATGATCCTGCCCTTCCGCCAGGTCGACGTGTTCTCCGCCACCCCGTTCGGCGGCAATCCGCTCGCGGTGGTCAGCGACGCCGACAGCCTCTCCGACGCGAAGATGGCCGCCTTCGCGCGCTGGACCAACCTGAGCGAAACCACCTTCCTGCTTCGCCCGACCCACCCGGATGCCGACTACCGCGTGCGCATCTTCACCCCGGAAGTCGAGCTGCCCTTCGCCGGCCATCCGACCCTTGGTTCCTGCCACGCCTGGCTCGCGGGGGGCGGCCGGCCTCATGCTGCGACGCTGGTTCAGCAATGCGGCATCGGCCTGGTCCGGATCCGGCGAGACCAGGACCGCCTGGCCTTCGCCGCACCGCCATTGCGCCGCACCGGCCCCCTCGCCCCCGACCTCCTGCACAGGATCGCCGCCGGCCTGAGCCTCGACCCTGCCGCAATCGCCGCCTCGCAGTGGATCGACAACGGCCCGCCCTGGATCGGCATCCTGCTGCGCAGCCACGCCGAGCTGATGTCGCTCCGGCCCGACGCCACCCTGTCCGGGCTGTTCCTGGGCGTCGCCGCCCCGTGCGACGACATGCCGGCCCCGACCCGGGACGACGCCCGCTTCGAGGTGCGCGCCTTCCTCGTGGGCGCCAGCGTCCCCGAGGACCCCGTCACCGGCAGCCTGAACGCCGGCCTCGCGCAATGGCTGATCGGCAGCGGCCTCGCGCCGCCCGCCTATGTCGCACGCCAGGGCACGGCGCTCGGCCGCACGGGACGCGTCCACATCCATCAGGCCGACGGCGACACCTGGGTCGGCGGCGTCGCCACGACCTGCATCGAGGGCACCGTGTCGCTGTAGCCACGGGCCGGGAGCGGGTCGGCGGTGGAGCAGCAAGCAAGGCCGGGCTCTCCCTCCGCTGCCATGCCGACGACCCAAGCGGGTCGTTGGACTCCTTGGCAGCTACGCCCGGACCCGCCAAAGGGTCGAGCCCTTTGGAAACCCTATTCCCCTGAGCAAACGGATTCCAAAGGCCTGCCTTGGGCGGAGTTTGAGGCGGAGACTCAACCTCGCTCACGTCCTGTTCCTGCCGCACCGCCCACAAGAGGCCTTGGAGCGGGGCAACCGGCGTTGACAGCCCGCACCCCTGCCCCCATACCGCCGCCCCAATCCGTTCGGGTTCCTGCCCAATGCCGATCCATGCCTTCATCTTCCCCGGCCAGGGCAGCCAGGCCGTGGGCATGGGTCGCGACCTCGCTGCCGCTTTCGCCTCCGCGCGCGAGGTGTTCGAGGAGGTCGACGACGTCCTCGAACAGAAGCTCGCCAAGCTGATGTTCGAAGGCCCCGCCGAGACCCTGACCCTGACCGAGAACGCCCAGCCCGCGCTGATGGCGATGTCGCTGGCCGTGCTGCGCACCCTGGAGCGCGAGGGCGGCTTCCTGCTTCGCGAGCGCGCTGGCCTGGTCGCCGGACACTCGCTCGGCGAGTACAGCGCGCTTGCCGCCGCCGGCTCGCTCACGGTCGCCGCCACAGCCGCCCTGCTCCGCCGGCGCGGCCGGGCCATGCAGGCCGCCGTGCCCCCGGGTGCCGGCGCCATGGCCGCCCTGCTCGGCGTGGAGATGGACGTCGCCCGCGAGATCTGCGCCGCCGCGGCGATCCGCCCCGCCTCGGACACCGCCCCCGCCGGGACCGAGGTGGTCGAGGTCGCCAACGACAACGGCGGCGGCCAGGTCGTCATCTCCGGCCACCTCGCCGCGGTGGAGCGCGCCCTCGCGGTGGCACGCGGGCGGGGCCTGAAGCGCGCCATGCTGCTGCCGGTGTCCGCCCCGTTCCACTGCTCGCTGATGGCGCCCGCCGCCGAGGCCATGCGCGAGGCCCTCGCCGGCGCCGCGATCGCCACCCCCACCGTCCCCCTAATCGGCAACGTCAGCGCCAGCCGCACCACCCGGCCCGACACCATCCGCGACAACCTGGTGCGCCAGGTCACCGCCACCGTGCGCTGGCGCGAGTCCCTGATCGCGGCGCAGGCCATGGGCGCGGACAGCTTCGTCGAGCTGGGTGCCGGTAAGGTGCTGTCCGGCCTGGTGCGCCGCGTCGCCCCCGAGTGCCGGGCGCTCAACGCCGGCACGCCGGGCGAGATCGAGGCGCTGCTCAAGGCGCTCTAGGGAGAGCAGGCAAAGCCGGGCTCCGTCCGGACCCGCCAAAGGCCGGGGGCCTTTGGAAACCATCTCCTTAAGCAATGGACTCCAAAGGCTTGCCTTTGGCGGAGTCCAGAGGCGGAGCCTCTGGCCTTGCTTCCTCCGTCCTGACAGGAAGGTGCTCATGTTTCGAGTGGACGAGAAGGCCGCGCTGGTCACCGGCGCCTCGGGCGGCATCGGCGCCGCGATCGCGACCGCCCTGCACGCCCAGGGCGCCACGGTGGTGCTGTCCGGCACCCGCCGCGACGCCCTGGACGCCCTGGCCGCCACTTTGGGCGAGCGCGCCCATGTCTGCCCCGCCGACCTGGCCGAGCCCGGCGCCGCCGACGCCCTGGTCGCCGCGGCGGAGGTGGCGGCCGGCCCGCTGCACGTGCTGGTCAACAATGCCGGCCTGACCCGCGACATGCTCGCCATGCGCCTGAAGGACGAGGACTGGGACAAGGTGCTTGCGATCGACCTCGCCGCCCCGTTCCGCCTAGCCCGCGCCTGCCTGCGCGGCATGGTGCGCCGCCGCGCCGGCCGCATCGTCTCGATCGGCAGCATCGTGGGCACCACCGGCAACGCCGGCCAGAGCAACTACGCCGCCGCCAAGGCCGGCCTGATCGGCATGAGCAAGTCGCTGGCCCAGGAGGTCGCCTCGCGCGGCGTCACCGTTAACGTCGTGGCCCCCGGCTTCGTCGACACCCCGATGACCGAGACGCTGGTCGGTGTGCAGCGCGAGCGCCTGCTGGCTGCCATCCCGCTCGGCCGCACCGGACGCCCGGCCGACATCGCGGCGGCGGTGGTCTATCTCGCCTCGGACGAGGCCGCCTGGACCACAGGCGCGGTGCTGCACGTCAACGGCGGCATGGCCATGCCCTGACGGGCGCGCCGCACCGCACCCGGCGTCTCCGTGCAGCCCCCCGGCTCCTCAGCCGGGCCCGTGCTGCGGCCCGGAGCGGCTCTCTCCAGCGCCGGCCGGCGCGTCGCCGGCGCGGCCCGCCTCCCGGCAACGTGCACGCACGCTTCGTCACCATTGTGCCACAGGTGTGGCGAGCCTCCCGGCATCACCTTGGCGGGGCGAGGCCTCCATGCTAATCGCGCCGATGCTTCGTCCGCGACGCGCGACACTCCGATCGGGTCTGCCCGCCGGAGCTGAGGACGACCTTTCCCACGGCAGACAAGGACCGAGAGTCACATGAGCGAGATCGCCGACAAAGTTAAGAAGATCGTGGTCGAGCACCTCGGCGTCGAAGAGAGCAAGGTCACGCCCGAAGCGTCCTTCATCGACGACCTCGGCGCCGACAGCCTCGACACCGTGGAGCTGGTGATGGCGTTCGAGGAGGCGTTCAGCGTCGAGATCCCCGAGGACGCGGCCGAGAAGATCAGCACCGTGAAGGACGCGATCGACTACATCGAGAAGCAGAAGGCCGCCTGAGGCGCGCATGGCCTACGCGGGGATGCACGGCGGCGGCCGCAGGGTCGTCGTCACCGGCATGGGCATCGCCTGCCCGCTCGGCCTCGGCGTCGAGCATGTCTGGCGGCGCCTCCTCGACGGCCGCTCCGGCATTGCCGCGATCCGCGCCTTCGATCCGTCCGACCTGCCCGCCCATATCGCCGGCGAGGTGCCCGCGGGCACCCGCGAGACCGGCGGCCTGGCACTCGCCGAATGGATCCCGGTCAAGGACCAGAAGAAGATGGACCGCTTCATCCAGCTCGCCCTGGTGGCGGCGGTCGAGGCGGTCGAGGATTCCGGCTGGACTCCTCCCGAGGACGACCGAGAGGGCCGCGAGAATACCGGCGTGATGATCGGCTCGGGCATCGGCGGCCTGCAGACCATCTACGAGGCCTCGCTCCAGGCGGGCGACGGCAAGATCCGGCGTCTCTCGCCATTCTTCATCCCCTCCGCGCTGATCAACCTGGCGTCGGGCTGGCTGTCAATCCGCTACGGCTTTAAGGGCCCCAACCACTCCGCCGTCACCGCCTGCGCCACCGGCGTGCACGCCATCGGCGACGCCGCACGCCTCATCATGCTCGGCGACGCCGACGTGATGGTCGCCGGCGGCGCCGAGGCGGCGGTGTGCGAGCTCGGCATCGGCGGCTTCTGCGCGGCGCGCGCCCTGTCCACCGGCTTCAACGACAGTCCCGAGCGTGCCTCGCGCCCCTGGGACCGCGACCGCGACGGCTTCGTCATGGGCGAGGGCGCCGGCGTCGTGGTGCTGGAGGAGTATGAGCACGCGAGGCGCCGCGGCGCCAGGATCCACGGCGAGGTCTCCGGCTACGGCCTGTCCGGCGACGCCCACCACATCACCGCCCCCGCGCCCGGCCACGACGGGGCGTTTCGCGCCATGAAGGCGGCGTTCCGCAACGGCAACACCGCGCCCGCCGAGGTCGGCTACATCAACGCCCACGGCACCTCCACGCCGATGGGCGACGACCTGGAGCTGGAGGCCGTGGAGCAGTTCTTCGGCGACCACGCCCGCCACGTCGCCATGTCCTCGACCAAGTCCGCCACCGGCCACCTGCTCGGCGCGGCCGGGGCGATCGAGGCGATCTTCTCCCTGCTCGCCATCCGCGACAACGTGGCGCCGCCGACCCTGAACCTCGACTCCCCCTCGCGCGACAGCGTCGTCGACCGCGTCGCGCACGCAGCCCAGGAGCGGCGCATCGACGTGGCGCTGTCCAACAGCTTCGGCTTCGGCGGCACCAACGCCAGCATCCTGTTCCGGCGGGTCTGAGGCCGCGAAGGCCGGGCTCTGCCCGGACCCGCCAAGGGCCTGGGGCCTTTGGAAACCATTCCCTTAAGAAATGGATTCCAAAGGCTTGCCTCTGGCGGAGCTTGAGGCGGAGCCTCAACCTTGCCTGCTTCTGCCCTGCCCACACACACCAGATGCCTTTCGCCGGCCCAGGCGCCAGGCACGGCCACCCGGGAGCTCGTGGGTACACATGGACAGCCTCATACCCGTGGCTCACAACCGAGCCGCCTTTGCCATGTGAGCCCGAATCTCGATGCGCTTCCGTGCCGCCGCTGCCCTCCTGCTGATCGTCTGCCTGACCGCCGCCACAGGCACCTGGCTCGCGCTGCACGCCTACGACGCCCCCGGCCCGCTCCCGGAGGCCCGCGACCTCGTGATCGCCCACGCCCCCACCGCGCTGCTCGCCCAGGCCCTGGCGCAGCAGGGTCTCGTCGCCAGCCCGCTCGCTTTCCGCGCCGCCGCCCTCGTCACCCAGCGCGACGGTCCGCTGCACGCCGCCGAGTTCGCCTTTCCCGCCCATGCCAGCCTGCGCGACATCCTCGCCATCCTGCGCACCGCCCATCCCGTCGAGCACCGCCTCACCATCCCCGAAGGCCTGACCGCCGCGCAGATCGCGGCGCTGCTCGCCGGCGCCGACACCCTCGCCGGCCCCGACCCGGTTCCCGCCGAAGGCTCCGTCCTGCCGCAGACCTACGCCCACGAGCGCGGCGCCCGACGCGACGCCGTGCTCGCCCGCGCCCAGGCCGCCATGACGCGCACGCTCGGCGACGCCTGGGCCGCGCGCGCGCCCGACCTGCCGCTGTCCACCCCCGGGCAGGCGCTGACGCTCGCCAGCATCGTCGAGCGCGAGACGGCGCGCCCCGAGGAGCGCCGCCTGGTCGCCGCCGTGTTCCTCAACCGCCTGCGCCGCGGCATGAAGCTCCAGGCCGACCCCACCGTCGCCTACGGCGCCAGCGGCGGCCTCGGCGCGCTGGACCGCAGGCTGTCGCGCGCCGACCTCGACCGCGACGATCCATACAACACCTACCGCGTCGCCGGCCTGCCGCCCGGCCCGATCTGCTCGCCCGGCGCCGCCTCCCTTGCCGCGGTCACCCACCCTGCCGACAGCGACGCGCTGTACTTCGTCGCCGACGGACACGGTGGCCACGCCTTCGCCCGCACCCTGGAGGAGCACCAGCGCAACGTCCTGCGGTGGCGGGCGCTGCTCGACGCGCCGGGGTGAGGGTCGGGTAAGAAGGGCTAGAGGCTCTGCCTCTGGACTCCGCCAAAGGCTCGCCTTTGGAAACCCGGTGTTTGTCATGCGGCACAAGCCGTGGCGCGGAAGCGTCCGGTAACCCCGGCTCAGGACCCGAGTTGGTCTTGTGTGTCGGCTTTCGACCCACAGCGGTCCTTCGAAGTTGTATTTCGACCCTCCGAGATTGGCCGGAAGCGGAATGGCGGCTGCTCGAATAGATGATGGAAAAGCCGCCGCATCCGTCGCAGCAAGTCCCATCACAGCCAAAGGCACAGACGCGTGCTCCTTGATCTTTTACCGTTCGTCCGCACTCGTCACTCGGCTACCGGCCGCCAAAACCTCCCCAGCCACCATGCAATTAACGACATTGGACGTGGACTGCTGTTCGGGGGCCTGCCACGAAGACCAACACGGACCGGTTATCGACCTCCCTGCACGGGCCTCACTCCCCCTGTTGGAGAGTCGCGTGGCCAAGTTCGCTTGTCCGCGTGCTCGAAAACTTCAGCGGCGGGCCGGAGGGCGGCATTCCCGGCTGACATCGCTGCTCCCTCGAGTCGTCAGGATCGCGCTGACAATGACACCGAAGAGATGATCGGCGCGTCGCGCGAGCGACGGTTGGTCACCGAGCCACGCGAGCGCCCCGACCAGCGCGAACAGGTCAGCGCCATCGATGTCGGTCCGCGCCATGCCCTCGGCTTGACCGCGGGCGAGGAGCCGCGTGCCTGCCGCGCGCATCGTAACGCACGACGCATGAAGTGCGGAATTCGGGTCCGCGATCGCGGCCATCATCGAAGCCACAACGCCGCGATGGTTGCGTGCGACCGCGACAGCTTCGCGTAGCCACGACACGAGAGCGTCCTCGGGTGAGCTCGAAGTTTCGAGTTCGCCTGCCCTTGCCGTCAGCTCGTCGAAGCTCGCGCGGAGCAAGGCCTCGAGCAATGCCTCTCGCGTCGGGAAGTGACGGTACAGCGTGCCGAGCCCGACGCCAGCTCTGCGGGCGACGTCGCGCAACGATGCGTCGGCGCCTTGCTCGGTCACGACGTCGCGCGCGACCGCGAGTAGGTGGTCGTAGTTCTTCCTGGCGTCGGCTCGCATATGCCCAACTTGACAATCGGAGCAGTGCCCCGGATATATGGGGCACTGCTCCGATTAGAATAACCCATCTGCCGCGAAGGAGAAAGCGATGCCGACGAACACGATGAAGGCGATCCGGCTGCACGAGTTCGGTGGTCCTGAGGTGCTGCGTTACGAGGAGGCACCGTTTCCCGAGCTGAAGCCGGGTGAGGTGCTCGTTCGCGTTCACGCGGTAGGCATCAATCCCCCCGACTGGTACCTGCGCGACGGGTACAAGATGCTTCCTCCCGAGTGGAGACCGCCGGTGCCCTTGCCCGTCGTTCCGGGATCGGACGTGTCGGGCGTCGTCGAGGCCGTCGCCACGGATGTGCAGGGCTTCTCCGTCGGCGACGAGGTGTTCGGCATGATTCGCTTTCCCAGCTTCGGGGAGAGCGCTGCCTATGCCGAGTACGTCGCTGCGCCTGCGTCGGACCTGGCACGCAAGCCGCCTGGCATCGATCACGTGCATGCCGCAGGGGCGCCGATGGCAGGGCTCACCGCGTGGCAGTTCATGATCGAGCTTGGACACGATCATCCGAACCCGTTTCAAGCGACGCCGCATCGCCCGATGGCGCTCGGCGCCGAGACGACGGTGCTCGTCAATGGCGCTGCGGGCGGCGTGGGTCACTTCGCGGTGCAGCTCGCAAGATGGAAGGGTGCGCATGTCATCGCGGTGGCATCGGGCACGCATGAGTCGTTCCTGCGCGAGCTCGGTGCCGACCGATTCATCGACTACACCAAAAGCCCACCCGAGGACGTCGCACATGACGTTGATCTCGTTCTCGATACCCTTGGCGGTCCCACCAGCGGTCGTTTCCTGCGCACGCTCAAGCGCGGCGGCGCGCTATATCCGGTGTTCCTCAACGCCATCAACCTCGAAGACGTCGAGAGGCTGGGCGTGACGACCTCGATGACCCAAGTGCGCTCGAACGGCCCGCAGCTCGCGGAACTCGGACGCTTGCTTGACGCCGGTACGATTCGCGTCGCCATAGACAGCACCTTTCCGCTTGCAGATGCGCGAAAGGCGCACGAACGAGCCGCCCGTGGGCACATCCAAGGCAAGGTCGTGCTCACGATCGCCTGAGGAAGAAAGCTCGAACGATCAGCGCCCCCTTGCAGGCGTGTTCTTTCTTGCCCTGGGTAAAGAACCGCGATTGTCTCCGGGAGGGGCATGTCCGCTTTGGGCAGACCACCGTGGCGCCTGGATGACCAGAACAGCCGCCAACGGCGCAAGTTTTGTCCGTCCGCTCCCCACCAGCAACGGCCATCCACGCCGCGGCTTCTCTCACGCCGCAGGCCGTATCTCCCCGCCCATCACCGCCCCGGCCCGCGACGCCCGCAGCCCCACCAGCCGGCCCACCAGCGCCGGCGGCAGCATCCCGCCCAGCCGCGCGCAGGCCTGCAGCCACCAGGGGAACGCGATCCGCCGCCGCCCCGCCGCCACGCCGCGCAGGATGATCCGCGCCGCCTCCTCCGGCCGCATCAGCCCCGGCATCGCATGGTCGTTGCCCGCGGTCATCGGCGTCAACACGTAGCCCGGGCAGACGCTGCTCAGCACCAGGCCCTGCCGACGCGCGGCCGGCGCGCTCGCCACCATCCAGCTGTCCACCGCCGCCTTGGATGCGCTGTAGGCCGCAGCGCCCGGCACCGGCAGGAACGCCGCCAGCGACGCCGTCGCCGCGATCCGCCCCCGCACGCCCGCAGCGCCGGCCGGCTGCCCCGCCATCACCCGCATCGCCGGCAGCACCGTGTTCAGCACGCCGCCCAGGTTGATCGCCAGCACGTCGCGCACCTGCGCATCGCGGTCGAACGCCGTCTCGCCGAAGTTGAACGACACCCCTGCGTTGGCGAACACGAAGTCGAGCCGCCCCGCGCCCACCACCCAACGCTCCATCCCCGCGGCATCCGCCACGTCGATCTCCTGCGCGCGAACCTCCGCACCCTGCCCCCGGCACGCCGCCGACGCCTCCCGCAGCGCCGCAGCGTTCCGGTCCGCCAGGTGCAGCATCCGCCCGGGCGCCGCACAGGCCAGTGCCACCGCGCGCCCGATCCCGCTGCCCGCCCCGGTGATGAGCACGCCGTCCAGCACCATGTCTTCCATGCCCCGACGCTAGGCTGCCCCAGGGTCGCGATCCAGACGCCGAAACGGTCGCTGCGGCGCTTCGACGCGGCTGTGTGTCCCCGCTGCAATCGCCGTCGCGATGCAGGCAAGGCCACAGGCCCTGCCTTCGGCCCCCTCTCTGGGCCCCAGGTTCGGGAAAGTTGACGGCCCCGCAACCTGCAGGCCGTCTGGAGCATGCCCCACGGTCCTGCGCGTCTCGTGCGCCGGTCCAGGGGCGGCTCGCCCCTGGCGGGTTTGGGCGGAGCCCAACCTTGCTGTCCTGCCCGTTCTCTCCCCTGCCAAAACCTTCTAGAACATCGGCCATGCTCGCCGCTCCCCTGTCCTCCATGACCGGCTTCGCCCGCACCGAGGGTCTGGCCGGCGACACGTCCTGGCACTGGGAGCTGCGCAGCGTGAACGCGCGCGGCCTGGAGCTGCGCATGCGCCTGCCGCCCGGCCTGGACGCCCTGGAACCCGGGCTGCGCGAGTCTGCCGGCCGCGTGCTGCGGCGCGGCACCGTGCAGGCGAGCCTGACGCTGCGCCGCGACGCCGCCGCCGTGCCGGCCGCCGATCCCGCCGTGCTGGACCAGGTGCTTCGCCTGGCGCTGGACCTTGCCGCCCGCATTCCCGGCGCTCCGCCGCCGCGGGCCGAGGCGCTGCTGGCGCTGCCCGGCGTGCTCCGCCCCGTGGCTGTCTCCCCCGAGGCGGCGCTCGCCGACCCGCGGCGCCTGGATGCGCTGCGGCAGGGCTTCGAGCAGGCGCTGCACGGCCTCGTGGACGGCCGCCGCGCCGAGGGCGCGCGCCTCGCGGCCGTGCTCGGGGCACAGATCGACGCCATCGCGGCGCTGCACGACCGGGCGAGCAGCCTTGCTGCCGGCCAGGGTGCGGCCCAGCGCACCCGCCTGCTCGACAGCCTCCACGACCTGCTGCGTGGCACTCCGCCTGACCTGGCGCGCGACGATCCGGCCTCGGGCACGATGCCCGCACCGGGTCGCATCGCCCAGGAGGTCGCCCTGCTCGCCGTGCGCTCCGACGTGCGCGAGGAGCTGGACCGCCTCGCCAGCCACGTCGCCGCCGCCCGCGCTCTGCTCGCCGAGGGCGCCGGCGTCGGCCGTCGCCTCGACTTCCTGGTGCAGGAGTTCGCCCGCGAGGCCAACACCCTGTGCGCCAAGTCCGCGCACATCCCGCTGACGGCCGTCGGCCTCGACCTCAAGGCCGCGATCGAGCAGCTCCGCGAGCAGGTGCAGAACATTGAGTGACCCCGCCCTGCCCCGTCCCCCGGCTTCGCCCGCGCTCGCCATGCCGGAGGATGGCGCGCGCGCCTCCCCGGGACGGCAGGCCGCCGGGATCCCCAGGCGCGGCGTGTGCCTGGTGATCTCCGCCCCCTCCGGCGCCGGCAAGAGCACCATCACCCGCCGCCTGCTCGCCGCCGAGCCGGCGCTGAGCCTGTCCGTCAGCGCCACCACCCGCGCCCCCCGCCCGGGCGAGGTCGAGGGCACCCACTACCTGTTCCGCAGCCCCGACGCCTTCGCGGCGATGGCGGCGGGCGGCGAGCTGCTGGAGTGGGCCGAGGTGTTCGGCCGCCGCTACGGCACCCCGCGCGCGCCGGTCGCGGCCGCGCTCGATGCCGGTCGCGACGTGGTGTTCGACATCGACTGGCAGGGCTGGCGACAGGTGCGCGAGGCCATCCCTGGCGACACGGTCGGCGTGTTCGTGCTGCCCCCGTCGCTCGACGCGCTGCAGTCCCGCCTCGCCGGCCGCGGCGGCGACGACCCCACCGAGATCGCCCGCCGCATGGCCGCCGCGCGCGCCGAGATCTCGCACTGGGGCGAGTTCGACCACGTCGTCGTCAACGCCGAGCTGGACCAGGCCGTCGCAGAGATCCGCGCGGTCCTGCACGCCGCCCGCAGCGCCACCGCGCGCCAGCCGGGGCTCGCGGAGTTCGTGGCGCGCCTGGAGGCGTAGCCAGCAAGGCCGGGCTCTGCCCGGACCCGCCAAAGGGCCGAGCCCTTTGGAAACCCTTTCCTTCAGCAAGTGGATTCCGAAGGCTTGCCTTTGGCGGAGCTTGAGGCAGAGCCTCAACCTTGCTGGCTGCCTCTGCCGGCCCGGTCGCTCCACGGCGGAGCCTCGGCCTTCTCTCGCCGCACGCCCTGTCCTACGTACAGGGAGACGCATCCCCACAGGAGGACCTCCCCGATGCCCGACGACCCCGGCACCGCCGGCGCCAGGTCTTCCGTCACCCAGCTCCTTGACGGCGTGATGCAGTTCCAGCGCGACGTCTTCCCTGCGCAGCCGGGCGATCTGGCGCGCAGCCAAAGCCCGCACACCCTGTTCATCGCCTGTGCCGACAGCCGCGTGATCCCCGAGCTGATCACCCAGTCCGCACCGGGCGATCTGTTCGTCTGCCGCAACATCGGCAACATCGTCCCGGCCTACGGCGAGATGCTCGGCGGCGTCTCCGCGGTGATCGAGTACGCGGTGCACGCGCTCGGCGTCGCCAACATCGTGATCTGCGGCCACACCGGCTGCGGCGCCATGCAGGCGCTGTCCAACCCGGACGACCCCACGCTCGCGCAGATGCCCACGGTGAGCGCCTGGCTGCGCAACGCCACGGCCGCGCGCTCGGTGGTCGCGATCCTGCACCCCCACCTGCACGGCGAGGCCTCGGTGCAGGCGCTCGTCGAGCAGAACGTGCTGACCCAGCTCGGCCACCTGCGCACCCACCCCGCCGTCGCCGCCCGCCTCGCCCAGGGCCGCCTCGCCCTGCACGGCTGGGTGTACGACATCGCCGACGGCCGGGTCGGCGTGCTCGACGAGGCCACGCGGCGCTTCGTGCCCGCCGCCGACGCGCTGGCCACCGTGCTCGCCCGCGACCATGGCCCCGGCCAGGCCGCCCCGCGGTGATCGTCGCCAGCGGGCCGCGCCGCTTCGAGATCCTGCACTACGTCGGCCGGGCGTTCTGGCTGCTGCTCGGCTGGGACGTCGTGATCGCCGCCCTCTACGGCCCGCTGGGGCAGCGCTGGGTCGCGGTCGACAACCTGCCCATGCCGCTGATCGGCTCGGCGCTCGCCATCGTCATCAGCCTGCGCAACAACGCCGCCTACGCCCGCTGGTGGGAGGCGCGCCAGCTCTGGGGCGGCGTCGTCAACAACAGCCGCACCCTCGCCCGCCAGACCCGGCTCTACCTGCCCGGCCACCCCGCGCAGGCCGCGATCACCGACCTCGCCGCCGCCTACGCCCACGCCCTGCGCTGCCACCTGCGCCGCCAGGAGCCGTGGGAGGCGATCGCCCGCCTGGTGCCCGCGCCCACCCTCGCCTGGCTGCGCACCCAGAGCAACGTCCCCGACGCCCTGCTCGCCGCCATCGCCGACCAGCTCGCCACGCTGCTGCGCAGCCACGCCCTCGACAGCATCCAGACCGCCGCGCTGGCCGACACGCTCGCCCAGCTCGGCAACATGCAGGGCGGCGCCGAGCGCATCAAGAACACCCCGATGCCGCGCCAGTACAACATCTTCCCCCGCCTGTTCGCGCAGGTGTTCTGCGTCCTGCTCCCGCTGGCCATGGTGCCCGAGCTCGGCCTCGCCACCCCGCTCGGCTCCACCGTGGTCGGCTTCATCTTCCTCGCCCTCGACCGCGCCGGCCGCGACCTGGAGGACCCGTTCGAGAACACCGTCTACGACGTGCCGCTGACCTCGATCTCGCGCACCGTCGAGATCAACCTCAACAGCCTGCTCGGCGGGCGCACCGGGCCCGAGCCGGTGGTCCCTGTCGACGGCGTGCTCTGGTAGCGGCAGCAAGCAAGGCCGGGCTCTGCCCGGACCCGCCAAAGCCCTGAGGCCCTTGGAAACCTTTCTCTTAAGCAGATGGAGTCCAAAGGCTTGCCTTTGGCGGAGTTTGAGGCAGAGCCTCAACCTTGCTTGCTCTTGTCTCCGGGTGCCTTGCCCTCGTGGAGCCAAGGCAGCCTGACCCACCGTCCAGGGGACCCGTCTCCCGGACTCTGCAAAGGTCCCGCTTCCAACACCGCGCCCCGCATCCCACCTCACCCGCATGGCACGGCGACACCTGCACAACCCTCGAACCAGCGACGCGGCGGACGCCCCCGAGACTGCCCCCGACGACCGTCCCCGCTGCATCCTCTGCGGCCGCCCGATCCCGCCCGAGGCGCGCTCCTCGCTCCACCACCTGACGCCGCGCCTCAAGGGCGGCACCCACCGCGGCACCGTGCGCCTGCACCAGATCTGTCACTCCGCGATCCACGCCCGCTACACCGAGTCCGAGATCGCCCGCCACCTCGCGGCACCCGACGACCTCCGCGCCGACCCCGAGCTGGCCCGCTTCGTCGCCTGGGTGCGCGCCAGGCCGGACGACTTCCACGCGCCCACCCGCCGCACCCGCGCCCGCACCGCCAAGTGGAAGTGACCGCCGGTCCCAAGCGCGCCGGCCCGGCCCGGCAAGCCCTAGACGCTTGCCGGGACGGGCGGCCCGCTCCCGCGAGGTTGTCCCCGTGATCCACAACCATCCACAGGGCCAGCCGCCCCGCGTGGGTGTAGGCTCAGCAGCGTGAACACCATCGACCCCCCGCTGCTCGGCATGTCGCTGCGCCGCCCGCCCTCCAACGACCAGGCGGAGCAGGCCCTGCTCGGCGCCTTGCTCGCCAACAACAAGGGCTACGAGCGCGTCAGCGACTTCCTGATGCCCGAGCACTTCGCCGACCCGATCCACGGCCGCATCTTCCAGGCCATCTCGCGCCGCGTGGAGATGGGCCAGCTCGCCGACGCCGTCACCCTGCGCGGCGAGTTCGAGCACTCCGGCGTGCTCGACGAGGTCGGCGGCACCGCCTACCTGGCCCAGCTCCTCACCGCCATGGTCGGCATCATCAACGCCGGCGAGTACGGCCGCGCCATCCACGACGCCTGGCTCCGCCGCCAGCTCATCGACGTCGGCGAGAGCGTGGTGAACAACGCGTTCGGCGCCGACCCCGAGCTGGACGGCATGAACCAGGTCGAGGCCGCCGAGCAGTCCCTGTTCGACCTCGCCACCCGCGGCGGCAGCGAGGGTGGCTTCGTCACCTTCGAGCGCGCGCTGACCGGCGCCATCCACAACGCCGAAAAGGCGTTCCACATGCCCGGCGGCGTCTCGGGCCTGTCCACCGGCCTGCGCGACCTCGACAAGCGCACCGGCGGCCTGCACCCCTCCGACCTGCTGATCCTCGCCGGCCGCCCCGGCATGGGCAAGACTGCGCTCGCCACCAAGATCGCCTTCGGCGCCGCCCGCGCCCTGATGGCCGCCGCCCGCACCCTCGACGCCGACGCCGGCCTGCCGCCCGGCACCACCGCGCCCACCGGCACCGTCGCCGTGTTCTCGCTGGAGATGAGCGCAGAGCAGCTCGCCAACCGCCTGCTGTCCGAGGAGTCCCGCGTCAGCGGCGACCGCATCCGCCGCGGCGAGATCGGCCAGCGCGAGTTCGACCGCTTCGTCCAGGTCTCGCGCGAGCTGTCCCAGCTCCCGCTGCTGATCGACGACACCCCGGCCGTGACGCTCTCGGCGATGCGCACCCGCTGCCGCCGCCTCAAGCGCACCCGCGGCCTCAGCCTCGTCGTTATCGATTACCTGCAACTGATGCGCGCCACCTCCGGCAAGTCGGAGAACCGCGTGCAGGAGATCAGCGCCATCACCATGGGGCTCAAGGCGCTCGCCAAGGAGCTGGCCGTGCCCGTGCTCGCCCTGTCCCAGCTCTCGCGGCAGGTCGAGAACCGCGAGGACAAGCGGCCCCAGCTCTCCGACCTGCGCGAGTCCGGCTCGATCGAGCAGGACGCCGACGCGGTGATGTTCATCTACCGCGACGAATACTACCTCCAGCAGCGCGCGCCCAAGCAGATGGCGTTCGACAACGAGGAGAAGTTCCAGAACGCGCTCGACAAGTGGCAGCGCGACATGGAAAGCGTGCACAACAAGGCGGAGCTGCTCCTGGAGAAGCAGCGGCACGGGCCGACGGGGAAGATCGACCTGTTCTTCGAGGGCGAGTTCACGCGGTTCGCGGACCTGGACACGGTGCACTCGGGGCATGACTGAGGGTGTGTGCGGCTTAGGGAAGCAAGCAAGGCCAGAGGCTCTGCCTCTGGACTCCGCCAGGGCGAGCCGCCCTGGACTGGCATTTTAATTTCCCCTATTTCTTAAAGTTATAGATAGGTTGGAAATTCGATGACACTCTCTCCCGCAGGCTACTGTCAAATCTGTAAAGACAACAATGCTGAAGTTGTATTTGATGGCAGGGTGCAGACATTTGATTGTCCACGATGTGGACATTATAAAATATCCACCGAAGATGGCTGGCTGATAAAAGACGATCCTGATCACATAGTCAGACTATCTGGCTGGGTACGCGAGCAAAACGACTCAGGCGTGCAGTATCCAAGTATAACTCAGGCGATATCCCGTCGGGTAACGCAGATGCGTCTACCAAAAATCCGAACTCGATCTATCTCAGTATTAAAAGTTATTGCAAGAAATTGGCCTGATTTGACCGTCTGGTATGATTTTAAGGATTTTGCACAAATGCCCGGTAATTGCTCACCCTGGTGCGCAGGGCACCTCGCCGCGTAGCGCGTCCTGGACGGCTGCCAGCACGGTTGCGCCGCGTGTCTTTGCGGTGCTGACGACGGAGCGGAACGCGGCGTAGGTCTCTGC